>Ga0065721_10050835_pt1 | contig 17605 bp, 15 predicted proteins | sample Mesricmetagenome_FD_59108 | JGI IMG/M metagenome (GOLD analysis project Ga0065721, IMG submission 59108) | Mesophilic microbial community from rice straw/compost enrichment Sample: eDNA_1 v2 (version 2) | ecosystem: Engineered > Solid waste > Grass > Composting > Bioreactor | place: USA: Davis... | reverse complement strand
CCGCGCGCCCTGCGCGAGCGTCGGCTTGTCCTGAAGATGCTCGCGAACGTACGACAACGCCCGCTCGATCCGATCCGGAACGGCATTCCCGGCGGCATCGGCGGCTTCCGGATCCAGCGCGCGCTCCATGCCGATCAGCAGTTGCAGCAGAAGGCCTGCCAGCATCGTCTCGTAGCCGGTCCGCTTGCTCCCGAACTCGGCGTGAAGCGAATCGAACAGCCTTCCGAATTCCCCGGCTTTCTCCCGCATCCGCAGCCATCGTCCGGGCTCGGAGACGAGGTGGCAGAACCGGTAGAGGCCGTACTCGGCGGGCAGAACGGAGGTGAGAAAGCGGAAAATTTTCTCGTCGAAAATGCAGTTGACGATCAGCAGCGGTTCCTTCGCGTTCGGAGACGACGGACGGAAAATATGCGAGACGCCGACGGGCAGGAAAAACAAATCTCCTTGGGAGACGCGGAGCGTCTCGTCGCCGATGTAATGGAAGCCGCTCCCCGACCAGACGTAGCAGATCTCGATGAAGTCGTGCTCGTGCTCCGGCAGATCGAATCTTTCGCTCACCCTATTGACGAAAATGTTCAGTCCGTTATGGAAAAACAGTTCGCCCTTTTCCAACCAGACAGCCGATTTTCTCATGGTTCGCCTCTTTTCCGTTTCCGTTAGATGATGTCATCATATGCCCATTTGAAGCCGCGATCAACCCATAACTTCGAACGCCCGATTTTTTACAATGAAAAGAGGAAAACCATTCGCTTGAAAGGTGTGGGAAGATGAGCTGGAAAGCCATGTGGATATGGGGAGACGGGGAAGAGAGCCCTCGCAACGAGTGGAGATGCTTCCGCAAGACGTTCGACGTTCCGGCGACGGGCGCGGAATCGGCATCCTTGCGCGTGTCGGCGGATTCGAGATACGTGCTGTACGTGAACGGAACGCAGGTGGGACGGGGACCGGTGCGGTCATGGCCGTTCGAGCAGTCCTACGATACTTACGAAGTCGGGCATTTGCTCAAGCCGGGCGCGTCCAACACGATCGCGGCGCTCGTGCTGCATTTCGGCGTATCCACGTTTTATTATTTGAGGGGCCGGGGCGGGCTGCTGGCCCAACTCGATTACGGCTCGGGCGAAGTGGGCCTGAAGACGGACGCTTCTTGGCTGACGTCGATCCATCTCGGCCAGCATCCGCGATCGCCGCGCATGTCCTGCCAGCAGGCGTTCGCCGAATACGTCGACGCGAGAGACTGGGAAGGAGATTGGACGGCCCCCGGCCACGACGACTCCGGCTGGACGCGCGCCGCCGAGATCGGCGAAGTCGGTATGGCGCCGTGGACTTCCATGAAGCCCAGGGACATTCCGATGCTGACCGAAGAGACCGTCTATCCGGTTCGCGTCGAATCTCTCGCCAAGGTGAATTCCTTTAAGCTGTCGACCGTCATCGACGTTCGTTCCGTCATGGCGCCGGGCAGCGAAGACCATTCGGATATCGTGCAATTCACCGGCTACGTGGCGACTTCGATCCGGGCCAGCCGGGCGGGGCGGGCGACCTTGGGCTTCCTCGCCTGGGGAGAGTGCTTGAAGAGCCTCTCCTGGAACGGGGAAATCATCGAGGCGGACCGGTTCTACGGAGTCGTGCCGGAGCGCTATGCGGACGTCGAGCTGCGCGAAGGGGACAATCTGCTGCTGATCGACGTGTCCACGGTACGCGTGCATCACGGCAAGCTGAACATCGGCGTCTACGCGGACGAGCCGGTCGAGCTTTCTTTCGCCTATCCTACGGGAGGCGCCTCGGAATCTTCTTTCCTGGCGGTCGGCCCCTACGATACCTCGGTCATCTACGATCATAAGCCTTCCCGGGAAATCGACTGGGAGGACGAAGCGTACAAGGCCGTTCTCGGCGCGGTCAAGAGCGCGGCGGATCTGGATCGGTACGCCGCCTTGTCGAAGCCGATTCCGCTGAAATACGTAGCCGAAGCCGACGTGTTCGGCCTCTGCGTCTGGCGGAAGGACGACGTAAAGCTAGCCGTTCCGGCGCAGCTGCAGAACGCGGTCATCCCGAACGGGGAAGCGGCGGTCGTTCCCGTCTTCGAAGGCTTCGATACCGAGGTGCTGTTCGACTTGGGCAAAGAGTACTCGGGATATCTGGCGTTCGAGGTCGAAGCGGAAGCGGGGACGGTGCTGGATTGGTACGGCTTCGAATACATGGCCGGCGAATACCGCCAGCAGACCTACGGACTCGACAACACGATCCGGTACGTCGCCAAGTCGGGCCGCCAGGCATACGCTACGCCGATCCGCCGGGGGTTGCGCTATCTGGCTCTGAACGTTCGGAACGCATCGGCGCCTGTGAGGATTTACGGCGTGACGTTCATCCAGAGCAACTATCCGGTCGCCGAGGTCGGACGGTTCGAATGCTCCGATCCGCTGCTGAACGACATTTGGGAGATTAGCCGCCATACGACGAAGCTGTGCATGGAAGACACGTTCGTCGACTGCCCGGCTTACGAGCAGACGTTCTGGGTCGGCGACAGCCGCAACGAAGCGCTCGTCAGCAACTACCTGTACGGCGTGCAAGACATTCTGAAGCGCTGCCTCCGTCTCGTTCCCGGTTCGAAGGACCAGTCTCCGCTGTACGCCGATCAGGTGCCGAGCGGCTGGAGCAGCGTCATTCCGAACTGGACGTTCTTCTGGGCGATCGCGTGCAAGGAATATTACGACCAGACGAACGACAAGGCGTTCGCGGAAGAAATGTACGGGCACATCCGGTTTACGATGGAGCATTATCTCCGGAAGATCGACGGGAACGGATTGTTTAACGTCAAAGGCTGGAACCTGCTCGACTGGTCGCCGATCGACCAGCCGAACGAAGGCATCGTGACGCACCAGAACCTGTTCCTCGCCCAAACGCTGCGCGTCGCCTCCGAGATGGGCGAGCTGGCGGGAGACGCGGAGGGCGCGGCGAAGTTCGCGACCGCCGCCGACCGGCTGGCGGCCGCGATCAACGAGCACCTCTGGAACGAGGAGACGATGGCGTACATCGACTGCATCCACGCGGACGGACGCCGCTCGGACGTCCTCAGCATGCAGACGCAGGTCGTCGCTTCGCTGACGGGCGTCGCCCAAGGCGAGCGCAAACGGATCATGGACGCGTATCTGTTCTCCACCCCGGCGAACTTCGTGCAGATCGGCAGCCCGTTCATGTCGTTCTTCTATTACGAAGCGCTGGCCAAGGTCGGAGGCGCGGGCGTCATTCTGGACGACATCCGCAAAAACTACGGTAACATGATTCGCCACGGCGCGACGACTTGCTGGGAGCAGTATCCGAACTTCCTCGAGAACCGCGCCAATCCGGATCAGCTCACGCGCAGCCATTGCCACGCCTGGTCTTCCGCGCCGGCCTACTTCCTCGGCCGCGAGACGCTCGGCGTGCGCAGCCTCGCCCCGGGCTGGACCGAGGTCGAGATCGCTCCGTCCCCCTGCGGGCTCTCTTGGGCTCGCGGCAGCGTGCCGCATCCGACGGGCGGCCGGATCGACGTCGATTGGACGGCGGACGAAGCGGCGGGAAGCATGCGACTGAACGTCTCGTACCCTGCGGACGTGACCGTGCGGATCAAGCTGCCGGAAGGCTTCAAGGGTGAGATCAAGGAGACGAGGCTGGAACGGTTAGGGTAAGAAAAGAAGCCGAAAAAACTCCCGATGGAAACGCTCCTAGACGAGGGCGTTGCCGTCGGGAGTTTTTTGCCTCGTCAGCGGTCCAACGCGTTGCTGGGCGTCTATTGAACGGCTTCAACAAAGTTCTTACAATAGAGACAGCTTCAACCGTCCGTAAGAGACAGGATGACGAAGCCATCGGATATCATGGGTATCCGGAAAATACGGATCCACTGCGGCTAAGCTCGCGGAAGCTCCGGCATTTGATCTCGGAGAAAAAGGAGGAGAAGGCGGAATGTTCGTTTTATCTCTGATCTTGGTCATCGTCGGCGTTCTCATGCTCCTTAAACCGAGCATCGTCTGGTCGATCGCCGAAAGCTGGAAATCCAACGACGCGACGGAGCCGTCGGATCTTTACCTGTTTTCCGCCAGATTCGGAGGCGTCCTAATTGCTCTTGCGGGTATCGGGGGCATCGTCGTTTCGTTTCTGTAAGAAACTCGAAACAGGCTTTCGGAGGCCGGCAAGCCATCCCATTCGGAATGCAGCGGACTCCTATATTCATGGGTTCGAGCTACATAGAAGAAAGCCGGAATGCACGAAAGAAACCGCGAGCGTCCATACTCTTCCATCGAGGACGCGATGAAAAGATGGCCCGAGACCGCTACGGCCACGGGAATTTCGCTGGATTCGGACGGCCGATTGATCGTGATCGCGCCTCACGGGCTCGACGATCTGCTGGGGTTAACGTTCCGCAGAAGCCCGTTTTTCCGCGACTCGGAATCCTACAGGAGACGCTTGAAAAGCAAGATGTGGTTGAACTCGTGGCCGCGGCTCAAGTTCCTGGAGGACTAAGCTTTGCCGCGAGACCGGTTCTATTCCGAGCCGCGCCGTTCCCGATGCTGCTCGCGGAAGCTGCCCGGGCTTGAGCCGTGATGCTTCCGGAACACTTTGGAGAAATACGAGAGGTCCTCGAAGCCGACCGAAGCCGCGACCGTTCCGACCGGGACGCGGGTATGGATCAGCATGCGGGCGGCTTGCTCCATCCGGTAGAGGGTCAGGAAGTCGTGAGGCGACTTGCCGATCCGTTCGCGGAACCGCTTCGAGAAATAGGAGCGCTCCAGACCCGCGTGGCGCGCCAGATCGGTTACGGTCAGCGGTCGGGAGTAGTTCGAGCGGATCAAGCGGATCGCTTGCTGCACCGACTCGTCGGCGTCCCGCTTGGGCAGGGGACTCAAGGCGACGGAGGACTGCCGCGCTTCCTCCAACAGGCGGGCGAAAAATCGGAACAAATAGCCGATGCCGTCCGCTTCTCCGATGAAGGACTCGTCCGCCGTGCTCGCGAACATCCGCTCGAAGAGGGCGGAGATCCGCTCCGGCTCGCGGCAAGAATAGGTGGGAGACTCCTCCGTCAGCCCGGCCGCGGCTAAGTACGGGGCGAACGTTTCCCCGTCGAACCCGACCCACGCGTACTGCCACGGATCGTCTTCGTCCGCGCGATAGGCTCCCGGCACGTTGGGAAACAGCACGAAGCCGTCCCCGGTCTTCAGCTCGTACGCCGTGCCGTTTACCTGGAACTTCCCTTTGCCCGAACGGATATAGTGGAGCAGCGCATGGTCGCGCATGGCCGGGCCGTAGCTATGCCCGGGGCGGCACCGGTGGTAACCGCAGTAGTACAGCCGGATCGGGCGATCGGGCAGCCCCGCGGCAATAAAATGCTCTCCGAACTCCTTCTCCATCTCTTCCGCTCCCTTGCCTTTTCTCCGGCGAAGCCGTCGGGACACATTTTTCTCTTCGTTTTCTATCATATTCAGGTTCCGGAAGGAAAGAAAGACGCAAAATTACCGATCAAGCACACAGGCCTACGCTCCCCGTCGCTCCGGGCGTCCGTTACAATGAAAGCACTTCAATATATTCCTACCGATAAGGAGCGGCTTTCAGTGAACGAAAGAAGAGGCAAGGCCCGCTGGCGGATCGCCGGAAACGGCATTCAGTGGGAGATCGGAAAGGACTCCGGGCTGCCTCACGACGACCAGCTCGAGATGAGCGGCCGCGGCGTATCCGCGATCGTTCGCTACGGCGCCGACGAAGCGGGAGATCTGCTCCTCGTCAGGCAGGTCGTGTGGCCGATGCTGCGCACGATCCCGAACAATACGCATGCCAGCCTTAAACACGTATTTCCGGAAGAGGCGATTCCCCGGCTGAAGGCGAACGGCCAATACCTGTCCGCGGAGCGCCCGCGCCTCGTCTCGTTCGGCGGGGTGCTGGAGATCGAGAGCGAGACCGGGGAAGGATTGACGGTGCGCCGCCTCCTGTTCCCCGCTTCCGAGAGCCCCGCGCTTCTGGAAACGGTGACGATTACGAACGGGTCGGGCCGGTCCGTCGTCCTGGAAGCGGAAGCTTCCGGGTATTCTTTCCGGGGCAGGGGGACCGGGGGAATCTACGCGATGGAAGCCCATGTCGACGCGTCCGGACCGGTCGATCTGAAGCCCGGCGAGAGCGCCGAGTTCAGGCTTTCGTACGTCGGGCGCAGATGGAGCGAGAGGATCGGGCTCCCCGACCACCAAGAGGAACTGAACCGGCGCCGAGGGCAGATCGACGCGCTGCGGGGCAAGCTTCGGTTCGAGTCGCCGGACCCGGTTCTCGACCGGATGTTCGAGTTCGCCAAGCTTCGCGCTTCGGAAAGCCTGTTCCGCACGAAATGCGGGCTGCTGCACAGCCCGGGGGGAGGGCACTACTATGCCGCGGTCTGGACGAACGACCAGATCGAATACGCGGCGCCCTTTTTCGCCTATCTGGGAGACGGGCCGGCGATCGAGGCCAGCATGAACGCGTTCCGGCTCTATATGCCTTTCATGGGCCCGGACAACGTTCCGATTCCGTCTTCCGTCATCTCCGAGGGAATCGACATTTGGGAAGGGGCGGGAGACCGCGGGGACGCGGCCATGTACGCGTACGGGGCGTCGAAGTTCGCCCTGGCGACGGGCAGCCGCGAGATCGCCGAGGAGCTGTGGCCCGCGATCTCCTGGTGCTTGGACTATTGCCGCAGCCGCCTGACGGCGGACGGCGTCGTCGCCTCCGACTCCGACGAGCTGGAGGGAAGGTTCCCCGCCGGTTCGGCGAACCTGTCCACGTCCGCCCTGGCTTACGGCGGGTTCCGTTACGCTTCGGCGCTGGCCCGGGAGCTGGGGCTGAAGGAAGAAGCGGACGCCAACGCAAAGTCCGCGGCCGCGTTGCGGGAAGCGATCGAATCCTATTTCGGGGCCGAGGTGGAAGGCTTCCGGACCTATCGCTATTACGAGGGCAACGAGATTTTGCGCTCATGGATCGGTTTGCCGTTATCCCTCGGAATCATGGAAAGGAAGGAGGGCACGATCGAGGCGCTGCTCTCGCCGCGCCTCTGGATGGAGGACGGACTGGCGACGCAGGCCGGAGACACGGTGTTCTGGGACCGTTCCACGCTGTACGGCTTGCGCGCGTTGTTCGTCGCCGGCGAGACCGGAAAGGCGCTCGCCAAGCTGTCCGCGTATTCCAAGCGGCGCCTGCTCGGGGATCACGTACCCTACGCGGTGGAGGCATACCCGGAGGGGAACCGGCGGCACCTGTCCGCCGAGAGCGCGCTGTACGGCCGCGTCGTCACGGAAGGCCTGTTCGGCATTACCCCGACCGGACTCGCTTCGTTCTCCTGCGCTCCGCGCCTGCCGGAAGCTTGGCCCTCGATGAAGCTGACGGGCATCCGGGCGTTCGGGCGCAGCTTCGATCTGCTGGTCGGCCGTTCCGGCGAAGGAGCCGTACTCTTGACGGTCCTGGAGGACGGCCGCGAGCGGGCGTATTCTCTCCGGAACGGAGAAGCGGCGGAGGTCCGGTTCGACTGTTGATTTCGCGAAGCGGGCAGCGTCCAAGGTTACCCGCAGGGGCCAAAGACGCTGCCTGCTTCGCGATTCCATTTCCAAACGGTCATGAGTCGTTCCTTGTCCGACCGGCCTTCGCGTGCTTCAGCTGGGCGACGATGATCACGCTGACGATGACCAGCAGGAACCATGAGCTGATCTTGCCGAACCCGACCAACCGCCAACCGTGGTGCTGGTCGGGATATTTCCATGCGTTAAAGAAGGTAGAGATATTTTCGGCCAGCCAGATGAAAAAGCCCACGATCGCAAAAGCGAGCGTCAGAGGCATTTTATAGGTTTCGGTCCGTACCCGGTAGATGATCCGGGTGTTCCAGAATACGATGAGCACGAGTCCCTTCAACGCCCAACGGAAATCGGGAATAAAATGATGCGTGAAAAAATTCAAATAGACGGCTCCTCCCAGCAGCGCCGAAGGCGCGAAGCCGGGCCAGCCCGTCATGTCCATCCGCAGCCTCCGCCACACCTGGCACATGAAGCTGGCTACGCTGGCATACATAAATCCGCTGTAGAGCGGAACGCCGAACAGCTTCGCGTACCCGGGCTCGGGGTACGACCAGGAACCCATGTTCACCTTGAATATCTCGAGCGCCAATCCGATCGCGTGAAAGAGACAGATCACTTTGAGCTCGTCGCGGGTCTCCAGGCCGCTGCGGTACATGAGGTACTGCACGGCGAGCAGGACGAGCAGGATGGCATCGTAACGAGGGACGAAGGGTACCTCTACAGCAGCAGAGAGAGCCAGAGTCCCGAATATCGCAACCGGGAATACGCAGCTCATCGCTTGATGGTACCCAAAGTGAAGGAGCTGAACGATAGGCTTCAATCGGGCCGATCTCCCCCCGCGCTCCATGCGGAGCGCTGTTGTTTTTTCTTAGGATAAAGGCGCCCGGAGCATGAATAAAGAGAAAAAAAACGGCTTGAAATGGCTTGTTTTTCGGCTCTTCCAGAACGCGGCGGTCATGGAAACGATTGGCGTATCGAAATAGAAAGATTACAATAGGGATGAAGCCACGGGATAAAGTGGCGCTGATTCCGGGAGACGAACGATGAAACGATTCATGACCTCATTTCTGCTTGTTGCGCTGCTCGGCTGCGGCAATGCGATGGAAGATCCGGCGGTTTCACCGTCCGATACTAGCGGGAGCAAAGCGCCGATCTCCGTTTCCGGGCCGATGACGATCGCGAGGAGCGATCTGTTTCCTCTGCTCGGGGAGAACTTGTTTTTGAGCCTGCAGCTCGTCGAGGGGAGCTACCATGAAGACTGGTCGCCGGGCCCTTTCGCGGGGAGAAGCTGGACCGGCGAGTTCGTGTTGAAGATTCTGAACGATAACGAAGAGGCCGTCGGCGAGTTTCCGATGAGCGGCGCGTTTGCGGAAGCTCTCGTTTTTAACGATACGTTCGAGATTCCATTCGAAGACTACAACGGGGACGGAAACGCCGATTTTACGATCGGCCAATACGGTTCGAGCAGCGGAGACTTTTATAAAATATTTACGATTACGGGCGATAGGACGATCAAAGAGCTGCCTATCCGAGGAACCCGGGAGCTGTTCGTCTCCGGAGGCGCGAATCGTTACTCGACCAAGCTGGAGAAGCTGGGCCCGGGCGTATTCCGGAAAAAAAGCTACGACAACTCCGTCGCCAAGACGATCGTGGACACGTTTCGGTGGGAGGGCGAAGATTTCGTCAAGATCGACAGCCGCGAGGAAGGGTGATGCCCTAGGGCGTTCACGTATCGGACCGTAGGGAAGGAGAACGCTCGATGGCCGCAATTGCAGTCGGTTTAGTCCTTCTGTCCGGACTGGTTCATTCGATCTGGAACTTGTTTACGAAGAGAAGCCTGAATAAAACCGTATTCCTTTGGTTATGCCAGTGGATGGCGATTCTCTTTTTTCTGCCCTTGTCGATCATGGAAATCCCTTCGATCGGTTTCGTTTCCCCACGGGGGTGGGCGCTCCTTGCGGCCAGCATGCTGCTGCACGGCTTGTACGTGATCTTATTGTCGCGGGCGTATACGGCGGGAGAGATGTCCCAAGCGTATCCGATGATGCGCGGGGTGAGTCCGCTGATCGTGCCCATCGTCGGCGTGACGTTTCTCGGAGAGGAACTCCGGCTTATCGGTTGGGCTGGAGTTCTCTTGATCTTGGCGGGCTTGCTGCTGGCCGGAGGACTGTTCGCGTCTATTCGCCGGCCGCTCCATCCTCAAGCCGTCGTCGCGGCCGTTCTCGTCGGGTTGTCGATCGCCGCCTACACGGTCGTGGACAAATTGACGTTGGCCTATTTTCCGGCGATTTCCTTGAACATGGCAACGAACGCGGGCAATCTGATCGCGTTATCGTTTCTGCTGCGAAGCGCGGACGAGTTGAAGCGGGAGTGGAGAGTAAGCTGGCGAACGATAGTTCTGGGAGGGATATTGGCTCCCGGAGGCTATATTTTGTTTTTGAAAGCCTTAGAGATTCTGCCCGTGTCGCAACTGGCTCCAATGCGCGAGATCGGAACGGTATTCGGAACGCTGATGGCCGTCCTGATTCTGAAGGAGTCGCAGGGCGCAAGCCGAATCGCGGCTTCCATCCTGATTACGCTCGGGATCATCGCGCTCGCGCGATAAAGAAGCGAAGGAGCGGTACAGGAAGACCTTGATGCTGCTCGCGGAAGCGGGCGTTTCCGATCAGCCCGTCGGCTCCCGCAGCCGATCCCGGAACTGCTTGGGAGAGCAATCGTTCATGCGCCGGAACATCTCGTAGAAGTGGCCGAGATTGGAGATGCCGACCGATTCGGCCGCCTCGGCGATGCTGACGTCGCTCGTCAGCAGCTGCTGCTCGGCTTTTTTGATTCTTTTGTACACGACGAAATCGGTGAACGACATGCCGAACGCCTTTTTGAACGTCTTGATGAAATGGGTATAACTCATGTTCAGCATGGCGCTGATCTCGGCGACGGACAGCTTCTCGCTTAGGTTGCTCTCGACGTAGTCGACGGCGGGCTGCAGCCGGCCGATCAGCCGGTTGTCGTTGTAATTCAGCTTTTGCCGCTCATCGTTGCGAAGCAGCAGGAGCAGAATGTTCTTGATTCCGGACGATACCGCCAGTTCGTAACCGAGCCGGCAGTCGTTCATTTCCCGGTAGATTTCCCGAATGAGCGCGGCGGTCCGCTCCCGGACCTCGCGGTTTTCTTTATAGATATAGTTAAGGGAGCTGAGCGGACGGATGACTTCGGAAAAATGCTGCATGCTGTTCAGCGTGCTCGGATCCCAATATTTGCGCAAGTCGATCTGGAACACGAGCTGGCTCGTGCGGCCGTCCTTCGTCTGCATCGTCGTGTGGGGCTCGGACGAGCCGAACAGGGCGATGTCTCCCGCGCGAAGCACGATCTGCTCTTCCCTGCAGTAGGCGGTAATCTCGCCTTCCATGACGAGCAGGAATTCCACTTCCTCGTGGTAGTGCCATTCGTGGTACGTTTTCTGCTTCCAATGCTGTTCGGTTTTGCGAAGCAGCTCGGCGGGAGGCAGCGTCTGCGTATCGATCTGCCAGATTCTCATCGCGAGGAAGGGATTCTGGTAAACGACTTGTTCGTGGCGCATTTCCGGGTACATGGCTCAAGCCCCTTAACGCTCAGGATTGCGACAGGATCGCGTAACGATATTTTAACACATCCTTGCAGATCGTTATAGACAATAACAGAATACCGTATAAAAAAAGCCGAATAGGCAATCGAACGAAGGTCGGCCCTCGACTAAAATGAAGGAGGAAAATCAAGTTCGGCGCAGGTTCGATTCGGCCTTATGCGAGCGCTTGCATCGGGATCGGACGGAGGCTTGCGGGAAAACGAACAAACCTTGAACAAGGGAGAGTCTGATGATGAGCCAGAGCATCAACGTTACGGTATGGAATGAACACCGCCACGAGAAATCGAACGAGAAGGTCGCTTCCGTCTATCCGCAAGGCATGCATACGGCGATCGCCGAAGGCTTGGACGTCGCGGGCAAAGTCACGATAGCCACGCTCGACGATCCGGAGCACGGCCTGACCGAAGAAGTGTTGAACAACACCGACGTCTTGATCTGGTGGGGCCACATGGCGCACGACGAAGTCCGGGACGAGATCGTAAACCGGGTACACCGGCGCGTCCTTCGCGGCATGGGGCTCGTCGTCCTGCACTCCGGGCATTTCTCGAAAATTTTCAAAAAACTGATGGGGACGTCCTGCGATCTGAAGTGGCGCGAAGCGGACGAGAAGGAACGCATCTGGGTCGTGAATCCGGGCCATCCGATCGTCGACGGCATCGGCGAGTACATCGAGCTTCCGGCGGAAGAGATGTACGGCGAGCACTTCGATATCCCGCAGCCGGACGAGCTCGTCCTGGTGAGCTGGTTCGAAGGCGGCGAAGTGTTCCGGAGCGGCTGCTGCTACACGCGCGGCATGGGCAAAATTTTCTATTTCCGCCCGGGTCACGAGACGTATCCGACTTATTATAACCCGCAAGTCCGCAAGGTGATTTCCAACGCGGTCAAATGGGCCGCGCCGGTAAACCGCGACTATCCGAAGTACGGCAACGCCCAACCTCTAGAGACGATCAAGGAGAAAAACTGAGATGACTTTAAAAGTAGGCGTCGTCGGCACCGGCGGCATATTCAAATTCGCTCATCTGCCGGGCTGGCTGTCCCATAAAGAAGTGGAGATCGTCGCGTTCTGCGACGCGTTCAAGGCTTCCGCCGAGGCGGCGGCCAAGGATTTTCCCGGCACGAAAGTATACGACGATTACCGCGAGCTGATCGCGGATCCGTCGATCGACATTATCGGCATCAGCACGCCGAACCTGTACCACTCGGAGATCGCCATCGCCGCGCTGCGGCAAGGCAAGCACGTGTTCTGCGAGAAGCCCGACGCGATCAACCCGGCCGAAGCCCAGAAGATGGCGGACGCCGCTCGCGATTCCGGCAAGCTGCTCATGGCGATGCGCAACAACCGATTCAGCGAGGAAGCGAAGTTCGCGAAGAAAATCATCGGCAAGGGCGAACTGGGCGATCTGTATATGGGACGCTGCGGATGGATTCGCCGTCGCGGCATTCCGGGACGCGGAGGCTGGTTCACGACGAAGGAGCTGTCCGGAGGCGGCCCTCTGATCGACCTTGGCGTGCACATGATCGACATGGCGATGTGGCTCGCGGGCAACCCGAAGCCGGTGACGGTGTCCGGCTCGACGTACCGGAAGTTCGCGGACCGTCCGGACGCCTCCGGGAAAATCCCGGAAGGCACGTTCGACGTCGAGGACTTGGCGGCCGGCTTCATTCGCTTCGATAACGGCGCGTCGCTGCAGATCGAATTCAGTTGGGCGTCGAACATCGAGGAAGAGAAGAAATTCCTCGAATGGAGAGGCACCGAAGGCGGCTTCAGCCTTGTGAACGACAAGCTGAGCCTGTTCACGGAGAACGAGGGCGCGCTGATCGACCAGAAGCCGCAATTCACGGCGGCCCCGATCCCTCAGCATACGGCCAACATCCAGCACTTCGTCGAGTGCGTGCTCGGCCGCGAGACGCCGATCATCACGCCGGAGCACGGCGTCGACATGATCAAGATCCTGAGCGCGATCTACGAATCGGCCGAGCGCGGCCGGGAGATCGTGCTGTAAAGAGGCGACGAAGTCAACGCGCAAGCGCGACATAAGGAATACCCATTTGCAAACCGTTCCGGTCGCGAAGCACGACGGCGGCGCCGTTCAGGCGCCGCCGGGCGTGTTTTTTTGACGATACAGAATTTATAAGTTTCACGCTTATTATTATCTGTATCGTCTCCGCAAAGCTTCTTCCGGCGTCCAGGGACGCCGAAGGCGTTTTTGCTTGGGTTCGGGCGCTTGCCTTGTTCCCGAACGGAAAGGAGCGAACGGAGCTATATCCGGACTTGGCGCAGGTTTATTCGAAGCCGATAATTCGGGAGACGCTGTAATGCTTGCCAAGATAAGCTATAATGATGGAAGACGCGGAAAAGCCGATGCTCGCGGAACGGCGAAACGAAGGAGCCTTTCGGTTTTAACGCGCGTATCTATTACCCGCATGAGAAGGGGAGGCGCATGCCAAATGCAAGAGCCGTTTGGGTTGTTTAGAAGCATTTTGCGCATCCTACCTATAGGACTTCGGGGTTGCTTCGACACATATCGACATGAAATTTGTCGAAATGCATTGACAGTGTAAAAAAACTGCTATAAAATCATCGATAAATCATACTATTCCGGTAGGGTTTTCAAATAACTTGGCTTGGGTGAACGAGAACGACATCAAGAACCGACACCATATTTCGCTCTTTGGTCAGGTTTTTTTCGTTTGGCGTCTTTGGCGTCATGAACATCCCGCGAAGATTTAAGCGAAGAAATCTCGCGTTCGGGCAAAGATGGACGATTCTACTGGAAGACGATCCCCTAGGAGGCAAGCATCGATGAAAACACGGAAACTTTTCGGCAGGCTCGCACTATTGATCGCTATCGTGACGGTACTGGCGGCATGCTCGAACAACGGAAATTCGGCTTCGAACACCTCGGAACCGAGCGCCGGCAACGCTTCTCAGGCGCCTAGCTCTCCGGCTGCGCAAGAGCTGGATTGGCCGAAGAAAAATATCGAACTGATCGTTCCTTTTAACGCGGGCGGCGTGTCCGACATTCTGGCGCGTTCCTTCGCCGAAGCGGCGAAAGGCATTATCGATCAGCCGATCACGATCAAGAACGTGGGCGGCGGCTCGGGCACGCTCGGCAACTACGAGCTGGTCAAGGCGAAGCCGGACGGCTACACCTGGCTCTGGGCGGCGACGGGACACATCTCTTCGGCGCTGCACATCACGCCGGCGCAATATACGAAAGACGACTTTACGATCGTCAACAAAGTCGGCGACATGGTCGTTACCGTCGTCGTGCCGAAGGATTCGCCGTTCCAAACGCTTCAGGATTTGATCGATTACGCGAAAGAGCATCCGGGCGAAGTCACGGTCGGCAACCCGGGCGAAGGCACGGTCGTCGCGATGCTGGCCACCATGCTGGAAGACAGCGCGGGCATCGAATTGCAGCACGTGCCGTTCCAAGGAAGCGGTACGCTGCTTCCGGCGGTATTGGGCAAGCACGTCATGGCCGGCTTCATGAACGTACCGGAAATTCGCGGTCAAGTCGAAGCCGGAGAGCTGCGCGCGCTCGCCGTTCTCAGCGAGAAAAGAGTCGATCTGATGCCGGACGTTCCGACGAGCGAAGAGCAAGGCGTTCAAGGCGTTACCGGCGGCGCGGGCCACTTCATTATCATTCCGAACAACGTGCCGGACGAAGTCGTTCAGAAGATCGACGAGCTGACGAAGGCCGTTTACGAATCGGACAAGTTCAAGGAATTGATGGATCAAGCGGGGTATCAGCTCGGCTACAAGACCGGCGCGGATGCCAAGACCGAAGTGGACGAGTGGTACGTCACGACGGGCGAAATCTATAAGAAGCTGGGTCAGATTCAATGATGACCAAGACGGTGCACAGAGCGCGGTTGCTGACCGCGCTTCTGTTCTTGGCGTTGGGGCTGATCACGCTATGGCAATCCTACGAGCTGCCGTTCGGTTCGTTGCGCCAACTGAAACCCGGTTTTTTCCCGAACGTATTCGGCGGGCTTCTGACGGGCTTAAGCGTCTTGATGTTGATCGGCCTGTGGAGAGACCGTCCCCGGAATACGGAAGCCGCCGGGGAACGGGAGCAAGACGAGCCCGTGCATTGGCGCGGCCTATTGTCGTTTATAGGGATATTTGCCTTGTTTCTGGCGGTATCGTACGCGTTCGGATTCGTGATCGCCATGTTCGTCGCTTTGGCGGCGTCGGGCTTCGTGCTGGGACTCAGGGGCTGGCGGCTTGCCGTACTCGCGATCGCGACGACGGCGGCGATCTGGCTTATTTTCGATTTATGGTTGGGGGTTTCTTTGCCGCCCGGCATCTGGCTGTAAGTTTCGATTCGCGATGTTGGGAGGACAACGACCGTGACCGGTATGGAAGATATCATCGCAGGGATATCGTCTGCGTTTTCGTTTTTTAACTTGTTGGTTTGTTTGCTCGGGGTAGCGCTCGGCACGTTGGTCGGCGTTCTGCCCGGTCTGGGGCCGGTCGGCGCGATCTCGATGCTGCTGCCGCTCACTTTCTCGATGGAACCGACTTCGGCGCTCATACTCGTCGCGGGCATTTATTTCGGCGGGATGTACGGGGGCTCCACGACGTCGATTCTCGTGAACGTGCCCGGGGAGGCCGCTTCGGTCGTGACGACGCTCGACGGCTACAAGATGACGCAGAAGGGAAGGGCGGGAGCGGCGCTCTCCATCGCCGCGATCGGCTCGTTCGTCGCGGGAACGCTGGGCATGGTGCTGCTGACCTTGCTCGCGCCGCCGATCGCCAGGATGGCTTTGGAGTTCGGTCCGCCCGAGCATTTCGCGATCGTCCTGGTCGGCCTGCTCGTGCTGTCGAGATTGACCGACACCTCCTTGATCCGGAGCTACATGCTGATCGCGCTCGGCGTCGTTCTTTCCTTGATCGGCATCGACCAGATGAGCGGCTCGCTGCGGCTCGTGTTCGATTCGCCGTGGCTGATCGACGGACTGGACTTCGTGCCGATCATCATGGGATTTTACGGCATGTCGGAAGTGCTCGGGTCGCTCGAAGAGACGTACCAGAAGCCGGTCAAAGCGGACCTGTCGCTGAAAAAGCTGATGCCGAGCAAGGCGGAGCTGCGTCGAAGCACCGGCCCGATCGTGCGCGGAGGCTTGCTCGGATTCGCCATGGGCCTGCTGCCCGGACCTTCCAACATCTTGAGCACCTACGCTTCCTACGGACTGGAGAAGAAGCTGTCGAAGCATCCCGAGGAATTCGGCAAAGGAGCGATCGAAGGCGTCGCCGGCCCGGAATCGGCCAACAACGGCGCCAGCACCGGCGCTTTGGTGCCGCTGCTGTCCTTGGGCGTTCCGTTCTCGCCGCTGCCGGCGATTCTGCTCAGCGCGTTCATGATTCAAGGCATTACGCCGGGACCGCTCTTGATCAAAGAGCACGCTTCCTTGTTCTGGGCGCTCATCGCGAGCATGTATATCGGCAACGTCATGCTGCTCGTGCTGAACCTGCCTCTGGTCGGCTTGTTCGCCAAGGTCGCGCATCTGTCTTCTAAGGTGCTGATGCCGATCGTCATGATGTTCTGCATTATCGGCGCGTATTCCGTCCGCAGCAGCATGTTCGACGTCATCGTGCTCATGATCTTCGGTGTATTCGGCTATTTGCTGAAAAAAGCGAAGATGGAGCCGTCGCCGCTCGTGCTCGGACTTCTTCTCGGGCCGGTGCTGGAAAACTCGCTCGGTCAATCGGCTTTGATCTTCAGGGGGGACTTGTGGCAATTCTTCAACCGTCCGATCTCCGCCACGCTGCTGATCGTCGGACTCATCGTGACGATCTGGCCGATCGTGCGCCGATCGATCCATTCGATCCGGTCGCGCCGGAGAAGCGCCTGACCCTACGGTAAAGGAATGATGCAGCTATGGAAATGACGCGGGAACGTTACGATGTCGTGATTATAGGGAGCGGCGGCGCCGGTCTCCGCGCGGCTTTGGCCGCGGCGGAGCTCGGCGCCCGCCCGGTTTTGTTGACTAAAGGCGAGCCGCAGCGGTCGGGAGGAACCCTCTCGGCCCATTATTCGTTTTGCGCGGTATTGCCCACCGCGAAGCCGGGAGACAGCCCGGACGTGTTCGCGGGAGATATTCTCCGGTCCGGGGAAGGGATACCGGATCCGCGGTTGGTCCGCGTGCTCGCCGAACGGGCGGGCGAGGCGGTCGCGTTCGCCGAGAGGCTCGGGGTCTCGTTCGACCTGGAGGAGGACGGCTCGAAGCCGCATCTCGGCTGGTTGGCCGGCCATACGCACGCCCGGGCGGTTCACGTCGGGAACGCCGTCGGCCGAGAGATGGTTCGCGTGCTGATGAAGGCCGTCAAGCAGGCTCGCATCCCGATGCACGCGTTTACCCATGCGACGGACCTCGTCGTGGACGACGGAGTCGTGCGGGGCGTAGCCGCTTTCCACCA
>Ga0065721_10050834_pt1 | contig 17611 bp, 12 predicted proteins | sample Mesricmetagenome_FD_59108 | JGI IMG/M metagenome (GOLD analysis project Ga0065721, IMG submission 59108) | Mesophilic microbial community from rice straw/compost enrichment Sample: eDNA_1 v2 (version 2) | ecosystem: Engineered > Solid waste > Grass > Composting > Bioreactor | place: USA: Davis... | reverse complement strand
GCATCAGCGATTCGCTGGTGCGGCTGAGCGTGGGCATCGAGGATCCCGGTGACCTGAAGGCGGATCTGGAACGGGCATTGGGTTGATCTGCGTCATGGGCGCCGAGGAAGCCAGCACGCCAGGCGCGGCAAGGCGATTTGTCCGTGCCATCCGCGCTCCATTCGCCAGGCTGCGGCGTTGGTGGCTGTCGCGCGGATTGGACGTGGCGCAATTTCCGGAGTTGGACCTGCGGAGTGGGACTGTCGAGCTGTCCCCGGTGACCTTCCCTCCAACCGATCCTTCGCTCGGGCCTGGGGTCAATCTCTATGGCTACATCCACGGCCAGTTCGGATTGGGACATACAGCTAGGATGTACGCCCGTGCGCTTCTGAGCGTGGGGTATCCGGTCGCCATAAACGACGCCGGCCTGCGTATTCCGCATGCCTGTAACGACTACAGCATGGCTCCTTACCTCGGGTGTGGGTCGCCATACCCGGTGAACCTTGTCTTTGTTAATCCGGACCTCTTTGGTGCGCTGGCTCCACGCCTGAAGAGGCAGGGGCATGGGCGCACGATTGCTTTCTGGTTCTGGGAACTCGAGACGATCCCAGATTGCTGGCTTCCCGTGCTGGATCAGGTGGACGAGGTGTGGGTTTCCACCCGGTTTGTGGAGGATGCCTTTAGGAAGGTCACCGACAAGCCGATAACCCGGGTTCCTCACCCTGTGCTTCCGAAGCGCGAGGCCGACCTGCCTAGGTCGAGTTTCGGCCTGCACGACGAAGCATTCGTTTTCCTGTGCAGTTTCGATTTCAATTCCTCCGTCCATCGCAAGAACCCCTGGGCGGTGATCCGGGCGTTCAAGATGGCGTTCGGCGGGGCAAAGGGCGGTGTACAGCTGCTCGTGAAGTGCAGTAACGGCTTCCGTTACCCGGAATTGCTTCGTCGGCTCATGGAGGAGGCGGCTGGAGATAGCCGCATCCTCGTCAGGGACCAGGTGCTGGACGAGGGCCAGTTGCACGCCCTTCAGGAGGCGGCCGATGCGTATGTCTCGCTGCATCGCGCCGAGGGGCTGGGTCTGGGGATGGCCGAGGCCATGGCCCGCGGCAAACCGGTGATCGCGACCAGTTGGTCGGGCAACCTGGACTTCATGAACGAACACAACAGTTGCCTCGTGCCCTACCGCATGGTCCCGGTGGGCAAGGGCGAATATCCGTTCACGGATCGAGGCACCTGGGCCGAGCCCGATGTGCTGGCTGCCGCCGAATGGATGGCGCGGCTGGTGCACGAGCCGGAGCTGGCGCGTCGTATCGGTGCGCAAGCGCGCCAGGACATCCTCGACACCATGAGCCTGCGGGCCGCGGCCGATGTCATGTGTGCGCGCTTGCGCGCGCTGGAGCCTGGGAAATGAGCCTGGCCCTTCAAATCGCCTACAAGGATTCGACATGCTGGGGATGCTGAAAGCCCTTTGGCAGTACCGCTACTTCATCTTCTCGTCCATCAAAAACGAGTTGCGACTGCGTTTCATCCGCAGCCGACTGGGTGCGCTGTGGATGATCATCCATCCGCTGATGCAGGTCCTCATCTTCGCCACGATCCTATCTGAGGTCCTGGCGGCGAAGCTGCCAGGCATCGACGACAAATATGGTTACGCGCTTTACCTGATGGCCGGTACGCTTTGCTGGACGCTGTTCGCGGAGACGATCGGAAAGTCGGTGAACCTGTTCGTGGACAGCGGGAACCTGATGAAAAAGATGTCCTTCCCGCGCATCTGCCTGCCCTTCATCGCCGGCGGCACAATGCTGGTGAACAACCTGATGCTGCTGCTGGCGATCTTCGCGGTGTTCGCGGTCATGGGGCATCTGCCCGACGTGCAGGCGCTATGGTTGCCGTTGCTGATGTTCCTGACCCTGGCGTTCTCCATGTCGCTGGGCTTGGTACTGGGAGTGCTCAATGTGTTCATGCGCGACATCGGTCAGGTGGTGCCGGTGGTGTTGCAGGCGCTCTTCTGGCTGACGCCGATCGTGTACCACATCAGTATCTTGCCGGAGCGGGTCCAGGCAATCTTCAAGCTCAACCCGCTGCTGCCCTTGGTGACCAGCTACCAGAACGTACTCGTATTCGGACAGCCTCCGGTCTGGGGGGATCTGGCTTGGCTGATCGCTGTTACCCCACTGCTGGCACTGGCCTCGCTGGTGATGTTCCGTCGGGCTAGCCCGGAAATGGTGGATGCTCTATGAGTGGCGAACTGATCGTTGAGAATGTCGGCAAGGCCTATCGCATCTGGAGGAGCGAGTGGCTGAGAGCGGCGCGCTGGTTCGGCCTGCCCACGAAGCCTCTCGAAGAAGCCTGGGTATTGCGCAACGTCTCGTTCTCGATCGCGCCGGGAGAGGCGGTCGGCGTGATCGGCCAGAACGGAGCAGGCAAGAGTACGTTGCTCAAGCTGGTAACGGGCACCGCGCAGCCTACCGAAGGCCGCGTAACCCGAACCGGACGGGTGGCGGCAATTCTTGAGCTTGGCATGGGCTTCAATCCCGACCTGACCGGGCGCCAGAACGCATTCCACTCCGCCGGCTTGATGGGCTATTCGCAGGCAGAGATCGAGGCAGCAATGCCGGATATCGAGGCCTTTGCCGAGGTGGGCGAATACTTCGACCAGCCTGTGCGTACCTATTCCAGCGGCATGCAGGTCCGAGTGGCCTTCGCGGTCGCCACTGCATTCACTCCAGACCTTCTGATCGTCGACGAAGCGCTGTCCGTCGGCGACAGCTACTTCCAGCATAAGAGCTTCGACCGCATGCGGAGGTTCCGCGAACAGGGGACCTCGATCATGCTGGTTTCGCACAGCCTGGCCGACGTCAAGGCATTGTGTGATCGAGTCATCCTGCTAGACAAGGGGCATATACTCAAGGATGGCGAGCCGGATGAGGTGATCGATTTCTACAACGCCCTGATCGCAAAGAAGGAGAACGAGTTACTTTCAGTCGAGCAGCGCAGGAGCCGGTCGGGCTGGGTGACCACGCGCAGCGGAACGGGACAGGCCAGGGTGGATAGCCTGCGCTTGCTCGATGCGGAAACGCTGCAGGAGGTGGCGCTGGCCACTGTGGGACAGAAGCTGCGTTTGGAACTGGACGCCGCCATCGATGATGATCTCTCCAATCTCGTCCTCGGATTCATGATCCGGGACAAGCAGGGGCACATTATCTGGGGCAGCAATACCTGGCATACGCGGCAGGTCCAGCAGGATGTGCGCGCCGGCGAGCGTGTCAGGTTCCATCTCGATTTCACCTGCACGCTCGGACCTGGTTCCTATTCCGTTTCACCCGCCTTGGTTAGTACCGAGACTCACTTGGTCGACAATTTTGAGTGGGTTGATAACCTGCTCGTCTTTGACGTGATGAACGCCGATCGGGAGGTTTTCATCGGTTCGAGCTGGCTCGACGCCATCTTTAGCGTCGACCGTGCTCGCGTCCCGCCCGCCGGCGCGTCGAAGGAGTGACGGAGTGTCCAAAAGAATCTCATACGCGCAGAATTTTGAGGACGTCATCCTGTGGCGCGCGCTTTCGCACGTGCCTCGTGGCCGTTACGTGGATATCGGGGCGCAAAGCCCCGATACGGATTCGGTCAGCCGGATGTTCTATGAGAACGGCTGGCGTGGCGTGCATGTGGAGCCTGCTCTCCAGTACGCGAATCTACTGCGCGAACGGCGTCCGGACGAAATTGTCCTACAGATGGCGGTCAGCGATCGTCCGGGCATTCTCCAGTTCTTCGAGATCACCGATAGCGGGCTCAGTACCACCGACCCGGAAATCGCTGCAGGCCATGGGTCGCAAGGCTTCAAAGTTCAAGATATCCGCGTGCCGTCGGTGACACTAGACGCAGTCCTGGAGCAGGTCGGCGATGGTCCGGTGCACTGGTTGAAGATCGACGTCGAGGGCGCCGAGGCGGCTGTGATCCGGGGGTGGAACGCGACTAGTGTCCGCCCGTGGGTAATAGTGGTCGAGAGTACCCGCCCTCTGAGTCCGGAGCAGACCCATGCCCAGTGGGAGCCGATGCTCGTTGGGCATGGCTACGAGTTCGTGTACTTCGACGGGCTCAATCGCTTCTACGTCAGTGCTGAGCATCCGGAACTCAAGGCGGCATTTGGTGCAGGTCCGAACGTTTTTGACGACTTCTGGCTGAGCCCGCACTCCCAGTTCTGCGGGTTGGTCAATACCAGCTACGCCGCCTTGCAAGCCGAGGTCGACGTCCAGCGCGCACGGTTGCATGAAGCGGAAAATCGCCATGCGAAGCTCAAGGCGCATCTGGAGGCAGAATTGAACGCGCGGGACGCCGAGCTGGAGCGGCAACGCAAAGAACATGCGAAGGCAGCCGCGACGCTAGAAGCCTACTTGGACGCTGCAAAGCACGAAGCCCACCGTTGGTGGTTGGCGCACGAGCAGCTGCTCGCCGAGCTCGAGGCGATGAGGCGGAGTCGCTCCTGGCAGCTTACGAGGCCGCTTCGAGCCATTCGCAGGAGGCTCCCGGTGGGCGTGCACGGCCGAACGAAGCGCGTTCTTCGCGCCACCGTGGTGCGCATGCTGGAAGTTGCCGTGATGTTCCCCCGGCTGCGCGGGGTCGCCAAGCCAATGGTCGCGCGCATGCCTTTTTTATACGGCCGGTTGCGCGCCCTGGCGGTGCATGAGCATTTGATCGAAGGCAACGGGCCCCAACATGGCCTGTTTGTTGGGCGGGAGCGTGATCATGAGGCGGTCTATCTGGACAAGCGCGCCAGCCGTGTCCTTGCCGACCTCAAGCGTTCCAGGAACCGGATGTCCCCGAAATGAGAGTTGTAATCGACCTGCAAGGAGCGCAGACCGAGAGCCGTTTCCGCGGCATTGGTCGTTATTCCACGTCATTGGCCCAAGCGATGGCGCGCAACGCCGGTGACCACGAAATCTGGGTGGCGGTAAACGGCGCGTTTCCTGACGGCATCACAGGGATCCATGCGGCGCTGGAGGGCCTGGTGCCGCGCCAGCGCATTCGGCAGTTCAACACCTTCCGAGCCGTGGGCTACCCTGACCGCGGCCACGCGTGGACACGTAATGCCTCGGAGCTGATGTGGGAGGCTTTCATCGAGGGTTTGCAGCCCGATTTCGTGCACGTGTCCAGCCTGTTCGAAGGTGCGCAGGGCGGGGCGGTCACCTCGATCGGTCGGCTGCCCGGCGTGCGCACCCCCGCCGCGGTCACGCTTTACGACCTGATCCCGCTGCTCAACCCGGAGCAGTATTTGGCCTCGGACTGGGTCCATGCCTGGTACATGGATAAGGTGGCCTCACTGAAACGCGCCGAGCTGCTGCTGTCCATTTCCGCACATGCGCGCGAGGAGGCCTTGGGAGCGCTGAAGCTAGACCCGGATCAGGTGGTTAACATTTCCTCGGCGATCTCGCCGCATTTCGCACCGGTGGCTATCGGGGAAGCCGAGCGGGCGATGCTTGCCGCGCGCTTCGGCATTACCGGCCGCTATGTGATGTACAGCGGTGCGATGGAGCCGCGCAAGAATGCCGAGGGCTTGTTGCGCGCCTTCGCGCTACTCGGTGCCGACATCCATGGCAACACCCAGCTGGTGATAGCTGGCAAGGTTTCGCCGCACGACCGTAGCCGGTTTGATGCTCTGGCCAATTCGCTGGGAGTGGGAGAGCGGGTGGTCTACACCGGCTTCATTACCGATCAGGAATTGATCGCCCTGTATAGCGGCGCGGCGGTGTACGTTTTCCCGTCGCTTCACGAGGGCTTTGGCTTGCCGGCATTGGAGGCGATGGCCTGCGGTGCACCTACCATCGGTTCGAACACCACCAGCGTGCCGGAAGTCATAGGCTGCGAGGAGGCGCTGTTTGACCCGCGCCGCCCGACGGAGATCGCTGCCTCGATCCGCCGCGTGCTCGAGGACGAGGGTTTCGCCGCGCGCCTGCGCGCGCACGCCCCGGAGCAGGCGGCACGCTTCTCCTGGGACCGCACCGCGGTAGCCGCGCTGTCCGCGATGGAGGCGGTCGCCTCGAAGCGGCCGCGTCGCAGCCGGCTGTGGCCAGCCGCCGGCGCGTCCCTGCAGGAAACCTATCGTGGCCTCGTCGATGCCATCGCCAGCCTGGAAGGCGAGCCGAACGAGGAACAGCTGCAGCAGGCCGCCGCGATGATCGGCGCCGGCACCGCCGCCAACGAAGCCTTGGCACGCGGCGGCGAGCTTCCGGAGTCACTGTCCTGGCGCGTCGAGGGCCCGTTCGATAGCACCTACAGCCTCGCCCTGGTTAACCGCTGCCTGGCTGAGTCGCTGGCGCAGCGCGGCCACCGCGTGGGGCTGCATTCCACTGAAGGCCCGGGAGATTTCGAGCCCTCGGCGGAGTTCCTCGGGGCTAATCCCAAGGCGGCGACCCTGCACCGAGCGATCCGCGAGCTGCCGGCTGAGCAGGCCGACGTTACCAGCCGCCTGCTGTATCCGCCACGGGTAGCCGACGTCGCCTCGCGCATCAACGTGCTGCATGCCTACGCCTGGGAAGAGAGCGGATTCCCGCGGGCTTGGGTTGAGGAGTTCAATGATTCGCTGCAGGGCATTTCCTGCGTGTCCGAGCACGTTCGCAAGATCATGATTGACAGCGGCGTAGCGGTCCCGCTGGGCATCTGCGGCAACGGCGTGGACCACTGGGACGCGGTCGAGCCGGACCGCGACTATCCGGTACCGGGCACAGGCTTCCGCTTCCTGCACGTGTCCTCATGCTTTCCGCGCAAGGGCGTGGACGCGATGCTGCAGGCATTCGGCAAGGCCTTCAGCCGCGCTGACGATGTGTGCATGATTATCAAGACCTTCGCCAACCCACATAACGAGGTGCATACCTGGCTCGCCGAGGCGCGTGCGGCCAATCCGGACTACCCGGACGTGCACATCATCGAAGGCGACATCAGCGACGGTCAACTCAAGCAGTTGTACGCATCCTGCCACGCCTTGGTGGCACCCAGCCGTGCCGAGGGCTTCGGTCTGCCGCTCGCCGAAGCCATGTTGGCGGACCTCCCGGTGATCACTACTGCGTGGGGCGGCCAGCTGGACTTCTGCAATGAGGAGACGGCGTGGCTAGTTGACTACCGCTTCGTCCGCGCGCGGACCCATTTCGACCTGCATAACTCGGTTTGGGCGGAGCCCGACGTGGATTCACTGGCCCGGGCCATGCGTGAGGTGCTCGCCAGCAGGCCGGACGACATCAAGCTGCGCACGGAGGCGGCCAAGCGCGTGCTGCGCGAGCGCTTCACGTGGTCCCACGCTGCAGCACGGCTCGAGCAGGACGTGCGAGCGTTTGCCGACGATCCGGTGCTGCCTGTGGGGCGCACTGGCTGGATCACCACCTGGAACACCCGCTGCGGCGTGGCCACTTACGCCAGCAACCTGGTAGCCAGCCTCGCGACGCAACCCGCAATCCTGGCGGCCGAGGCTGACGACCGCACCTTCGACGATGGCCCCGAAGTCGTCCGCTGCTGGCGCCAGGGCGAGGGCGACACCCTTGAGCGCCTGGAGGCGGAGATCGAGCGGCTGCAGCTGGATACTCTGGTGATCCAGTTCCAGTACGCGTTCTTTGACTTCAGCGCCTTCCCCGCGTTTCTTCGGCGCCAGCAGGAGGCCGGCCGCGTAGTCATCGCGATACTGCACGCTACCACCGACGCCAAGGAGAACCCGCGTAAGCAGCTGCGCTACCTGGCCGATGCGCTGGCGGGGTGCGATCGGGTCCTGGTTCATTCGATCCATGACCTCAACCGACTCAAGCAGCTAGGCATAGAACGAAACACCGCGCTCTTTCCGCACGGGATCATGGAAGCGGCGGCGCCGCCGCCGCGCGCCCCCGGCGAACGCTTGCGCATCGCCTCGTACGGCTTCTTCCTGCCGCACAAAGGTTTGCTGGAGCTGATCGACGCAGTCGCGCTGATGGTCCAGCGCGGGTCGGACGTAGAGTTGGCGATGATCAATGCGGAGTACCCGGTTCCGGCCTCGCGTGAGCAGATCGAGCTGGCCGCCCGGCGCATTGCCACACATGGGCTACAGTCCCGCGTGCGTATGGAGACGCGCTTCCTGCGCGACCAGGAAAGCATGGCCGAATTGGTTCAGGCCGACGTGGTGGTATTTCCTCACCAAGTTACGGGAGAGTCGGCCAGCGGCGCGGTGCGCTATGGCTTGGCTTCGGGCGTTCCGGTAGCGGTTACCCCTTTGCCGATCTTCGACGATGTCGGCGACATCGTGCACCGCTTGCCCGGGACCAGTGCCGAAGCGATGGCTGAGGGCTTGCAGGCATTGTTTACGCAGATCCGCGCTGGCGGGGACGAGGTTGCCAGGGTCCGTCAGCGCGCGGAACAATGGCGCTCCGAGCACAGGTATCCCGTACTCGCGCGGCGTCTTGAAATAATGGCTCGCCAATTGCTGTGGCAGCGCCACGGCAATCCCGGCAACCGTACCTACTCTTGATTATTGGAAAAACGAGATGACCAAGAAGGCAATTATTACCGGTATCACCGGCCAAGACGGCGCGTATTTGACCGAGTTGCTGCTCGGCAAGGGCTACGAGGTGTACGGCACGTATCGGCGTACCAGCTCGGTAAATTTCTGGCGACTTGATGAGCTGGGAGTGACGAACCATCCGAACCTGCACCTTATCGAGTACGACCTGACCGACCTGGGCACCTCCTTGGCGATGGTGCAGAGGATCCAGCCCGACGAGATCTATAACCTCGCTGCGCAGAGCTTCGTCGGTGTTAGCTTCGAGCAGCCGACGACCACGGCCCAGATCACCGGTATTGGCGCACTCAACCTGCTTGAGGCGATCCGCCTGCTCAACCCGAAGATCCGGTTCTACCAGGCGTCGACATCGGAAATGTTCGGCAAGGTGCAGGCGGTCCCCCAGGCTGAAGACACTCCCTTCTATCCGCGCAGCCCCTATGGTGTTGCCAAGCTCTACGCGCACTGGATCACAGTCAACTACCGCGAGAGTTACGACATCTTTGGTACCAGCGGCATCCTGTTCAATCACGAGAGCCCGCTGCGCGGACGAGAGTTCGTGACCCGCAAGATCACCGACTCGGTCGCCAAGATCAAACTGGGGCAGCTGGACGTGCTGGAGCTGGGCAATCTGGACGCCAAGCGCGATTGGGGGTATGCAAAGGAGTACGTCGAAGGCATGTGGCGCATGCTGCAGGCAGAGCAGCCCGACACCTTTGTGCTCGCTACCAACCGCACCGAGACGGTCCGTGACTTTGTGAGAATGGCGTTCAAGGGCGCGGGTATCGAAGTTGAGTTCAAGGGCAGGGACCTCGACGAAGTTGCCGTGGATACCGCCACCGGCAAGACGGTGATGAGGATCAACCCCAAGTTCCACCGCCCAGCCGAGGTCGACCTGCTAATCGGCAATCCAGCGAAAGCTAAGAGCGTGCTGGGTTGGGAAGCAAAGACCAGCTTGGAGCAACTCTGCCAGATGATGGTGGAAGCGGATCTTAAGAGGAACGCACGTGGCTTCTCGTTCTGAGTTGGCCGGCCAGCGCATTCTGGTCACTGGAGCGTCCGGTTTCACCGGGCGCTACGTGGTTGAGCGTCTGTTGGCGGCCGGATCCGAGGTCCATGGATTGCGACTCCCGGACGGTAGTGCAGTCGACCTGCTGGACCGCGAAGCCCTGAATGCGTACGTCACCGCGGTACGCCCGCAGCGCGTCGTGCACCTTGCCGCGATCTCTTTCGTGGCGCACGGCGATGCGGACGAGATCTATCGCGTCAACGTGGTGGGTACGCGCAACCTGCTGGAGGCGCTGGCCGGGCTGGAAGAGCCGCCGGCGCATGTTCTCCTCGCTAGTAGCGCTAATGTCTATGGCAACGCTTCCGGTGTACTGGACGAGGAGGCGCCGCTTCGCCCGCAGAACGACTATGCGGTAAGCAAGATGGCGATGGAGGGCATGGCTCGGCTGTGGGTGGATCGCCTGCCGCTCACGGTGGTTCGACCGTTCAACTATACCGGTGTGGGACAAGACGAGAAGTTCCTGATCCCGAAGATCGTGGCACATTTCCGTCGTGGTGCCGATGTGATCGAGCTGGGCAACATCGACGTGTCGCGCGACTTCTACGACGTGCGAGGGGTCGCTGCGGCCTATGAGGGCTTGCTAGCCCTGTCTGGCACCGGTGAGGTCTACAACGTCTGCTCTGGTCAGGAGCATTCCTTGCAAGAGGTCATCGACCTGATGCGGGATATTTCGGGCCGCAGCATTGACGTGCGCGTCAATCCGGCATTCGTGCGGTCGAACGAGGTCAAGTCGCTGCGTGGTGACAACCGCAAGTTGCTTGCCGCCGTTGGTTGTATGCCGGCATTCGACCTGGGCGAGACCCTGCGCTGGATGTATGAGGCTAAATTGTCGGCCTGATGATCGTCGTCGCCCGGCTCGGGAAGTAGGGGGATTCCTGTGCTCTACCTATGGCAACTGGCTGCTCCAGCAATAGCGATGTGTGTGGCAGTCGTCGGTCCATCTGTTCTCGTTGCTACGGCTGGCCGGCGCTGGAGCCCGCGCTTTCGTCAGCTCAGTCCCATTCAGGCTCTAGCTCTGGCAAGCGCTTCTGTCCTCGGACTGCTTCTGAACGCCAATGCGTGGTTGCCTGGCTATCTGGTCTTTTATGCGCTCTTGCTTCTTGGTGTCGGGGGCATTGCTCTGGCCCTGCGGCGTGCTTTCACCGATCCATTGGCGCATGCCGCCATCTGGTCGATTGCGATCGGTGTCTTGGCGGGCACCTTCGTGGTGGCCTGTTGGGACCTGATCTTTGCCGCACGGCACCTTTGGTTGCTGGAGGGAACCAACCACGATCTGGTGTTCTTCTACGGAGGCGCCAAGTGGGCGATGGAGCATTCCCTTGCGGTAAGTCAAGCCACGATTGCCAATCAATGGGGCTTGGGAGAGTGCGGGCAAGGGATGCATTTCATTGGGAATGGCTGCATCGTCCAGCGAAACGGCACATATACGCTGCTGGCGCTGGCATCCAGCTTAACGCCGCAGGCGAGCCCCAATGGGGTGCGGGCGATGATCGGTAGTGCGGCACTATTTCCGGTACTTGGCATGCTTCCCACAATGGCCGGCAAATTTGGCGGGGCGAGCCGGTGGCCGAGAGGAAGTGCACTCGCTTTGCTCCTGGCCGTCGTCGTGATGCTGGCCACGCCCATGATGCTATCGGTTGTGAACGAAAACATCGGGACGGCCATGGCTGCGACGCTCCTGATGATGATTATGCTTTGGGCGCTTACGCCTATGCGTTCGCCGACCGGCAAATGGATCATGCTCGGCATGGCAGCGGGCTGCGTGGGGCTGGTGTATGGCGAGGCTGCGGTTTACGCCTGCCTGGTTGTAGGTCTTGGCGTGGCAACGACGGCGCTGAGGATGCGTTCCTGGCGGATGTTCCTTGTCGGCGGGGTGTTCGCATCCTCGACCTTCATGCTGTCGCTAAATCGGATGTTGCCTGAGCTCCTCAGCTCGTATGTCCAGGTTAGCGACATTGTGTCCAGCGCGACCTGGCCAAGTTGGTACATTCAGCAGGAGAACGCAATTTGGTGGTTGGCCGCTCCCTTTGCGGCTCTGCTGATGACTGTAGAGCCAGCAGTAAACTTCGAGGCGGCCGCCCTTGGTATTGTGCTCATGTCCGCGAGCGCATGGTTGTCGATCCGCGAGAAGCGATGGGCCTTCTACATAGGCTTTCTGGCGGTAAGCGCGCTGCTTGTCGCCTACGTGCAGATTCGGGGATACCAGTATGGGGAGCACAAGCTGATCGAAATACTGGGCCCTGCCTGGATAGCCCTGTTGGCTTGGCTGCTTCTGCGCCATGCGAGTCGTGCGGGTCGCCTCCCGCTCGTATTTGTCCTTATGTCGATGCTGGGTGTGTTATCAGTGGCTTTCGTGCTGCGGGTCCGTCCAGTCATTGTTTCGCATGTGCCTTCGGCCATAACCCATAGCTTTGCCGAGGCGCTGGGCCGAGTGGCGCCTGGTGATGAGGTGGTCATGGACGTTTCCGGAGTGAGTGGCCCAGAGCGATATGTCAAGCAGGACTTCGCTTTCCTTGAGTTAGCCAAGCGCGGCATCCGCGTGCTCATGGCGGACAACGGACGGCATCAGGAGGCTTACAGCGACGCCTTGCTCGGTTCGAGTTTCACTCTCGCGAGCTCACCAGACTGGCTGCTGGTCCTCAAGCAGCCAGGCTCCGCGCCAGACCTGAGCATCGCAGGGGCACCGGTAATGGAGGACCCCACATATGCGTTGTTTTCATTGCGCTCGGCAGGTCTGCCTCTGGTCCAGACCGGGAGGGGATGGCACACCTGCGAGCCGGACCATTGCTGGACAGAGGGTAGCTTCAGTTTCGAGGCCTTCGTGCCGAGCGGTTGCAACGGGGCCCATCTACGGTTCGATATCGGAGTTTTGCAGCCACCAAGTGACGGGAAGATTTCCATTTCGGTCAACGGCCGACAGAAGGCCGAGTTGGTTGCGAGCCAAGCCAAAGAGATCAGTCTCGAGCTTGTCCAAGGCCGATCCCTGGTGACCGTGGCTCCGAGCTGGGAGGTTACCTCGCCGCTCGCCTTGGGGTTGTCTGCCGATGGGCGCCGGTTGTTCGCAAGTATTGCTCGCGCACGAATCAGCTGTAATGTCGAGCCCAATTCTAGAGATGGTGCGAACCCTGAAACCGTAGTCGCGGCGCGCTCCCTCATGGCGGGATAGGAAGGCAATCGTGCAACTCATGCTTGTGTTTGGCCTCGTTCTGCTCGGGGCATGCGGAACCGTTCTCCTCAAGGTTGGCGCGGGGCGCGTTACCTACTCCGAAGGTGTCGTGCCGATGCTGGCATCTGCCTTTAATCTGCCTCTTATGGTTGGCTTCACGTTGCAAATGATCCCCCTGGTCGCGTGGGTGGTGCTACTCAAGTTCATGCCGCTGACCAAGCTGCAACCCATGATTGCGCTGACGTACGTGGTAACTCCACTGCTGGCGGTGATTTTCCTGGGGGAGCAGATTGGCTCGTTACGGATGGCTGGCATCGGTTTGATCGTTATCGGCGTGGTACTGGTGAGCGCGAGCTGAGCATGAGAATCCTGATCGTTCTGACCTACTACGCGCCCTACATGAGCGGTGTGACCGAATACGCCCGCATGCTGGCGGAAGAACTCGCGCAGCGTCACGAGGTCACTGTGCTGACGACCCAGCATGATGCGGCGTTGCCGCTGGAAGAGGTGATCAACGGCGTACGCGTTGTGCGCGCGCCGGTCTTCGCGCGGATGCACAAAGGCGTGCTCAGCTGGCGTTTCGTTACCCAGTTTCGGGGTATGGCGGAACAGCATGACGTGGTGAATCTGCACATGCCTATGTTGGAGTCCGGCCTGTTATCGGTGCTGGTGCCCCGACGTAAGCTCGTGGTGAATTACCAGTGCGACATGGCAGTGGTCGGGGGGCTGCTCGACCGGCTGGCGGTTAATGTCACCCGGCTGTCCTGTTGGTTGGCTACGCGGCGTGCCCGTGATGTTGGGGTCATCACCCATGACTACGCCAGCTCCTCGACTTGGTTGTCGGGCGTCCGGTACAAGCAGCACGAAGTCCTGGCGCCGATGAAAGACATGCCGTGGCGGGAGACGCAGGAGGGGCGGGACGGCGTCTTCCGTATCGGGTTCGTCGGACGTTTTGTTGCCGAAAAGGGCTTGCCGGTCCTGCTTGAGGCCTTTGCCCAGCTCTGGCTCAGACACGGGGATGGGGTCCGATTGCTGCTGGTCGGTGATACCCACAATATCGCAGGTGGCAGCATCATTGACACAATCCACGATCGCATCAGGTCGTTCGGGAACGCGATTGAAGTCCGCGGCCGGGTTAGTGAGGAGGAGCTACAGAATTTCTATACGGAGCTTGATGTCCTGGTGCTGCCTAGCGTAAATCGCTATGAGGCCTTCGGGATGGTGCAGCTGGAGGCGATGCTCAGTGGCGCAAGAGTGATTGCTTCAAACATGCCGGGCGTGCGTACCATCGTGCAGAACACCGGTAATGGCGAAGTGGTGCCCGTCGGGGATGCCCTGGCGCTGGCGGAAGCGATGCAGCGCTTGATGGATAGTCGCGATGGAGTGACTCGTTCCAGTGTGCGCGAGCGGACCTTGCAGGCCTATCCGTTGCGACGGTTCTACGAGCTGCAGGAAGCGATGCTTCTGGGGCGCGAGTAGGAGGTCATATCGCGTCTTGGCAGCCGGGTAGACGTGAGGCGCTGGGTGGGCGCGCGGCCGGGTTTGGATGTGCGCTCAAGGTGTAACTTACGTGGGTACGGGTCTTTCGCTGAGGATGGTGCCCAAGAGCTCTAGGCTTCCTCGCCGGGAAGGCTTTGAATGTTTCCCTGGATGTCGCCGCCGGGGGGGGGCGCACAGCGCGGGTTGGTAGGTCGCTTCGACGACCAATCATGCGGCAGCCAGTATCGCAATTCCACCTGCCAGCACAGTGAGGAGGCTGGCCGGATCTTTGACTGCGAAGACGACGGGATCGTCGTGCATCTGCCCCCGGTGGGCGATCAACCACGTACGGCAGATCCAGTACAGCAGGATCGGACATAGCAACCACAGGAGCATAGGGCGCTCATACAGGCCTTGGCTTTCCGGCGCATTTATGTAAAGGCAGAGCACCAGAACGGAAACCAGGCCGGATGCGGCTCCCAAGGATTGCACCAGGCTGAGGTCTTCGACATTGTAGTCGCGCCCGCTCGGTCGCTCCTTCCCACTCGCCAAGGTCAGTCGCAGTTCAGTGTAGCGTTTGACCATAGCAAGGCTAAGGAAGATGAACATCGAGAACGCTAACAGCCAGAACGAGAGCGGCACCCCGATCGCTGCAGCGCCGGCGGCGATGCGAATGGTATAGAGCGCAGCCAGCGTGACTACGTCGACCATAACCAGCTGTTTCAGGCGAAGTGAGTAGGCCAATGTGAGGGTCAGATAGACTCCCAGTACCAAGGCGAACGCGGAGGCAACCGTCGTCGCCAGCGCCAATCCCGCTACGGTAAAGGCGCCCGTCGCAACGATCCCCAAACTCAGGTCGAGCTTGCCGCTCGCAAAAGGCCGCTTGCACTTTCGCGGATGTTGTCGGTCCGAATCCAGGTCGAGCAGGTCGTTGAGGAGGTAGACGCCGGAGGCACATAGGCCGAAAGCGAAGAATGCCAGACCCGTACTCAGCACGGCGCCCAGATCCATGAAGCGGTGGCTGGCTAGCAGGGGTACGAATACCAGCAGGTTTTTCAACCACTGGTGCAGGCGCAGGGCCTTGACCCATGTACCCAGGCCACCATCCTGGCGCGGCCAGTGAGCGGCCAGCCGCGTGTGGCGTTCTGCGGCGCGTGCGACCCCGGTGCCCGTGTTCACCACCCAGGCCGAATGCGCGTGCTTCCAGATGGCGAGGTCGACACGGGAATTGCCCATGTAGTCAAAGCCACGCTCGCCAAACTGGCGGACGAGCAGTTCCGCCTTGCGGTGTCCGGCCAGATTGGTTCGACCATCGCTGCAGATCACGTCGTCGAACACGCCGAGATGGCGTGCGATTGGCATGACTAGTTCCGCGTCCGAGGCCGTGCACAATACGCGCGTGCGGTCGCTGCTGTTCCGAACTAAATCCAGAACGCGAGGATCATAGGGCAACGTCGCCGGATTACCGGCCCCGTACGAGGCCAGCTGACGCTTCAGGTGCGCCTTCCCCCGCATCAGCCAGAACGGTACTACCAGCAGCTTCCATGGCTGCCGTGCCAGCATCCGCAGGAAGGATTCGTACAGCAGATCGCCGCGGAGCAAGGTGCCGTCCAGGTCGACACACAGCGGCCTCGACTGGCCGGCACTCGATGTAGCCACCGATCAGGCTCCTGCGCGACCGTACTGGTCTTCGAACCGGACGATGTCGTCTTCGCCGAGATAGCTGCCGGACTGCACCTCGATCAGTTCGAGCGGCAGTTTGCCCGGATTCTTCAGGCGATGGGTCACGCCCAGCGGGATGTAGGTGCTCTGGTTCTCGGACAGCAGGATGACCTCGTCGCCGCGGGTTACCTCGGCGGTGCCGCTGACCACGATCCAGTGCTCAGCACGGTGGTGGTGCATCTGCAGGCTGAGGGTGGCGCCGGGCTTGACGGTGATGCGCTTGACCTGGAAACGGGCGCCATTGTCGATCGAGTCGTACGCACCCCAGGGGCGGTACACCTTGCGATGCGCGGCTGCCTCGCTGCGGCCGTCCTTCTTGATCCGGCCAACGATCTCCTTGACGTCCTGCACGCGGTCCTTGTGTCCGACGAAGATGGCGTCGTCGGTTTCGACTACCACCACGTCCTGGAGTCCAACCATCGCGATCAGCCTGCTGCCGTAGGCATAGCTGTTCTTGCAATCCAGGGCCATGACATCGCCATGGCAAGCGTTACCGTCGGCATCCTTGTCCGAAACCTCCCAGAGTGCCGACCAGGAGCCGACATCGTTCCAGCCGGCGTCCAAGGGCACCACAGCCGCGTCAGCCGTCTTCTCCATGACCGCGTAGTCGATGGAATCGTTCGGGCTGGCTGCAAAGGCCGCAGCGTCGAGACGGATGAAATCGTTGTCCCGGGCGGCGTTATCAAGCGCCTTGCGGCAAGCGGCCAGGATGGCCGGCTGCACGCTCTCCAGCTCCTTCAGGTAACGGGAGGCCTTGAACAGGAACATGCCGCTGTTCCAGTAGTACTCGCCGGAGGCCACGTACTGCTGTGCAGTGGCCAGATCAGGCTTCTCGACGAAGCGGTCCACCGGGCGGACGCCTTCGCCGGCGGCCGCCTTGATGTAGCCGTAACCCGTTTCCGGCGCGGTGGGGACGATGCCGAAGGTGACAAGCTTGCCTGCCTCGGCCGCCGCAGCAGCCTGCCTGACCGCTGCATGGAATGCAGCCTCGTCGCGCACGACGTGGTCCGACGGCAGCACCAGGAGCAGGGCATCGTCGCCAGCGGCCAGTGCCTGCAGGGCAGCGATCGCGATGGCCGGTGCGGTGTTGCGGCCCACCGGCTCGAGGATCAGGGCCTGGGGGACTACCTTGCACTCGCGCAGCTGCTCGGCAGCCATGAACCGGTGTTCCTGGTTGGCTACCACGATCGGGGCGGCGCCGGCGATCGAGGCGACACGCTTCCAAGTCGCCTGCAGCATGGTGTAGTTGCCGACCAGGGGCAGGAACTGCTTCGGATATGCCTCGCGAGAAAGGGGCCACAGGCGGGTGCCCGAGCCACCCGAAAGAATGACGGGAACTATAGGGGTCATGGATGGATCTTCTCTGGTAATTGATTGGCTGGCAGACGGCCGGTGCCTCGGGAATGCCTGTCGCTGGACCACGCGGAGGCTGCGATGCTGGCCGCGTCGGCTCCGTTTACGGGTCGAGCGGGTTGGAAGAGGGGGGCGTAGTGCAGATGCTTCACGACTGGGGACCGCCACGTTCCGCTGGGACTCAGCCCAACTGGTTTTCCAGTTCCGGGAGAATGCTGAACAGGTCACCCACCAGGCCAATGTCGGCGATCTCGAAGATCGGGGCTTCCGGATCCTTGTTGATCGCCACGATCGTGCCGGCGTCCTTGATGCCCGTCAGGTGCTGGATAGCGCCGGA
>Ga0065721_10005751_pt1 | contig 17611 bp, 13 predicted proteins | sample Mesricmetagenome_FD_59108 | JGI IMG/M metagenome (GOLD analysis project Ga0065721, IMG submission 59108) | Mesophilic microbial community from rice straw/compost enrichment Sample: eDNA_1 v2 (version 2) | ecosystem: Engineered > Solid waste > Grass > Composting > Bioreactor | place: USA: Davis... | reverse complement strand
TCGCAAGCCGCCGGACTAGCGTTGGTTATCGCGCTTGAGAAAAGTGGAGGCCACGTCCGGAATCGAACCGGAGTACACGGATTTGCAATCCGCTGCGTAACCACTCCGCCACGTGGCCTCTGGCGCGGGTTTGTATGAGAGCCCCCTGCCTTATGCAAGGGGGCTCGTTTGCGAAGAGTTACTTTCGCCGTCAGGCGATCCGCTCACCGGATGACCAGCACCGGAATGCTGCTGTGGGTGAGCACCTCGAGCGTCTGGCTGCCGAGCAGCAGGCGGCCGAGGCCGCGGCGCCCGTGCGAGGCGACGACGATGAGGTTGGAGCCGCGCTCCTTGGCCGCTTCCATGATGCCTTCGGCCGGATAGCGGTTGGGCACGTGCACGGTGCTGGCGCGCACGCCGGCTGCCTGCGCCTGCTTCGTCGCATTCTCCAGAATCTCCTGGGCCGACCTGGTCTTGGCGTTGTCGAGCTCGGTCAGGTCGAAGCCCGGCGCCCAGGCGGCGGTGGTCGGTGAAGCGGGCGGCAGGCTGGGCTCGGTCACGGTGACGATCGTGACATCCGCATCGAGGCGCTTGGCGAGCGCCAGGCCGTGGTCGAGGCCCTTCTGCGCCAGTTCCGAGCCGTCCGTTGCGATGAGAATCCGGGTATACATGCCGAGCCTCCTTGTGTAGTCGCTTGCATGAACGTGGGATGACCGCGGGCCGGTATCAAGGCTTTACGAAGACGCAAGCCTATTGATGCACATTACAGATTGTCGCTATGCACTCTAGCGTCTTGCGCCCGTCATCGCCGGACGATATTCACAGCCGGCATATCAGGGCAGATAGCGGGGACGTTCGCCTCATGGTCGATTTCGAGCGCGCACGCAGGGCAATGGTGGATAGCCAGTTGCGCACCAGCAACGTGACCGACCGGCGCATACTGGCGGCAATGGGACGGGTTCCTCGTGAGATCTTCGTGCCCGAGGCGCGCAAGGCCGTGGCCTATATCGACGAAAGCCATGCCTTCGGCGCGACGGCGCCCGGCCGGTTCCTGCCGGCGCCGGCGCCCTTCGCCAAGCTCGTCCAGTTGGCCGGGATCGAGGCGGGCGACCGCATTCTCGACGTCGGCGCGGCGACCGGCTACTCCACTGCCGTCCTTGCCGCCCTCGGCAGCGAGGTGCTGGGCATCGAGCGGGAGGCGAGCCTGGTGCGCCTCGCCGAGGGCAACCTTGCCTCCCTGGGCGTCACCAACGCCAGGGTGGTGAAAGGAAGCCACGAGCATCCACCCAAGGGCCGTTATGACGTGGTGATCCTCGAAGGCGCCGTCGAGCAGGTGCCGCAGGCCTTCTTCGACAGTCTCGACGAGGACGGGCGCCTCGTCGCGCTGCTGCGGACCGGCGTTACGGCCGTTGCCAATCTTTTCGTCAAAACCGGCAAGACTGTAACCAGCCGCGCCGAATTCAACGCGAACCTGCCTCCGCTCGAGGTGGCGCGTGCGCAAGACAGCTTCGTTTTTTGATGGTTGGTTCCGGCAATGTGTTGCCCGGAAAGCACGACCATAGGGTAATTCGTTTTCGCGTGCCGGTCTGCGTTGCTGCCGCCGGTTGTCGCTCCCACATGCGGGGCGTAGGATTTCGGTACTGGAGGCCTTGATTATGTTGTCGTTCCGTGCGCTGGCCGTTGGCGCGTTTGCCTTGACCATGACGTGGCTGCCGGCCTCCGTGCACGCGCAATCGCTGACACAGGCTCTCGCTTCCGCTTATACCAACAACCCCGATCTGCAGGCTTCGTTCCTCGCCGTCAAATCTGCGGCCGAAGACATCGCGCTGCAGCAGGCCGGCAAGCGCCCGACGATCGGCGCCTCGCTCGGCAGCGACTACCAGTTCACGACAGCCGGCAGCGAGTGGAACGACTCCACGAGCGTGACGGCGGGCATCCAGTACAACCAGACCATCTTCGACAACTTCCAGACCGACGCCGAAATCGAGCAGGCACGGGCTTTGGCCGAGCTGTCGAAGTACACGATGCGCAACACCGAGCAGAACATCCTGCTCTCGGTTGTCGACGCCTACATGAGCGTCGTGAGGGACACCCAGCTTGTCCAGCTCCGCCAGGACAACGTGACGTTCTACCAGGCCCAGCTGCAGTCCTCCCGCGATCGCCTGGAAGTGGGCGAGGGCACGCGGATCGACGTCGCCCAGGCCGAAGCGCGCCTGGCGCAGGGCGTCGCCTCTCACCGCGCGGCCATCGCGAGCCTGCAGACGAGCCAGGCCACCTACCAGCGTTTCGTCGGGCAGCGGCCGGGCAGCCTCAGCGCCAGCCACGGGTATTCGAGCCTCGTTCCCAATTCGCTCGAGGAAGCGCTGGCCCAGGCCGAGTCCCGGCACCCAGCCATCCTTTCGGCCAAGGCGTCGATCCGCGCGGCGCAGGCCGGCAGCGATGCGGCGCAGGCCGCGTTCGGGCCGACCATCAATCTTACCGGCCAGGTGGGCACGGGGCTGCAGTGGAGCAGCAACGCCCAGCAGCTTCAGGGCGCGCAGGGCATCAGCGGCTCCGTCGGGCTCAGCCTCAGCGTGCCGATCTACGCAGGCGGCGCGATGGGCGCGGGCGTGCGCAAGGCGAACATCGAGCAGATCCGTTCGGAAGTGTCGGCCATGTCCGCCTATGACCAGGTGCGCGAGGCGGTGGTCTCCTCCTGGAGCGGCATGCAGAACGCTGCCGCCCAGATCGAATCGGCCCAGGCCGCAGTTGCTGCCCAGCAGCAGGTGGTCGAGGGCGTGATCCAGGAACGCGATCTCGGCGCCAGCACCACGCTCGACGTGCTCGATGCCCAGGCCGAGCTCACCACCCAGCGCGAGGGCCTGATCCAGGCGACGACGAGCCGAGTGGTCGCGACGTTCTCGCTGCTCGCGGCGACCGGCCGGCTCTCGGCCATCGACCTCGGGCTGCCGGTCGAGATCAAGTCCGCCGACGACTACACCGCCACCGTCCAGGACGTCTGGCAGGAACTGCGCACCGTCGACTGATACCACCGACATTGCTTCCGCGCCGCTATCCGGCCTCCGGGCCGGCGCGGCGTCGGCTTTTTTGCGGCACCCGTGCCTGCGGAAGTTTTGGTGGAAGATGAAATTCCTCTTGTCGCGGGCGATTCCTAAACAGGCCGCAGAGGTTTAGGCTTGGGTCAATGATTCGTGGTCGACGCGGTTGTGCGCCGTGCCGGCCGCGAAAGACCCGAAGTCTTGAGAGGCCGACATGAACAAGCCCGCGCCAAAGGAACCCTCGATGGACGAGATCCTCTCGTCCATCCGGCAGATCATCGCGGACGACGATGCCGCGGGCGCCTCGCGCCGGCCGGTTCTCCACGCCGCGCCCCCGCCGATGCAGGCGGCCCCGGCGGCGATGCCGGTCGCGGACGATCCGATGGACCTCGATGAGCCCTTGACCCTCTCGTCCAACCAGATCGTCGCCGACGAGAGCGCGGCGGCCGACGAGGACGTGAGCTTCGAGGCGCTGCTGGCCGATGCCGCGAATGACGAGCCCGTCGACCTGGTGGACCCGGAAGACATCGCCTTCGAGCCGACCCCCGCCGAACTGCGGCCGACCTTCGAAGCGCCGTCGGCGAGCCCCGCATTCGAAATGCCTGAGCCGGAACCCCAACGGGCTCCGCGCGCGCCTTCCATGCCTGATCCTGCATTGAGCCGCGATATGGCCGAACAGCTGCTCGAACCCGCCACCAATGCCGCCGTGCGCACCACCTTCTCCAAGCTCAGCAACCTGGGCGTCGGCACCCAGGGCCTGACCGTCGAGGCGATGGTGCGCGAAATGCTGCGCCCGATGCTCAAGGAATGGCTGGACGAGAACCTGCCGAGCGTCGTCGAGCGGATGGTGGAGAAGGAAATCGCCCGCATCTCGCGCGGCGACTAGGTTCTCTGCGCATGGCGCGGTTGACCGTGCCGTCCGCATTTGCTTGAAGACTGCCAATCCCTATATCGGCCCGCACGAGCCCTTGGGTTCGCGCGGGTCGTTGCCGTTGCGAGTGACGTGAATGCTTGAAAAGACCTATGAACCGGGCGCCGTGGAAGACCGCATCTTTGCGGACTGGATCGCGGCCGATGCCTTTGCCGCCGGCGCAGGGGCCAAGCCGGGCGCCGAGACCTTCACCATCGTCATTCCGCCGCCCAACGTCACCGGCTCGCTCCATATAGGGCACGCGCTCAACAACACCATCCAGGACATCCTCATCCGCTACAACCGGATGCTCAAGAAGGACGTGCTCTGGCAGCCGGGCATGGATCATGCCGGCATCGCGACGCAAATGATCGTCGAGCGCCAGCTTGCCGAGCGCCAGCAGCCCGGCCGNCGCGAGATGGGGCGCGAGAAATTCGTGGAGCGCGTCTGGGAGTGGAAGGATGAGAGCGGCGGCGCCATCATCAACCAGCTGAAGCGCCTCGGCGCCTCAGCCGATTTCTCGCGCGAGCGCTTCACCATGGGTGCGCGCGGCGAGCCCGACGACCAAATGGTCCGCGCCGTCACCAAGGTGTTCGTCGAGCTCCACCGGCGCGGCCTCATCTATCGCGCCAAGCGCCTCGTCAACTGGCACCCGGGGCTCGAAACGGCGATCTCCGACCTGGAGGTCGAGAACATTGAGGTCAAGGGCCACATGTGGCACCTGCGGTATCCGCTGGCGGACGGCGTGACCTACCAGTTCCCGGTCGCCTTCGACGAGGAGGGAAAGCCGACGCAGTACGAGACGCGCGACTACATCGTCGTCGCCACCACCCGTCCCGAGACGATGCTCGGCGACACCGGCGTTGCCGTCCATCCGGACGACGAGCGCTACAAGGGCCTCATCGGCAAGTTCGTCACGCTCCCGCTCGTCGGCCGCCGCATTCCGATCGTTGCCGACACCTATGCCGATCCGGCGCTCGGCTCGGGCGCGGTCAAGATCACGCCGGCGCACGACTTCAACGACTTCGAGGTCGGCGTGCGCAACGGGCTCGAGCAGATCAACATCTTTACCACGACCGCCGCGATCAACGACAATGCGCCGGAAGCGTACCGGGGTCTCGACCGGTTCGAGGCGAGGAAGAAGGTCCTTGCCGATCTCGAGGCGCAGGGCATTCTCGACCATGTCGAGGACAAGAAGATCATGGTGCCGCACGACGAGAAGAGTAAGCTTGTCGTCATCGAGCCGTTCCTGACGGACCAGTGGTTCGCCGATGCCGAGACGCTGGCGCAGCCGGCGATCAAGGCCGTCCGCGAGGGCCGCACGAAGTTCGTGCCGCAGCAGTACGAGAACCTGTTCTTTTCCTGGATGGAGAACATCAAACCCTGGTGCGTCTCGCGCCAGCTCTGGTGGGGCCATCGGATTCCGGCCTGGTACGGGCCGGACGGCGAGGCATTCGTCGAGGAGAGCGAGGCGGCCGCGTTTGCCGCCGCGGAGAAGCACTACGGCAAGCCCGTGGAGCTGAAGCGCGACGAAGACGTACTCGACACCTGGTTCTCGTCGGCCCTCTGGCCGTTCTCGACCCTCGGCTGGCCCGAGGAGACGCCCGAGCTCAAGCGCTACTACCAGACCGACGTCCTCGTCACCGGCTTCGACATCATCTTCTTCTGGGTTGCCCGCATGATGATGATGGGCCTCGAATTCATGGGCGAGGAGCCGTTCCACACGGTCTACATGCACGCCCTGGTCCGCGACGAGAAGGGCCAGAAGATGAGCAAGACCAAGGGGAACGTCATCGATCCCTTGAAGCTCATCGAAGAGTACGGCGCCGATGCGACCCGCTTCACCCTTGCCGCGATGGCGGCGCAGGGACGGGACATCCGTCTCGCCATCAGCCGCGTCGAGGGCTACCGCAACTTCGTCACCAAGCTCTGGAACGCCGCGCGGTTCCTGGAGATGAACGAGTGCCGGCGTGTGGCCGGGTACGATCCCAAGGCCAACAAGTTGCCGCTCAACCGCTGGATCGTCGGCGCGACGGCGCGGGCCGTGGCGGCTGTCACCCGCGGGATCGAGGAATACAAGCTCAACGAGGCCGCCAACGCCGCCTACGACTTCGTCTGGGGCACGTTCTGCGACTGGTACGTAGAGTTTTCCAAGCCCGTGCTGACCGGCGCGGACGAGGCGGGCAGGGCCGAGACGCAGGCGACGGCGGCTTACGTCCTCGACCAGATCCTCAAGATCCTGCATCCGTTCATGCCGTTCGTGACCGAGGAACTCTGGGGCGAGACGGGCAAGGTGGGGCCGGCGCGCGAGAGCCTGCTGATCCTGGCCGAATGGCCGGACCTTTCCGGGCTCGAGGATGCTCAGGCCGACGCCGAGCTCAACTGGCTGATGGAGCTGATCTCGACCGTCCGTTCGGTCAAGACCGAGATGAACGTGCCGGCCGGCGCCAAGCTGCCGCTGGTGGTCGTCGGCGCGAACGACGAGACGATGCGGCGGCTGGTGGAGAGCACGTCGCTCATCACCCGTCTCGCCCGGCTCGATGCCATCACACCGGCGGCTTCCGTTCCGCCGGGCTCGGCGCAGTTCGTCGTCGGCGAAGCCACCTGGGCGCTGCCGCTCGAGGGCGTCATCGACATCGGCGTCGAGAAGACCCGCCTTTCCAGGGAGGTGGACAAGCTCGACGGCGAGATCGCGGGCATCGACAAGAAGCTCGCCAACGAGCAGTTCGTCGCCAAGGCGCCCGAAGAGGTCATCGAGGAGCAGCGTGCGCGCCGCGACGCTGCGGTCGAACGCCGTGCCAGGATCGTCGAGGCCATAGCTCGCCTCAACTGAGGCGGCGCGCGAGGTTCACATGAACGAAGCCGGCTCAACGCGTATCGATCGACCCGTCGGCCAGGAGAAGGGCGATCCCGGCAGGATCGTCGGTTTCGACGGCGCCGGCGGGGTCACGAGCGCCGGCGGGCTCGATCACGTGCCGGAGGTGCCCCCGCACGGCTTCAAGCTCGTCACCGGCAATTCGCGGTCGCCCGAATTCAAGGTGTGGCTGAAGAAGACGATCGGCGCGTTCGAGGCGGACCTTCTGACGGTGCCGAGCACGCGCTCGCGCTGCACCGTGGCCGACGATCGGGCGATGATCGTGATGCGGGTGGTGCGGCCGGGCGCCGACCCCAACGACATCGGCCGGCAGCTGCTGTCGATGCGTCTCGGGCGCGGCGAGGTGATCGTCGCATCCGAGCTCAACATTCCCGAACTCCTCGGCGTCAGCCAGTGGCAGCAGACGCATCACGCGCCCCTCTCGCCGGCCGATCTCGTCGCGCGGCTGGCTCTGCGCGCTTCGGACCGCATCGAACCGCTGATCGAGGCGCTCGGCAACCGGCTCGACGACATCGAGGAGCAACTGATCTTCGATCATAATCCCAAGAACCAGTCGCGGCTGGCACAGCTGCGGCGCGACCTCATCAGCTTCCGCCGGCTGATCTGGCCACAGCGCGACGTGCTGACGACGCTCGAAGTCGAGGACCTTTCCTTCTTCACCGATCGCGACCGCATCCGGCTCCGTGAAGCGTCCGCCCGCTCGGCTCGGCTCGGCGACGAGCTGCAGACCCTCTCGGAGCGCGCGGTGCTGGTGCACGAGCAGATCCTCGATGCCCGCGCCGAGCAGATGAACCGCAACATGCTGGTTCTGGCGGCGGTGACGGTGGTCTTCCTGCCGCTGACGCTCGTCACCGGCGCCCTCGGCATGAACGTCACCGGCATTCCCTTCGCCGACGAGCCATGGGCGTTCGGAGGGGTGTGCGTGGGACTGCTGGCGGTCGCGCTCGGGCTCGTCTGGTGGATGCACGGGCGCCGCTGGCTGTAATCCCTGCAATTTTCCGACAAGTTACAGCGATGTGCGTGTGACGATTCAGCAACAAGGCTGCTTCAAACATGATCCATGGACTTGCCGGTCAACCATTTGGCCAGAATTGGCATCACACTCTTGCCCGAACCGAGCTAATAGACAGCCGGGGGCGGGCAGAAGAACCTGAAGCGTACGCGAAAACCGTGCAGCCGGGCCTGTCATAACCCACCCTCGCGACGGCCGTGCCCTCGGCCGAATGGGACAAGAACAGGCATGAACGCCACGAGTGCCATTTTCGCAAACGGATCCTTTTCCGCCATGCCGCGCACACGCGCCCCGCGGGGTCCCCGGTTTGCTTCAATCCGGACACAAATTCTTACTACAGTCCTAACAAACAAGCTGTCGTTCCCGGTCTTGCGCGCTGTTTCGAGCGAGCGTACCGGCTTCGCAGCTCTCATGAGATGGAGTGCGTCCGGATCTGCCCAGCGGCCGATCGGGGCGAGAAGGAGTAAGATGACGGCTATCCGGGGTATATCCCTGATTTCCGTTGCGGCAAGTGCCTTGTTGATCCTGGCTGTTACCGCGCCGGCGCGCGCGCAGACCGCGGTCGATGCAGCCCTGGAAATGGCCAATACCCTCGACGGCGCCGGCGGCGGCGTCTCGGGCGACGCATTGCTCTCCGCGTTGGAAGGTGCCGCTGAGGCCGGCCAGCCCATGGCGCTCTGGCAGCTCGGCACCATGTACGAGAACGGCGAAGGGGTCGCCAAGGACCCGGTCAAGGCCTTCGGCTACTTCTCGCAGATCGCCAACCAGCATGCCGACACCCCGCCCAAGGGCGTCGAGGCCGATATCGTCGCGCAATCCTTCGTGAAGGTCGGCGAGTACTACCGCGAGGGGTTGCCCGATGCCGGCATTCCGGCCGATACCGAGCGCTCGCACACGCTGCTTCTGCACGCGGCGACCTATTTCGGCGATGCCGATGCGCAGTATCGCGTGGGCCTGCTCTATCTCGACGAGAACGGTCTCGGCTATAATCCGCTGCAGAGTGCCCGCTGGTTCTCGCTCGCCGCCCGCAAGGGCCACGGACCTGCCCAGGCGCAGCTCGGCGAACTGCTGTTCAACGGCATTGAGGGCTTCGAGGCGCAGCCGGTCGAAGGTCTGATGTGGATGACCATGGCGCGCGAGCGTGTCGCGGGCACCACCGACGAGACCTGGGTGACCGAGAAGCTCAACGGCCTGCTGGCGCTCGCCACGCCCGAGGAGAGGGCGGAAGCCACAGAGCTCGCCGCCCAGATCGGTCCGCAGCTCGAAGGCCTCTGAGCCTTCCCGGAATTTCGCCTAGAACGTGAACTGTCCCTCGACCGGCACATGGTCGCTGGGCTTGTCCCAGCCGCGCACGTCGCGGTGAACGACGACGTTCTCCAGCCGATCGGCGGCTTGCGGCGAAAGCAGCAGATGGTCGATGCGGATGCCGGCGTTCCGCCGCCATGCCCCGGCCTGGAAATCCCAGAACGTGTAGTTCGGCTCCGAACTCACCGCGCGCAGCGCATCGGTGAGGCCGAGATTGAGGAGCGCGCGGAAGCGCTCGAGGCTTTCCGGACGGAAGAGCGCATCGCCCCACCAGGAGTCGGGGTTGTAGGCGTCGATGGGTGCGGGGATAAGGTTGAAGTCCCCAAGCAGGATGAACGGCTCCTCGAAGGAGAGCCGTTGCTCGACGAAGCGGTGGAGGCGGTCCATCCAGGCAAGCTTATAGGGGAACTTTTCCGAATCGACCGGATTGCCGTTGGGCAGGTAGATGCCGCAGACGCGCACCACGCCGCCCTCGAACGAGAACACGCCCTCGATCAGCCGCGCCTGCTCGTCCGTGTCGTCGCCGGGCAGTCCGCGATGAACCTCGTCGAACGGCACGAGCGAGAGGATCGCGACCCCGTTCCAGCCCTTCTGCCCGTGTACCTCGACATTGTAGCCCAGCGCCTCGAGCTCGAGCCGCGGGAACGTCTCGTCGACCGTCTTGGTCTCCTGCAGCACGACGATGTCCGGCTTTTCCTGCTGCAACCATTCGAGCAGCGCCCCGATATGGGCGCGGATGCCGGCGACGTTCCAGGTGGCGATGCGCATGAGCGGCTCCTTTTCGAGGTCGCAGGCTAGCGGTCGGCGGCTGCAGGGGCAACGCCGTAGACGGCGTTGCGCACATCGGCGGGAAATCGCCCGTCGCTGCCTTCGATGCCGGTGTTGGTCATGGCTATGACAGAGAGCGAGGCGGCGGGATCGATGAACCAGGAATGGCCGTATATGCCGCCCCAGTTCACGGTGCCTGGAGCACAGGGCCAGCCGGCGGCCACGGGATCGTCAAGTACCGCGCCGAGAAACCCGAAGCGCATGCCGGGAGCCGCCCGCGGCAGGTCGCCGATCTGGTTGCGCATGGCCATGGCCGTGGTCTCGGCCGAAAGGATGGGATCGCCACCGCGCCGCAGGGCCTCGAGGAAGACGAGGATATCGTTGGCCGTACCCGCCATGCCGGCGCCGCCGGACTGGAACGCGCGCGGATTGAAGATGCGGCCCGGAGAAAAGACCGTCGGCCCGAATGGTCCGGGAACCGCATGCGGATCGCCCATGCGCAGGGGTTCCGGCTCGGCATCCCCGTAGGGCACGGCCAGACGCGAGACATCGGTGACGGCAAAGGCGGTATCGACCATGCCGAGCGGCCCCGTGACGTAGCGCTTGGCCGCCTCGTCAAGCGTCGTGCCTTCGACCTTGGCGATCACCGCACCGAGCACATCGATGGCGATGGAATATTGCCAGGCGGTGCCGGGCTCGTAGGAGAGGGGCAGAGCCGCGACGCGGGTGAAATTCGCCTCGAAATCGAAGTCGGTGTTGCCGAGCCCGGTCGAGATGGTCGGGTCCGGGTAGGCATAGGCAAGCCCGGCCGTATGGGTCAGAAGCTGGCGTATGGTGATGATGGGCTGACGACCATCGGCGAGCTTCGGGGTGAAGTAGGGCAGGTGACTCACCACGGCATCGTCGAGCGTCATCCGCCCGCGTTCGATCAAGGCGAGAGCCGTCGCGGCAACGATCGGCTTGGTGATCGAGGCGAGGCGGAAGATCGCGTTTTCCGTCATGGGCTTGCCCGCCTCGCGGTCGGCAAGGCCGGCGACGCGCCGGTAGACGATGTCGCCATCGCGCGCCACGAGCACAACGGCACCCACGATCTTCCGGCGCGCTATCGCGCTGTCGATGACGTGGTCGAGAAGGCTGCCGGACTGCATGAATCGATCTCCCGTGGAAGCCTGGACTGTGCGGATGGGAGAGGAAGCGAGTCAAGCGGACCCATCGTCCGGCATCCAACGGACGAAAGGAGTTTCCTGCGTTGCCGGCAGGGGCTCTCGAACCTAAGCGGTCACCTTACGACGCCTTGCGCGCGCTCCGGCGGGGGCGGTTCGGCAGGATGGCGAGGGGGTTGATCGTGCGCAGGTGCGGCTGGTGGTTGGCCATGACCCGCTCGATCACCCGGATCGCCTTGTCGGTGCCGTCCTCGGCGTTGATCTCGTCGGCGACGGCCGCGGCACGCTGGCGGTAGGAGACGTTGCTCGAAAGGTCCTTGAGGGCTTCGGCGAGGATTTCGGGCGTGAGCTTGCGCAGACGCACGGGCTTGGGACCACAGCCGAGCTCGTAGACGCGCCGGCCCCAATAGGGCTGGTCCACGGCCTGCGGTACGATGAAGGTCGGGCGCCCGAGATAGAGGCCTGCCGCCGTGGTGCCGGCTCCGCCGTGATGGACCACGGCGCTGACATAGCGGAAGAGCCGGTCATGCGGCGCCTTCTCGATGGCGAAGATGTTCTCGGGCAGGTCCGACGGGTCGATACCGCCCCAGCCGCGCGCCACGACGGCGCGGCCGCCCCAGGCACGCACGGCTTCCTTGAGGATCTGCGTGTTGCGCTGGGCGCCGAACGGCATTGAGCCGAAGCCGATATAGACCGGCGCCTCGCCGCGGGCGAGGAACGCCTGGAATTCCGGCGAGGGCTGCCAGTTGCTGCGGTCGTGCAGCGGCCAGTAGCCGGTGACGATCGCGGTCTTGGGCCAGTCGCGCGGGCGCGGCGAGACGACGGGCGAATAGGCATAAAGCGTGGTCAGCGGCGATCCGTCGGTGTTGCGGAAGAGCCCGCCCATCAGGCGCGCGTCGAGCCCCATCAGCTCGCGCCGCAGCTTGTTGCGCGGCAGGTTGTAGTACATCTGCTGCACGGTCATGGCCGTGTAGGTCAGCCGGTTGAAGGCTTTGCCGAAATCCGAGCCGACATAGTACATGCAGAGCGGGAACTCGCTCGTCGAGTTGAGCGGCTGCAGCGCCGACATGATCGCCGGGATGCGGAGCGCCTCGGCGATGTCGATGCCGAAGCTCGTGTTCATGTTGAGGATGATGGCATCCGCCCCTTGGCACATGACCCAGGCGCGGCGCGCGGCAGTATCGACGATCTGCTGGCCCTGACGCAGCAGCGACGGCCCGTTGATGAGCATCGACTGGCTCATCGCGTTCTCGAATCGGGACTGCTGCAGGAAATTCTGGATCGAGGCGCCGAGCGAGTGGAACTCCACCCCGTAGCCTTCGATCATGTCCTTGAAGTCCTCAGACGCGCCGAGGACGGCCGAATAGCCCCTCTGCTTGAGCGCCACCGCAAGGGCCAGATATGGCTGGACGTCGCCTTGCGTGCCTATGGTGCACAAGGCAATGCGCTTACCCATTCGATCCTCACCACACGCCGTTCGGACCGGAAGCGGGAGCTGCCGGACCATTTACATTGCAGTCGGGTGCAATTAAGAACGGCCTCTCACTAGCTGGTTTCATTACAAAAATCGCTGTCGAAGGGCAAGAGAGATGCCATCCCCCGCTGTTTCCGTTCTGGTTGGAGCCACGCTCGCCGGTAACCGGATGTCGGCGGCCGCCGCAGTGATTTCAAGGGGTTGGTCGGCGGCAAACGCTCGCTAGCTCTTCCCGCTGGGCCACAGTGTGGCCGGGAAGAGCCGAACATGACGAACCGGCGACAGGTGCCATTGGAGCCGCTCGCGATCCCGTTCAGTTGACGCCACGAGACCGTCCGCACTCTGCCGCTTAACCCCCTGACAACCACAATTCCGCGATAATCGCCGTCTCTTCTTGTATGGGACGCCTCCTGCCGAGGAATCGCGAGAGAGCCGGGGCCGGGATGGCCCGTTGAGAGACATCATGAGCGAAGACTTCCACCGCATCCGCCGCCTGCCGCCTTACGTGTTCGAGCACATCAACCCGATCAAGGCGAAGGCCCGGGCCGAAGGCGTCGACATCATCGACCTGGGGATGGGCAATCCGGACCTGCCGACCCCGGACCACATCGTGGCCAAGCTGCAGGAGACGGTGCTCAATCCCAAGACGCACCGCTATTCGACCTCGAAAGGCATTCCGGGCCTGCGCAAGGCCCAGGCGAGCTATTACGGCCGCCGGTTCGGGGTGAAGCTCAATCCCGACACGCAGATCGTCGCCACCCTCGGTTCCAAGGAAGGTTTCGCCAACATGGCGCAGGCGATCACCGCCCCCGGCGACGTGGTGCTGGTGCCCAACCCGACTTACCCGATCCATTCCTTCGGCTTCATCATGTCGGGAGGCGTCGTGCGCTCGATGCCGGCCGAGCCGAACGAGGATTTCCTCCGCTCGCTCGACCGCGCCGTGCGCCACTCGATCCCCAAGCCCATCGCGCTGATCCTCAACTATCCGGCCAACCCTACGGCCTATACGGCCGACCTCGACTTCTACGCAGAGGTCGTGCGCTACTGCCGCGAGCAGGGCATCTTCATCCTCTCCGATCTCGCCTATGCCGAGATCTATTTCGACGAGACCGAGCCGCCGCCCTCGATCCTGCAGATCCCCGGCGCCATCGATATCGCGGTCGAGTTCACCTCGATGTCGAAGACCTATTCCATGCCGGGCTGGCGCGTCGGCTTCGCCGTCGGCAACGAGCGGCTGATCGCGGCTCTGGCGCGCGTGAAGTCCTATCTCGACTACGGCGCGTTCACGCCGATCCAGGTCGCGGCGGCGACCGCCCTCAACGGCTCGGACGAGGTGATCGAGGAGGTCCGCCGCATCTATGGCCACCGCCGCGACGTGATGGTCGAGAGCTTCGGGCGCTCGGGCTGGAACATCCCGGTGCCCAAGGCCACCATGTTCGCCTGGGCGCCGATCCCGGACCAGTACGCGCATCTCGGCTCGCTCGAGTTCGCCAAGCTCCTCGTCAAGGAGACAGGCGTTGCCGTTGCCCCGGGCGTCGGCTTCGGCGAATACGGCGACCAGTACATCCGCCTGGCCTTCGTCGAAAACGAGCAGCGCATCCGCCAGGCCGCGCGCAACATCAAGAAGCTGCTCGGCGGCAAGGCCGGGCAGGGGAACGTGGTTCCGCTCGCCGTCAACAAATAAGCCGGGCCGGGTGAGGAGCATTTCAGCCGCCGTTCCCGAGAGGAGCGGCGGCTTTTCGTTGGTTCGTGCGGAATATACATGACAACGTAACTCCGCTTTTGTAAGGACTCCCAGGTTCCAGCGGAGTCCTGTCCATGCGTCTCGTCCGTCGCGCCGTCCTTGTGCTCGGCGTCCATGCCTGCAGCGTCCTCGGCGTTTCCGCTCAGCCCTCGTTTCCGGTCACGCTCGAGCATGTCTACGGCGAGACGGTGATCGAGGCCGAGCCGCAGCGCATCGTCACCTGGGGGTGGGGCAACGAGGACGCGGCGATCGCGCTCGGTGCGGTCCCGGTCGGCATTCCGTTCCAATCCTATGGCGGCGGCGATGACGGCATCCAGCCCTGGATCGAGGATGCGCTGGATGCCGCCGGAGCAGCGATGCCGACGACGCTCGACAATTCCGGCGAGCCGCCCGTCGAGCAGATCGCCGCCTTGCAGCCGGACCTGATCCTTGCGGTCTTCTCCGGGATCACCGAGGAGCAGTATGCGCTGCTCTCGGCGATCGCGCCGACCGTCGCTTATACGGGCGAGGCCTGGTCGACGCCATGGCAGGAGGTGACGCTCACGGTCGGCGAGGCCCTCGGCAAGCCCGGCGAGGCGGAGGCGCTGGTCGCCGAAACCGAGCAGTGGCTGGCCGACGAGGTGGCAAAGCACCCGGCGCTCAGGGAAATCACCTTCGCCAGCGCCAACGACTATGACGGCTCCATCGCCGTCTATGCGCCGTTCGATGCGCGCATGAAGTTCCTGACCGATCTTGGCCTGAAACTCGATCCGAGCGTTGCCGAACTCGCGCCCGACGACGGGGAGTTCTTCTACTCGCTGAGCTACGAACTCTTCGATGAACTGGAGGGCGACATCTTCGTCACCTACTACGAGGAACAGTCGGCGCTCGACGAGTTCCTTGCCAAACCCTATGCACAAACCTATCCGCCCATACGGAACGGCAGGCTGGCCGCGCTCGTCGGCACGGAAAACGTGGCGGCCGTCTCGCCGCCCTCGGCGCTGTCGCTGCGCTGGGGCTTTCCCACCTATCTCGGCGTGCTTGCCAGGGCCGCCGAGAACGTCACCAACTGATCCTCACAGGCATCTCATGCGCAAGTTCGCCTCCCTCACGCTCGTCCTCCTCGCCTCGACCGCCACGGTGATGGCGGAGGATACCTTTCCCGTCACCGTCACCAGCGCCCTTGGCGAGGCGGTGATATCGGCAAAGCCCGAGCGGGTGGTGACCTGGGGCTGGTCGGCGCAGGACGTGGTGCTCGACCTCGGCATCGTGCCGGTCGGAATGCCGTTCTTCGCCTATGGCGGCGGCGAGGACGGGGTGCTGCCGTGGACCGAGGCGAAGATCGCCGAGATGGGCGCCGACATGCCCGTGGTGCTGCCCGATTCCACCGAGCCGCCGATCGAGGCGATCGCGGCGCTCGAGCCCGACGTGATCATCGCGCCCTATTCGGGATTGACGCAGGAGGAGTTCGACCTCCTGAGCAACATCGCTCCGGTCGTCGCCTATCCGGAAACGCCGTGGTTCGCGAGCTGGCAACAGGTGGTGGAACTGACCGGCGCCGCGCTNGGNCTTTCGGNGGAGGCGGACGCCCTCATCGCCGAGACCGAGGCGTTCATGCGCGAGGAAGCGGCGGCATANCCCGAAATCCAGGGCGCGGTTTTCGCCAATGTGCTCAACCGNAATGACGGGCAGGTCGCCGTGCGCATGGAGAAGGATCCGCGCGTGCAGCTGCTCGTCGACCTCGGCATGGTCGCCGCCCCCAAGGCGCCGGACGGGGCTCTCGTGCCGACCGGCATCTCCTATCTTCTGAGCTACGAGAACTTCGACCAGATCGAAGCAGACCTGCTCGTCACCCTCTTCGACAGCGACCAGATCGCCGACGATTTCTACGCGCTTTCCTACATTCAGCTCGCGCCGCTCGTGCAGAAGGGCGCCTATGCCCGCCTGACCGGCATCGAGAAGACCATGGCGGTCGCCGGTGCGGTGACACCCCTGTCGCTGCGCTGGGGTTTTCCCGAATACATCAAGGTCGTAGGCGAGACGGCGAAAGTGGCGCGGCAATAGCGCGCCTCCTGCAAACTCCTATTGACGGCTAGGCGATTTCCTATTCATGTGTCGCGCCATGAGCGACATACAATCCTTCCGCCAGACCGTCGAAGCCTTCATCTCCGCCCGCGGCTGGACGCCTACCCGTTTCGGGCGGACGATCGCGGGGGATCCGCTCTTCGTCTTCGACCTGCGCGAAGGTCGCGAGCCGCGCTCGGAAACCCGCATGCGCATCCTGAAGGCCATGCAGGAGTTCGCCGATGCCGGCAGCGACACGCCGCTGCGCATCGGGGTCGCAGGCCTCGGCAACGTCGGGGCGACGCTCGTGCGCATCCTGCAGAAGGACGGCGTGGAGCTGACGCGCAAGCTCGGCCGCCAGATCGTGGTGACCGCCGTTGCCGCCCGCTCGCGCTCGCGCGACCGCGGCATCGACATCTCCGGGCTCGAATGGTTCGACGATCCCGTCGCGCTCGCCAAGTCCGACCGCATCGACCTTTTCGTCGAGCTCATCGGCGGCGAGGACGGGCCGGCCTATGCGGCTGTGAAGGCCGCCCTCGAGATCGGCCGCCCGGTCGTGACCGCCAACAAGGCGCTGCTCGCCAAGCATGGCGTCGCGCTCGCCAAGGCCGCCGAGGAGGCGGGCACGCAGCTCGGCTTCGAGGCGGCGGTCGCCGGCGGCATTCCGGTCATCAAGACGCTGCGCGAGGGGCTGGGTTCGGCCTCCATCGAGCGCGTCTATGGCATCATGAACGGCACCTGCAACTACATCCTCACCCGCATGGGCGAGGAGGGCATCTCGTTTGCCGAGTGCCTCAAGGACGCGCAGGAGCTGGGCTACGCCGAGGCTGACCCGACCTTCGACGTCGAGGGCTTCGACACCGCCCACAAGCTCGCCATCCTGGCAACGCTCTGCTTCGGCTACGAGATCGCGCCGGACAAGATCCATGTCGAGGGCATCACCCGCATCACGCAGGCCGACATCAAGGTGGCCGCGGATCTGGGCTACAAGATCAAGCTCTTAGGGATCGCCCAGCGTTCGGACGGCGGCATCGAGCAGCGCGTGCACCCGACGCTGGTGCCCAAGGGCAGCGCCATCGCCGGCGTCGACGGCGTGATGAATGCCGTCGCCCTCGAGACCGACCATGTTCACGAGCTGCTGCTGGCCGGTCCCGGAGCGGGCGGTCCGCCGACGGCGTCCTCGGTGCTCTCGGACATCCTCGATATTGCCCGCGGCACCAAGGTGCCGCCGCTCGGCGTCTCCAGCGCCGAGCTCCTGCCGTATAGACAGGCGCCGATGCGCGCTCACGAGGGCGGCTAT
>Ga0065721_10005401_pt1 | contig 17627 bp, 15 predicted proteins | sample Mesricmetagenome_FD_59108 | JGI IMG/M metagenome (GOLD analysis project Ga0065721, IMG submission 59108) | Mesophilic microbial community from rice straw/compost enrichment Sample: eDNA_1 v2 (version 2) | ecosystem: Engineered > Solid waste > Grass > Composting > Bioreactor | place: USA: Davis... | reverse complement strand
GGCGCGGTTCGGCAGGAGCGCCGAGTTCACCATCCAGTAGACGGGGAACACGCTCGCGACGAAGACGATCACCGCGACGACGTTGAGCAGCCCGCGGACGACCGCCGAGCGGGGGCGGCCGGGGGCGAGTTCCCGGGTCGAGCCGCGGGTCATGACTCCTCCTGCTTCAGGAGCGAACGGATGTAGTAGCCCGAGAGGCCGAGCATGAGGATGACGAGCAGCACCGAGATCGCGCCGCCCGCGCCGAGGTCGCCCGACCCGATCGAGACCTTGAAGATGTAGACGCCGATCGTGTTCGTCTCGGCCGCGATGCCGCCGACGGTCTGCAGCGCGTAGATCTGGCTGAAGACGCGCATGTCCCAGATGATCTGCAGGATCAGCAGGATGACGAGCACGCCGCGCAGGTAGGGCAGCACGATCTGGCGGAACCGCTGCCACCCGGTGGCGCCGTCGATCTCGGCGGCCTCGAGCACCTCGTGCGGCACCTGGGTGAGGCCCGCGAAGACCGTGAACGCGACGAACGGGATGGCCTGCCAGGTGACGATGAGCGTCGCCACGAAGAAGAACGAGACGGGGTTGATGAGCCACGAGTGGCCCTGGAAGTCGACACCCGTGATCTGGGTGAGCAGGTAGTTGACGACGCCGCGGTCGGTGTCGAACATCCAGCCCCACACGACGCTCGCGGTGACGGGCGGCATCGCCCAGGCGAGCAGGAGCCCGACCGAGACGAGGAGCTTGAAGCGCGTGCCGAGCTTCGTCATGAGCACGCCGATCGCGATGCCGAGGAGCATCGTGAGCACGACGTTGACGAGGCAGAACGCGACGCTGCGCCCGAGCACCTGCCAGAACTCGGCGTCGGTGAGCACGTCGACGTAGTTCTCGAGCCCGACGAACTCCGGCGGCGCGCCGAAGATCTGAGCGCGCCCGAACTCGAGGAACGACGTGATGACGAGCTGGATGAGGGGCCACACGGTGAGGGCGAGCAGCACCACCCCCGCCGGGATCAGCAGGAACAGGGGGGTGAGGTCACGCCGACGCCGCACCCGGGCGGGCGCAGTCGTGCTCATGGGAGAGGCCTTTCGGGATAGGTTCGGTCTCGTGCCCCGGAACTCCTCCTAGGGCGACGGGCGCCGGCGGTGCGGCACGGTCGAGTCGTGCCGCACCGCCGTACTGCTACCCGTTGAGGATGTCCTCGATGTCGAGGTCGAGCTGGGTGGCCAGCGCCTCGATGTCACCGCCGGTGGCGATGCGCACGAAGAAGTCCTGCAGCAGGCGTGCCGCCTCGACATCCGCCCACTTCGGGCTCGCCGGGGTGAGCTTCGCGTTGGCCGCGGCCTCCGCGATGACGGCCGCGAGCTCGGGGCTCGCCGCCGCGACCTGGTCGCCGAGCGACGTCTTCGCCGGCACGAGGCCGTTCGCCGCGAGGATCGACTGGTACTCGTCGCTGAAGATGATCTTCAGCGCCGACTCGGCGAGCTCGGGGTGCGCCGACCGCGCCGAGATGGCGATGTTGGAGCCGCCCGCGAACACCTGCGCCGCGCCGCCGTCCTTGCCCGGGAGGGCGAAGTAGCCGAGGTTGTCGGTCAGGGCCGTCGGCTGCTGGTCGCCGTCGGCGACGATCGACCAGTACGCCCAGCTCGGCGCGGAGAGCGTCGCGCCGAGCTCCTCGCGGAACGGCACCCAGACATCCGTCTCGTCGCCGTCCTTCGGGGCGAGCGAGGACGCCATGACCTCGGCGACCTGCTCCAGACCCGCGAGCGACTCGGGGCTCGACAGCTGCGCGTCCCACTCGCCGCCCTCGAAGACCGCGACCTCGCCGCCGTTCTCCCAGATGAAGGGGAGCGCGTTGTACCAGTCCTGGCCGGGCCAGTAGACGCCCGAGACGCCGGGGAGGGCCGCGGCGAGCGCGCCGGCGTTGGCGACGTAGTCGTCGAGTGACTCCGGCACCTCCACCCCGGCGGCCGCGTACTGCGCGGTGTTGTAGAACACGACGCGCGCGCCCGAGTAGTACGGGGCGGCGTAGAGCGTGCCCTCGTAGGAGCCGGCCTCGACGAAGCCCGGCAGCAGGTCGTCGCCGCCGAGGTCCTCGTAGATCCCGCTCAGGTCGCGGAACGCGCCGACCGACGTGAACGCGGGAGCCTGGGTGTTGCCGACCTCGACGATGTCGGGGCTGTCGTTCGACGAGAGCGCCGTCGTGAGCGTGTCGACGAGACCCGTCCACTGCTGCTCCTCGATGACGAGGGTGGATCCGGGGTTCTCGGCCTCGAACGTCTCGATCAGGTAGTCGCGGGCATCCTGGGGCGTGTCCGCGCCGACGAGCCAGACGCGGATCTCGGCCGACTCGGGCTCGGCGGGGGACGCCGCGCAGCCGGCGAGGACGATCGCACCGGCGGCGAGCGCCGCGGTGAGAGCGAGTTTCCTCATTTCGTTTTCCTTTCCTAGGGCGACGGTGCCGCAGGACGCGGGCACCCTGTGGTGCAGCGGTGCAGGGGTCAGCTGACCCCGAGCCGCCCCGAGAGCACCATGGCGGCGGCGCCGCGCATGACGATGTCCTCTCCGAGGGCGCTCCCCCGCAGGCTCAGATCGCCGTGGAACTCGGCCATCGTGCGCGCACGGAGGGTGTCGAGGGCCGCGCGGGTGAGCGGTCCGTCGAGCAGGGGGGCGGGGCCGCTCAGCACGACCTCCGCCAGATCGAGGGCGCCGACGATGGGCGCGACGGCGATGCCGAGACGCTCCCCGGCGCGGGCGAGGATGTCGTCGCGCTCGGCGGGGGTCGCCGCGGCGGCGAGCCGGGCCTCCAGTCGCGGCACGGCGATCCAGGTCTCGAGGCAGCCGTGCTTGCCGCACGCACACAACTCGCCGCCGTCGGTGCCGACGACGACGTGGCCGATCTCGCCCGCCGAGAAGCGCGCCCCGGAGAGCAGGGTCCCGCCGACGAGCAGGCCCGCGCCGACGCCGTTGCCGATCTTGACGAGCATCGTGTCGCTCAGGGCGTCGCCGAAGGAGTGCTCGGCGAGCGCGGCGACGTTGGCGTCGTTCGCGACGAGGGCGGGCAGCCCGAGCGCGTCGGCGAGGCGCTCCTGGAGGGGCAGGTCGTGCCAGCCGAGGTTGGGCGCGGTGAGCACGATGCCGGCGAGGTCGACGACGCCGGGCGAGCCGACGCCCACGCCGAGGATGGGCACGTCGGCCCGGGCGGCGAGGTCGCGCGCGAGGTCGACCACGACGGCGACCGCGGCCTCTCCGCCGGCTCCGGCGAGGGGGGCGGTGAGGCGCTCGTGGATGCGGCCGTCGAGGTCGAGGAGGGCGCCGCGGAAGACGTCGTGGGCGGAGAGGTCGAGTCCGAGGATGCGGAAGCCGGCGCGGTCGATGTCGACGAGCGTCGCGGGCTTGCCGGGGCGGGACTCGTCGCGCGTGCCCTGCTCGACGATGAGAGCCTCGCCGATGAGCTCGGCGACGAGGTCGGAGATGGTGACGCGGGTGAGTCCGGTCGCGCGGGCGAGGTCGGCACGGCTCATCGCGCCGTCGGAGTACAGGGTCTGCAGCACGAGCGACCGGTTGTGCCCGCGCGCGTGCTCGGGCAACGACTTGGCTGTCGTCCGCAGCGTCGCGCGAGGAGGCATGGGGGTTAGTAAAGCCCACGAACAAACTCTCCGCAAGGTTTGAACGGATGGTTAACAAATCCGTTACCTGGCGCCGAATTGGGTGACGTGTCAGCAGATTCATAGGATCGCACCGACTTCGGCGGCCCGAAACCTGGGATGCTGGGCGCATGCCGACTCCCTCGCCGCGACTGCTCGCCCTCGGACTCGCCGGTCTCGGCGCCACCGCCGTCCTCGCCGGCTGCTCGACGGCCCCCGGCGGCCCGAACGCGGGAGGCGGCGACGGCGTCGACAGCGGAGCCGACACCTCGGCGGAGTACACCGACGGCACCTACGAGGTGCAGGGCGACTACGTCTCCCCCGCCGGCCCGTCGCACGTCATCGTCGAACTGACGATCGCCGACGACATCGTCACCGACGTGACCGTCACCCCCCTCGCGACCGACACCACCTCGCTCGGCTTCCAGACGCAGTTCGCGGACGGCATCGCCGCGGTCGTCGTGGGCAAGGACATCGACACCCTCGCGGTCTCGCGCGTCGGCGGCTCGTCGCTCACGAGCGGTGGCTTCAACGACGCGCTCGCGCAGATCAAGGCCGAGGCCCTGTCCTGATCGTCGACCCGTTGCCGGTCGCCTGGCGGTTCGACGCGATCGGCACCGCCTGGCGAATCGACACGCGGGACGAGCTCTCGCCGCGGGTGCGCGCCGCGGTCGCCGAGCGGGTGGAGCGGTTCGACCGCGACTGGTCGCGGTTCCGTGCCGACTCACGCATCGCCCGCATCGCCCGGACCCCCGGCCGCCACGAGCTCGCGGCCGACGCCAGCCCCCTCCTCGCGTTCTACCGCGAGCTCTACGAGGCCACCGCCGGCCGCGTCTCGCCCCTCGTCGGCCGCTCGCTCGAGGCGCTCGGCTACGACGCCGCCTACCGCCTGCGGCCCGTCGACGACATCCCCGTGCCCCCCGCGTGGGACGACGCGGTCGCCTGGGACGGCCTCGCGCTCGAGGTCGCGCGGCCCGTCGTCGTGGATGTCGGCGCCGCCGGCAAGGGCTACCTCGTCGACCTCGTGAGCGACCTGCTCGTCGACGCGGGCGTCGCGGAGCACATCGTCGACGCGTCGGGCGACCTGCGCGCGCGCGGCGTGCCGATGACGATCGCGCTCGAGCATCCGCTCGACCCGTCGAAGGCGGTCGGGGTCGTCGGCCTGACCGACGGCGCGTTCTGCGCGAGCGCGACGACGCGGCGGGCGTGGGGCGAGGGCCTCCACCACGTGCTCGACGCGATCACGGGGCTCCCGGTGCGCGGCGTGATCGCGACGTGGGTGCTCGCCCCGACGGCCCTCGTCGCCGACGGCGTCGCGACGGCGCTCTTCTTCGACCCCGACGCGGGATTCCTCTCCCGCGCGGCGACCGCGTACGCCAGGATGTCGTCCGACGGAACCGTCGCGGCATCCACCGACTTCCCCGGGGAGTTGTTCGCATGACACTGGGCAGCCCGACCGCGTGGCTCGACGGCGTGCTCGGCCGCGTCACGATGTACCGCCTCGTGCTCTACGGACTCGCCGTCCTGTTCGTCGCGGCGCTCGTCTTCACCGGGCTCGGGGTCGTCAGCCCGGGCGCCGACGTCGTCGGGATGCTCGTCAGCGCGATCGCGCTCGTCGGCGTCGGGCTGCTCGCCAACCGGCTGTTCGCGCTCGTGTTCCGCGTGCGACCGCACACCGAGTCCGCGCTCATCACGGCGGGGCTGCTGTTCTTCATCCTGCCGCCGCGCTCGACGCCCGACGGGGTCGCCATCCTCGCCCTCGCCGCGGTGATCGCGATGGCGAGCAAGTACCTCCTCGCGATCCGCGGGCGGCACGTGTTCAACCCGGCGGCGCTCGCGGCCTTCGTGATCGGCCTCTCGACCCTGAGCTTCGGCGCGTGGTGGGTCGGCACCCCGTGGCTGCTGCCGTTCGCGGCGGTGCTCGCGTTCCTCATCCTGTTCCGCACCCGGCGCCTGCCGATGGGCGGCGTCTTCGTCGCGGTGGGGCTCCTCGTCGGCACGGCGCAGTACGCGTTCTTCGGCCTTCCGATCGCGCAGGCGGCGCAACTCGTCGTGCTCTCGTCGCCGCTCGTGTTCTTCGCGGGCTTCATGATCACCGAGCCGCTCACCCTGCCGCCGCGGCGCTGGCAGCAGCTCGCCTACGCGGCGCTCGTGGCGACGCTCTACTACGTGACCTACGCGTTCGGGCCGATCCACAACTCCCCCGAGTTCGCGCTCCTCGTCGGCAACCTGCTCGCGTTCCTCGCGGGGCAGCGCCGCGGCATCCGCCTGGAGTTCGTGGAGCGCCGGCAACTGTCGCCGTCGTCGTGGGAGTTCGACTTCCGCGCGGTGCGGCCGGTGCGCTTCCGCCCGGGGCAGTTCGCCGAGCTCTCAGTCCCGCACGCGAAGACGGACTCGCGCGGCTGGCGGCGGGTGTTCAGCATCGCCTCGGCCCCCGGCGACGTGCTGCGCTTCGGCATCCGGCTGCCCGAGCGGGCGAGTTCGTTCAAGCGCGCGCTGCTCGCCCTGGAGCCCGGGGCGCACGTGTCGGCGACGGGCGTCGGCGGTGACTTCCTGCTTCCGGGGACCGCGTCGACGCCGCTCCTGCTCGTCGCGGGTGGGATCGGCATCACACCCTTCGTGGGGCACCTCGAGGAGGCGGCGGCCGCCGGAGAGGCGCGCGACATCGCGGTCGTCTACGCGGTGTCGTCGCTCGACGACCTCGCCTACGCCGACCGGCTGCGCGCGGCGGGATGCCGGGTCGCGGTCGCGTCGCCGGCGCGACCGGATGAGCTGCCGGTCGGCTGGAGCTGGATCGGGCCCGACCGGCTCTCGGGTGACGCGCTCCTCGCGGCGGTGCCGGATGCCGCGCGCCGCGCCGTGTACCTGTCCGGGCCGCCCTCGATGGTCGCCGCGCTCAAGCGCACCCTGCGCCGCGCGGGGGTGCGTCGCATCCACACCGACGTCTTCGTCGGGTACTGACCGCCCGCTCCCGCTCCCGCCGCCCGTTCGCCGAGGGCGAGCGGGCGATTCTGGCACTCGCCGTGCCCGAGTGCTAATCTCCTGAATAGTTGAGTCGTAGGGACTCAACTTGAGACTCAGGAGGTATCCATGGCGATGTACTTCGACCCGTTCCGCGAGCTGGACCGCGTTGCCGGGCAGCTCCTCGACACCCGCCAGGGCCCGCGGCTCATGCCGATGGACCTCTACCGCGACGGCGACCACTACGTGCTGAACGCCGACCTCCCGGGCATCGACCCGGGCAGCGTCGACATCGACGTGGACGGCCAGCTGCTCACCATCCGGGCCGAGCGCACCCCGCGCAGCCAGGAGGGCGTGAAGTGGCTCGCCCGCGAGCGCAGCGCCGGCTCGTTCCTGCGCCAGTTGAACCTCGGCCAGGGCATCGACACCCAGGCCATCTCGGCCTCCTACGAGAACGGCGTGCTGAGCGTCGTCATCCCGGTGAGCGAGAAGGCGAAGCCGCGCAAGATCGAGGTGCAGGCGGGCTCCCCCGCCGCCGACGTCGCCGTCGAGGCGTAACACCCACCCCGAAGGCCCCCGGACGCCCGCCATCCGGGGGCCTTTTCCGTACCCTGAGGGGATGCTCGGCGCCGACGAACCCGATGCCCGCGGCCGCACCGGCCTGCACCTCACGGGGCTCGGCCTCGACCGCAATCCGGATGTCGTGGTCGACGAGGTCGAGCTCGTCGCCGCCGCCTGGCACGTGCTGCGCTCGACGCGCTACCGCATCCGCACCCCCGACGGAGAGTGGGAGACCCGCCGCGCCGAGACCTACGACCGCGGCAACGGCGCGACGATCCTGTTGTACGACGCCGAACGCCGCACGGTGCTGCTCACGCGGCAGTTCCGCTACCCGGTGTACGTCAACGACCACCCCGACGGGTTCCTCCTCGAGACCGCGGCGGGGCTCCTCGACGACGACGACCCCGAGACGGCGATCCGGCGCGAGGCGCTCGAGGAGACCGGCCACGAGGTGACCGACCTCGAACATGTCTTCGACGTCTACATGAGCCCCGGATCCGTCACCGAGCGCGTGCACTTCTACGCCGCGCGCTACTCGGGCGACACGCGTCGGCACGCGGGCGGCGGGCTCGTCGAGGAGGGCGAGACGATCGACGTCGTCGAGTTGCCGTTCGACGACGCCCTCGCGCGCATCGGCGTCGACATCGTCGACGGCAAGACGATCATGCTCCTGCAGTGGGCGGCCGTGCGCGGCCCGTTCGCCCCGGCCGTTAGGGGACGATCATCGTGACGCCCGCGCCGGCGTCGCCCGCCGCGAGCGCGAGCAGCGCGTCGGGCACCTCGTCGAGGCCGATCCGCCGCGCGACGAGCCGCTCCGGGCGCACGCCGCCCGCACGCACGAGGTCGAGCAGGCGCGGGTAGTCGGCGGCCGCCATCCCGTGGCTGCCGAGCACGGCGAGCTCGCGCGCGATGACGTCGCCCATCGGCACGACGGGGTCGGCGACGAGGAGTCCCACCTGCACGAGACGCCCGCCGCTCGCGAGCGACCGGATGCCGACGGCGAGCGTCGCCGCGCGACCGAGGGCCTCGATCGCGACGTGCGCTCCCCCGCCCGTCACGTCCCGCACGGCGGCGACGAGCTCGTCATCGGAGAGCCCGCCCGCCGCGACGGCGACCGCGGCCCCGCTCTCCCGCGCGAGTTCGAGCGCCGCGGGGGCGACATCCACCGCCGTGACGCGCCCCCCGAGCGCGACGGCGATGCGCACGGCGGAGAGCCCGACGCCGCCGCAGCCGAACACGACGACCTCCTCGCCCGGCTGCACGCGCGCGCGGTCGACGAGGGCGCGGAACGCCGTCGCGAACCGGCAGCCGAGCAGGGCGGCGGCCTCGAACGGGATGTCGTCGCCGAGCGGCACGGCGTTGAAGTCGGCGCCCCGCACGAGCACGTACTCGGCGAACGAGCCGTCGTAGCTGAAGCCGGGCTGCTCCTGGCGCCGGCACACCTGCGCGTCGCCGCGACGGCAGTCGTCGCACTCCCCGCAGCCGCTCACGAACGGCGTCGTGATCCGGTCGCCGACCGCGACGCGGCGCACCTCGGCGCCGACCGCGACGACGGTGCCGGCGAGCTCGTGGCCCGGCGTGTAGGGCAGCGGGTTGACGTCGTCGCCGCGCCACGCGTGCACGTCGCTGCGGCACAGGCCGGTCGCCTCGACGCGCACGAGGGCGTCGCGCGGTCCCGGCCGCGGCACGGGGACGGCCTGCACAGACGGACGCTCCCCGAAGGCCTGCACGCGCACGGCGCGCATGACCTCGGGGAGCGTCACGTGCTGCGGCTCGGGTCAGCCGAGCTCGGCCTTGAGGTTCTCGTCGATCGCGGCGAGGAACTCCTCGGTCGTGAGGTAGGGCTGGTCGGCGCTGATGAGGACGGCGAGGTCCTTCGTCATCTTGCCGCTCTCGACTGTCGCGATGACGACGTCCTCGAGGGTCTGCGCGAAGTCGATGAGCGCCTGGTTGCCGTCGAGCTTGCCGCGGTGCATGAGGCCGCGGGTCCACGCGTAGATCGACGCGATCGGGTTCGTCGACGTGGGCTTGCCCTGCTGGTGCAGGCGGTAGTGGCGCGTGACGGTGCCGTGCGCCGCCTCGGCCTCGACGATCTTGCCGTCGGGGGTCGTGAGCACGCTCGTCATGAGGCCGAGCGAGCCGTAGCCCTGCGCGACGGTGTCGGACTGCACGTCGCCGTCGTAGTTCTTGGTGGCCCAGATGTAGCCGCCCTCCCACTTGAGGGCGGAGGCGACCATGTCGTCGATGAGGCGGTGCTCGTAGGTGAGACCGGCGGCCTCGAACGCGTCCTTGAACTCGGCGTCGAAGATCTCCTGGAAGAGGTCCTTGAAGCGACCGTCGTACGCCTTGAGGATCGTGTTCTTCGTCGAGAGGTAGACGGGGTAGTTGCGGGCGAGGCCGTAGTTGAACGACGCGCGCGCGAAGTCCTTGATCGACTCGTCGAGGTTGTACATCGCCATCGCGACGCCCGAGCCGGGGGCCTGGAAGACCTCGAACGACTGGGCCTCGCCGCCGTCCTGCGGCTGGAACGAGATGGTGAGCGTGCCGGGGCCGTCGAACGTGAAGTCGGTCGCGCGGTACTGGTCGCCGAACGCGTGGCGGCCGACGATGATCGGCTTGTTCCAGCCGGGCACGAGGCGCGGGATGTTGGAGATGATGATCGGCTCGCGGAAGATGACGCCGCCGAGGATGTTGCGGATCGTGCCGTTGGGCGACTTCCACATCTTCTTGAGTCCGAACTCGGTGACGCGCGCCTCGTCGGGCGTGATCGTCGCGCACTTGACGCCGACGCCGTGCTTCTGGATGGCGTGGGCCGCGTCGATCGTGACCTGGTCGTCGGTCGCGTCGCGGTTCTCGATGCCGAGGTCGTAGTACTCGAGCGTGACGTCGAGGTAGGGGTGGATGAGGCGGTCCTTGATGAACTGCCAGATGATGCGGGTCATCTCGTCGCCGTCGAGCTCGACGACCGTTCCCTCGACCTTGATCTTCTCGACCACTTTTGTGTGTTCCTCTCGCCGGTGCGCGGCCCCCGTCGTCTGGTGGACGCGGCGAGGCCGCGGACAAGCCTACCCGCTCCGCGAGATATCTCGATATCGAGATATCTCCGCGAGGGAGGGGGTTAGCCTGGGGTATGGCCGACCTGCGCATCGAAGAGCTGACCGCCGAGAACATCTCGGCCGCCAACAGCCTGTCCCTCAAGCCTGGCCAAGAGGCCTTCCTCGAGCCGGTGACCTACACCAACATCGAGCAGTCGCTCGATCCGTCGGGCTCGTGGCCCCGCGTCATCCTCGACGGGAACACCGTCGTCGGCTACATCATGGGCGCCTTCGACCCCGACTCCGACGTCGACTATCTGCGCGCCGCGATCTGGCGCATCAACGTCGCCGCCGAGGCGCAGGGCGAAGGCGTCGGCCGGTTCGCCGTCGAGGCGTTCGCCGACGAGGCCCGCCGCCGCGGCTTCGCGCAGGCGACCGTCGTCTGGGCCTCCGGCGACGCCGGCCCGGGCGCGTTCTTCGAGTCCGTCGGGTTCCGCGTCGTCGGCCAGACGCCGTACGGCGAGAACCTCGGCGCGCTCGACCTGTAGATGCCCGCGACCCCGCCGCGCGACTTCGTCGAAGCGGTGCTCGACATCGTCGCCGCCATCCCGCCCGGGCGCGTCATGACCTACGGCGACGTCGCGGCGACCCTCGGCTCGCGCGCGGCCCGCGCCGTCGGCACCGTCATGGCGCGCTACGGCTCCGACGTGCCGTGGTGGCGAGTCGTGCGCGCCTCCGGGGAACCGCCCGCCGCGCACGAGGACCGCGCACTCCCGCACTACCGCGCGGAGGGCACCCCGCTGCGCGAGCTGCCCGACGGCTACCGGATCGACCTGCGCGCCGCCCGACACCTCGCCTGACGGCACCCCGCGAGGAACAGGGGTGAGGGCCCGCGGGTGGCCTGGATCCACCCGCGGGCCCTCGGCCCGGCGCTCTCCCCTACCGCCCCCGGCGGATCATGAGCGCCGAGCCGGCTGCGATGGCGCCGACGGCCACGAGGCCGAGCGCCAGCAGGATCGTCGCGACGGTCGCCTCCGAGCCGGTCGAGGCGAGGGCCGGGACGCCGCCACCCGCGGTGCCTCCGCCCGTCCCCGATCCGGACCCGGAGCCCGAACCGGGCTGCGGCTCGTCCGCCGCGACGACGGTGTACTCGAGTTCCTCGACCGTGCGGTGGCCCGCGCGGTCGACGACCGTCACGGTGGCCGTGAAGGTGCCGAGGCTGCCCGTGGGGAGGGTCGCTCCGACCGAGCTCTCGCACGACGCCACACCGGAGACGGCGTCGGCGCAGTCGAACGTGAACGGCACGGTCGACCCCTGGGGGAACTCATCCACGGCGGCGCGCAGCGCGGGCGCGTTGCCCGGCGCGGTGATCGTCACCGTCGGAGCCGTGCCGTCGACGCGCAGCACGAACTCGCGCTCCGCCTCGTTGCCGGCCAGGTCGACGGCGGTCACGCGGAGCGTCGAGACCCCCTCACCGAAGTACGACGCCGGCAGGAAGATGCTCGACACGCCCTCGGAGGAGCCGATCTCGGTCTGACCGTCGGGGTGCACGAGCTCCCACGCGATCACGCGGATGCCCGTCGCGTCCTGGCCGTAGACCGTCACGTCCGGCGCGGTGTGGTACCAGTCGCCGTGGTCGGGCGAGACGACGCCGAAGTCGATCGTCGGATCGACCCGGTCGGGCTCGGCGACCGTGTAGTGGCGCACGACGCGCGTCTCGTTGCCGGCGCGGTCGACCGCGCGGACGACCACCTCGAAGGTGCCCTCCTCCGACGTGTCGAGGAGCTCGCCGTCCTCGACGGGGCCATCGCACTCGGCCACCCCGCTGAGCGTGTCGGTGCACGAGTACTCGAGCGCGAGTTCCGCGCCCGGCTCGACGAGCAGGCCGTCGACGGGCAGGTTGACCTCGACGCCGGGGGCGGTGGAGTCGACACGGAAGGTGTAGGTGCGCGAGGGGCTCACATTGCCGAACCAGTCGGTGGCGCGCGCCTCGAACACGTTGGCGCCTTCACGCGCCGCGACGACGGTCGTGGTGCGACCGGCGACCGTCACCCACGTCCCCGGCACGCCGTCCACGACGGGACGGTATTCGACGCTGCGCACCCCGGCGTCGCCGACGGGCTCCCACGCCGTCAGGATGACGTCGACGGGGCCCCGGTGCCAGACCGCGGCCGGGTCGGTGCTCATCGTGAAGTCGGGCGGCGTGACGTCCTCCTCGACGACCATCACGAGTTGGGTCACCGACGTGTAGGCGTAGGCGTGGTTCCACGCGTGGGGCTGGATGTAGTGGGTGCCCGTGCGCGTCGGCGTGAACGTGTCACCCGACTTCACCTGGATGCCGTCGAGCGTCATGTCGCACAGTCGCACGCCCGACTCCGGGTCCTCGCAGGTGTACTCGACGACGAACGGCTCGCCGGCGTGCACCGCGCCGATGGTCGGCGAGATGATCGTGACGACGGGCGGCGTCGGGTCGATGCGGATGGTCCGCGACACGGGCCCGCCGCTGTTGCCCTCGGAGTCGACGGCGGAGACCGTGACGACGGTGACACCGGTTGCGGTGATCGGGAGGCTGATCCGCCCGTTCGAACTCGTGCCGCTGCCGTTCTGGGCACCCGTCGTGCTCCACTCGATGAGCACGTCCGCGCCGATGCGCGACGACGCCGTGGCGACGACGTTGATGGGGGCGTCGTACCACGTCGCGAAGTCAGGCAGGTCGGGGGTCGAGACGCTGAAGTTGAGCGGCGACTGCGGGTTCTCGTCGTCGCCGGGGGCAAGACCTGCCGGGGGCGCGGTGTCGGCTGCGGTCTCGGGGCGGTCCGCCTCGGTGTCGCCGACGGGCGGGTCGCCCGCGATCTCAGCGAGGTCGGGAACGTCAGCGGCGGGATGGGCGGCCGGTTCGACCGCGGCCCAGGCGGCCGTGGCGCCGCCGAGCAGGAGCGGCGCGGTGAGCGCCGTGGCGATCAGGGCGGTCGCCCAGCGCCGTCGGGGGTGGTGAGATTTCGTCATGCCGCCACTCTCGGCGCGCCGGCCTGGTGCGAGGGCCGCGTTGCGCCGCCGCAACGGCGGCACAACGTTCAGGCGGCCATGATGCGGCGCCGGGTGCCCGGGCTCACGAGGGTCTCGGCGAGCGCGATCGCCTCGGCGAGGCTCAGTCGCGCCCCGGAGGCCTGCTCGGCGCGCCACTCATCGGCCGTGAGGGCCTCGCGGAGCCGGGCGCGCGTGCGCTCGGTGCCCTCCGGGTCGGTGACTTCGGGATCCCACGAGTAGCGCCGGGCCTGCGCGTCGACCGTCGCGAGCATGCGCGCGCCGAGGGCGTGCCGCTCGAGCCCCGCGGCCGCCGCGGCGACGATGACGAGCCCGGCGATGGTGTGCGTCGGACGCCCCTCCTGCCAGGTGCGGCGCACCACCGGGACCAGCAGGTCGACGGCCTCCTGCGCACGGCGGGCGCCGATGAGCACCTTCGCGATGAGATGGGTCGAGAGGGTGAGCACCCAGCCCTCCCCCGCCTGTCGGGCCAGGCGATGGGCGCGCTCGAGGCCCTCGAGCGCCGTCGCGGGGGCGCCCGCACCGCGGGCGAGGTCGGCCGCGATCATCTCGATCGTCGCGGCGGCGGCGCGGCTCACCTCGGGGATGGCGGCCGCCTCCGCCAGGAACGCGCGGGCGGCATCCACCTCGCCGTGCGCCCCCGCGACGTAGCCGCGGAAGCCGAGCGCGAGCGCGAGGATCGACGGGTCGCCGCCCGCGCGCGCGGCGGCGAGGGCGTTCGCGCTCGTCGGGCCGCACGCCGGGTCGCGCATGAAGAACTGGATGAGGGCGAGCCCGAGATGGGCGCGGGCCTCGACGAGGGGCTCGGCCTCGCCCGGGATCGCGAGGCACGCCGCGATGCGCGCGGCGCCGTCGACGAGGGAGCCGCGCCGGTACCAGACGCGCGCGAGCCCGCCGACGATACGCAGCGCCGACGTGCGGTCGCCCGTCGCGATCGCGTCGTCGACGGCGGCCTGGAGGTCGGTCGAGGCGCGGTCGAGCACGACCGTCGCGGCGCTCTCACCCGCGCCGTAGAGCCGCGGCCGCATCCGGTCGACGAGGTCGGCGTGCCAGCGCCGGTGCCGCTCGCGCCACTCCGAGCGGTCGCGGTCGCACAGTCGGCGGGCGACCTTGCGCACGGCGATGAGGAGCCGGTACTCGATCGCGCCGTCGGCCGTCCGAGAGGTCGAGACGAGCGAGCGGTCGACGAGCTCGAGCAGGAGGTCGTCGACGTCCTCCCCCTCGACCACGCAGATCGCGGCGGCGGCGTCGCGCGAGAAGGTGCCGGCGAACCCGGCGAGCTGCAGGAGCAGCTCGCGATCGGGCGGCGACAGCAGGTCGGTGCTCCACTCGATCATCGCGCGCACGCTCGCGTGGCGCCCCGTTCCGCTGTTGCGTCCCACCGTGCCGCGCTCGCGCACCTCGGCGACGAGGTCGGCCAGCGTGCGCGAGGGCAGCCGGGCGGCGGCGAGCTCGAGCGCGAGGGGAACGCCGTCGACGGCGACGACGAGGTCGCGCACGAGCGGAGTCGTCGTCTCGTCGAGCGCGAATGAGGCGTCGATGTCGGACGCGCGCGCCGCGAACAGTTCGACGGCGTCGTCGATCGCGTCGCCGAGGAGCGGCTCGACGAGCACGCGCCGCTCGCCCGGCACGCGCAGCGGGTCGCGGCTCGTGACGAGCACGGTGAGCCCGTCGCAGCGCGCGAGCAACTCCGTGGCGAGCCCGGCGACGACGTCGCGCACGTGCTCGGCGTTGTCGAGCACGAGCAGGGTGGGGCTGCCGCCGAGCGCGGCGACGACGGCGTCGAGGTCGGGGCGCAGCGCCCCGACGAGGTCGGCGAGCGCGGCGATCGCACCGGCGGCATCCCGCAGCGGCACGAGGTCGAGGAACACCTGACGCCGGTCGTGGGCATCGGCGCGGCGGGCCGCCTCGATCGCAAGACGCGTCTTTCCGACGCCGCCCGGGCCGAGCACGGTGACGAGACGCGATCGCGACCGGGCGTCCTGGATGGCGGCGAGCTCGGCTCGGCGGCCGACGAACGCGGTGATGGGACGCGGCACCCCGCGACGCTCGGGCTCGGGGCCGGCGGGCCGCTCGGCGAGGTCGCGGCGCACGATCGCGGTGCGCAGGTCGCGCAGCCCGTCGGGGAGGTCGAGCCCCGCGGCGTCGCGCAGCCGTTCGGCGAGCTCGTCGATCGCGCGGAGCGCTTCGACCTCGCGGCCGCTGCGGGTGAGGGCGGTCGCGAGCAGGGCGACGGGCCGCTCGGCCTCGGGGTCCTGGCGCACGAGCTCGCGCAGCGTCGCGACGGCGTCGTCCCCGTCGCCGTGCTCGAGCCGCAACTCGGCGAGTTCCGCCATCGCGGCGGCGTGCTCGTCGCGCAGGCGCTCGACCTCGCGGCGCGCGAACGGGGTCTCGGCGACTCCCGCGAAGGCGCGCCCGGTCCAGGCACGCTCGAACGCCTCGAGGGCGGCGAGCCGATCGCGGTCGCCCGTCGCGTCGCGCAGCGCGGCGCGGATCCGCACGACGTCGACCGCGGCGGGGTCGACGTCGAGCGCGTAGCCGCCGCGGCCGCCGCCGAGGAACTCGCGCAGCGGACCTGAGCGCAGCCGCGAGACGACCGAGCGGAGGGTGACGTCGGCGCTCGCGGGGGGCTCGTCCCAGAGGTCGCGCGCGAGGTCGGCGATCGGGATGGGCACGCCGGGTTCGAGAGCGAGTCGCACGACGAGGGCGCGCGGGCGGGCGCCGCCGACGTCGAGCGGCGTCTCCCCGAGGCGCACGATGACGCCGTCGAGCACGTCGATCGCGAGGGCGGTGGCGGAAGGGGCGGTTCCGTCGGGTCGGAGCATGGGGCGGCTGTCCTGAACGGGAGGTGACGACACGGCGTCACGGTCTATATGATTTAGAACGTGACGACTCTGCCGCAGCCCGCACCGCGTGTCAAGGTGTCCCCGTGGCGTTGAAGGAGCCCGGGCCGCCGCCGCTGGACCGCGTCGCCGACCTGCTCAACACCGACGACCGGTTCCACGGCCGCGACCTCCTGCGCGAGCCCGAGGTGCTCGACCGTGTGTTCGCCCACCTCGACCTCCCCGACTCGACGGACGTCGACGACCTCCGCCGCCTGCGCGACGCGCTGCGCACGCTCGTCGTCGGCGAGCCCGATCCCGACGCCCTCGCCGAGGTCGCGGCGCGCCATCCGCTCACCCTCGGGATCGTCGACGGCGCGCCCGCTCTGCGCGGCGACGACGGCGTCGCGATCGCGATCGAGCGCGTCCAGCGCACCGTCGCCGCGGGCACCTGGGCTCGCCTGCGCTCGTGCCGCAACCCCGACTGCGGGTGGATCTACTACGACTCGTCGAAGAACCGGTCGGGCCGCTGGTGCAGCACCGAGTGCAGCACTGTCATGCGCACGCGCACCTACCGCTCCCGGCACGCCGGTTAGCGCACGGGGCTCGTCGTCACGAGGATCGTCCACGGCCCGGGCGGCACCTCCGACGCCTCCACGAAGCGCCAGGACACCCCCGGCGTCACGCCGTCGAGCTCGGGCAGCCCGAGGCACGCGGTGAGCGCCGGCGAGACGTCGAGACCCGCCCCGCCGTAGCGCGTGTTCGCGGGCCGGGCGTCGCCCGAGCCGAACACGTAGGCGGCGTCGTCGTACACGCCGGGCCCCGCGTCCTGGATCTGCCCGAAGCACGTGCGACCGCGGTACACCAGCTCGACCCAGCGGTTCTTGAGATAGCTGAAGTCGCGATCGCCCGCGTGCGCGGCATACGGCTGCCGCCCCGCCCAGGGGATCACGGCATCCCGCCTCGTGAAGCCGTTCGGGTCGTTGATGTCGTCGTACGGCACGTCGAGGTAGAACGGGTTCTCGCGCGGCGTCATGCTCGTCGGGAAGAACCCGTCGGATGCCGAGCGCGGCTCCGTCTCGCACCCGCCGCCGACGACGACGCCGTCGCAGCCGCCGTAGGAGCCGAGCCAGTCCGAGTCGTAGGTCGAGATCTCCTGACTGCCGTCCTCGGCGCCCGGGTCGAAGATCTCGCCGACCCAGAACGTCGTCACCGCGATGTCGGTGTGCCAGGGGTAGCCGCCCGCCGCCGGGGCGGGCGGCGTCGGCTCCGGCTCCGCCGTCGGCTCCGGGCCGGGCGTGGGCGTTCCGGGATCCCGGCTCCCCGACGGGGTGGGGCCCGGGATCCCGGTCGGCGTCGGGCGGGCCGTCGGCTGCCGGGGGTAACAGCCGACGGCCACGATCGCGAGGCCGAGCGCCAGCGCCATCCCGACGGCGACCGCGAGGAGCGGCGTCGCGGGGCGGCGCATCCGCGTCACGTTCCGGCCGAGTCCACCGGCGGGGCCGGCGTCTCGAGCGGGGCGGGTTCCGGCGCGGGGGCGGGAGCGGGCGGCTCGGAGGCCGGCT
>Ga0065721_10006130_pt1 | contig 17629 bp, 16 predicted proteins | sample Mesricmetagenome_FD_59108 | JGI IMG/M metagenome (GOLD analysis project Ga0065721, IMG submission 59108) | Mesophilic microbial community from rice straw/compost enrichment Sample: eDNA_1 v2 (version 2) | ecosystem: Engineered > Solid waste > Grass > Composting > Bioreactor | place: USA: Davis... | reverse complement strand
CAACAGTGAAGACGCTGGCGAGTTTCCCGAGACCCCCCACCTACGCCCCAGCTCTGCCGACAGGCTGCGCGCAACCGCGTCAGCGGCAACGCGCGACAGCGCCAACCAACGGAGCGCGACAGCGAAAAGGCCAGGAACCGCAAAAAAAACCACCCAGCTGGTAAAGTGAACAATCATGAGCACAGCAAAGAAGCCAACCCTGAAGAACGACCTCCTGCTCAGCGCCCTGCTGAGGCAGCCGGTCGAGCGTACCCCGGTCTGGATGATGCGTCAGGCCGGGCGCTACCTGCCGGAGTACCGCGCCACACGTGAGCGCGCAGGGAGTTTCCTGAAGCTGTGCATGACGCCGGAGCTGGCGTGCGAAGTGACGTTGCAGCCGCTGGACCGCTTTCCGCTCGACGCGGCGATTTTGTTTTCCGACATCCTGACCATCCCCCATGCGCTCGGCCTGGGCCTGCAGTTCGAGACGGGCGAAGGGCCGCGAATCGAGCGGCCGGTGCGGTCGAAGGCGGATGTGGAGAAGCTGGGCGTGCCGGATCCGAACGTCGAGCTGCGCTACGTGATGGATGCAGTCAGCTTGATTCGAAAGGAGTTGAACGGCCGCGTGCCGCTGATCGGCTTCGCGGGCAGCCCGTGGACCGTGGGCACGTACATCGTCGAGGGTGGCAGCTCGCGGGAGTTCTCGCGGATCAAGACGATGATGTACAACGAGCCTGCGACGCTGCGGGCTCTGCTACAGCTGCTCGCCGATTCCACGCGAGCGTATCTCAACGCGCAGATCGCCGCGGGCGCGCAGGCCATCATGATTTTCGATACGTGGGGTGGCGTGCTCACGCCGGCGCAGTATCGAGAGTTCTCGCTGCACTACATGCAGGCCATCCTCGACGGCCTGACGCGTGAAGCGGAAGGTCGGCGGGTACCTGTGATTTTGTTTACCAAGGGCGCCGGCGACCAACTGACCGTCATGGCACAAAGCGGCTGCGATGCACTGGGTGTGGACTGGACCACCGACCTCGCCGATGCGCGCCGCCTGGTGAACGATCGCGTGGCGCTGCAGGGAAATCTCGATCCCAACTGCCTGTATGCGGCGCCCGAGCGGATTCGAGAGGAAGTGGCGCGCGTGCTCGCGAGTTACGGGCACGGCCACGGCCATGTGTTCAACCTGGGCCATGGCATTCATCCGGCAGTGCCGCCCGAGCACGCCGGCGCGATGATCGCCGCCGTGCACGAGCTGAGCCCGCAATATCACACCCCGCGCTGACGCGCGGGGATGTTTCTTTTTCTGTGAGGATGGCGCTGGACGCGCCGGGTCGGCTATTTCTTTTTTAACTCATCGCGCAGCGCGCGACGCAGGATCTTGCCGACGTTGGTCTTCGGCAGCTCGTCCCGGAAATACACATGCCGGGGCACTTTGTATCCGGTGAGCTGCTGGCGCGAGAAATCGATCAGCGCCTGTTCGGTGAGCGACGGATCCTTCTTCACGACGAACAGCGCCACCACCTCGCCCGAGTGCTCATCCGGCTGCGCGACCGCGGCGACTTCGAGCACGCCGGGATGGGCGGCGATCACGCTCTCGATCTCGTTCGGATACACATTGAAGCCGGACACCAGGATCATGTCCTTCTTGCGGTCCTCGATGAACACGTAGCCCTTGGCGTCGAGCCGGCCGATGTCGCCGGTGCGCAGCCACTCGCCCATCATGACTTTCGCGGTCTCGTCCGGGCGATTCCAGTAGCCGCGCATCACTTGAGGCCCGCGAATGCAGATCTCGCCGACCTTATCGATGCCGAGATCGTTGCCGTCGTCGTCGCGGATGCTGATATCGGTGGACGGAATCGGCAGGCCGATGGAGTTGTTGAAATCCTCGCCGAACGGATTGATACAAGCCGCCGGCGACGTTTCGGTCAATCCCCACGCTTGTGTCAGCACGTTGCCAGTGACCTTCTTCCAATGCTCGGCGACCGAGCGCTGCACGGCCATGCCGCCGCCCAAGGTGATGCGTAGTGCGCTGAAGTCGACCTCGGAAAAGCCCGGCGTATGCAGCAGCGCGTTGAACAGCGTGTTCACGCCGCTGATGTAAGTGAAGCGGAATTTCTTCAGCTCGGCGACGAACGCCGGGAAATCACGTGGATTGACGATGAGCACGTTGTGCGCGCCCAGTTTCACGAACACCACCCAATTCCCGGTGAGCGCGAAGATGTGATACAGCGGCAAGGCGGTGATGATCGTGTCCTGGCCGACGCGCGCTGCCGTGCCGATCCACGACTCCGCCTGCAACACGTTCGCGACGATATTCCGATGCGTCAGCATCGCGCCTTTGGCCACGCCCGTCGTGCCGCCGGTGTATTGCAGGAACGCGATGTCATCGTGACCCACTGGCACCGGTTTGAACGTCTCGAACCGGCCCCACTGCAGCGCCTTGTTGAACGGGACGGCATTCGGCAGGTGGTAGCTGGGCACCTGCTTGCGCACATGGCGCAGCACCAGATTGGCCAGCACCGACTTCGGAAAATGCAGTTGATCGCCGACGCCGGTGATGATCACGTGCTCGATCTCCGTCTTGGCGATCACATGCTCGAGCGTGTGCGCGAAGTTCTCGAGGATGACGATCGCCTTCGCGCCGGAATCCGTGAGCTGATGCTCCAGCTCGCGTGCCGTGTACATCGGATTGGTGTTCACGACCGTCAAGCCGGCGCGCAACGCGCCGTACAGGGCGATGGGGTACTGCAGCACGTTCGGCATCATCAGCGCGATACGGTCGCCCTTCTTCAGCTGAGCGATGTTTTGCAGGTACGCCGCGAAATCGCGCGAGAGCCGCTCGTAATCCGCGAACGTGATGGTGCGTCCCATGCTGGTGAACGCCGGATTTTCGGCGAAGCGGGCGCACGCGCCATCGACCAGCTCGACGACCGAAGCGTATTGATCCGGATTGATCCGCTCCGGCACCCCTTCCGGGTAGCTCTTCAGCCAGGGCCTGTTGGAGTCGGCGGTCATCGGCGCCCCCTGCGCGATTGCGTTCATTTCTTCAGTACCTTGCTCAGTGCCGGCCACAGATTGTCCAGCAATTTGGGTTGTGCCGTCGCATTCGGATGGATGCCGTCGGCTTGCATCAGCGTGTCGTCGAGCGCGACGCCGTCGAGAAAGAAATCCACCAGCGGCACGTCGTATTTTTTCGCCAGCTCACCATACAGTGCGTGGAACGAATTGGCATATTCCGCACCATAATTCGGCGGCATGCGCATGCCGACCAGCACCACCTTGGCCTGCGCCGCCTGGCTGGTCTCGATCAGGTATTCGAAATTGCCACGCACCTGTTTCAGCGGCAGGCCGCGCAGGCCATCGTTGCCGCCGAGCTCGATGACGACCACGTCGGGCTTGTGCAGCTCCAGAGCGCGAGGCAGCCGGCTGCGTGCGCCGCCCGTAGTCTCGCCGCTGATACTGGCATTGACTACGCGGTACCCGTAACCTTGCTTGGCCAGGCGCTGCTCCAGCAAGGCCACCCAGGTGGCATCCACTTTGACGCCATAGCCGGCGCTCAGGCTGTCGCCGAGGACCAGGATGGTGTGGGGCGAGGCTGCGGCGTGAACCAAACCAGGCAGCGTCAGTCCCAGCCCCAGCAGGCTGAACAGCGCCAGGCTGAAACCGATCGTGACAGCCTTGCGTAAGTTTCCGCTAAGTTTGCGATGGCAGACTGCCGCGGCCAGCGCTACACGTTCCAACACCGGTAGCGCCCGCGATTCCGACGTGCCCAACGATCCAGATCCAGATCCCGACATGAGCATTGCGCAACCGGTCCTCAGAGCGGAAAAAATCAGCAAGCAGGTTAGCAGCCCGGAGGGAACGCTGACCATCCTCGCCGCCGTCGATCTGAGCATTCAGGCCGGCGAGACCGTCGCCATCATCGGTGCTTCGGGCGCGGGCAAATCCACGTTGCTGGCGTTGCTGGCGGGATTGGATGAGCCGACCGACGGACGAATCTGGCTGAACGGCGCGGAGCTCACTGCACTGGATGAAGATGGACGCGCCGCGGTGCGCGCCCAGCACGTCGGCTTCGTGTTCCAGAGCTTTCATCTCGTGCCTTCGCTCACCGCGATCGAAAACGTGATGCTGCCGCTGGAGCTCGCTGGCAAATCCGGAGCGCGCGAAGCCGCGGCGGAAGTGCTTGCGAAAGTCGGTTTGACGCCGCGACGTGAGCACTATCCGCGTCAACTCTCGGGCGGCGAGCAACAACGGGTCGCGATCGCGCGGGCCTTCGTCACCAGGCCTGCGCTGCTGTTCGCGGACGAGCCGACGGGCAATCTCGATTCGGCGACGGGCGAGCGCATCATCGAATTGTTGTTCGAGCTGAACCGCGCCACTCAGACCACGCTGGTCGTGGTCACTCACGACAATGTAATTGCGCAACGATGCGGTCGCACGATTCGCATCGACGCCGGCAGGATCGCTGCATGAGAGCGCTGAGACTCGCGATTCTCGCACTGGCGCGCGATGGCAAGTCGGGCGAGTTGCGGGTGTTGATGCTGGCGTTGCTGGTCGCCGTGTCGGCGCTGACTGCCGTCGGATTCTTCACGAGCCGGGTGAGCCTTGCCGTCGATCAGCAGGCCGGCGAAGTGCTGGCGGCGGATCTGCGATTGCAATCGCGCTCCGCGCTGCAGCCAGAATATTTTGAGATGGCCAGGCAGGCCGGCTTGAAAACGGCGGAGCTGTCGAATTTTCCGAGCGTCGTCTTCAAGGGCGAAGACAGCGCGCTGACGGCGATTCGCGCCGTCTCTCCTGAATATCCACTACGGGGTCGGGTCAAAGTCGCCGAGGTGCCATTCGGTCCGGCCCATGAAGTCGACACCATGCCGGGTCCGGGCGAAGCCTGGCTCGAAGCGCGGCTGTTCGCGCAGCTCGGCGCCAAAGTGGGTGACAAGATTCGGGTCGGAGCGAGCGAGCTCACCGCCGCCAAGGTGCTCGACTATCGCCCCGACCAGGGCTCGCAGTTCGTCGATCTCGCGCCGACCTTGCTGATGCGGCTCGAGGATGTCGAGGCCACCGGCCTTGCGCAGGAAGGCAGTCGCATCTCGCACTTCGCATTGTTCGCTGGGGACCAGCAGGCGATTGCGGCGTTCAAGGAGCGGCTGACTCGAATCAAAAAGCCCGGCGAACGCATCGTCGATCTGGCCGATGCCAGTCCGCAGATTCGCTCCGCCATCGACCGTGCGGGCCGATTCCTCAACCTCGCGGCGCTGGTCACGATTCTGCTGGCCGCGATTGCCGTGGCGATCTCTGCCAGGCGCTATGTTGCTCGACATCTCGATACGGTCGCGTTGATGAAGAGCATGGGCGCGCCGCAGCGGCTCGTGCTGTCGATCAGTGTGCTCGAGTTGCTGATGATCGGCTTGATCGCGGGCGTGGTCGGCGCGGTCATCGGCTATGCGGCGCAGGAAGGCATCGCATATCTGCTGAAGGATCTGGTCCGCAATGAGCTGCCGCGTCCGTCGTTGAGTGCCGGCGGCTTGGGCATCGTCACGTCGGTGCTGATCCTGATCGGCTTTGCGCTGCCGCCGCTGTTACAGCTGCGCTTCGTGCCGCCGGCTCGCGTCTTACGGCGGAACCTGGAGCCGCCACCGCTGCGCTATGCGACCGTGTACGGAACGGCACTCGCAGCGCTGGTCGCGTTGCTGGGATGGTTGGTTCGCGACGCCCAGCTGTTGCTGTATGTATTCGGCGGGACGTTCGTCACCTTCGCGGTGCTGATGCTTGCGGGCTGGTTGCTGGTACGCGCCTTGAGCGGGCTGCGGGGCAGCGTCGGTGTATCGTGGCGCTACGGCATGGCGAACATCGCGCGTCGCGGTCGCGACAGCGTGATTCAAATCGTCGCGTTCGGCCTGGGCCTGATGGTGTTGCTGTTGCTGGCGGTCGTTCGCAACGATCTCATGCAGGAGTGGCGGGCCAGCCTGCCGGAGAATGCGCCCAATCATTTCATGATCAATATTCGTCCGGATCAGACCACGCAGGTCCGGGATTTCTTCGCCGAGCATTCGATCGCCCCGCCGCAACTGGTGCCGATGATTCGCGCCCGGCTCATCAAGATCGATGGCGCGCCGGCGAACGACCTGAAGATGAGCGATCGCGGCCGGGATTTCCTCGACCGCGAAGCGAATCTCACCTGGGCCGAGACGATGCAGGACGACAACAAGCTGGTCGCCGGCCAATGGTGGCGCCCTGGCGATGGCGGCGGGCCGCGCGTGTCGGTGGAGCTGGAAATGGCGCAAGCGTTGGGTCTGAAGCTCGGCGACGAGCTCACCTACGACGTCGCCGGCGAAACCATCACGGCTCGCGTCACCAGCTTCCGCGAAGTGCAGTGGGATTCGTTCCGGCCGAACTTCTTCATGGTCTTCTCGCCGGGCACGCTGAACGACAGCACCGGCACGTACATCACGAGCGTGCACATTCCGCGCGAGCAGCGCCCGGTGCTGATGGACTTCGTGCGTCAGTTCCCCGAAGTGACTGCCATCGACCTCGAAGCGATTCTCACGCAAGTGCGCGGCGTGATGGATAAGGCCTCATTGGCCGTGCAGTACGTGTTCGGATTCACTTTGCTCGCGGGCGTCACTGTGCTGCTCGCTGCGATTCAGGCGACTCGCGACGAGCGGCGTTACGAGAGCGCGATGTTGCGAACGTTGGGCGCGAGCCGTCGCGTTGTGTTGCAAGGCGTGGCGGCGGAGTTCACGACATTGGGCCTGCTGTCGGGCACGCTTGCGGCGATCGGTGCGACCGCGGCGGGATATTTCCTCGCGACCAGGATCTTCAATCTCGACTACACGTTCGACATCACCGTGTGGGCGGTGGGTTTGGTCGCCGGGGCCGTGCTCGTCGGACTCAGCGGTACATTGGCGACGAGATCGGTCGTGAATCATCCGCCTGTCGCCACCTTGCGCGGTGGGTGATCACTGCAAGCCGAGCATCAGCCAGCCGACCGGCTCGGTCTGGCCGCGCCAGTTGTAACCTTCGATCTTCACCAGGTAGTCGCCTGGACCGAACGCCGATGAGTTCAGGCTGAAGCGCACTTCTTTGTTGGAGTCGCGCATGATGCGTTTGATCTGCATCACGCGCACGCCATCGGTCTTGTCGATCGTGATCTGGAACTGAGAGATCTTGCCCTCGGTCGCATCGATGCTGATGTCGAGCAGCTGCGCCGGGTCGAGCCAGCCGAGCGCGAACGTGGGCTGTTCGGGCCTGGCTTTCACCATCTGCAGTTTGTATCGCTGCACACTGCCGGGCGGTTGCATCTGCGTGCTGGTGAGCTGTTCATGAGTGCCTGCCAGCTGTTCGGAAAGCGAGCGTACCTGCAGGCCGAAGATCAGTGCCGCGCCGGCAGCGATCAGCAACCCCAGGCCGAGTCCCAATACGAGGACGCGATTGATGACGCCGCCGGCGGCGCTGCGGCGCATTTCTTCCCGGGCTTCCTCGGGATCGAAGCCATCATCGGTTTCCTCCAGCACTGCGCGGGTCGAGCTGGAGGGGATGGCGTCGAACACGCCGGTCTCGCTGCCGTCGACGGGCCGGCGCGACAGGCGCGTTTTCAAACGCACCGGAATGGGGAGCGCCTGCAGAAAGGCCGGATTGTCGAGACAGAACTGCTCGAAGTCGCGCGCTTCGCGCACCGTCAGATCGCCGGACAGGTAGCGATCGACGACGTGCTCGTTCTCGATGTACTTGCGATCCATCCGCGTCGGCCCGATTGCCATAACGCGGCGCAGGTTAACAAAAGCGAGCAGGCGGAAATGTCGAGCCCGTCCTAAAAATCAGCCGATAGCCAGGCGCAGCACAAACTTTAGTTAGTGTCAGGGCTCGACTGAGCGGCCTCCTCCGCCATGCACTTGGCGCACTTCGGCCAATACGGTTTGGCGATGCGATCCAGGGTCGAGCGGTTGGCGTCGGCGAAGAATTTGCGCATGGCCTGGGATTGGGGGGCGTCGGTATAGCCCAGTCCGACGATCCGCACCTGGGTCATGTCGGTGCCGGCGGGAGCCAGATAGATGACGGTCCATGTGCCTGCAACGACATCCTGATATTTGAAATCTGCCGGTGCCTGTTTGATGCGGATTGCCAGCATCCGCTCCGGTTCGTAGGCAAGGATTTCATTGACGACGGTGTTGGCATCGCCGAGCCGGCCATTGGCATCGTAGTGGGTGCGGATGGTGCCGCCGATCCTGAAATCCACGTCCGCGTGGGCCACGCCAGTCTGTTTATAACCTTCGGCGGTCGTGAAGATGCGCCACACCTCGGCCGGCGATGCGTTGATGAACCCCTCGGTGACCTGCGGCTCGGCTGCCAGCGTGGCTTGCGACCAGCCTCCGGCCACACTCAGAACGACCACGGCAAGGGCCCGTGCCCAGCCTTGTAACAAACCGGTGCAACGCGCGGAAACGCTTGTTTCAACAGGGAAGTGTGGCTTCTTACTCATCATTCTTGCAGACCTCTGGCCGATACTGCGATGCTTGGTCGGCTGGTGTAATGCCCCGACGGGCCGGATTCATGGCACGGATATAAGTAGTAATTATCGACTGGATATCCCTCGACTGGCAGTGGCTTCGCATGATTCTCACCCTCGAAGTGACCGGCCCGCAGGCCCAGGCCATGGGCAGCGCCGGTCGCAAGGTCTTCAAGGCCATCGGCGGCACCATCGGGCGCCTGCCGGACAATGATTGGGTGTTCCCCGACCCGTATGTGTCGGGCCGGCATGCATTGATCCGCTACGTCAACGGCAAGTTCTTCGTCGAAGACACCAGCACCAACGGTGTGTTCATCAATTCGCGCGACAATCGCATGACGCGAGGACAGCCGCAGCAGTTGCGCAATGGCGACGTGCTGTACATCGATGCGTATCAGATCAATGTTTCCATCCAGAACGAGGCCGGCGCGGATGCGCCCAACGATCCTTTTTCGGGAGTGAAGAACGGGCCGAAGCTGGTGCCACCGCCGCGTCGTGGATGGGAAGACAACCGGCACGCGACGATCCTGCAGGATTCGACCGCCAGGGCCGATGAGGACGAGGATGAGGAGGACGAGGCCGACGAGGATCACGCCACCGAATGGTACGGCATGGCCGAGGTGATCCAGCCGAAGCAGCCGGCTCCCGCCCGCCCCCGCCCCGAGGTTGTAAAGTCCACAGTCGCAATCCAGACACCGCCTCGTCCGCAGCCGCAACGACCCGCGCCCGTTGCCAAAGCCGTTCCGAAAGCCGGCACCAGAGAAGTACCTGCGCCGCCGCCACCGCCGGGCAAGGACTCGTACCTGCGAGCCCTGTTCGATGCAGCGGGGATCGAAGGTCTGGAACCGAGCGCCGAAAACGCGCGTATGCTTGGGGATATTTTGCGGATCGCGCTCGCCGGGGTGATGGATGCTTTGCGAACGCGCGAGCGCTTGAAGGATGAATTGCGCATGCGGGGCACCTCGTTCAAGGCGGCAGCCAACAATCCGTTGAAGTTCTCGGCGAACGTCGAGGACGCTTTCCACAATCTGCTGGTGAAGCAGAATCCCGCCTATCTGCCGCCGGCCGATGCTTTCGAGGAGGCGTTTCGGGACGTGCGCGATCATCACTCGGCGCTGCTGGTGGCGCTGCGGCTGGCGTTCGAATCCATGCTGTCGCAGTTCGATCCGCAGCGCATGCAGGACGAGTTCGACCGGCAGATGAAAGGCTCCATCCTCGGCGTGCCGGCCAAGCTGCGGTACTGGGATCTGTATCGAGACAAGTTCGGCGAGCTGAGCAAGGATGCTGAAACCAGCTTTCGCAGTCTGTTCGGCGACGCGTTCACGCGCGCCTATGAGGAACATCTGGAGCGGCTGAAGAAATCCAGCCGGCCGATGGGGCAGTGACCTTCATGGATGAAACATTGGTGGAAGAGGACATTCAACCCGTCTACGTCTCCGCGGGCATCACCGACGTGGGTCGCCTGCGGGCGACGAATCAGGATGCCTTCGTCGAGTTGCAGGGCGCCGGTGTGTGGGCTGTGGCCGACGGCATGGGGGGCTATCGCGACGGTGACGTCGCCAGCCGGATGGTTTGCGAAGGATTGCAGCTGTTGACCGGCGCCGGCGCACTGGACGAAGCGGCAGGGGCCGTGCGCCAGCGCATGAGNGAGGTAAACCGTCGTTTGTACGAAGCGTCGGTGAGGCCNATCAATCCCATCGTCAGTGGCAGCACCGTGGTNGTCATGCTGGTCCGGCGTACCGAGCTTGCGGTGCTGTGGGCGGGTGACAGCCGCGTGTATCGTTGGCGCCAGGGTCAGCTCACCCAGTTGACGACGGATCACACGTGGGCGGCCGAGCTGAACTTGCAGCATCCCGACGAAGAAGCGGACCACGCCATCACTCGCGCGGTCGGCGGCGAAGCCGCGTTGACACTCGATATCCGCAAGGACCGGGTGCGGCTCGGAGATCGCTATCTGCTCTGTTCGGATGGCCTGACCCGAGAGCTGAACGACGCGCAGATCGCGGCGGCATTGGCCGCCGGCGACGTGAAAGCAGCCGCCCGGCAACTGATCGACGCTACTTTGAAAGCGGGTGCGCGCGACAATGTGACCGTCGTCATCGTCGAAGCCACGTGACAGGCAGGGGAAGCGGATTGCCTGTACAAGTGTCGTCGCCCGTATGAAGTCCACGGACGAACAACAAACCAGACTGCGCCCCGCCGTCCTCGACGCCACACTGCAGCGCTCAGGTACGGAGCTGCGCATCTCGCCGCACTCAGCACCCGAGCCGACCCTCGCAGTGGATGCTCAGGATGCCCGCGATGCGCAGTCGGGCCCGCTGCAGCCGGGTTCGGTCATCAAACAACGGTTCGTACTGGAGACCGTGCTCGGTCAGGGCGGCATGGGCCTGGTGTTCGGTGCCGTCGATCGGCGCAAGCTCGAAGCGCGCGATCCGAATCCTCACGTTGCATTGAAAGTGCTGAATGCGGATTTCGCGTGGCACCCGCAGGCGTTCGTGGCTTTGCAGCGGGAGGCTCGCAAGGCGCAGACGCTGGCGCATCCAAACGTCGTGACCGTGTTCGACTTCGATCGCGACGGCGACACCGTGTACATGACCATGGAGCTGCTCAAAGGGCGCTCGCTCGATGCCATCGTTCGCGAAGGGCGCGGCAAGGGCAACAGCCCCGAATTCGCCTTGCCCATCATTCGCGGCATCGCCGAGGGCCTGGCGTATGCGCATCGCAAAGGCATCGTGCATTCGGATTTGAAGCCGGGCAATGTGTTCATCACCACCGACGGCACTCCGAAGATTCTTGATTTCGGGATCGCGCGCGCGGTGCCGAGCTCCATCACCGAAGAAAACAAGGATGAGTTCGATGCCGGCTCGCTCGGCGCGTACACCGAAGCGTACGCGACGGATGAAATGGTCGCCGGCGTCGATCCACATCCCGCCGACGATATGTATGCCCTCGGCATCATTGCGTACGAGCTGGTCACGGGGTTCCATCCCTATCAGCGGCACAGCGCGCCGAACGCACGCAAGCTCGGTATCGAGCCAGGCGCACTCAAAGGACTGAAACGGAAGCACGCGCGCGCCATCGAGCGCTGTTTGTCCTTCGAGCGCAAGGATCGGCCACAGAGCGCCGCCGAGTTCCTCGAGTCATTCCAGGGAGTCACGCGACTACAGAAAGCTACGCTGGCGGCGGCTGCCGTGCTGGCGCTGGCGGCCGGTCATTTCTGGTATCAGAACCACCTTGAAACCGGCCCGGCGATTGCGTTCAACGAGCTGCCGGCGTCTGTCCAGCAGGACTTCCGCACCGCCATGAAGCAAGGCGATGAAGCGTGGGCGTTCTATGAGCGCGAAGGCTTTGCCGATGCCATCCAATCGGCGCTGGCGAGCTATGCCAGGGCGTACGATCTGCATCCGCGCAACCGGGAAGCTGTCGCAGCGCTGAATCGCGTGGCTGACGAAGCCCTACGGGTGACGAAGAATGATCCTGCGCGGCGTCGCCAGATCGCGGACGACCTGCAACTCCTCAGCAGTCATTTCCGCAAATACGCGCCGGTGGTCAACGCGTCCAAGTAAACGCGCGGGCGCCTCACGAGCGGTATTTGGCGCGGACCTCTCGAATGGCGCGGCTCGCATCCATATCCAGCGCGTCGGCGATCGCGATGAACTCGATGACGTCGATGCGACGCTCGCCACCTTCGTATTTGGAAATGAAGCTCTGGGGTTTACCGAGGCGATCCGCCAGTTGCTGTTGAGTAAAACCGGCCTTCTCTCGTGCGGCAACCAGCAACTCGAGCAAACGAACATGAGCAGGTGAGCGCAGTGACTTCAAGACGGCGGGCTCCATGTGACGCCCGTGTCTATATTCCGCAGGCAGTGATATCCCAACTCGGGATACTCGCGCCGGGCTTCGTCTGGCACGGAAAATCTGCTGTAATCGCGCCCTTTCCCCGGCGCGATGCCGGCAGCGCATCCCAGTTGCAGACATGACCAGCAAACCCCAGTCCCAGGCCGCCGCCGCCGGCGGCAAGGTCGCCAAGACCGCCATCACCCCCACCCGGGGTGAAAACTATGCCGAGTGGTATCAGCAGGTTATTCGCGCAGCGGATCTGGCCGAGAACTCGGCGGTGCGCGGCTGCATGGTCATCAAGCCCTGGGGCTACTCGCTGTGGGAGAACATGCAGCGGGTGCTGGACGAGATGTTCAAGGCCACCGGCCATCAGAACGCCTACTTCCCGCTGTTCATCCCGTTGTCCTTCCTGCAGAAGGAAGCGGCCCACGTCGAGGGCTTCGCCAAGGAATGCGCGGTCGTCACCCATCACCGCCTGGAAGCCGGGCCGGATGGCAAGCTGCGTCCCACCGGCGAGCTGGAAGAGCCGCTGATCGTCCGGCCCACCTCCGAAACCATCATCGGCGATGCGTTCTCGCGCTGGGTGCAGAGCTATCGCGACCTGCCGCTGCTGATCAATCAGTGGGCCAACGTGGTCCGCTGGGAGATGCGCACCCGCATGTTCCTGCGCACGGCCGAATTCCTCTGGCAGGAAGGTCACACCGCGCACGCCACCAAGGAGGAAGCGCTCGAAGAGACCATGCGCATGCTGGAGGTGTATGCGACGTTCGCCGAGGAGTGGATGGCGGTGCCGGTCATCCGTGGCGAGAAAACCCCGAACGAGCGCTTCCCCGGTGCCGAACAGACCTTCTGTATCGAAGCCATGATGCAGGATCGCAAGGCGCTGCAGGCCGGCACCAGCCACTTCCTCGGCCAGAACTTCGCCAAGGCCAGCGGCATCGAGTTCCTGGATCAGCATGGTCAGCATCAGCACGCCTGGACCACCAGCTGGGGCGTGTCCACCCGTCTGATCGGCGGCCTGCTGATGACTCATTCCGACGATGACGGCCTGGTGCTGCCGCCCAAGCTGGCGCCGGTGCAGGTGGTGATCCTGCCCATCTACCGTTCGGACGAGGATCGCGCGCGCGTGATCGAGTATTGCCGCAAGGTGGCTGCCGAGCTGCGCGCACAGCGCTTCGCCGAGCGCCCGATTTCGGTCGTCGTGGACGAGCGCGAAGAGCGCGGCGGCGACAAGGTCTGGAACTGGATCAAGAAAGGCGTGCCGGTGCGTATCGAAGTCGGTCCGCGCGATCTCGAGAAGGATGCGCTATTCGTCGGCCGCCGCGATCGCGCGCCGAAGGACAAGCAGAGCATTGCACGCACCGAGTTCGTCGCGGCCATCGCTGAGACGCTGCAATCCATTCAGGATGGCTTGCTGGAGCGGGCCAGGGCGTTTCGAGAGCAGTTCACCAAGCGCATCGATACCAAGGAAGAGTTCTACGAGTACTTCACTGCGCCGCGCGTCGCCGAGAATGCGCCGACTCCGATTCACGGCGGCTTCGCACTGACGCACTTCAGTGGCGAAGCGGCGCTCGAGGAGCGGATCAAGGCGGAGCTGGGCGTGACCGTGCGCTGCATCCCGTTCGAGAAGAGCGAGCCTGGCATCTGCCCGTTCACTGGCAAGCCCAGTCCGCAACGGGTGGTGTGGGCCAAGGCATATTGAAGTTCACGGCCGCCAGCGCGCTGGCCAAGTAACGAGTTTTGAGCTATTTGCGAGGCGCGGACCGGCCCCGGTCCGCGCCATCGTTCATCGGCGGTCGCAATCCGAAGGCGGGGCGTCCGCTGCAAGGTTCTTTGATGTCCGCGGTTTCTCGCGCCAACTGGCAAATTCATTTCTGCGTCGTCCTGTGGGGATTCACTGCCATTCTCGGCAAGCTGATCTCCCTGGATACGCTCGGGCTGGTCTGGTGGCGGCTGGTGCTCGTGACCGGCGCGCTGGCTCTGGTGCCGCGTTTCTGGCGTGGACTGTCCACATTGCCGCCGCGACTGATTGCCATCTATGCCGGCATCGGCGTGGTGGTCGTGCTGCATTGGCTGGCGTTCTACGGCTCCATCCGGTTGGCGAATGCTTCCGTGGCCGCGACCTGCCTGGCGCTCTCGCCGGTGTGCCTCGCCTTCATTGAGCCGTTTCTGGTCGGCCGTCGCTTCGACATGCGCGAGCTGATGTTCGGTGTGGCGGCGATCCCGGGAGTGGCACTGGTCGTGGGTGGAACCCCAACGAGCATGCGCCTGGGCGTGGCTGTCGGCGTGCTCAGCGCAGTGCTGGTGTCGGTGTATGCCAGCCTCAACAAACGGTACATCGGCAATTCCGATGCCATCGCCGTTACCGGCCTGGAGATCGGTGCGGGGCTGGTGTTGATCACGATCATCTCGGCAGTGATCGCGCCCGAGACGGTGTTCGTTCTGCCGTCAGTGCGGGATGGGACGCTGCTCGCCGTGCTCGCAATAGGCTGCACACTTCTGCCGTTTGCGGTGTCGCTGGCAGCGCTTCGTCACGTGAGTGCTTTCTCGGCGACCATTGCACTCAACATGGAGCCCGTGTACGCGATCGTGCTCGCCATCGTTCTGCTCGGCGAGCAGCGCGAGCTCAGCGCGAGTTTCTATCTGGGCGTTGCCATCGTGCTGGCGGCGGTGTTCCTGCACCCCTGGCTGGTACGGCCTAGCGCCGCTGCAGCAGCTGATCGACCCGATCCCGGTAGGAGCGACTCAGCTTGATCTCCTGACCGTCCTCGAGGGTGAGGAAATACTCGCCATTGGTGTGCGGTCGCAGCCGTCGCACGCGTGACACGTTCACGATCGTCGAACGGTGCACGCGCTGGAACAGCTTTGGATCGAGCACGGCTTCCAGCGACTTCATCGTCTCCCGCAGCACATAGGTGCGGCCGTCGGCGTGCACACACATATAGTCGCCGGCAGCATCGATCCAATCGATGCTCTTCACGTCCACTCTGACCGTGCCGGCGTCATCGCGAATCGGCAGGATCTGCGGATACTGCGGCTGACGTTCGGCGTGCAGGTATTCACGCAACGTTTGCTCGTCCACCTGGCCGGTCCCCCGGGTGCTCGCGAGCAGCTTCATCAATTGTTCCCGCTGGCTGAGCGCGCGCTTCTGTTGCCAGTAGCCGCGCACGCGATCCAGCGCCTGCACGAAGCGAGTATCGTTGATGGGCTTGAGCAGATAATCGATGGCCTGCGCCTCGAACGCATCGAGTGCATATCGGTCGTACGCGGTGACGAAGATCACCATGGGCAGCGACTCCTGCGGCAGTCGTGCCAGCACTTCGAAGCCCGAGATCCCCGGCATCTGGATATCCAGGAACATCAGATCCGGCCGTTGCGCAACCACAGCTTCGATGGCTTCGCGGCCATTGCTGCAATGGCCGACGACGGTGATATCGGGATGCCGGGCCAGGCGCAGCTCGACGCCCCGCCGGGCGAGTTCCTCATCGTCGACGATGAGGGTGCGAATCGGTTGGTCACTCATGGCTTAACTCATGCCGCGCGAGCCCCCGCTGGAGCCGTGGCGCGTTCCGCTGGAAACGTCAGCGACACCCGCAACCCGGGTTCGGTGTTCGTTACTGCCACAGTGCCGCGTTCTCCATACAGCACCTGCAGCCGCTCGCGAGTATTGCGAATACCCACGCCACGACCATTGGCCAAACGGGTCGCATCGACCATTCCGGGGCCGTCATCGGCCACTTCCAGTTGCAGCATGCCGCCGGTGATGTGCGCACCGATGCGGATCTGCCCGCCCTGTTCGCGCGGCGACACCGCGTACTTGATCGCATTCTCGATCAGAGGCTGCAGCAGCAAGCTGGGCACCAGCATGCAGCTGGCGGCCTCCTCGATGGCATAGTGCAGCTTCAGACGCGAGCCGAAGCGCATGGTCTCGATGTTCAAGTACAGGTTGAGTGCGTCGATCTCCTGCGCCACCGTGACCTTTTTCATCGGGTCCTGATCGAGCGTATAGCGCAGGAACTCGGACAGCCCGGTGACCGCGTTGTTCGCCGTGCTGTTGCGATTGTCCAGAATCAGCGTGGAGATCGCATTCAGCGTATTGAACAGGAAATGCGGATTGAGCTGATAGCGCAGCATCTTCAGCTGCGCTTCCTGGGCCAGCGAAGCCGCCTGCAGGGTCGCGATCCGTTGTGACTGCAACGACTCGTAATAGCGCACGCCGAAATACAGGCCGATCCAGCACGTGATCAGATACATCGAGCTGAGCGTGCCGCCGAAGAATTCGGTCCAGTGCTTCAGCGGCCATTCGAGGTCCACGTAGGCGTGATAGAACCAGTTCATGATCACGCGCAGCACGCAGGCCGTGACCCAGGCAGCGGCAAGCGCGCCTGCGATCATCGTGGGCGGCGGCTTCTTCCATAGCCACCTGCAGATGTAGCGCAGCGGCATGGTGAGGACGCAGCCCGAGGCGGCCGCGACGGCGATGTATTGCACATAGGCCACCGGCTTGCCATAGAGCAGCGCGCCGACGTATTGGGAAACGCCGTAAGCGCTCCAGCCGAGCACGTGCAGGGACCAGAACAGCGCGTTTCTATTTTGTTTCAGTTGTGCGAGGTCCATGCGCCACTGTAAGCAAGGGACGCCGCGCATTCCATCGTTTCGTCGCGTTGGCGGCACGCCCGGTCGCAAGCCGGGCTTCGGGCCGGGTCTGCGTGCAAAACCAGGAACCGTTGAATCTTCGCAAGATGAAGCTGTAAGACGCGTGCTACCGGGACACCCTGGCCCGTGCCGTCGAACGAGGCTCGCCGCGGGCTAGAGTCGCGATCCGAACAGGCCGAGCAGCCCGATGATGATCAGATAGATGGCGACGATGTAATTCAGCAGTCGCGGCACGATCAGGATCAGAATGCCGGCGACCAGTGCAACCAGGGGACCGATGCTGACGTACATACCCGTGCCTTCGTGCGTGACCGGAGGATCACAGGCGGTACGTCAGAGCACGGATGTTTGTTCCCCCGGATTGCCGACAGCTCAGGCCAGGCGGGCTTGCAGCCATTGCGAAATATCGGCCACCTCTTCCATGCAGACGGAATGCTCCATCGGATACGTGTGCCATTCGACGCGGTAGCCGAGGCGCTGTAACACGTCGCGTGAGGCCTCGCCCATTTGTGCTGGAACGACGGGATCGCGCACGCCATGGCACATCAGGATGGGCACGTCACGATTCGCGTCGGCAGCCTCCGCCGCCAACGTGGCTCGCAAAGGCAGATAGGTGGACAACGCCATCACGCCCGCGAGGCGTTGCTGGTA
>Ga0065721_10004976_pt1 | contig 17635 bp, 22 predicted proteins | sample Mesricmetagenome_FD_59108 | JGI IMG/M metagenome (GOLD analysis project Ga0065721, IMG submission 59108) | Mesophilic microbial community from rice straw/compost enrichment Sample: eDNA_1 v2 (version 2) | ecosystem: Engineered > Solid waste > Grass > Composting > Bioreactor | place: USA: Davis... | reverse complement strand
GGGCTCTTTCCAGAGCGGCCTGCGGGGTGCGGTACGTGTACCTGAGAGATTGGCGGGGAGGCTTGCTCCTTCGGTGCCCCGGAGGGCTCTCCCGCATCCCGTGCGGCCCGATGTTCGATTGTCCGGGCAAGCCTAGCGGCGCGGGCGGCGCCTGCCCAGCCTCCGGGCTCGCGCGGCGCGGCACGTACCGTGGAGGCATGGGAAGTCGACGATCCGTCATGATGGTTCCGGTCGCCGCGGGGGTCCTCGCGCTCACCGCCTGCGTGGGCGGGCCGCCGTCGCCCGAGCAGATCGCCGACGAGTTCGCCACGCCCATCGAGCCCGCGTGGGAGGTCGAGGTGCCCGGGCTCTACGGCGACATCGCCGTGCGCGACGGGGTCGTGCTCGCCTACGCGGTCGACGAGGAGGTCGGGATGCGGCTCACCGCGCACGCCGCCGAGGACGGCGAGCTGCTCTGGGAGCACACCGCGTCCCCGGGCGGTGCCCCCGCCAATCCGCTGCTCTCGGGCGTGCGGTCGGCGAGCCGCCCGTACCCGATCCCGACGATCGCCCCGCTCGTCGTCGACGTCGGATCCGGCGACGACGCCGCGGCCGCCGTCGTCTTCTTCGAGCGCGACACCGCGGGCAGCGGCTACGTCGGCGACGACTTCCTGCGCGTCGCCGATCTGCGCACGGGCGAGCTCCTCGAGGTGACGGCGCCCGACGTCGACCCCGACGAGTTCTCGTTCGAGCCCCTGCGCGTCAACGACGACGGCGAACTCGTCGCCAACACCCGCACGATCGGGTACCCGTGCGGCGAGCGCGCCGTGTGCTTCGTCACCGAGGATGCCGACGTGTTCGACGGCTACGGCACCATCCGCCTCGACACGGAGACCCTCGAGGCGCGCTACTCCGGCGGCCACATCCCGGAGCCGGCCGACGGCGAGACGATCATCCCCGAGTGGGGCCTGGAGTACGCGCGCGTCATCACCGACTCCGACGTGGCGGTCGCGCGCTACCGCGACGGCGCCGAACTGTGGCGGGTCGGCGTCGACGAGCTGTTCGGGGTGGAGCGCACGTCGCCGCCCGACGAGGTCGACTTCGTCGAGCTCGGCGGGCTCGTGCTCATCCAGGGCTACCAGCCGCTGCTCGAGACGCTCGCGCGCGACCAGCCGCACACGCTGTCGATCGACTACGTCGCGTCGCGCACCCTCGTCGCCGTCGACGCCGAGTCGGGCGAGGTCGTATGGCGCCTGCCGGGCGGCGACCTGCTGTGTCACGCCGTGCACGAGCGGCCGATCCCGGCGGATGCCGAGACGGTCCCCGTGTGCGTCGCCCACGGCGGCGGCTACGTCTACGACATCGAGGAGGACACCTACCTCGAGCAGGACGACTTCGACGTCGCGATCGCGGAGCTGACCGTCGCCGACGGGGAGCTCGACTGGACCGTCGAGGGCGCGGGCGACGTGTCGATCGCGCACGTCGTGCGGCTGCTCTGGGTCGCCTACGCCACCCGCGGCGACCTCACCGTCGTCGAGGTGCACGACTCCTCCGACGCGGGCGTGCTCGACCTGCGCGACGGCGCCTGGCATCCGATCCAGGGCGAGGAACTGTTCTTCGTCTGCAAGGAGGAGCGCGACGACGTGGAGCTCGAGTTCGAGGGCTCGGTGTTCGCCGGCGGCGGCAACGCCATCACGACGGGCTACCCCGCCGGATGGCAGCACTTCCCGTGCGACTTCGAGGGCCGCGCGGCCGACACCTGGACGAAGGGCGGCGTGCGCCTCGCGGGCATCCCGGCGGGCGAGAACCGCGTCGTGCTGCCGCTCGAGGGCTCGCTCGCGGGCTTCCGGCTCTGAGTCAGTCGTCGTCGCGGTGGTCGCGGAAGTAGCGCACCGTCTGCCAGACGAGCACCGCGAACACCGCGGCGGCGCCGGCGATGAGCAGCAGACCCACCCACTCCGGGGTACCCGCGGGAGCCGGGACGGGGAACGCGATCACGCGGGCAGCCTAATGACAGGCGTAGTCTCCCCGCCATGACGACGCTCACCACCCCGGACGAGGCGCACGTCGAGGGCGAGGCCGCCGCCCTCTACGCGCAGGATCTCGACACGCTCGGCTACGTCACGACGCACACGCGCGTGACGGCCCTCAACCCGGACGCGGTGCGCGCGTTCGAGTCGCTCATCAAGGCGCTCCTGCCGAGCCTCGGCATGCGGCGCTACGAGCTCGTGACGCTCGCCGCGGCGGGCGCCCTCGGGTCCACGGCGTGCCGCGCCCATCACGGCCTGAAGTCGCTGAAGTACATCGACGCCGACGAGCTCGAGCGCGTCGCCCGAGACTTCCGAAACGCGGGCCTCTCCCCCGCCGAGGTCGCGATGATGGAGTTCGCCGAGCGGCTGAGCCTCGACTCCGCGGCGATGACCGAGGCCGACGCCGCGGAACTCCAGCGGCACGGCTTCAGCGACCGGGAGATCGTCGACATCGCGTTCGCGGCGGGCGCGCGCAACTTCTACAGCCGGTCGCTGCACGCGCTCGGGATCGAACCCGACATCCCGCCGCAGCTGCCGCCGCAGCTCGTCGACGCGCTCCTGACCGGGATGCGTCAGTAGGTCACGACGCCGGGGGTGCCGCCGCCGACATCCACGGCACCGCCCGTGATGGCGACGCTGCGCGGGGAGGCGAGGAAGGCGATGACGTCGGCGACCTCCTCGGGCGTGATGACGCGGCCGACGATGTTGTCGGCGACCTCGCGCTCCGCCTCCTCGAGGGTGGCGCCGCGCGCGACGCGCTCGTCGATCATGCCCGCGACGTGCTCGGTGCGTGTGCGCCCCGGGTGCACGACGGTGACGTTGATCCCGTGCGGGCCGAGCTCGTCGGCGAGGTTCTTGGTGATCGCGGCGACGCTGATGTTGCGCACCGTCTGCGCGACCGAGCCCGACTTGCGCGCCCCGAGGCCCGAGATGTTGATGATGCGCCCCCAGCCGGCCGCCGTCATGTGCGGCGCGACGGCACGCGCCGAGCGCAGGTAGCCGAGCACCTTCTCCTCGAACTCCTCGCGCATCGCGTCGTCAGGGGTCTGCGACGCGACGGTGTTCTTGTGCACGTTCCACGGCGCGGCGGCGGTGTTGACGAGGATGTCGACGCCGCCCATGAGCGCGACCGCCTCCGCGACGCCCGCCTGCACCGCGTCATCGTCGCGGGAGTCGATCACCACTCCGTGCACGGTGCCTCCCGTCTCGGCCGCGAGCGTCGCGGCGTGCGCGGCGACATCGGTGCGCGCGGCGACCGTGACGATCGCTCCCTCCGTCGCGAGGGCGGCCGCCGCCGCGCGACCGATGCCCTTCGTGCCGCCGAGGACGATCGCGCGCTTGCCGGTGAGATGCAGGTCCATTCCCCCAACGCTACGGTGTGACCGTGAGCGATGACGCCCTCCCGGTCCGTGTCCGCGCCGTCGTGCTGGGAGCCGGTCCCGGGGGTCTCGCGGTGGCCGCCGAGCTCGGCCGCGCGGGTGTCGAGACGCTCGTGCTCGACAAGGCCGACCGCGTCGGTGCGAGCTGGTCGACGCACTACGACCGGCTGCACCTGCACACCGCGCGCGGTCTCTCGCACCTGCCCGGGCAGCGCATCCCGGCCCGCTTCGGACGCTGGGTCGCGCGCGACGACCTGCTCGCCTACTTCGCCGACTACGCCCGGCGCCATCGCCTCGACGTGCGGCTCGGCGTCACCGCGACCGAGGTCGAACGCGCCGAGGACGGCTGGTCGGTCGCCTGGCGACGCGGCGACGAGCGGGGACGGATCGAGGCCGACATCGTCGTCGTCGCGACGGGTTACAACCACACCCCGAAGCTCCCCGCGTGGCCCGGGCTCGACGCCTACCGCGGGCGCGTCGTGCACTCGAGCGCCTACCGCAACCCCGCCGCCCTCGGCGCGCGCGACGTGCTCGTCGTCGGACCGGGCAACAGCGGGGCCGAGATCGCGGCCGACCTCGCCGAGGCGGGCGTCGCCGTGTCGCTCGCCGTGCGCACGCCGCCCAACATCGTGCTGCGGTCGGTCGCCGGCATCCCGACGACGGGACTCGTCGTGGCGATGTCGCCGCTGCCCGAGAAGGCGCAGGACGCCCTCGCCCGCGTGCTGCAGCGGATCGTCGTGGGCGACCTGCGCCGCTACGGCCTGCCGACGGCGCCGCGCGGCGTCATCAGCCAGTTGCGCCGCGACGACGTCACCCCGACGATCGACGTCGGCCTGCTGAAGGCGCTGCGCGCGGGCAAGGTGCGCGTCGTCGCCGCCGTCGAGCGATTCACCGCGGATGCCGTCGTGCTCGCGGACGGCAGCGAGCTGCGGCCCGACGCGGTCGTCGTCGCGACGGGCTTCCAGCGCGGCCTCGAGGGTCTCGTCGGCGACCTCGGGGTGCTCGCCCGGACCGGTCGGCCGCTTGTCAACGGGGATGCGGAGCTCGCCGCGCATCCGGGACTCTTCTTCCTGGGCTACTCGAACCCGATCACCGGCAACCTCCGGCAGCTCGGGATCGACGCCCGCAGGATCGCGCGGAAGGTCGCGGGGAGGAGGTAGCCGTGGTGGCGTCGACGTGGGAGAAGCTCACCGCCGGCCTCGACGACGCCGACCTCGCGAAGCTCACCGCGTTCCGCGACGCCTGCCGCGCGCTCGGCGACGTCGACGAACGCGTGCACTCCTCCGCGATCGCGTTCGCCGGAAAGCGGGTGTTCGCCTCGGCGTATATCAAGAGCCACTACCTCGAACTCGGCGTCGAGCTCACCCGCGGAGGTCACCGACCCGACGCCGCGCACGAGGTTCCCCACGACGAAGCGCTTCATCATGCACCGCTACTCGCTGCGCGAGCTCGACGACTTCACGCCGGAGATCCGCGCCCTGCTGCGCGAGGCGTTCGAGACGGTCGGACCCGGGTCGCGCTGAGTCATCCTCCCGGGCGATGCGGCATCCGCCCGCGGGCTGAGCGGGATCAGGCTCGCGCCCGACGCGTGCGGCGGGATGCTGCGGCGAGGCTGGGGGCATGTCACGTTTCGATTCCGCCACGTCCGCCGCCGTCGCCTTCGGGGCCGGCATCCTCCTCGTCGGCGCCCTCGCCGGGTGCACCCAGATCGACGACCTGCTGAGCCGCCAGCACCGGGAGGAGTTCCCGACGCGCGCCGAGGCCGCCGAGGGCTGGGTGGGCGTCGACCTGCCGTCGTGGATCCCCGCCGACGCGACCGCCCTGCGCAACCTCGCGACCTTCGACGAGACCGTCGCCGTCATCCGCGTCGTGAGCGACGAGCCCCTCGCGGGCGACTGCGCCCCCGGCGAGCGCCGCGGCATCCCGAGCCTCGCGGAGGAGTGGACCGACCTCGGCTGGGACGAGAACGGGTTCCCGGACGAGGTCGAGCGCTGCGGCGACTACGAGGTCGTGCCGACCGACGACGGCTGGCTGGGCTGGTTCAACGCGACCGAGCCGGGGCAGACGCCGGGGTGATCGCCGGGCCGTCCGCTTCAGCGGTTTCCCAGGGTTCCACTAGGCTCAGGGCGAACTTGCACCGAGAAGGGGGCGATGACATGGCGGAAGCCAGAAGCAACAAGAAGGTCGTCAAGGTCGAGAAGGCGGCGCCGAGCAAGAAGGCTCAGGAGCTCGCCGACGAGGCCGTCAAGAACAACACCGACGGCGTGTGGAAGCCCACCGCCGAGGCGAAGAGCAAGGCGACGACGTTCCGGATCGTCGCCGCGATCTTCTGGGTGCTCGCGATCGCGGCGGAGGCCGTCGCGATCTTCTGGCTGCTGCGCACGCAGACCGAGCAGACCTGGTTCATGTGGGCCCTCATCGGCGGCATCGTGCTCATCGGCATCCTCGCCGTCGTCGGCTCGCAGTTCTGGAAGAAGGCGAACCATCTCGACCCGGCGAAGAAGTCGGAGCCGGTGCGCTTCTTCATCCAGAACCAGCTCGGCGTGATCATCTCGATCATCGCCTTCCTGCCGCTCATCATCCTGATCTTCCTTAACAAGGACATGGACGGGAAGCAGAAGGGCATCGCCGGCGGCATCGGCATCGCCGTGCTCATCGCCGCGGGTCTGCTGAGCGCCGAGTGGAACCCCTCGAGTGTCGAGGGCAACACGGCCGAGCAAGTCGCCAACGAGGGCCAGATCGGCGACTACACCGACATCGTCGTCGCCCTCACCGGCGAGGACTTCGTCACCTGGACCAAGTCGGGCGGCGTCTACCACCTGTGCACCGATGCCTCGGCGGTCAACCTCGAGTCGGCCGACAACCAGATCTACTCGGGCGACGTCGCCACCGCGCACACCGCGGGCAAGGCGGGTCTCACCCTCGAGATCAAGAAGGAGCTGCGCGAGTGCGGCCTCGAGGAGCCCGCCAACGTCGACGAGATCATCCAGCAGGTGCGCGACCTCCGCGCCACCGCGCCGGAGGAGCCCGCCACCGAGGAGTGACCCTCCCGCTCGGAAACGTCCGGCGCCCGTCTCCCCCGTGGAGGCGGGCGCCGCGTCATTCCAGCGCGAGCCGCCGCACCGGCGCCAGGAACGCGTACTCGCGGTAATGGATGCCGGGGTCGCTGAAACGGCGGAAACCGACGGGGCGCAGACTCACTTCGACGACGTCGCCGTGCGGCGGGAGGGGAAACCGGTGGGCCTCCTGCTCGCGCGTCAGGCGTCCGACCCGACGGCCGTCGACGACGACGTCGACGCGCGTGTTGGGGATGCGCTGCCACACGGGGTCGAGCTCGACGACGAGCGTGCGGGCCGGCGCCGCGCCCTCGTACACGGTGCGCGCATCCGGGAGCATCGCCCACCGGAACGCATCGCCTGGGTAGCGGTAGAGCCAGCCCGGGCCCAGGCGGCCGCCGCCCTCCGGCAGGCCGCCCTCCGCGGGTGCCGCATCGGCGGCCGAGAGCGGGCCGCCCCGCGCGATGAGGGCGCGCTCGACGACGGCGGGTCTCCCCATCCGGGTCCACAGCTGCGCGAGACCGGGTCGCCGCCACCTCGCGCGCTCCCGCAGACGAGCCGGCACGGCCGCGAACCGCGGCGGACCGAAAACGCGCGCGGCGTGGGGCCGCCGGGGACGGATGCCCGCCGCGAGCCGACGCAGGATGGCGGCTCCGGCGGGTAGGTCGTCGCCGAGCGCGTCGCGGAGGGCCGCATCGACGCGCTCCACCTCGCGCTCGAGCCGGGTGTCGCGCACGAGCCGTGCCAGCCGGTCGGGGTCCGCCCGGCGCACCTCGTGGACGACGTCGAAGAGCGCCGTGCTGAGGCTCCCGGCGACCGCGCCGTGAACGATGAGCGAGAGCACCATGATCTCGGGGGCCAACCGCCGGATGGGGCCGAACTCCGACTGCTCGAGCCGGCTGTTCTCGCGCACGAGTCGGGCGTTGTGGTCGAGTTCGAGGTGGTCGAGCACGCGCCAGTGCAGGTCGAGGTCGACACCGTCGGCGCGGAGGTAGTTCCACGATCCGCGCCAGGGCAGTACGCGTGTCGTGAACTCGGCGTCGTCGATGTCGAGGAGGGGGGTGAGGCCCGCATCCGAGAGCTGGCGGCGCACCGGCTCGACGTCCTCGGGGAAGACGTAGAAGTCGAAGTCGGCGAGGGGTCGCAGCGAGCGTGCCGACACCGCCTCCGAGAGCCCGAAGCTCTTCATCGGTGCGATCTCGAACGCCGCGGTGAGGTCGCGGATGGCGGGGAGCGCGGCGAGGATCTGCGTGTTGTTGCGCAGGAAGTTGTAGCGCGTGATACCCGCGAGGTAGGTGTCGTCGACTCCCGCGGCGCGCAGGTTGCGGTTGATGTAGCCTCCCGCCCACATGAGCAGCCCGCTCGCCTCCGCCTGCGGCACCGTGCGCCGCCACTCGGCCCACGCCGCGGGCGCCCGGTCGGGGGAGCCCATCGCGGCGAGGTTCAGGAGCCGGTCCGCGTCAGCCACGCGCGCACCACCTTGAGGTAGTCGTCGCGGTCGCCACCCGCGAGCTGGCGTGCCGTCGTGCTGTCGCGGTGCAGCCGTCGGCGGAGCACGACCTCGGGCACCTCCACGGCGCGGAGTCCGCGGGCGCGGAAGCGGGCGATCCAGTCGACGAACTCCCCCGTGCGCAGCTCGGCGTCGAAAGGCCCCACCGCGTCCCACGCGGCACGGGCGACGAGCACGCCGCCGGGCACGTAGGCGACGGGCTCGCCCGGCGGGATGCGGAGGCCGGCCGCGTCGTCGCCGCTGGGGAACGACGTCATCCGCCCCACGGCGAGGTCGGCACCCTGGGACGCGGCAGCGGCGCCGAGGAGCGCGAGGCTCTCCCCCACGGCGAGGTCGTCGCCGTCGAGGAACGCGAGCCACGCGCGGTCGCCCGCCGCCGCCCCGAGGTTGCGGGCGCCCCCGGCGCGAAGCGGCGCGTCGCTGCGCAGCAGCCGCACCGCGGGATGCCCGGCGTGGCGGTCGGTCAGCACGACGGGGCGTGCGCTGCCGGCGTCGACGACGGTGACCCGCACGTCGGTGCCGGACTGCGCGAGCAGCGAGTCGATCGCGTCGGCGAGGTAGCGGTCGACGTCCCGCACCGGGATGACGACGTCGACGGCGATCATGCACCGCTCCGGTCGGCGAGGTGTCGGCGCAGCACGCGGAGCAGGTCGCCGTCGGTGTCGCCCGCCGACGCGTTCCGGTCGTGGATGAACCGGTCGAGCACGACGTCGTCGAGGAACGCGAACGGCACCGCCATCCGGTGGGCGCGGGCGAACCAGTCGGTGTCGTCGCCGCCCGCGCGCAGCGTCTCGTCGAACGGCCCGACGCGCTCCCACGCCGCGCGGCGCACGACGAGCGCACTCGGCAGGTAGGCCCGCTGCGGACCGTCGAACCACGCGGCCCGGGCCCACGTGGGGCGCGCGATGCCGGGCTCGAGGTGGAACGCCGAGTGGCCGAGCACGTAGCCGAGGCCGGCGTCGGCCTCGAGCGCCGCGAGCTGCAGCCGCAGCTTGCTCGGGCGCCACGCGTCGTCCTGGTCGAGGAGGGCGACGAACGGCGCCGACCCGGCCCGGATGGCGGCGTTGCGCGCCGCGGCGACGCCCCGGTTCTCGGGGTGGGTGAGCACCGACACCTCGGGATGGGCTTCCGCGAGCCGCGCGAGCAGCTCGGCGGCGCCGTCGGGCGAGGCGTCGTCGACGAGGTGGATCCGCACCCGCGCGACGACGTCCTGCGCGAGGACGCTCTCGACGGCGCGCGTCACACGGCTCGCGCCGCCGTAGACCGGGATGACGACGTCGACCTCAGTGGACATCCGCCGTGCTCCTTCCCAGGAGCGCGCCTAGCCGCGCGGGGATCTCGGCGACCGGCAGCCGACCCGAGGTGAGCAGCGGGGCGCGACCGAGGAGGGCGCCCGTGCGCTGCAGCGCCTCGCGCTCGAGGAACGGGAACTGCGCGACCGTGTTGGGCGCGACCATGAGCAGGCCCGCGCCGAGCGGCAGCGCGCGCACGTCGGGGCTGCCGTGCTCGTCGAGCACCAGGGTGGCCGCGTGCTCGACGGCGTCGCGTTCGAACGCCGCGCCGAGTTCGTCGGCGAGGAAGTGGATGTGCTTGCGCGCCTCGTCGTCCCACTCGGCGGCGGGCCACGACGACGGGATCGGCACGACCGGACCGGGCCGTGTCTTGAAGGTCGCATAGACGCTCACGAGGTCGGAGCCGCCGTCCGCCCGCGGCACGACCTCGACGACGTTGTCGCCGAGCACCGACCAGCCGTCGGCGAGCGCCGCCCGCACGAGGGTGCTCTTGCCGGCGTTCCCGGTGCCCGCGACGAGCAGTCCGCGGCCGTCGCGGGCCAACCCGCCGGCGTGCACGACGACGTGGCCGTCGAGGATCGCGAGCCAGTGCAGCAGCGGGCGGAGGAACTCGGCGCGGTCGCGCGGCGGCGGCGCGACGTCGCCCGGGTAGTACAGGGCTTCGCGCGTGCCGCGGTCGAGGGCGAGGAGCTTGCCGCGCTCCGGGTCGGCGACGACGAGCCAGTCGGTCTCCGCGGTCGCGAGCACCGCGCCGTAGGGTCCGAGCCGCTCGCGCGGGTCGAGGCGGATGCCCGCGAGGTCGGCGCGGTCGAGCACGTGCACGACGGCGGTCGCGTCGCGCGGATCGGCGGGCGGGAGGGCCCCCGTGGGCAATCCGTGGTCGGTCAGGTCACGCGTGCGGAGGGCGAGCACGCGCGTGCCGAGACGGTACGCCGCGGTGTCGCGGGAGGCGGCACGCGCGACGTCTGCCGCCCGCCGGAGGTCGTCGAGCAGGCCGTCGATCGGCGTCACGTCACGACGCGGTCGCGTGTGGCCATCCCTGCTGGGGGTCGGCCTCGTGGATGGGGTCGAGCCCCAGGACGTCTTCGAGGTCGGTGAACTCCTCGAGCGTGAATCCGTCGAAGCGCCACGGCCCGGGCTGGACGGCGACCTCGTGCGGGGCGGCCTCGCGCACGAGCCCGCGCGCCTCGAGATCGGTCAGGATGTCGGGCAGCGCCGCCCGCAGGTCGTCGGGGTTCTCGACGCTCGAGAGCAGGTCGTCGACGGTCGCGGACGCGGCGAGCCGGAGCCAGAGCGCGGTGGAGGCGGCGTCGAGTCGGAAGTAGTGCCCGTTCGTGAGGTCGATGACGACGCTCTCGCCGGCCTGCTCATCGAAGATCACGGAGGGTCGATTGACCGTCCAGAGTCGGGTGGGGGACATGGGGGCCACACTAGTGGACGCGCGAGATCGCCCGGGAGAGAGCAATTGCCTGGTCAGAAGGCGAGAATCGCTCAGCGACGAAGCCCCGCCCGGCCTCGGCCGCCCGCTGCCACTCGGCGTCGTCGTCGAGGCGTTCGAGCGCCGCCGTCCACTGCTCGGGCGACTCCGCGAGCAGCACCCCTGGCACCTCGCCGAGACCGTCGCCGAGGCCCTGCACCGCGAATCTCGTTCCGACGACGGGCAGCCCGAGCGAGAGGTAGTGCAGCGTCTTGCGCTTCATCCCGGCGCCGAACCGCAGCGGCGCGATCCCGACCCGCGCGGAGCGCAGGGCGGCATCCAGCTCGGCGTCGGGCAGGCCCTCCCGGTAGCCGAGGCCGGGCGCGGTCGGCCGCTCGGCTGTCGCCCAATCCCCGAACACGTCGAGGCGCGCCTCCGGATGCCGAGTCCGGTAGGGCGGCCAGACCTCCGCCGCGAACCAGGTGACCCCGTCGAGGTTGGGCGCGTGCCGATGGCCCCCGACGAACGCGACGCCCGCGGGCGGCGGTGCGGGGATCGGCGGATGCGCCGGCATCGCGAAGTACGGCACGGCGACGCACCGCGCACCGGGGAACTCGACGGCGGCGCGCGCGACCTCCTCCGCGGTCGGCAGCAGCACGAGGTCGGCCATCGCGAAGCACCGCTCCTCCACGAGGCGCAGCACCCGGACCGCCCCCGCCGTGGCCGTGCCGGCGACCTCCTGCTGGAGACCGACGCGCACGAAGTGGAGGTCGTGCGCCAGATAGACCAGCGGCGCCCCGAGCGGGGCGAGGAGCGGCTGCAACCGCGCGAACAGACCGGGCCGCGACACGATCACGACGTCGGGCGCGAACTCCGCGACCTCGGCGGGGAGGCGCCCCGACGTCTCGGCGAAGAGCTCGACGACGTCACCGAGGCTCCGCAGGGCGGCGACGATGTCGGCGACGGCGCGGGAGCCGGCATCCCGCTGCGGCGTGAGGATGTCGGCTTCGCAGACCGCGATCCTCCGGGACATCCCGCCAGGGTAGCGATCGCGCGACCCCGGCGGAGACGCCGGTCAGGCCTCGTCGCGCTTCGGCGCGAGCACGGCGCCCGCGAGCTTCATCGACGCGGGCCACGCGACCATCGTGAGCGCGAACGCGATCGGCCACGCGATGAGGATCTGCAGCGGCCAGCGCGCGAGCCACTCGAGCGACGGGCCGGTCGCGATGAGGCTCATGAGCCCCGACATGACCGTCGCCATGATGAAGGTCATGAAGACCTGCGAGAGGAGGACGAACTTCTTGCTCATCGTGGATTCCTGTTCCGCGAAGGCGACGCCTCGCGGGGATCTCCGAGCGGCGCCACCGTCCGCATCGTCGAGAGAGGGGCGCCCCGGGTTCGCGCCTTCCGGCGCGACGGCATCTCGAAGCTCGAGGGCCGGAATAACCACACCGGCCTGAATCTTTCGGGCGCTCCCAGTCTACGGCAGCGGCATCCACGGCCCGCCAGCGAGAGTTCGCTGGGAATCAGTCGCGCCCGCAGCGGACGTCGATGAGCGACTGCGCGTCGCCGGGGAGGGTGGCCGACGGGGGCGCGGAGCGCACGCAGGAGTGCCTCGTACGGCACGCGCCGCTCCCCCGGAGCCGTCATCCGGCCGCGACCGTCGCGCGGTAGACGGTCTTGTTCTTGCCGATGCGGCGCTCGAACGTGAACCCGGCGCGTTCGAAGATGCCCGGCGTGACGTTGTGCAGGAAGGATGCCGACACCCGCTTGCGGGGCTCGACGAGGTTCGGGAACGACACCACCTCTCCCCCGCCGGCCTGCGCGATGAGGTCGAGCGCGCCGCGCAGCACCTGGATGGCGACCCCCTGCCGCCGGTAGTCGCGGTCGACGAAGAAGCACGTGATGCGCCACGGCGCCTGGTGCGTCTCCTCCGCGTCGAACTGCTTGCGGTGGTAGATGTTGGGCAGCTCCTCCGGCGACCCGAACTTGCACCACGCGATCGCCTGCTCGCCGTCGAACAGCAGCGCCGCGTGCGCGACCCCCTCGTCGACGAGCCGACGCTGGAACGACGGGCCGTCGTGCTCGGCCTTCACCGTCGTCGCGGTGTCGCCGTGGAAGTAGCTGCACCAGCATCCGCCCCACACGCCGTTGTGCTTCTCGGCGAGCGCCCGCCACGCGGGGAACGTCTCCGCCGTCAGCGGCTTCACGACGTACTCGGTCACGCGCTCAGTGTGCACCCGCCCGCCGTCATCCGCGAGGCGGGCGTCTCACGCACGGCCGCTCACACGTCGCATCTCCACGAACTGCCAGAGACGGTGACGTGTCCGACCGCGGGCCCCGACAGCCAGTTCGTGCCCGGCAGCTTCTCCTGAACCTGCACGTCGAACGGGGGCGTGACGGGACCGACCCCGAGCCAGACGGTGTACAGGTAGGGGGAGATCAGTCCCCGCCCCCAGCCCTTCACCACGACCGGACCCGGTCCGGAGAAGGTGAAGACGGCCTCGAGTTGCTCGATGGTGCCGCCGACCGGCACCGCGGCCGCCGAGCGCCAGAGCAGGTAGACGTCCTGTTCGATGTGGTTGGCGCTGCAGGACGATGGCGCCAGCGGGGGCAGGGTGGCCGCCGTGAAGGTCGCCTCGGCGACCTCGGCGTCGGTGAACGCCGCGTCGGTCCGCTCGACCGGCGCGATCTGCGACAGGAGCGCGGCGGCCAGCAGGATGCCCGCCACGGGGAAGGCCCTCATCCGTTCCGCTCCTTCGTTCGCGGCCAGAACGCCCAGACGACCAGCAGCCCCACGACGGTCGCGAGAGAAGCGACGACCCACGGCTCGCCGAACCAGGCCAGGACCACGGCGACACCGGGCACCGAGAACAGCACCTTGCGCGCCGACTCCACCGGGTACGGGTGCGGGTCGTCGTGCTCGTTCGCGTCGCCCCGCATCGTGAGGACGCGCTCGTCGGGACTCGCCCCGGGTGCGACGGACGTCACCCGGTGCGTCATCGGCAGCCGGTCGCCGCGATCGACCGTGACGATGTCGCCGACCTCGATCTCGGATGCCGGCACGCGCTGCACGATCGCGATCGCCCCGGCGGGGATCGTCGGCCCCATCGACCCGGTCGCGAACATCACGATCGTGATCTGCGTCGTGACGGCCAGCACGGTCAGCACGATGCAGCTCGCTCCCGCGACGGATGCGACCCACAACACCGCGTCGCCCACGACTCCGACGACGCCGCGGCGGCGGGCATGTGCGGGCGCGGTCTGCGTCTCGATCCGATCCATCAGCCGGTCGACCCCACGAAGCGCCAGGTCTGCGACCCCGACCTCCCCTGTGCGTCGTCGGGCGCGGTCTGCGGCAGGGTGACGGCGAAGCAGTAGTTCACCGAAGGACCACCCGCCGTGACCGCTCTCGCGCCGGATCCGCTCGCCGTCAGCGGTGAGCCGTCGGGGACGACGACCGCCGAGCTCGCCGCATACGTGCCGGCATCGCACGTGGTGCCCGCGAGCACCTTCACGCCGTACCGCAGATGGGCCGCGAGTCCCGTGCCTCCGGGCACGCCGGCGACGAGCTGCACCACCCCGTCGACCGATCCCGACGCTTTCACGGCGTAGAGGGCGTACGTCGTGTCGCCCGGCATCATGTTCGTCGGAGCCACGCCGAACGACAGGGTCGCCGCGCTCGCCGGCGACGGATGGTCGGTGAAGTCGCTGCCGTTGGCCGAACCGACGAGGCCGAACGTGCCGGCCGTCAACCGCGCACCGGCGTGCTCGGTCTCCGTCCACGCCGCGAGGGTCGGCGACGCGCCCGCGCCGAACACGAGCCCCGTGGCGAGGAGGGCGCGGATGCGGCGCGAACGCCGGCGACGGTCGTCCCGCGCGGACGCGTCGAGGACAGCGCCTCCGGCGCGCTCGAAATCCATTCCGTCCCCCCACAGGACCACGGCGTCGTGAGTTCCGCGACCGCCCTGCCGACCGCCCCGACGGTAACCACGCGCAGGAACCTCGCGCAAATTCGCGCCCGGTCACATGGTGTCTTTCGCGAACACGGCGACGCGCGGGGACCCCGGCGGGCGCGAAGGATCAGACGTTGAAGCGGAACTCCACGACGTCGCCGTCCTGCATGACGTAGTCCTTGCCCTCCATGCGGGCCTTGCCCTTCGCGCGGGCCTCGGCGACGGAGCCGGCGGCGACGAGGTCGTCGAACGAGATGACCTCCGCCTTGATGAAGCCCTTCTCGAAGTCGGTGTGGATGACGCCCGCGGCCTGCGGCGCCTTCCAACCCTTCCCGATCGTCCAGGCCCTCGCCTCCTTCGGACCGGCCGTGAGGTAGGTCTGCAGGCCCAGGGTGTCGAAGCCGATGCGCGCGAGCTGGTCGAGGCCCGACTCGGTCTGACCGGTCGAGGCGAGGAGCTCGGCGGCGTCTTCGGGGTCGAGGTCGATGAGCTCCGACTCGACCTTCGCGTCGAGGAAGACCGCCTGGGCGGGGGCGACGAGGTCGGCGAGCGCCTTCTTCTTCTCGTCGGAGGTGAGGATCGACTCGTCGACGTTGAACACGTAGATGATGGGCTTCGCGGTGAGCAGGCCGAGCTCCTTGAGCAGCGGCAGTTCGATGCCCGTCGCGCGCGACAGCGGCGTGCCGGCCTCGAGGGTCTTCTGCGCGGCGAGGGCGGCATCCAGCACGGCGGGGTCGAGCTTCTTGCCGCGCACCTCCTTCTCGAAGCGCGCGATCGCCTTCTCGAGGGTCTGCAGGTCGGCGAGCGCGAGCTCGGCGGTGATGACCTCGAGGTCGTCCTTCGCGTCGACGACNCCGGCGACGTGCACGACGTCGGAGTCCTCGAAGCCGCGCACGACCTGCGCGATNGCGTCGGCCTCGCGGATGTTGGCGAGGAACTGGTTGCCGAGGCCCTCNCCCTCACTGGCNCCCTTNACGATGCCGGCGATGTCGACGAACGACACCGTCGCNGGCAGGATGCGCTCGCTGCCGAAGATGTCGGCGAGCACCTTCAGGCGCGGGTCGGGGAGGTTGACGACCCCGACGTTGGGCTCGATCGTCGCGAACGGGTAGTTCGCCGCGAGCACGTCGTTCTTGGTGAGCGCGTTGAAGAGGGTCGACTTGCCCACGTTGGGGAGTCCGACGATGCCGATGGTGAGTGCCACGGGGTACGAGCCTAGTTGCGCGGGGCGCCCTTCCTAGACTGGCCGGATGATCCCGGTGCCGCCGTTCGCCGACCCGGCCGACGCCCGACTGTTCATCCAGCAGCTCTCGCTCCACCTCGCCGCGCTCGACCGCGACCGGGTGACCCTGCCGACGTTCCTGCTGCTCACGACGCTCGACGCGATCCACGGGTCGCTGCACCGCGTGCGCAACGACCGCTCCCCGGTGCGCCTCCCCGCCCTCGTGCTGCGGATCGCGCTGCTGAGCCGCTTCCCCGCCCCCTGGACGCCGCAGGGCATCCACGCGGCCCTCGACGCGGGCGACGACTGGGCGACCGCCAGCCCGTCGCGGGCGACCTCGTTCTCGACCGGGTACGACCCGGTCATCCGCGCCGAGCTCGCGGGCGGCACGTGGACCGTCACCCACCACGAGCGCGGCTCGACGCGCGTGCTGCACGCGGGGCTCACGGATGCCGAGTACGTGCGGGTGCTCATGGACGACGAGCGCGGGCATCCGTTCCCCTACGGCTGGACGTCCGACCACGTGCCCGGGTTTGCCGAGGTCGTGCGCGAGGCCGGCCGGGTGCGCGACGGGTGGGATGCCGGGTTCGGCCGGCTGCCCTACCTCACCAACTGGATCGCGCAGCGCGACGCGGCGCTCTGACGCCCGATCCGCGCCCGCGCGGCGCGGCACGGTGCCGGTGTCGGGCGCCCGTGTCAGCATCGGATCGTGCCGCTCGACTTCACCGCCATCGACTTCGAGACGGCGAACTCCTCGATGGCGAGTGCGTGCTCCGTCGGCCTGGTCAAGGTGCGCGACGGGCAGGTCGTCGACCGCATCGGCTGGTTCATCCGCCCGCCGCAGGGGCACGACCACTTCTTCGAGTGGAACACCCGCATCCACGGCATCACCGCCGACATGGTGCTCGACGCGCCGTCGTGGGTCGAGCAGATGGGCGACCTCGCGACGTTCGTCGGCGACGACGCCCTCGTCGCGCACAACGCGGGTTTCGACATGGGCGTCATCAAGGCCGCGTGCGCCGCGACCGGTCTGCAGACCCCCCTCTACTCCTACTTCTGCAGCCTCCAGATCGCCCGCACGACCTACCAGCTCGAGTCCTACAAGCTGCCGTCGGTGGCGCTGGCGGCGGGCTTCCAGGACTTCCCGCACCACGACGCCGTCGCGGATGCCGAGGCGTGCGCCGCGATCATCATCCACGCCGCCGACCGGCACGGCGCGATCGACGTCGCCGAACTCGTCGAGCGCGCGGGCGTGCGCCTGTCGACGATCGCTCCCCCGGCCGCGGCGCTCGCGGGCTGAGAACCCGGGCTGACCCCCGCGGCGCCCGAGGCTAGCGTGAACGCGTGACGTTCACCCCGGCCCCCGCCTTCCGCACGCGCCCCGAACTGCGCGGCACGTTCGGGATGGCGGCCTCCACCCACTGGATCGCCACCGCGACCGCGCAGGCGGTGCTCGAACGCGACGGGAACGCCGTCGATGCCGCCGTCGCCGCGGCGTTCACGCTGCACGTCGTGGAGCCCCACCTCAACGGCCCCGGCGGCGACCTCGTCGCCCTCGTGCAGGGACCCGGCGAGGAGCGGCCGCGCGTGATCGCCGGGCAGGGCCCCGCCCCCGCCGCCGCGACGATCGAGCATCACCGTGCCGCCGGCTTCACCGAGATGCCCGGCGCGGGCGTGCTCGCCGCCGCTGTCCCGGGTGCCGTGCCGGCGTGGCTCGGCCTGCTCGAGGAGCGCGGCACGTGGGAGCTCGCCGACGTGCTCGCCTTCGCGATCGGCTACGCGCGCGACGGGCAT
>Ga0065721_10050832_pt1 | contig 17636 bp, 16 predicted proteins | sample Mesricmetagenome_FD_59108 | JGI IMG/M metagenome (GOLD analysis project Ga0065721, IMG submission 59108) | Mesophilic microbial community from rice straw/compost enrichment Sample: eDNA_1 v2 (version 2) | ecosystem: Engineered > Solid waste > Grass > Composting > Bioreactor | place: USA: Davis... | reverse complement strand
CCCGGTCCATCTGGACCGGCGGAAGCCCAAGCCGTTCGAATTCCGCATTGATGAAGCCGATATCGAATGTCGCGTTATGGGCGATCCATTTGGCGCCTTCGAAGAATTCGACGATCTGCCCGGCGACGTCGGCGAAGCTCGGCTTGTCCTTCAGGAATTCGTCGGTGATGCCGTGAACGGCGAGCGCATCCGGATGAACCTTCCGGTTGCCCGGATTGATGTAGAGGTGCAGCGTCTTCCCGGTCGGAAAATTGTTGATCAGCTCGATGCCGCCGATCTCGATCACCCGGTCGGATTTCGTTTCGAGACCCGTGGTTTCCGTATCGAAGATGATTTCACGCATCTGGCTTTTCGCTCGTCTTTCCGGCTCTCAGGGAGGCGATGACTTCCCGCACCCTCTCCCTCGCCGCTTCCAGCCCGAGCCCCGTATCGATCAGGAAGTCGGCTCTTTTCCGCTTTTCCACATCGGGCATCTGGCGGGAGAGAATCATCGCCAATTTTTCCCCCGTCATGCCCGGTCGCGCAAGCACTCTTTCACGCTGTATCTGTGGATCGCAGGTCACGACGACGATTACATCGACCCGGCCTTCGCCCTTCACCTCGAAGAGCAGCGGGATATCGAGAAGCACGAGATCGGCGCCGGCTTCCCGGTGACGCGTCAGGAAATCGAGTTCACGGCGGCGCACAAGCGGATGCACGATCGCTTCAAGAACGGGAAATTTTTCCGGCTGGGCAGCGAGCTGGCGGGACAATTCCTGCCGGTCGATGACACCATCCTTCACGGTGCCGGGAAAGGCTTCGCCGACAGGCCCTACCGCATCGGTGCGGTAGAGATCATGGACCACCGCATCGGAATCGTTCACCGGCACGCCTTCGTCCGCGAACATTTTCGCGGTCGTGGATTTCCCCATGCCGATGGAGCCGGTGAGGCCGATGACGATCATCCATGTCCTTCCATGTCGGCGATGACGAGATCGCGAAGCGCCTTGTCGACCACCGGTCGGCGGCCGAACCATTTTTCGAAACCCGGCACGGCCTGGTGCAGGAGCATGCCGAGCCCGTCGACGGTGGCAAATCCCTGCTCTTCGGCCTGGGCCAGCAAGGGCGTTTTCAGCGGCACATAGACGATATCGGTGACAACGGCGCCATCCAGAAGCGGCGAGAAGTCGATCCGGGGCGCCTCGCCGCCGTCCATGCCGAGCGAGGTCGTGTTGACGAACAGGCCGGCACCCGACATCACCTCGCCCAGCGCTTCGATCGGGTGGGCGTGCACCTTCGGACCGAAGCGATCGGCAAGTTCCTGCGCGCGGGAAACGGTGCGGTTGACCACATGGATCTCACCGATGCCGCGATCGCGGATGGCCTGGATGACCGCACGACTTGCGCCGCCGGCGCCGAAGACCACGGCACGCCGGGTCCGGTCCCAGCCGGGATGGCGGTCGTCGAGATTGGCCGTGAAACCGTAGCCGTCGGTATTCGTGGCGTGGAGCAGGCCGTCTTCCATCCAGAGCGTGTTCGACGCTCCGAGTTCCTCGGCCAGCGCGTCCGGCCGGTCGGACAGCTTGAAGGCCAGTTCCTTGTGCGGGATCGTGACATTGCCGCCGCGATATCCGGAGGTGCCATCCTTCAAGGACCGGATGAAGACCGGAAAATCCTCTTCGGAGACCGGTTCGGCCCTATAGGTGCCGGCGATGCCGAACTGCTTTAGCCAATATCCGTGAATCAGCGGCGATCGCGAATGCTTCACCGGCCAGCCCGTGACGAAGGCGTTAACCAAGAATGTTTCACGTGAATCAGCCATCGATCGCTCCGAGTTCGCGCAGCTTTTCCAGGAGCGGCAGCATGGGCAGGCCGAGGATGGTGAAATAATCGCCCTCTATCCTCGAGAAGAGCTGGATGCCCTCGCCTTCCAGCTGATAGGCGCCGACGCTGCCGAATACCTTTTCGCCGGCCCGCGACAGATAGCGATCCACGAAGCTCTCGCTCAGCGTCCGGACCGTCAGATCCGCATGGGCGACATGTTCCCAGAGGATCTCATTGTTCCGGGCGAGTGCGATCGCGCTGTTCAGCCGGTGGGTCTTGCCGGAGAGCGACAGCAGGCTTTCCTTCGCTTCCGCAAGAGACTTCGTCTTGTGATAGACGCGGCTGCCAAGCGACATGGTCTGGTCCGAGCCGATCACCAATGCCCCCGAAAAATGGCTGCCAACGTCCAGAGCCTTGGCTTTGGCGAGCGACAAGGCCACCTCATCGGGAGAGGCGCCTTCGAGGCCCGCCTCGATCTTCCGCTCGTCAATATCCGCAGCACGGCTCTCAAAAGCGAGACCGGCATTTTCCATCAGCATCCGGCGGAATGGGCTGGAGGAGGCAAGGACAAGGGGCGGTGACACGAAAAAATCTCCCTGAGGCGATGGCAGTCCGCTTAACGCAGCTTCGGGCGCAGCGCAACGATCGCGGCCGCCGTCTCTTCGATCGAGCGCCGCGTCACATCGATGATCGGCCAATTGTGCCGGGCACAAAGCGCGCGGGCATATTTCAGTTCCTCGTTGATCGTCGCGCGGTCCGTATAATGACGGCGATCAAAGCCCTGCGTCGTCCCCAGCTCGCGATGTTCGCGCACCTGGCTGATCCGGTCCGTCGTCGCGACCAGGCCGACGATCAACGGGTGCGTGGCCCGATAGAGGCTTTCCGGTAGATCGACGCCCGGAACGATCGGGATATTGGCGGTCTTGATTCCGCGATTCGCGAGATAAATGCTGGTCGGCGTTTTCGACGTGCGGCTGATGCCGATCAGCACGACATCCGCCTCGTCGTAATCTTCGGGCAGCTGCCCGTCATCATGATCCATGGTGAAGTTGAGCGCTTCGATGCGCTTGAAGTAATCGGCATTCAGCGCATGCTGGGCTCCGACCCGACGGCGCGACGGCGCACCGAGATAGGCCTGGAATGTCGCCATGACCGGCTCGAGCACGTTGACGCAAGGCAGGCCCATCTCGCGGCACCGCTGATCGATGAACCCCGCGAGCTCCTGATCGACAATGGTATAAAGGACGATCCCCGGCTCCTCGTCGACGGCATCGAGCACCGCCAGGAGCTGCTTCCGGTTCCTGATCAGCGGGTAGACATGCTCGATCGCCAGCGACGACTGGAACTGCACCGACACGGCCCGGCCGGCGGAGATGAGAGTCTCGCCCGTCGAGTCAGATATCAGGTGCAGATGGAAGAAGTTTTTTCTGTTCTCCACGCTAAACTTAACCCTTTGTTGACAACTCGGGAGAGATGATCGGCATATCGAGGGGCCCGTTCCGCCTCCGGGAAAACCGGCTCGTTTTCCACATCCGCAAATTCATCGGACACGGTACAGAGAGGCTTGTGCGCTCTGGGGACAATTGCATCAAGCACTTTCCTTCTCCCCAGCTTATTCACAGCCAGAGAAGAAAATTCATGTGTTCTATCTATTTGGAAGCCTTGGATGAATCCGGCTTACCCCACAAATCCCGATGCCAGAGGCGAATATTGTTCCCGGCCAGGTCCGGGGGCGGCGGATCGTCGCGTCGGCTGTGATTTGACTTTAATCCTTGCTACTCACCGACTCTAAGAAATAGAAACCCTTTTAAAATCCTTTTCTTTGTTTAGGGAGAACCCATTGACCGGCGTGACCCGCAAGATCGTCGAGGTGCTGGAAGGTAAGACCATTGCCCCGCCACCGATCTGGCTCATGAGACAGGCGGGACGCTATCTGCCGGAATATCGGGAAACCCGTGCCAGGGCCGGGACTTTCCTCGATCTCTGTTATACGCCCGATCTGGCCGTCGAGGTGACCCTCCAGCCGATCCGTCGCTACGGTTTCGATGCGGCGATCCTGTTTTCAGACATCCTCGTCATTCCCGATGCCTTGAAAAGGAATGTGCGCTTCGTGCAGGGCGAAGGCCCGCGGATGGACCCGATCGATGTCTCCGGTATCGATAGGCTGGGGAGCCAAGGGGTTCTCGATCATCTGGCGCCGGTGATCGAGACGGTGGGCCGGCTGAGAAGGGTATTGCCCGAGGAAACCACGCTGCTCGGCTTCTGCGGCGCGCCCTGGACGGTCGCGACCTATATGATCGCCGGCCACGGCACGCCCGATCAGGCCCCTGCCCGGCTCTTTGCCTATCGTAACCCCGAAGCCTTCGAGAGGCTGCTCTCGGTTCTCGCCGAGATATCCGCGGAATACCTGATCGCGCAGATCGATGCCGGCGCCGACGCGGTGCAGATCTTCGATTCCTGGGCCGGCGTGCTCGGGGAGCGGGAGTTCGAGGCTTACGCGGCAAAACCCGTCGCGCGCATGATCGAGCTCGTACGAAGCGCCCGGCCGAAGGCGAAGATCATCGCCTTTGCCAAGGGGGCCGGCCCCAACCTGAAATCCTATCGTCAGAAGACCAAGGCCGACGCGATCGGCCTCGACTGGTCTGTGCCGCTTTCCTTTGCGGCGGAGCTGCAGAAGGACGGTCCGGTCCAGGGCAATCTCGACCCGATGCGGGTCGTCGCCGGCGGAAAGTCTCTGGAGGAAGGCATCGATGCCATTCTCCAGAAGCTCGGCAATGGGCCGCTGATCTTCAACCTCGGCCATGGCATCACGCCGGAGGCCGATCCGGATCACGTCACGGCGTTGATCGAACGCGTGCGGGGAGCGAAGGCATGAGCGCCCCGGAATTGCAGTCCGGTAGGGCGGCCGGAAGGCGATCCGCGATCCGGGCCGTCGTCGCGCTTGTGGTATTCGCTGCCATCCTGGTGGCGGTCTATGTCGCAGGGCCGGACGATTTCGTCCTCTATATCAAGGCTTTCCACGTCATCGCCGTGATATCGTGGATGGCAGGGCTTCTCTACATGCCGCGGCTCTTCATCTACCACTGCGATGCCGAACCCGGCTCGGCGCAGTCGGAAACCTTCAAGATGATGGAACAGCGGCTTTTGAAGATCATCATGAACCCGGCGATGATGATCACCTGGGTGCTGGGTCTTTTCCTTGCCTGGGATGTGTACCAATTCCAGGGCGGCTGGCTGCATGCCAAGATCGGGCTGGTCGTGCTGCTGACCATGGTGCATGTCCTGTTCAGCCGCGCCGTGCGGAACTTTGCCGCAGACGGACCGCGCAGATCACCGCGCTACTGGCGGATGATGAACGAAATTCCCACGCTTCTGATGATCGGCATCGTCATTCTCGTGATCGTGAAACCCTTCTGACTTTCTTTCTTTGACAAGATTTCCGTGTTGCCCCTTGCGGCCTACCACGTGAATCGCTATTTTCACCGCCATCTCATCTCGTGGCATGCGTGTAATTTCCCGTCGTCCCCGGATCATCTTCCGCGGTAGCGAATTTCACCGACACGCCTAGATTCTCCCTAAAATTCCTAACGTGGTCCCCTCTTCATGGCTGAAATGAAGCTTCAAGAACTCAAGAGCAAATCTCCGACCGATTTGCTGACCTTCGCCGAATCGCTGGAGGTCGAGAATGCCAGCACGATGCGCAAGCAGGAGCTGATGTTCGCGATCCTCAAGGTTCTGGCGAGCCAGGACGTCGAGATCATCGGCGAAGGCGTGGTCGAGGTCTTGCAGGACGGATTCGGCTTCCTGCGTTCGGCGAACGCCAACTATCTGCCGGGTCCCGACGATATCTATATCTCTCCTTCCCAGATCCGCCGTTTCTCGCTGAAGACCGGCGATACGGTCGAGGGCCCGATCCGCGGCCCGAAGGAAGGCGAGCGTTATTTCGCGCTCCTCAAGGTCAACACCATCAATTTCGACGATCCGGAGAAGATCCGGCACAAGGTCCATTTCGACAACCTGACACCGCTCTATCCGAACGAACGGTTCAAGATGGAACTCGAGGTTCCGACCTCGAAGGACCTTTCTGCGCGGGTCATCGATCTCGTGGCGCCGCTCGGCAAAGGCCAGCGCGGGCTGATCGTGGCGCCGCCGCGCACCGGTAAGACCGTCCTCCTGCAGAACATCGCCCATTCGATCACCGCCAACCATCCGGAATGCTATCTGATCGTTCTTCTGATCGACGAGCGTCCCGAAGAAGTGACGGACATGCAGCGCTCCGTGCGGGGCGAAGTGGTGTCTTCCACCTTCGACGAACCGGCCGTGCGCCACGTCCAGGTTGCCGAGATGGTGATCGAGAAGGCCAAGCGTCTCGTCGAACACGGCCGCGACGTCGTCATCCTGCTCGACTCGATCACCCGCCTCGGCCGCGCCTACAACACGGTCGTCCCCTCTTCCGGCAAGGTCCTCACGGGCGGCGTGGACGCCAACGCCCTGCAGCGGCCGAAGCGCTTCTTCGGTGCCGCCCGCAATATCGAGGAAGGCGGTTCGCTGACGATCATCGCGACGGCGCTGATCGACACCGGCAGCCGCATGGACGAAGTCATCTTCGAAGAGTTCAAGGGCACCGGCAACTCGGAAATCGTGCTGGACCGGAAGGTCGCGGACAAGCGCATCTTCCCAGCCATGGACATCCTGAAGTCCGGCACGCGCAAGGAAGACCTGCTCGTCCCGAGGCAGGATCTCCAGAAGATCTTCGTGCTGCGCCGTATCCTCGCTCCGATGGGAACGACGGACGCGATCGAGTTCCTGATCGACAAGCTGAAGCAGACGAAGAACAACGGCGATTTCTTCGACTCGATGAATACCTGATCCTTAGCCGGATTCATTCCTTAGCTCAGGCGCTCGGCTGGTCCGGGCGCTTTTGAGTTTATGGTCTGATTTGCTAGAGTTTCCCGATGACCCGCTTAGACGACACGATTTTTGCGCTTTCCAGCGGCACGTTGCCGGCGGGTGTGGCTGTCGTGCGTCTGAGCGGCCCACAAGCTTTCGAGGCGGCGAAGGCTCTCGCAGGCAATCTACCGCCCGCGAGGAAAGCCGGCTTGCGTACGATTCGGGGCCGGAATGGCCTTGTCATCGACGAGGGGCTGGTTGTCAGCTTTCCCGGGCCGAATTCCTTCACGGGCGAAGATTGCGTGGAGCTCCATCTGCACGGCAGCCGGGCCGTGGTTTCGGCGGTCTATGAGGAGCTTGCCGCCATTTCCGGGTTGCGCCTGGCGGAGGCAGGGGAATTTTCGAGACGCGCTTTCGAGAACGGGAAGCTGGATCTCGTCGAGGCCGAAGGGCTTGCGGATCTCATCGCAGCCGAGACCGAGATGCAGAGACGCCTTGCGATCGAGCAGAGCTTCGGCGGACAGTCCGCTCTCTACATGGAATGGGCGGAGCGCCTTACACGGGCCAGAGCGCTCATCGAGGCGGAACTCGACTTTGCGGATGAGGAAGATGTTCCCGGCGCGGTGTCGGACCGGGTCTGGGGGGATATGGCCGATCTCCTTCTGGACGTCGAAGAGCATATAGCGGCGGGAAAAGCCGCGGAGATCATCCGGGACGGTTACAAGGTCGTCATCGCGGGTCCTCCGAATTCCGGAAAATCCAGTCTTCTCAATGCCTTGGCCAAGCGGGACGTGGCGATCGTGACGGAAATCGCCGGCACCACACGCGATATCCTGCATATCGACATCAATATGGACGGCTATCTTGTCCGCTTCTTCGATACGGCCGGACTTCGGGAAAGCGTGGATCGGGTGGAACAGGAAGGGATTCGCCGCGCCAGGATAGCCATCGAGCAGGCGGATATGATCCTGCAGCTTGAAGAGATCGATTCGGAATCGAAACATACGATCGATATCGTCTCTCCGAACGCGTTGCGCATAGGAACGAAGCTCGATACGCACGGTCCATCCGTGAGCTATGACCTTTGCATTTCCAGCCAAACGGGGGAAGGGCTGGAGCAGCTGCGTGCCCGCATTCTCACCGAATTGCAGAATACCTGGTCCGGATCCCTGGTCCCCAACCGTCTCCGGCACATTCAGTATCTGAAGGAGGCTTCCAATTCCCTCTCGGAAGCGCTAAACGGCACCGAACTGGACCTCAGGGCAGAGAATCTTCGTGCCGCTGCTTCAGCCTTGGGTCGTATTACCGGCCGCGTGGATGTCGAGCAGCTTTTGGATGTGATTTTTTCGCAATTTTGCATCGGCAAATGATTCACGTGAAACATCGCTGTCTCGTAAGGTGATGGAAATGGACATGGCATTCGACGTGGTTGTTATCGGTGGGGGGCATGCCGGCTGCGAAGCCGCCAGCGCCGCCGCCCGCATGGGGGCGAGGACCGCGCTGGTCACTCATAAGAGAGAAACGATCGGCGTTATGTCCTGCAATCCGGCCATTGGCGGGCTCGGCAAAGGTCACCTCGTGCGCGAGGTCGATGCGCTGGACGGGCTGATGGGTCGGGTCGCCGACGCTGCGGGCATTCAGTTCCGCCTTCTCAACAGAAAAAAGGGTCCTGCCGTACGCGGACCCAGAACACAAGCGGACCGGAAGCTTTATCGCCTGGCGATGCAGCAGGAGATTGCGGAGCACCCGAATCTGTCCGTCATCGAAGGCGACGCTTACGATATCGATGTCATCGGGGACCGAGTGGCCGCCGTGGAACTCAAGGACGGGCGTCGATTCGAATGCGGAACGATCGTCTTGACGACGGGCACTTTTCTGCGCGGTCTCATCCATATCGGGGATCGGAAGATTCCGGCTGGACGTGTTGGCGAAGCCCCTTCTCTCGGTCTTTCGGAAACCCTGATGCGCTTCGGCCTGCGGCTCGGCCGCCTCAAGACCGGGACGCCGGCGCGGCTGGACGGAAAGACGATCGACTGGGAAAGTATCGGCCGTCAGGAGGCCGATGAGAACCCGGTGCCTTTCTCCTTCATGACCGATCGAATCACGACGCCCCAGATTGCCTGCGGTGTGACCCGGACGACGGATGCGGCCCATAAGATCATTTCCGACAATATTCATCGCTCTGCCATGTATTCCGGTCAGATCGAGGGAGTAGGCCCGCGGTATTGCCCTTCCATCGAAGACAAGATCGTCCGGTTCGGCGAGCGGGACGGCCACCAGATTTTTCTGGAGCCTGAGGGGCTTGATGACGATACGGTCTATCCGAACGGCATATCGACATCCCTTCCCGCGGATGTTCAGGAAGCCTTCATCCGGACCATTCCCGGGCTCGAGAAGGTTTCCATACTTCAGCCCGGCTACGCCATCGAATACGATCATGTGGACCCGCGGGAATTGACGGCGGGTCTCGAAGTGAAGAAGATTCCAGGATTGTTCCTCGCCGGCCAGATCAATGGCACGACCGGATATGAAGAAGCGGCGGCGCAAGGGCTGGTGGCCGGCCTCAATGCGGCCCGCCGCGCCGCTGGCGGCGAAGCTCATCACTTCAGCCGGACGGAGTCCTATATCGGTGTCATGATCGATGACCTGACATCCCGCGGTGTCACCGAACCTTACCGCATGTTTACGTCGCGCGCGGAGTATCGGCTTTCGCTGCGGGCGGATAATGCCGATGTCAGGCTGACGGAGAGCGGGATTGTGCTTGGATGCGTCGGCCGGGCACGCGCTGCCAGATTCGGAGATTATCGGCGGATGCTGGATGAAGGACGGCAGGTGCTCCGTTCCCTTGCCGTTACCCCGAACGAAGCGTCTCGTCATGGTCTTAGGCTCAATCAGGACGGTCAGCGCCGTACGGCCTATGAATTGTTGGCCTATCCGGAGCAAACGCTGCGCTCTCTCGCCTCGATCTGGCCTGAGCTGTCGCAGCTTCCGTCGAAGGTCGGCGAGGCACTGGAGATCGAAGCCTCCTATGCGGTCTACATGGATCGGCAGGCGGCGGATATCCAGGCAACCTACCGCGACGAGGCGCGAATAATCCCGCAAGCCTTTGATTTTACTGCGCTTCCCGGCCTTTCCAACGAGTTGAAGCAGAAGCTGACGGCTGCCAATCCCGCAAATCTTGCACAAGCCTCCAAGGTGGATGGCATGACGCCGGCGGCTCTTGCGCTTATCCTTGCATTCCTTCGAAAAGAAGACGCTGCAGGCAATCATCTTAAACGAGTCTCGTAATGCTGTTGAACGGCAAGAGTGTTTCACGTGAAACGCAGCAGAAACTGGAGCATTTTGCAGCACTCTTCCAGAAATGGGCAAAGACGATCAATCTCGTGGCTCCGTCCACGATCGACGAGCTCTGGCAACGCCATATAGCCGATAGCGCGCAGATCTTTCAGCTCTCCCCGGAACCGCAGCGGTGGTTAGACCTGGGCTCCGGCGGAGGCTTTCCGGGCGTCATCACGGCGATCTTCCTGGCCGAGGCACAGGATGGATGGGTTCATCTGGTAGAGAGCAATCAGAAGAAAGCGGCGTTTCTCCGGGTTGCACTGAACGAGACCGGCGCGCGAGGCTCTGTTCATCCTTTGCGAATCGAGGCAGCTCCCAAAGCTCTCCCCGACTGTGATCGGATCTCCGCTCGGGCCTTGGCTGAGCTCGATCAGCTGCTTTCTTATGCGTCCGGGTGGATGATCGGGACAAATGCAAGGGCATTTTTTCATAAAGGCCGGGATTACTCCGCGGAAATCGAAAAAGCCCGTGGCCGCTGGGCGTTCGATCTGATAAAGCACAAGAGTGCCGTCGAGCCGGATTCCGTGATTCTCGAGATAGGTCATTTAAGGCACAAAGAACCCTAGATCCTTAGGTGCGGCATGTTCGAGAAGAACCGGATCATCACCATAGCCAACCAGAAAGGCGGCGTTGGCAAGACAACGACCGCCATCAACCTCGCCACCGCGCTTGCTGCCATCGGAGAGCGTGTGCTGATCGTCGATCTGGACCCTCAGGGCAATGCCAGTACCGGGTTGGGGATCGAGCGCAGGGACCGCAAGCTATCATCCTATGATCTTCTCATGGGTTACAACAGGATAGCGGAAATCGCCCTGGAGACGGCGGTTCCGAACCTTTCCATCGTCCCCTCGACCATGGACCTCTTGGGCTTCGAGATGGAAATCTCCCAGGCGTCCGATCGCGCTTTCAAGCTGCGGCGCGCCCTCGGTAGCGACGAGGCGATGGCCTATTCCTACATCCTTCTCGATTGCCCGCCTTCCTTCAACCTTCTGACGATGAATGCCATGGCTGCCGCCCATTCGGTGCTGGTGCCGCTGCAATGCGAATTTTTCGCGCTCGAAGGCTTGAGCCAGCTTTTGGAAACTGTCGATCAGGTGCGCCGCACGGTAAACCCGTCGCTCGACATCCAGGGCATCGTATTGACCATGTTCGATGCGCGCAACAATCTCGCGCAACAGGTCGTGAGCGACGTTCGAACCTATCTGGGGGAAAAAGTCTACCATACGTTGATTCCGCGCAACGTTCGCGTGTCCGAAGCGCCTTCCTATGGTAAGCCCGCAATTCTCTACGATCTCAAATGTGCAGGCAGCCAGGCATATCTGCAGCTGGCTTCGGAAGTGATTCAGCGGGAACGCCGCCGCAAGGCCGCCTGACGGCCTTTAGACAGACGGGTAAAGAAGAATGAGTGACGATCTCTCGAAGCGCCGCCTTGGGCGTGGCCTTGCAGCACTTATCGGCGAAATGGATCAGCCGCTGCCGGTGGACAGCGCTCCCCGAAGCGTCAATCCGGACCGCATGGTGCCGATCGAGCATGTTTCGCGCAATCCGAAGAATCCGCGCCGGAATTTCGATGAGAACGAATTGCAGGATCTGGCGAGTTCAATTCGCCAGCACGGCATCGTTCAACCGGTCGTCGTTCGCCCGACGGGCTCCAATCAGTATGAGATCATCGCCGGAGAACGGCGCTGGCGGGCCGCACAGCTTGCGGGCCTGATCGAGATTCCGGTCATCGTTCGCGATGTGGACGACCGGACCGCGCTCGAAATCGCTATCGTGGAAAACGTTCAGCGCTCTGATCTCAATCCTTTGGAAGAAGCGTTGGGTTACGAGCAGCTCATCGCGGAGCATGGCTATACCCAGAACGACCTCGGCGAAATTATCGGCAAGAGCCGAAGCCATGTGGCGAACAGCCTTCGCCTTTTGAAGCTGCCGGAACCGGTTCGGGAAATGCTCGCATCGGGCAGCCTCTCGGCAGGGCATGCCCGTGCGTTGATCACCACGTCTGATCCTGCAGCGCTCGCCCGGACGATCGTCGCGAAGGGCATGTCGGTTCGCGATGCGGAGCGGCTGGCCCAGAACGATATCAAGGCTCAGTCGGAACCGGCATCCGTTTCGAAACCGGAACAAAAGGATTCGGATACCCTTGCTCTCGAGCGAACGCTCTCGGACGCGCTGGGTCTCGAAGTCAGGATCAATCACAAGAATGGCGGCGGTCACATCCGGATCGCATACCGGACGCTGGAGCAGCTCGAGGATATCTGCCGGCTTCTGGAGCGCCGGTAGTATCGTCTAGCGGCTCGACTGGAGAGCTGTAGCCATCAGCGTGTGAAGAGCAATGCTGGGCTCCAGGGCCTGCTTCTGGCGCGACATCAGAATGGCGGCCTGCAATCTTTCCGTTTCACGGGCAAGTGCTGCCGAATTCCAGGTTCTCAGGGCCTTTTCGACGATCGGTTTCCGCTTGAAGTGAATATGCCGGCCGAGCGTCATCATGATCTGGGCGGTCTGCAGCTTCTTTTCCTCCATCTCCGCCTTCATCAGATCCAGCATCTGGAATTGCCTGAGGCAGGATTGCAGAACCAGGAAAACGGGTGTTTTCGAAGACAGAACCTTCTGGATAGCGCGCTGCAAGGCAGGTAGATCGCCGCTGAGGATCGCATCGACCGCCTCGTCTGCGGAGACGCTGCTTGCATCCCCGATGATTTCGTCGACGTTCTCTTCCTCCACCATCCCCTTGCCGCGGCAATAGAGAGCGAGCTTGCGGATCTCGTTGCGGGAGGCCACTCGGTCTCCCCCGAGCAGCTCCAGAAGCCTCTGGCGGGCAGCAGGAGTTATTCCGAGGTTTTCGCTGCCGAGCTCGGTATCGATGAGGCCGTTCAGAGCTTTTACGTCGTCGGCGTAGCACGGGACGACGGCAATCGTCTTTGCCGGCTCGGCGATCTTGCGCAGGCCGCTGCCCTTCTTGAGGTCGCCGGCTTCAACGATGAGGATGTTGGCGGGCGGAGGTCCGTCAGCCAGTACCTGCATCGCGTCCAGCAATGGCTTCTCGTTGGCGGCGCCACGCAGCCAGACAAGCTTCGAACCACCGAAGAGGCCGAGCGAATTGACCTCGTCCAGCAGGCGTCCCGGATCGCCCTGGAGATCCGATATGTCGAGCTTCAGCATGGCAAAGGGATCGTCCTGCGAAACCCCGGTCTTGCCGGCGAGAATCGCTGCGCGCTCCGAGACGAGGCCCCGGTCAGGGCCATAGATCACGAAAATCCTGTAGAGCTCGGCGCCCTTCCCGGCAAAGCGGTCGAATTCGTGGGACTTTACTTCTGCCATACCGTCTGCGGCTGGGGTTCGCGCGCCAGCGCGATGGCGATCTCGGCGCGGATGAATTCAGCGAGTTCTCGCGCAGCACGGTTCTCCGCATCGCGAATAGCCCGCAGCTTTGCGAAGCCCTGCCCCGAAACGTCGATCAGCGACACGACATCGCGCTTGCCGGATTTCAGCACCTGGCCGTCGCTCACACGCGTCAGCGTGTAGATCGCCTCCACCTGCACACGGCCCGGAACCGGCACCCCGGTCGAAGATACGTTGTCCTCATCCTCGTCATCGAGGATGCTCGTCGCTGTGCTCTTGGCGCTCAGCTTCACGTCATAGGCGGGCCGAGTGGATTCACCCGCGCCGCCGGATGTCAGGAAAACCAGATGGTTGCGGACAACCTGATCGATCCGGTTCTGAGGCTGGGAAAAGCCGACCGCTGCCAGACGTTCGCCGGTGCCTGACGCCTCGGAATAAAGCGGACGCACCTGGCAACCGGCAAGAAATGCAAGCATGACCAGGCCGGAAACGAACCCGATGCGGCGAAGAAAGCGGTCAGACGACAATGTTCACGATCCTTTGTGGAACGACGATGATCTTCCTCGGCACTCGGCCATCAAGAGCCGCCTTCACCGCATCCAGCGCCAGAACCGCAGCCTCGACGGCACTTTGATCCGCGTCGCGCGCAATTGTCAATTCGGCTCGCTTCTTGCCGTTGATCTGGACCGGCAGCGTGACATCGTTCTCGACGACCAGGGCCTCGTCGTATTGCGGCCAGGCCGCCTCGGCGAGAAGTTCCCTGTTGCCGAGCGTCGCCCAGCATTCCTCGGCCAGATGCGGCGTCATCGGTGCGACGATCTGGATCAGGATTTCGGCGGCGTTGCGGACAGCGGCGCGATAGGCGACATCGCCCTCGCCGGCTGCGACCCTGCCCAGCGGCGCGGCAAGCGCGTTCACGAGCTCATAGATTCGCGCCACCGCCTTGTTGAAGGAAAGCTTGTCGTAATCGCCCTGGACTGCTTTCAGCGTCTTGTGAGCGAGCTGGGAAATCTCCAGAGCCTCACCTTCCTTAGCCGGAGTCGGATCGACATTCGCCAGGTTCCCGGAAGCTTCCGAAATCAGCCGCCAGAGGCGCTGCGTGAAACGGTGGGCGCCCTCGACACCCGCTTCCGACCAGATGACGTCACGATCCGGCGGCGAATCGGAGAGCACGAAGAACCGGGCGGTATCGGCGCCGTAGGAGGCGATGATATCGTCCGGATCGACGACATTCTTCTTCGACTTCGACATCTTTTCGATGGCGCCGATCGCCACTTCCTCGCCGGTGGACAGCAGCGTTGCACGCCGTTTGCCATCGGCTTCCTCGATACGGATATCGGCAGGAGCAACCCATTCGCCGTTCGGACCGGAGCCGCGGCGATAGGTTTCATGGACGACCATGCCCTGCGTGAAGAGGCCCTTGAAGGGCTCCTTGACATCGACATGGCCTGTTTCCCGCATGGCACGGGTGAAGAAACGCGAATAGAGAAGGTGCAGGATCGCGTGTTCGATGCCGCCGATATACTGGTCCACCGGCAGCCACCGATTGGCGACGGCCGGGTCGGTCGGTTGGTTTTCCCACGGCGCGGTGAAGCGGGTGAAGTACCAGCTGGAATCCACGAACGTGTCCATCGTATCCGTTTCCCGGCGTGCGTCCTTGCCGCATTGCGGGCAGGCGACGTGGCGCCAGGTCGGGTGACGGTCGAGGGGATTGCCGGGCTGGTCGAAGGTCACGTCATCCGGCAGCTTCACCGGCAGGTCCTTCTTCGGCACCGGCACGACGCCACAGTCGTCGCAGTGGATGACCGGGATCGGGCAACCCCAATAGCGCTGGCGGGAAACGCCCCAGTCGCGCAGCCGGAAATTGACCTTCCGTTCAGCCTGCGGGCGGTTTCCGAGCGGTGTGTTCGACAGTTTGTCGGCGACGATGTCGAAAGCCTCGGTCGTGCTCCTGCCATCCAGAAAGCGCGAATTGATCATCACGCCGTCGTCCGTATAGGCGGTATCGCCGATCGCGAAGGCCGCGGCATCGCCGTCCTTCGGCATGACGACAGGAACGACGGGCAGACCGTATTTGCGGGCGAAATCCAGGTCGCGCTGGTCTCCGGACGGGCAGCCGAAGATGGCTCCCGTGCCGTATTCCATCAGCACGAAATTGGCGACATAGACCGGCAGCTCCCAGGAGGGATCGAGCGGGTGCTTCACCCGAATACCGGTATCCATGCCCTTCTTCTCCGCCGTTTCCAGCGCGGCGAGCGATGTGCCCTGATGCCGGCACTCCTCAGCGAAAGCTTCGATAGCCGGATTCGTTTCGGCAACCGCCCTGGCCAGCGGATGATCGGCGGCGATCGCCAGGAAGGAGGCGCCGAACAGCGTATCGGGACGGGTGGTATAGACCTCGATTTCCTTCTTGACGACGTCGTCGGCAGCCAGTTCGGCAAGAAGCGCCTGACTGTTCGGGGAGATTTCCCAACGGATCGTCAGACCTTCGGAACGGCCGATCCAGTTCTTCTGCATCAGCCGGACCTTTTCCGGCCACTGATCGAGCGTATCCAGCGCATCGAGCAGATCCTGGCTGAAATCCGTGATCTTGAAGAACCACTGCACCAGCTCGCGCTGCTCCACCAGCGCGCCGGAACGCCAGCCGCGGCCATCGATGACCTGCTCGTTGGCCAGAACCGTCTGGTCGACGGGATCCCAGTTGACCTTGGACTGCTTGCGGTAGACCAGTCCCTTTTCCATCATGTCGAGGAAAAGGTGCTGCTGCTGCTGATAATATTCGACATCGCAGGTGGCGAATTCGCGCGACCAGTCCAGCGACAGGCCCATGGCCTTCAGCTGCGCCTTCATGGATTCGATGTTCTGGTAGGTCCAGGTTTTCGGATGCACCTTGTTGTCGCGAGCGGCATTTTCCGCCGGCATGCCGAAGGCATCCCAGCCCATGGGATGAAGCACGTTGAAGCCGCGGGCGCGCTTGTAGCGGGCGACGACGTCTCCCATCGCATAATTCCGGACGTGTCCCATGTGGATACGGCCGGAGGGATAGGGAAACATTTCAAGAACGTAATATTTCTCGCGCGGGTCGCCATTGTCGGTTTCGAAAACCTTGGCCTCGCTCCACGTCTGTTGCCAGCGGGGCTCGGCATCGCGCGGATTGTAACGTTCAGTCGCCATTTCGATGATATTCCGGGAAAATAGGATCAAGAGTCGGGCGAGACCTTCACCACGAAAGCCCGCAAGCGTCAAGTTTTACAGGGCCGGGAAGGGCCAAGTTTCGGGCAAAACACCCTTGGCAGAGGCTTATATGAGAGTTATGCGCTGACTTCGCAAGAAACACGGAAGGTCGGTCATGAGCGTCGAAGAACGGCTGCAGGATGTGAAGGCACGGATCGAGAAGGCGGAGCGCCAGGCCAGGCGGCCGAAAGGGGCGGTGACCCTGGTCGCCGTTTCCAAGACCTTCGATGCCGAGCACATCCGGCCTGTGATTGCCGCCGGCCAGCGGGTTTTCGGTGAAAACCGCGTGCAGGAGAGCCAGGCGAAATGGCCCGAGCTGAAAACGGAAACGCCGGATATCGAACTGCATCTGATCGGTCCGCTGCAATCCAACAAGGCGGCGGATGCCGTGGCGCTGTTCGACGTGATCGAGACGGTCGACCGTGACAAGATCGCCCGGGCGCTCGCCGACGAGATGAAGAAGCAGGGCAAGGCCCCGAAGCTTTACGTGCAGGTGAATACCGGTTTGGAACCGCAGAAGGCGGGGATCGAGCCGAAGCAGACCAAAGCCTTCGTGGATCTCTGCCGGAGGGAACTGGGCCTTCCGATCGAAGGGCTGATGTGCATTCCGCCGGCGGAGGAAAACCCCGGCCCGCATTTCGCACTGCTCGCGAAGCTTGCCCGGGAATGCGGCGTCGAAAAGCTTTCCATGGGCATGTCCGGCGATTTCGAAACGGCGATCGAGTTCGGTGCGACCAGTGTCCGCGTCGGCTCGGCGATTTTCGGCGCCCGGTAGCGAGGACAATAAAACTAGAGCTTTCGTCGGGCTTTCCCGCACCTCCCGCGCACCCTAGATTGATTCGATCCAGGCAGCGCGATGTAACGGGAGGTGCAGATGCAAAGCCGCTATTTCGAAGCCTATGAGGGCTGGCAGAAGGATCCGGAGGGATTCTGGAGGAGCGCCGCCGCCGCCATCGACTGGTTCAAGGCGCCGGAGAAGATCTTCGACGGAGAGCAGGGCGTCTACGGCCGCTGGTTTACCGGCGGGG
>Ga0065721_10050831_pt1 | contig 17639 bp, 2 predicted proteins | sample Mesricmetagenome_FD_59108 | JGI IMG/M metagenome (GOLD analysis project Ga0065721, IMG submission 59108) | Mesophilic microbial community from rice straw/compost enrichment Sample: eDNA_1 v2 (version 2) | ecosystem: Engineered > Solid waste > Grass > Composting > Bioreactor | place: USA: Davis... | reverse complement strand
TATCGAGCCTGAACTGGACAAAGTACACTCCATTTGACAGCGGTGAAATCTCAACTTGCTGCGGTGTGCGTAGATCGTGATCCAGGGCTCCTTCAAGGACAGTCACTCCGCGCTGATCAATGATGCTATAGGTGTAGTCTCGTGTCAGCGGATTCTCGAGGGCAAAGTTTACGTATCGCGAAGCCGGGTTTGGATAAATGTGAATATTCCGAATTTCAGCATCGAATGGATCATCGACGATTCCAACAGGTGTTCGTCCATTCTTCGAAGGAAGTTTGGTGATCGACGCCTGGAAGATATGACGAGGCAACAACCTGTCTTGTACAAAAACTATCAAGTATAAGTTGTCAGGATCGGTAATCGGGACGTCAACATTGTAATTGATCGGCAATGTCAGCGATTCTCCTTCCACCCACGTGCGGTTTTCCGTCCAACCTCCACTACCCCAGATAAGTTTCCTTAACACGTTCTTATGACCCGAGATGTTTCCTTCGACAAGCGCCGCATGGAATGCAAGCGGAGTTTCCAACGACTTCATCGAATCCAGGTAGGTGAATGTCACTGAAGCACTCAGCGGCTCCACCGCCGACTGGCCCATATCAACCGAAACATCAATATTGAACGCTGGATCATCGAGCGCACGACGATCGATTTCCGTAGCTGTTACGAGGGAGTGATCACCATTGAAGTTGGTGACAATGTTATTCATTCCGTTATACGGCGACGCCCCAAGGATACCGTCCATAATTGTCACAGGCGGAGTATCCAGGTTATAGAGCGATGCACGCGTATTCGGGTCAGTAGGGTTGTCGTCATGAAGTTGATCGAATCCGCCCAAAGCGATGTGATACTGGAGTCGGACAAAGTCAGACTCCGCCTTCAATCCACCAGCAGTCTGGTTGTTGTAGAGGTTTTCGATATAATCACGAGCAAAATTGCTCTGCGTATTGTTGCTATTCACAAACTGCTCAACCAACACAGTGCGTTTCTTTTCACCGATGTAAACGTCGTCGAATGCAAAGCCGTTAAGAACACTATCGGGCTGGTTGTCGCTGTTGCTACCAAAGGCAATTCTGAAAACTACAAGACTCCTGTCGGCCGGAGGTATTTCGTCGAGGCTGAACCTTGCATTTTTCCAACCTCCCGACTTACCTGTCCAGGCAAAGCGGTTTTCGCCACCAACCGAACCCGGAAGGTTCTTGGTGTTGTACCAATTGATACCTCGCCTTTCAGCGTCACCAATTGTTCTCCAGGTCGCCCCCCCGTTTGTTGAATACTGAACAACGGCACCGTCGAAGTTCTCTTGTGAGTGGGACCAATAATTGAGCGAGATCATAGGACGCTCGATACCAGTCAGGTCAAGGCATGGCCCGGTGACCTCGGTGCTGTCATTCGGGTAGTACGTACTGAAGTCCGTTTCAGCATTCGGATTTCCGCCAGTCCACCATGCATTGACACCTGAGAATGCCGAATTAATCTTCTGTCCGGACGGTGTTCCGAAGACCCAACTATATTGATCCTGTCGGTTCAAATCATTGTGCGATGAAGTCTCTACCCAGGTGCCTTTTCCATTCTCAAAGTTTTCGTAGTACCCAGACATTGGTGTCGGTTTGTTGTAATCGAGAATGAATACGCGTTTGGTCACAGAGTTATCACATCCGTCGTCTGTTTTTACACTCATCGTTACGTTGTAAACCCGGAAGTCACCGTATTTGTGATGTGGATCCTTGTAGGTATTCGATGTCCGACCATCATGAGTACCCGCTGGCACAGGATCGTTGGGGCTTCCAAAGCCGAGAGCGTCGCCGTCGTCAAAATCCCATGCGTACTCAATAATATTTCCAATACCGGGGTTTGACATGTCTCTAAACTCGGTAGTCTGCGTTTCAACGCAGATCTTACTCCATGTAAAGTCAGGCGTCGGAGGTTTACTGATCCGAATAGTCCGAATTGTGTCATGCACGCAACCTTGATTGGTCGTAACGCTCAAAGTCAGGTTTTTAAATCCTTCGGATGCGTATTGATAAGTAGGATTCTGAGAGAAACCATCGTTTCCATTTCCGCCTTCTCCGTATGTCCATGCCCATCGGTTGATGGTTCCTCCCGACGTATTGTTCGGGATGAATGAATTATCCTCAAAAACTATAACATCGTCGATACAGCTATTGTCGACAGCGATGAGCGCTTTCGGCGCCGAATTCACAACGAGCATTTTGGTTAGTGTGGTCGTTGCTCCCAGCGTGTTGGTGAAGATGTATTGAATCTCGTATTGCCCACCGGGGAGATCCTTCGTGTTGATCAGCCAGTTCGCACCTATTCGGGCAACACGCGGACCCAGTATTGGATCGGAACTAAAGAATTTGGTCTCAATCGGGTTCGATGATTCATCATTCCATTCGGGTATGCCTATAAGCCTGAGGAGGTAGTTGTTCCCTGAATTCTCACAGATCACCAGACGACCGAGTTCATCCACATCACTCGGCTCTTCGACAAAGAAGTCGATCTGAGTAACAGGATTTATAATGGTCGATTGCGAGGCTGAGTTAGTACATCCGTTAAAGTCAGTGTACGTGTAAGTGATGATTTTCGTACCAATGCCTGCATTAGACGGGAAGAATTGGTTTGTTCCAGCGAGTATACCAGGTCCTGTGAAGATACCCGGAGGTGAAACTGGAACCCCGGTCAATTCTTCAGGGTCGCTGTTTTCCGCGTACGACGGCCTCAGACCAAGTAACAGTACTTCGGGCAGACGATTGATAGTTACAGTCAACTGATCCGATACTTCCGCACACGGGCCTGCTCCATCGGGGTCATCAGTCGTGATCGTGAGCGTGATGTTTCCATTCGCGATGTCCGCCGGAGTAAGGGTATAGTCTGAAACAGGCTGATTAAGTTCGGAGAATTGTGCAGCCCCGCTTCCACCGCTCCAGGTCACCAGCGATGTCGCACCTCCAATCGTAGCCGTGAGATTCACAAGTTTGTCCTCGCAGACGGTCTGATTAGATCCCGCGTCAACCTTCGCAGACTCATTGATCGTTATCGTGATATCATCAGTGGCCGGTGCACAAGGTCCAAATCCATCCGGGTCGTTCGTTGTGAGTCTGAACGATACCGTGCCGCCAATATCTTCAGGGGCGGGTACATAGTTCGCCGTCACAAGATCGCCAGTAACACTGCTGACGGAAAGCGTTCCTCCACCCGTTATTACACTCCACGAACCTGAAGTAGCACTTGGATCAAGATTACCCGACAACGGAATCGAGAGTGGTTCACAAACAGTGAAATCGGCAGGCACCGTCACTCTCGCCATTTGGTTGATAGATACCCGTACGACGTCAGATACGATGGAGCAAGGTTCCGCTCCATCAGGGTCATTGGTCGTGAGTCTGAGCAAAATCGTCTGGTTGACATCGTCAGCATGGACCGTATATGTCGCGGTGACGTCAGTACCTGAAACGGTACTCGATGATATAGATCCTGCACCAGATTCAATAGTCCATGTCGCGGAAGACGCGCTTCCACCTATGGTCCCTGTAACAAGAACGGTGGCAGGTTCACATACAGCAAAGTCCAATCCTGCGTCAACGGTTGCCATCGGATTGACCGTTACCACCACGTTTGTAACCGGTCCGGCACATCCGTTGGCAAAAGGTGTAACTGAATAAATCACCGTACCAATCGAGGCATCGGTAGTAGTCAGTACTTGATTAATGACAGATCCGTTTCCATCTGCAGCACCTGATACGTTCGCACTCGGTAAGGCGGTCCATGAAAATGTTGTATTCGCAACATTAACCGGTAGTGGATTAATTGTGACGACCGCATTGTCACCACTGCATATTGTGAAATCTGATGCAGAGGCTGAGGGCAAGGGCTTCACAACTACGACGAGATCGACAGAAGCGCCGTCGCAGCCAGTGTGATGCGGAGTAATTCGATACGTTACTATGGCATCAACATTACCGGTATTGATTGGCGCATCCGTGATGGTTCCCGATCCGGAAGCAGACACCGATGACGCATCAACGGGTCCGGAAATCGTTGATGTCCATGTATAGGTTACACCACCCACCGAAGCAGTTGGTAAGAAACTCAGTGCTTCACCGCTACATATCTGCTTCGAAAAGTCGGACGGAGTATTGGTAATCACCGGAGACGGAGTAACATCTACGGTGACATCGAACGTTGGACCATCGCACGCGCCCAGCCATGGGGTGATACGATAAGTGACCGTACCTGGTGTGATGCCATCGGCGCTTGTCAGCACCTGACCAATAAAGTTGCCCGATCCGGCAGCGGCACCGTTGACATTCGTCGAACTCTCCACGATCCATGTGAACACAGTACCGGCAACGTTGTTCGGATTCGAAATCGACACTGACGTAGACTGACCGGAACAAATTTCCTGGTCAAGCGCGAATGCATCTGGCGTCGGCGTTACTACCACTACATAACTGACCGGGTTGCCGGAACATCCACCCACAGTCGGAGTAATAACATAGGTAATTACTCCAGGAACATTTCCTGTATTGACCGGAGTATCGTTGATGGCACCGGAACCACTCGCAGTTATATCTGTCAAGGGTCCGCTGAACGATGACGTCCATGTATATGTGGTGCCCGCAACAGTCGAAGTTGGCGTAAAATTCAACGTTGTTCCGCTGCATATCTGCTGACTCAGACTCGACGCTGGTGTAGTCACCACGGGAGTTGGATCTACGGTTACAACAACGTCGATCGGTGTACCGACACATCCAACCGCTTCAGGTGTAATTCTATAAGTAACCGTCCCCTGGGTAACCCCGTCAGTCGAAGTCAACACCTGGCTGATCGCTGTACCAGCACCACCGGATGCACCTGTGACGTTGTTCGAACTCTGAACAAACCATGAGAATGTGGTACCTGCAACACCATTGGGATTGGTAATAGGGATGTTTATGCTTTCCCCTGAACATATTTCCTCGTTAGAGGCGGCAACATCGGGTATTGTCTTCAGTTGTATCTGCACGTCGTCCGTGCTGACGCATATTCCGTTGGTGATTGTCCACCGCAGGACATATGTAGTATTAGTTGTTCCCGAGAATGCGCTTACAGGGTCGGTTGGTGAGTCGATCAAGCCACCAGTTCCAAGTACAATCGACCACTCACCTGTTCCAATTGTCGGCGTATTGGCATCGAGCACCGTCGACCCTCCGCAAATTTGTTGGTCATCACCCGCATCGGCGACGGTAGGCGATTCGAGATTGGTCAACACCACTTCATCAAAATTCGAGCACGATCCATTCGTAATCGTCCAGCGAAGTGTTACGCTTGATCCAGCCGCGAGACCTGTGACGGTAGTCGTCGGAGAGTTGACGTTTGTAATCACTGCGCCATTAGCCGGGCCCTGGATGCTCCAAAGACCGTTTCCGATGACAGGAGTATTGGCAGCCATGACAAACGCGTTCGTATTACATTCCACCTGGTCTGAACCTGCATCTGCTGTGGTTGGCGTAGCGCTGTTCGTCAGCGTAACCTCATCAAAGCTTGAGCATGAACCGTTCGTGATCGTCCAACGAAGTGTTACGCTTTGGCCAGGGAGGAGTCCATTTACCTGGCTTGTTGCTGACCCTGGAGCGTCGATTACTGCTCCGTTCGCGGGACCAATAATTGTCCATGCTCCCGTTCCTGTAACGGGTGTGTTACCCGCAAGAGTGAACGTTCCACTATCGCATTGTTCCTGGTCAGGACCTGCCGCAGCCACTGTGGTAAGCGCACTGTTCGTTAGCACTACCTCATCGAAGTTTGAGCACGATCCATTCGTAATTGTCCAGCGAAGAGTTACGGTTGATCCTGCGGTCAGACCAGTAATAGTTGTTGTCGGTGAGTTAACGTTCGTGATCACTGCGCCGTTGGCCGGGCCCTGAATACTCCACACGCCGTTACCAACTACTGGCACATTCGCTGCCATCACGAACGTAGAAGTATTGCACTGCTCCTGATCGGCGCCTGCTGTGGCGATGGTAGGAGCTTCACTGTTCGTCAAGGTTATTTCATCAAAGCTCGAGCATGATCCGTTTGTGATCGTCCAGCGAAGAGTCACGCTTTGTCCGGCGAGGAGACCATTGACCTGGCTCGTAGGTGATGTCGGGTCGTCAACAATCGCTCCATTAGCGGCCCCAATGATCGTCCACGTGCCAGTACCGATAACAGGCGTATTGGCAGCCAGAACAAAAGAACCGTTGTCGCATTGTTCCTGGTCAGGACCAGCAGACGCAACGGTAGGGAGTTCGCTGTTTGTGAGGGTTACTTCGTCAAAGCTTGAGCACGATCCGTTCGTAATAGTCCAACGTAAAACAACACTCTGTCCTGCCGTTAGACCCGTGATGGTGGTTGTCGGTGACGCGGGATTGGTAATTACAGCACCATTCGCCGCTCCCTGGATGCTCCAAACACCGGTACCAATCACAGGCGTGTTTGCTGCCATCACAAACGTAGGCGTGTTACATTGCTCCTGATCCGGCCCCGCATCCGCGGTTGTTGGAGTCTCGCTATTCGTTAATGTAACTTCATCGAAGTTAGAGCACGATCCGTTCGTAATAGTCCAACGTAAAACCACACTCTGTCCCGCCATGAGTCCGGTCACTTGACTTGTCGGCGAGGAAGGATCATCAATAGTGGCTCCGTTAGCTGCACCGATAATCGACCATTGACCCGTACCCGTAGCGGGAGCATTACCCGCAAGCGTAAAGCTTCCATTGTTACACTGCTCTTGGTCGGGACCTGCAGTTGCCACGGTCGGGAGAGCGCTGTTCGTCAAAGTGATTTCATCAAAGCTTGAACACGATCCGTTTGTGATGGTCCAACGAAGGACCACGCTCGTTCCTGCGGTAAGACCTGTTATAGTTGTTGTCGGCGAATTGACATTTGTGATGACTGCACCGTTGGCCGGACCTTGAATGCTCCATGCACCAGCACCAATCACGGGTGAGTTCGCAGCCAGAACAAACGTAGATGTATTGCACTGCTCTTGATCCGGACCCGCATCCGCAACGGTGGGTTCTGCACTATTCGTGAGCACGACTTCATCAAAGCTTTCACACGATCTATTGGTGATTGTCCAGCGAAGTGTTACGCTTTGCCCGGCAAGGAGTCCACTAACCTGGCTCGACGCCGACGTTGGTGTTACAATTGACGCGCCATTGGCCGAACCTATGATCGTCCATTCTCCCGTGCCTGTAACGGGGACATTACCCGCAAGTGTGAACGTACCATCATTACATTGCTCCTGGTCAGGACCCGCTACTGCCGTTGTCGGAAGAGCACTGTTGGTGAGTATTACTTCGTCAAAGCTAGAACATGATCCATTAGTTATTGTCCAGCGCAGAACTACATTCGACCCTGCGGTAAGTCCCGTGACCGTTGTAGTCGGTGAATTTGCATTGGTGATTACGGCGCCGTTCGCCGGTCCTTGAATACTCCATGTCCCGGTACCAATCACAGGGACATTGGCAGCCATCGCGAATGTGGATGTGTTGCACTGTTCCTGATCCGGACCTGCATCAGCAATAGTAGGAGTTTCGCTGTTGGTTAATGTTACTTCATCGAAGCTTACGCACGAACCATTGGTAATGGTCCAGCGAAGAGTTACGCTTTGTCCCGGAAGGAGTCCGTTAACCTGACTGGTAGCCGACGTGGGCGCTACGATGCTTGCTCCATTCGCTGCACCTACAATGGTCCATTCACCGGTTCCCGTTACGGGTGTATTGCCTGCAAGCGTGAAGCTACCATCATTACATTTTTCCTGGTCAAGACCCGCGCTAGCTGTTGTAGGCAGAGCGCTGTTTGTCAGGGTTACTTCATCAAAGGTCGAGCACGACCCGTTGGTAATTGTCCAGCGTAACGTCACGCTTGCTCCCGCGCTAAGTCCCGTCACGGTAGTTGTCGGGGAGTTGATGTTTGTAATCACTGCACCGTTGTCAGCACCCTGAATGCTCCAGGCTCCTGTACCAACCAACGGAGCGTTCGCAGCCAACACAAACGCAGGCGTATTACATTGCTCCTGATCCGCACCTGCGTCCGCAACGGTAGGTGCTGCGCTGTTGGTGAGTGTTACTTCATCGTAGCTTTCACAGGAACCGTTCGTGATTGTCCAACGAAGTGTTACACTCTGACCAGCGAGGAGTCCGTTGACCTGACTCGTGGCCGAAGTAGGTGTTACGATACTTGCTCCGTTTGCAGCACCTATGATCGTCCATTGTCCTGTTCCCGTTACGGGAGCATTGCCTGCGAGCGTAAATGTTCCGTCATTACACTTTTCCTGGTCCGGCCCTGCACTTGCCACGGTGGGAAGTGCACTGTTCGTCAACGTCACTTCGTCAAAGCTCGAGCACGATCCATTCGTGATCGTCCAGCGCAACGTGACACTTGATCCTGCGGTGAGACCAGTCACAGTGGTCGTCGGTGAATTAATGTTTGTGATGACCGCACCGTTCGCCGCACCTTGGATGCTCCATGCCCCGGTGCCAGTCGTAGGTGAGTTCGCAGCCAACACAAACGTCGAGGTGTTGCACAGCTCCTGATCCGGACCTGCATTCGCCACCGTGGGAGCTGCGCTGTTAGTGAGTGTTATTTCATCGAAGCTTTCACAAGAACCGTTGGTGATTGTCCAACGAAGCGTTACACTCTGGCCAGCAAGGAGTCCGGTAACCTGGCTCGTTGCAGAAGTTGGCGTTACAATACTTGCTCCGTTAGCGGCGCCTATGATGGTCCATTGTCCTGTTCCCGTGACGGGAGCATTGCCTGCGAGGGTGAATGTGTCATCGTTACATTTTTCCTGATCCGGACCTGCACTTGCCGTCGTCGGAAGTTCACTATTCGTGAGAGTCACTTCGTCAAAGCTTGAACACGATCCATTCGTGATCGTCCAACGAAGAGTTACGCTTGATCCTGCAACAAGCCCCGTCACCGTAGTAGTAGGTGAGTTAATGTTTGTAATCACTGCGCCGTTGGCCGCGCCTTGAATACTCCATGCGCCGGTACCAACTAAGGGGGAGTTCGCTGCCATCACGAACGTTGACAGGTTGCATTGTTCCTGATTTGAACCTGCATCTGCAACGGTAGGTGCCGCACTGTTAGTAAGTGTTACTTCATCAAAACTTGTACATGAACCATTGGTGATCGTCCACCGTAGCGTCACGCTTTGTCCGGCGAGAAGTCCGTTGACTTGACTCGTCGCAGAACTCGGAGTCACAATCGACGCGCCGTTCGCAGCGCCAACAATGGTCCATTGTCCTGTTCCCGTAACAGGTGTATTACCTGCGAGTGTAAATGTTCCGTCGTTACACTTTTCCTGGTCCGGACCTGCAGTTGCAGTCGTCGGAAGCGCACTGTTCGTCAGCGTCACTTCGTCAAAGCTCGAGCACGATCCATTCGTAATGGTCCATCGAAGTGTTACGCTAAACCCTGCGGCGAGACCAGTCACGGTAGTTGTTGGTGAATTGATGTTTGTGATCACTGCGCCGTTGTCCGCGCCTTGAATACTCCATGTGCCATTACCAACGATGGGTGAGTTGGCTGCCATGACAAACGTAGATGTATTGCATTGCTCCTGGTTTGGTCCGGCATCCGCCACAGTGGGTGCAGCGCTGTTCGTTAGGGTGACTTCGTCAAAGCTTGTACACGATCCGTTCGTTATCGTCCAGCGCAGTGTCACGCTCTGTGCAGCGAGGAGTCCAGTGACCTGACTTGTTGCAGAACTCGGAGTCACAATCGACGCGCCGTTAGCAGCACCGACAATGGTCCACTGTCCTGTTCCCGTCACAGGTGTATTACCTGCGAGTGTAAATGTTCCGTCGTTACACTTTTCCTGGTCCGGACCTGCAGTTGCGGTCGTCGGAAGCGCACTGTTCGTCAGCGCCACTTCGTCAAAGCTTGAGCACGAACCATTCGTGATCGTCCAGCGCAACGTGACACTTGATCCTGCAGCAAGCCCAGTCACCGTAGTTGTAGGTGAGTTAATGTTTGTGATGACCGCGCCGTTCGCCGGCCCTTGAATGCTCCATACTCCATTGCCCGTCACAGGGGTATTCGCGGCCATTACAAATGTTGGCGTGTTACAGAGTTCCTGGTTGGGACCAGCGTCAGCAGCAGTAGGAGTTGCACTGTTTGTTAATGTTACCTCGTCAAAGCTTGAGCAGGAGCCATTCGTAATAGTCCAACGCAGGGTCACGCTCTGACCGGGGAGCAGCCCGTTAACTTGACTCGTTGCCAAGGTGGGCGACACGATATTCGCTCCATTCGCGGCGCCAACAATTGTCCATTGACCCGTGCCCGTAACGGGGGTGTTACCCGCAAGTGTGAAGGAGCCATCGTTGCATTTTTCCTGGTCGGGACCTGCAGTGGCTGTAGTCGTAAGAGCACTGTTCGTTAGTGTTACTTCATCGAAGCTTGAGCACGAGCCATTCGTGATGGTCCACCGAAGAGTTACACTGAATCCTGCGGTGAGACCAGTCACAGTAGTTGTTGGCGAATTTATGTTTGTGATCACCGCCCCATTCGCGGCACCTTGAATGCTCCAAGCCCCAGAACCAGTTACCGGTGAGTTGGCAGCCATCACAAAGGTTGAAGTGTTGCAGAGTTCCTGGTTGGGACCAGCGTCAGCAGCGGTAGGAGTCGCACTGTTTGTTAATGTTACTTCGTCGAAGCTCGTGCAGGATCCATTCGTGATGGTCCAACGCAGGGTTACACTTTGTCCCGTGAGCAATCCATTCACCTGACTTGTCGCCGACGTAGGCGTCACAATTGATGCGCCGTTGGCAGCACCAATGATGGTCCATTGCCCTGTACCCGTAGTCGGAGTGTTGCCCGCAAGGGTGAAACTTCCGTTGTTACATTGTTCCTGGTCGGGGCCTGCTGTTGCGACTGTGGGAAGTGCACTGTTGGTAAGAATTACTTCATCGAAGCTTGAGCACGATCCATTCGTGATAGTCCAACGAAGCGTTACACTGAAGCCGGGATTTAAACCCGTGATAGTAGTTATTGGTGAGTTGGCATTTGTTATAGTCGCGCCATTCGCCGCACCTTGAATGGTCCACGTACCATTGCCTGTCACCGGTGTGTTGGCAGCCAACACAAAGGTTGACGTGTTACAAAGTTCCTGGTTCGGACCTGCATCCGCTGTAGTAGGTGTAGCGCTGTTGGTTAATGTTACTTCATCAAAGCTTGAGCATGATCCATTCGTGATCGTCCAACGGAGGGTAACACTTTGTCCGGGAAGAAGTCCATTCACCTGGCTTGTTGCGGAGCCCGGAGTAACGATGGTTGCACCGTTGGCGGCACCGATGATCGTCCATTGCCCCGTTCCCGTTATCGGTGTATTGCCCGCAAGGTTGAACGTACCACTATTGCAGTTCTCCTGGTCAGGACCTGCCGTTGCTATAGTCGGGAGTGCACTGTTCGTCAGTGTGACTTCGTCGAAGCTCGAACACGAACCGTTCGTGATGGTCCAACGCAAGGTGACGCTTGCCCCTGCGTTCAGCCCCGTAACAGTTGTAGTCGGTGAATTGATGTTTGTGATCACCGCGCCATTCGCCGCCCCCTGGATGCTCCAGGTCCCGGTACCCGTTACCGGGGAGTTGGCAGCCATGACGAAGGTTGATGTATTGCAAAGTTCCTGGTTTGGACCTGCGTCTGCAGTAGTAGGAGTTGTGCTATTCGTTAGCGTAACATCATCAAAACTCGTGCATGATCCGTTCGTGATGGTCCATCGTAGAGTCACACTTTGTCCGGCAAGCAGCCCGTTGACCTGGCTCGTAGCCGACGTCGGAGTTACAATATTAGCCCCGTTGGCAGGCCCCACGATCGTCCACTGGCCAGTGCCGGTAACGGGGACGTTACCCGCAAGAGTGAACGTCCCATCATTGCATTTCTCTTGGTCGGGACCTGCCGTCGCTGTAGTTGTGAGTGCGCTGTTCGTGAGGGTTACTTCATCGAAACTTGAGCAGGATCCATTCGTGGTTGTCCAGCGAAGTGTAACACTTGATCCTGCATTAAGCCCCGTGACTGTCGTCGTTGGAGAGCTTGCGTTGGTGATTACTGCTCCGTTCGCCGCGCCCTGAATGCTCCATGTTCCCGTGCCGATCACCGGCGAGTTTGCGTCCATCACAAACGTTGAGGTGTTACAAAGCTCTTGATTCAAGCCTGCATCCGCGGCGGTAGGAGGAGCGCTGTTCGTTAACGTTACTTCATCGAAGCTCGCACACGACCCGTTGCTGATAGTCCAACGAAGCGTCACGCTCTGACCAGCAAGAAGTCCATTCACCTGGCTCGTCGCAGAACTGGGCGCTGCAATACTTGCACCATTCGCAGCACCTATGATCATCCATTGACCTGTGCCAATAACGGGGACGTTACCTGCAAGCGTAAAGGTTCCATCGTTACATTTCTCCTGATCCGGGCCCGCCGTTGCTGTTGTTGGAAGGGCGCTGTTCGTGAGCGTCACTTCATCAAAGCTGGAACATACTCCATTCGCGATGGTCCAGCGAAGCGTCACAGTCGCACCTGCATTGAGACCCGTGACTGTGGTGGTGGGTGAATTAACATTCGTAATCACAGCGCCGTTGGCTGCGCCTTGAATACTCCACGTACCCGTACCTACCCCTGGCGAATTCGCAGCCATCACAAAGGTTGATGTGTTGCAGAACTCCTGGTTGGAACCCGCATCAGCAACCGTTGGGGTAGCAAAGTTAGTTAGTACTACTTCATCAAAACTTGAACACGATCCATTCGTGATCGTCCAACGGAGTGTAACACTTTGCCCTGCAGTCAGTCCGCTGACTTGACTCGTCGGTGAACCCGGCGAATCAATAGTAGCGCCGTTGGCAGGACCCACAATGCTCCAGGTACCTGTTCCTGTAACGGGATTGTTACCCGCAAGAGTAAACGTGCCGTCGTTACAATGCTCCTGGTCGGGACCAGCTGATGCAACATCAGCCGGGGCATCCACGGTAACAGTTATGCCTGCGCTTGTACCAACACATCCCACGGCAGAAGTAATCTCCGCAGTAACAACATCTCCATTGGACAATGAGCTTGTCGTGAAGACATTCGACGCGCCAGTCTGCTGAATGCCCCCGTTGACTTTAAATGTATATACCGATCCTCCGAGAGGAGTCGCAGTGAATGTTATGATACTACCGGCGCAAATCTGGTTATCCGCGTCATTACTTACGAGACTCACCACCGGAGGCGAGTTCACAGTCATTGTAATGCCGGCACTCGCGGCCGAACAACCAAACGCGTCGGTTACTACAACAGAAACAACTTGTCCGTTAAGCAGATCATTCGCCGTGTACGTCGTCGAAGCACCGTTTTGTTTGCTGATACCATTAACGCGAAAATCATAGTTCGTTCCACCGCCCGCGGTGAATTCGACAGCGTCACCGGAACAAATGATGTTGTCAGCATCGTCACTTGCCAACGTGGGTACTGGTGCGTTGCGATTGGTGAGAATTATCTCATCGGTTTTGTCCGCGCACGAGCCGTTCGAAACAGTCCACCGTAGCGTAGCGCTCGATCCAGCGGGAACACCGGTGACCGTTGTGTTGAATGAATTTGGATTTGTGATAGTTGCCGTGCCTGTCTCCACTGTCCACTTCCCGGTTCCGATGGCCGGGTTCACGGCGTTCAATGTGAAAACGCTGTTGTTGCATTGTTCGATGTCAGCACCTGCAACAGCAGCGCTGGGCTCCTCGTCGAACTGGATTGTAACTTCATCCTCGCTGGCCGGACACACACCATTCGAGATCGACCACTTGAGCACGTACGTGGTCCCCGCAATTCCGTCAAACGTAGATGTAGGGCTTGAAGGATTATTGACCGTCCCTCCTGCGCCGCTCACGATGCTCCACGCACCGGTTCCAACGCCAGGGGTATTGGCAGCCAACGTTGTCGAAGTGACACCACACAAATTTGTTTGGTCAGCGCCGGCTGACGCGACGGTCGCCTGTTGATTGACTGTTACGACAACTTTTTCAGTGAGATACGCGGTACAGAACGGCGAGACGTTGGCAATGAACACCTTGATCGTCACGTTTGACGTCAGCGCATTCGACTCTATAACAAGAGCTCCGCCCGTGCCTTGAAATAACCCTGACAAAGGTTCATTGGTAACATCATTCTGAAGCTGAAAGAAGTTGCTGGTGCTGGCCGAGGCAATGGTTACCGAAATGCGGTCTCCGGAACAAATAGTAACATTATCGGGACTAACCACTGCCCCTGTAGGGCACTGGGCAATAGAGTCGTGAGCTGCCGATAAAAAGCAGATAAGTAAGCCCAGGTATAGGATAATCCGGTAAAAACTCCTCATTTGACGATCAAGCAGCCAACTTCAAGGTATATGATACTATTACACTTTCAGGTAACCTTGCAATATAACCTGTTTTCGACGAATTCACTTTAAAAACAGTCCGCTCCGGTTCAACTTTATCAATGCCATTTTGTATTGGCTATCGGCAAGTCCAATCGTAGCCAGGACTGCAATCTTTCCATCAGGTAGTTCGGCTACCGCCGCGGCAGTATCATCCTGCGATTCCGAACCCAGTGTTGTTGACCAGATTACAGAACCATCCTGATCGATCTTGGACAGCCAGATATTCGTCGCTGTCGTACGCATTTCGTTTCCGACGACAAGGAACCCTCTCTCCCCCACCAACGAACTGGTGGCTGCAACTCCTCGAATGTTCCGTCCAAGGGAGACTGTTCCGTACAACAAGAGATCGTTTTCTGTTGTGACATCGAATGTCAAATCAGGTCTCAACTTGGCAATGAAAATTTGTGACTGCCCGATCATTGTTGTCGCCGATCCGATCACAAGCACACCGCCGCCCAATGAGTTTTCTACAGGGTGCACATACGAGACTTCGACGTCGTCGGGAAAATTGCCTGGGAACGCCTGATTAAGTCCCAGTCCCTCTTTATCAATCGCAAAGTAAATTAAGCCTAGTTTGGAATTTGGATTTCGTCCACTGAGCTGCGAGTTGGTGTATCCAAACCCATAGAAAAGGTCGGAGGATACCTGAATAACCTTCACGTTAACATCATATCGTGAACCATATCCTGCAACGGGATCGACCCATTGACTAACAGGGATCTTTGACAGATTGGCGTCAACGCGAAACTTGAAGCCATCGCCCAGGTCGGGATCTGGAACATTAGGCTGTCCAAATGTTGTCGTTGCTTCGGTTGTACCTGAAAGGATAAAACCCCCATCCCAAAGTAGCGTGACGGATCTTGCGTACTCATGCGCTGGTGATCCGAAGCCAACGCTATCAATGAAATCACCATCCATTGAAAATTTTATCAGCCGAATATCCCGCGAATCACTAATTGCCGGGTTCAGATAGTTGGCCAACACCACGATATTTCCATCGTCCGTCAGCTCCATATCCGTCGCTTCCCATACACTGTTTTCGTTATCACCGAATCGAACCTCACGAATAACATTTCCTAGAGCGTCAACACGAACGAGATACAGATCTGAGTCGAGAACACTCTGCGCGCTGCCTCTTTGCTCGGAGTTTCCGAGAAGCAGAAAAGTTCCGTCCGGCAACAATAGCATGTCCTTCGCGCGCTGATCCCCATCTCCACCGTAGTACTTGATGAAGTATTGAAAATCGGGATCTTCCGTATTGCTTGCCGTGTCGCATCCCGACAAGAAACACGATAAGATTGTTGATACCCAGAAAATATTTACCAGCAGCCTCTTCATTAATCCTGAGTCATTTTCTTAAGCACGCTTTTCGTCCTGGCTCGCTTGAGCTCCCGTGGTTTGTATAACGGTCGAAGAAATCCTATAGTAATCGCTACGTTATCGAGTCTCAGGTAATCATCGCGATGTCCGTACGCCAACTGGAGTTGGGTAGCAACGTGGCGACTATCCCTCAGCCCATTTGATTGATCCCAGAGGTCTACCTGGTCGGAAATGTCAGCAGACGCACGAACAATGTTTTTCAAGCCCGCCATGTAGCGAACCTCTGCGAATACAAAGTCAAGCCCTACCTTGTACTTGATGCCTCCTCCTACGATGATTGAGTGATTGAATCTGTTTCGTCGGTAGAGCAAGCTGACGTCAGGGCTTGTTGCCAGAATATTTCTTCTTGGACCCTCACCTGCACCGGCTTCCTCACTCGTAACATTGTCTTTCGTCATTGATCCCTTATCTCCCAACATGTATGAGAATGCATATCCGGCATAGCCATAGGGGCGATACTTGCCAGTGTTGGACGTGTAAGATAGGTACGCAGGGACTGTTATCCACGTCTGACGATCAGTGAAAGTCCGTGAATCGCCATCAAAAAGTCCGGTAACATGGAGATGATAACGCGTCTGATCAAATTTGGCTTCCATCCGGAAGCGGAAGTGATCGTCGTAACTGTACTCCGCACCGACGCCTAATGTATAACCAAGTCGCAGTGAATAGGATTTTTCTACTTGTTCTCCTTCAACGCCGCGTGTCATTTCATTGTCGTGAATTACTCTGACAGGGGAGACATTCGTGCCACCTGTAACGAACCATGAGAATCTGGGGGTCGCAGTAAATCTCTTACTGAGATAGACGACATCGATCGAATGCAATTGTTCGTCGGCAACAAACTCAGGATTCGCCGCAAGTACTTCCATGAAACTTCTCTCCGCGCCGATGGGGTCATCGAGCAATAAATATGTTTGCACTAAAAGGAGATGCGCACGCTGACGTTGGTCGCGGTTGAGGGAATTAAGACACTCGCTCAAGATCCCCGGAACGGCGTAGAAATGACCTTCATTGAACTCTTCAGTGGCATATGCGATTGTTTGTTCACAATCGATGGCTTGCCCAACGCTTCGGAAGGGGATAAGAGAAGCAAATAAAAAAATGATCCTGTAGAATCTCCCCATATCAAAAACGATTGATCAGCAACCCAACGCATGTCGACTCATACGGGATATCCGAGAGAGGGCCGACGTATTTTGCCCACTCGTCTTGAGTCATATTTCTTTTCAATTGAGGACATATTCTTTCGGCGAGCAGCGACGGGTTGGTCGGCCATATCCTGATCTCGGACGAGCTACACGCAGCGATCAGGTAGTTCGAATCTCCGGTAAACGCGATATCCCAAACAAATCCCGCGTTGTTCTGCATCGTGATAGGCAAGTCTCCAGGGTTGGCAAGCACCCACATCAGCAAGCGTTTGTCTGATCCGGCAGTAGCCATGAGTTCTCCATCGGGACTGAACTCAATATCATTCACCCCTGCGCGATGACCTGAGAACACGCGAGTCTCGCGCGATCCGAAGTTATAGAGGCGGACGAATCCACGTTTCGTCTGCATATCCTCCCCTCCGTACGCGAGTCCATCTCCTTTCGGTGTGTAGCGAACACTCAGCATGCGCGCAGTGTTTTCCTCTACCAGTGATGTATAGGTTCCGTCCTGAACATTCACGAGAATGATACTTCCCGTCCACGACGCGCCTGCAATAGTCTTGCCGTCGGGACTAATGTCGAGAGACTTCACCTCGAATGGCAATGTGAGTAACCTCTGAACTCTGCCATCACTAACATTCACGACACTCAAAGTTTTTCCACTGGAGACAACGAATTGTGATTTCCCAGGAATAAACGCA
>Ga0065721_10004998_pt1 | contig 17639 bp, 16 predicted proteins | sample Mesricmetagenome_FD_59108 | JGI IMG/M metagenome (GOLD analysis project Ga0065721, IMG submission 59108) | Mesophilic microbial community from rice straw/compost enrichment Sample: eDNA_1 v2 (version 2) | ecosystem: Engineered > Solid waste > Grass > Composting > Bioreactor | place: USA: Davis... | reverse complement strand
TTGAGCTTGAAGGTGTCGTGGCGGCGCTCGGCCAGCAGGCGCTCGGCCTCTTCGATATCGCGCGCGGTATCGCCGCTGGCCAGCGTCCACAGCACCGGCAGCGCGTCGCGCACCGCGCCGCCGAGCAGCGTGGCGAGCGGCACGCCGAGCCGCTTGCCCTGTGCGTCGAGCAGCGCGGTTTCCAACGCCGACTTGGCGAAGCGGTTGCCGCGCGCGACCTTGTTCAGCCGGGCCATCGCGCCATGGACATTGGTGGCGTCCTGGCCGATCAAGGCCGGGGCCAGATAGGTATCGATGGCCAGCTTGATGCCTTCCGGGCTTTCCTCGCCGTAGGACAGGCCGCCGATCGTGGTGGCCTCGCCGATGCCTTCGATGCCGTCGCTGGCGCGCAGCCGCACGATGACCAGCGTCTGCTGCTGCATGGTCGCCATGGCCAGCTGATGCGCGCGGATGGTGGGCAGGTCGACCAGGATCGCGTCGACGGATGTGATGGTGGTTGCCATACCTGGAGGATTGGATTGAGGGTTTGCGGTCGAGTATGCGGCTTGACCGGAGGCCTGTCCAAGACCGAAGATGTCTGATTCCATACCTGTCAGGTATGGATTGAAGTCCAAGGAGGCCACCATGGAACTGCGCCATCTGCGCTATTTCCAGACAGTCGCGCGCGAGCTGAACGTGACCCGCGCCGCCGCGCTGCTGCATATCGCCCAGCCGCCGCTGTCGCGCCAGATCCGCCAGTTCGAAGACGAACTGGGCGTGCCGCTGTTCGAGCGTGTAGGGCGCGGGCTGCGGCTCACCGAGGCGGGGCGCTTTCTGCTCGAACAATCGCTGCAGCTGACGCAGCGGCTCGACGAGATGATCGAAGGCACCCGGCGCATCGGCCGCAACGAGAAGCGCTGGTTCGGCATAGGCTTCGTGCCGTCGGTGCTCTATGGCGTGCTGCCGGACCTGATCCGCGAGTTGCGCGCCGACCAGAGCGAGGTCGAGGTCGGCCTGACGGAAATGATCTCGGTTCAGCAGCTCGAGGCGCTCAAGTCCGGCCGCATCGATCTGGGCTTTGGCCGGCTGGCGCTGAGCGATCCTGCCATCGTGCAGCAGGTCGTGATGGCAGAGCCGCTGGTCGCGGCGCTGCCGGCGCGGGCCGCCCCGCGTGAAGGTGAAGGCGGCGATGGCCGTGGCCGCGTCGGTGGCGATGGCCGTGGGGGTGGCGATGGCGATGGCCCGATGGCGCCGGCCGAACTGGCGCGGCGCGGGCTGATTCTCTATCCCGCGCGTCCGCGGCCCAGCTATGCGGACCACGTGCTGTCGCTGTTCCGCGCCCAGGGGCTGCAGCCGCGCGTGGTGCAGGAGGCGAACGAGCTGCAGACCGCGCTGGGCCTGGTCGCCGCGGGGCTCGGCATCACGCTGGTGCCGGCCTCGGTGCAGCGGTTGCATCGGGACGATGTCCGCTATTGCCCGATCGACGCGCCGGGCTTCGTGTCGCCGGTGATCATGAGCTATCGCGCGGGCGATGCGTCGCCGTTCCTGGCGAGGGCGGTGGCGTGGGTGCGGAGGCAGGCGGAAGCCTCGGGTTGAAACCTCGGGTTGAAACCTCGGGCTGAAACGGGGCCGTCGCCGATCGTTCATTCTTCGGCAAAACACCGCGCCAGAAATTCCACCACCGCCCGTACCGCCGGAAGCTGCCCGCGCCGATGCGGCATCACGACCGACGTCATCACGTGGCCGGCGGTCCAGTCCGGCAGCACGCGCACGATGTCGCCGCGCTGCAGGGCCGCGCGGCAGACCGACAAGGGCAGGCAGGCAATGCCGAGGCCGGCCGCAGCCGCGCTGAGCAGCGCGGTCGATTCGTTGGCGGTCATGCGTGGACGCGGGGTAGCGATGACCGTCTCGCCGTCACGGCTCAGTCGCCAGCTCGTCGCCAGCGGGCGGGTCAGCAGCCCGTCATGGCCGGCCAGCGCCGCGGGCGTCTGCAGCGGGTCGGCGGCGGCGAGATAGCGCGGCGAGGCGACCAGGATGATCGGCTCGGTCGACAGCAGCCGCTGCACAAGTTCGGAATCGGGCAGCGGCGCGAAGTGGCTGCGGATCGCGAGGTCGTAGCCCTCCTGGGCGACATCGACGAAGCGGTCCGACACGTCCAGCTGAAGATGCAGCTTCGGGTAGGCGAGGGCCAGTTCGGGCAGGCGTGGCGCCAAGGTTTGCTGCGCGACCGGTACCGAGGTCGTCAGGCGCACCGTGCCGCTCGGCTCGGCGGCGCGCTGGCGCACCACGTCGTGCGCGGCCTCGGCCTCGATCAGCGCGGCGCGGGCGTGCTCGTGGAAGGCTCGGCCGACGTCCGTCAGCGCGAAGCTGCGCGAGCTGCGGTGGATCAGCCGCGCCCCCAGCCGCTGTTCGAGTTCGGCGACGCGCTTGCTCAGCGTCGACTTCGGGATGCCGAGCTGGCGGGAGGCCGCGGCAAAGCCGCCGTGCTCGACGGCGGCGACGAATAGCGAGAGGTCATTCAGGTTGAGCATGGGTGTCCGCAGCAACGCATCAAAGTCCATGTATATGGACGTTGCGTTGAATTTTTGCCGACTACCGCTTCAATGTCCACAAATCTATAGTCTCTCCATCGACCCGATGCCCGGGTCCTTCACTCGGAGAAACAACATGACCCCCATCCTCTTCTATGGCGTTCCGTCGGGATGCTCGTTCGGTTCGATCGTCGCGCTCGAATGGCTGGGCCAGCCGTATCGGCTGTCCCGCATCGAGATGCCGGAGGTGGTGACCAGCGAGGCCTTCCGCCGCATCAACCCGGTGGGCGAGACGCCGGCGTTGGCCACCGATGCCGGCGCAATCGTGACAGAAAGCATGGCGATCATGAACTGGATCGGCGCGCGCGGCATCGACAGCGCGCTCGGCTTTGCCCAGGGCACACCGGAATTCGACCGGCTCAACCAGATGCTGGCCTACCTGAACACGACCTTCTTCAACGCCTTCGTGCCGCTGTGGCATCTATACGAGCACGCCAGCGACGACACCACCAAGGCGGTGCTGCGCGAGTTCGGGCGGGTGAAGGTGGAGAAGGCGCATGCGCAGCTGAACGCGATGCTGGGCGATCGCCGCTGGCTGCTGGGCGACCGGCGCACGGTGGCCGACGCGTACTTCGCCGGGATTGCGCGCTGGACCGACTACCACGGCGTCGTAAACCGCGCGGACTACCCGAACCTGGATCGGCTCTATCGGCAGCTGCAGGAGGATCCGGCCGTGCGCTTCGCGCATGGGATCGAGGCGCAGGCCGAGGTGAAGTCGGCCGGCGGCTTCGCCGGCCATGTGGAACTGGAGCAGGCCTGGGCAGAGACCCTGGCCGCGCGCCAGCAGCGGCTGGCGGCTTGAAGCTTGAGGCTGAGGCTTGAGGCTTGAGGCTGAGGCTTGAGGCTGAGAACTGAGACTGAGGCTGAGGCTGAGGCTGAGGCTGAGGCTGAGGCTGAGGCTGAGGCTTGAGGCTCGAGGCTGAGGCTTGAGGCTCGAGGCTCGAGGCTGAGGCTCAGCCTCGCTGAGCCGAGGCTTGTGGCGCGGCCGGCGGGGATGTCGCCGGCCATCCCCGCAGTACCTTGGTGTTCGCTTACTCGTCGTCGCTGTACAGCACGCGGCCGACCACGCCGGCGGCGATTGCACCGACGATCGGCGCAACCCAGAACAGCCACAGCTGATGCAGCGCCATGCCGCCCACCATCAGCGCCGGGCCGGTCGAGCGGGCCGGGTTGACCGAGGTGTTCGACACCGGGATCGTGACCAGGTGGATCAGCGTCAGGCACAGGCCGATCGCGAGCGGCGCCAGCGCGCCGTGCGCGCGTTGCGCGGTCGCGCCCAGGATGATCAGCACGAAGAAGAAGGTGGCCAGCACCTCGGTGGCGAACACCGGCATCATGCCAAAGCCGGACGGCGAGCCGGCGTCGAAGCCGTTGGCGGCCAGGCCGCTGACGGTCACGTCGAAGCCGGGCTTGGCGTCCATCAGCTGCAGCAGCGCCAGCGCGGCGAGCGCGCCGCCGATCACCTGCGCCACGATATAGACCGGCGCTTCCTTCCACGGGAAGCGCCCCGCGGTGGCGAGGCCAACCGTCACGGCCGGGTTCAGATGGCATCCCGACACCGGACCCACCGCATAGGCCATGGTCAGCACGGTCAGGCCGAAGGCCAGCGAGACACCGGCAAAGCCGATGCCCAGGTGCGGAAATGCGGCCGCGAGCACGGCCGAGCCGCAGCCGCCGAAGACGAGCCAGAACGTGCCGAAGGCTTCGGCAAGGGGGCGCTTGAAGTGCATGGATCCTTCTCCCGATTGTTTTGAGGCGCGCCGCACGGACACGCGAGGGCGACGTCCGAAAGGTCGCAGCGTGCGGGAGGATTCTAGGTGCCGGTTACGGCGATGTCATGACTCAGGGCGCACTCTTTGCAGTCGTTCACAATTGGCCGGATGAGTGAGACAGGCTTGAACCCAACGTGAATGCTCTCGTGCCAGCCGATGTCTCGAATGCGGGCTGTCAGCAACGGCGCTGGTGGGAGGCGGCTTTCGAGTGGAATGCGTCATGCTTCCTCAGGCTCGAAGCAGGGCTGCACCTTCGTCCGGCATGCCGCGAATGCGGCCGCCGACAGCGCCCCGTCGAAAGGGTCGCAATGCGTCAGCAAGCAGGCTGCGGCCGGACAAAGCGAGCGGACAACGCGGTCGATATCCTGCTTGCGTTGTGCCAAGTCGGGGAGGTGGGCCACGCGTTCCCAATGGGACACCCGATTGCGCAGTGTTCGTAGCGGTTGCAAGAGAGCACTGATTGCGTTGCGTTGTCGCAGGTGCCGCGGCGCATGCGGGAAGATGGCTCTCAGCAGATCTGGTTGGGCGCGCCAGTAGGCCTCGTAGTACCCCGCAAACAAGCCCGCCCAGAACCCCATTGTCAGTTCGGCAACTAATCGATCTGGTGTTTCGGTCTTTTGTGCCTTGTGAAGGGTTGTGCGCGCGACCGCAATCTGGCCGATCTGCTTGTACCCGAGCCACTCCGCCGTGTCGTACCACGTCGCGGTGCCGTATTTCGCCGAAAAGGCGCTGTGGATATTGTTGCGAAGCGCCACCTCCAGCACGTGCAAAGCCGGAGACAAGCGCATCGCGACATCCATGTTGTGTGCATAGCGCGTGGCGATGTCGAGTTTCGAAGGGGCCGGTTCGCCATCGTGGTAGGCGTGCAATCGAGCCACCGAGAAGGTGCGCTGAAGCGCCGGGTAGAAGCCTTGCATGGGGATTCCGTCCTGCTATACTCGCCGAGTAATCCCCGGCAAGGTCTTCTCCTGGCCACGACCCGCGCAAGCGGGGTGCCAAACAGTCAGTGCTCAGACTCCGGGGCTGGGATTGGAAAAGGGCGCCTAATAAGCGCCCTTTTCGCATTTGTGCGTGCCGTTAGGCACAAAGACTGATCTTAGCTTCGGGACGCCGACGTTACATCCGCTTCTTGCTTGCAAAGCAGTGGGGCTTGTTGCATTCCAATAGTGTGGCGACGAAATCGAACGCGGTTTGTGGGCCGGCTCGATTGGGTTCTCGCTGTTGCCGGCCCGCCCCGCATCGCAGCATGACAACGCATCGACCGACGCCGAGGATTTCGGTCGGGGTTGTCCGCTTGCGAGCGATTCGGACGTCGCGAAGTTTCCGCTGCGAGAACCGCATGTACAAAGTCTATTGGACCACCTACGACGCCGACGGCGTGCCTGCCGCGCATGCCGAGGACTACGGCCCGGATCAGCTTGCCGCCGTGCTGGCGCGTTGCGAGGCGCTGCGGGCGCGGCAGCGCGCCGGTGAGCCGGTCGGCTTTGTGACGATGGTGTCGGAGAATCCGTATAGCGTCGGGCATCCAGGGGCGGCCGATGTCGAGCCCGGCTATGCCTGGTACAAGCGGCGGCCGCCGCCGCGCTAGGGCAACGGGAGGATGCCGAGGCTTGCGCCTGACTACTGCACCGCCTCGATGTCCCCCATCCACGGGCCGAGCTCGCGCCGCAAGGTCGACAGGTCGATCGGCTTGCCCAGCACGCGCGCACCGGCGATCGGCTCCTGCAGGTCCGCGCCGGCGCCATAGCCGGTCATCAGCACCACATCGATATGCGGCTGCTGGGCGCGCAGCGCTACCGCCAGGGCGTCGCCGGCCATGCCCGGCAGCGTGATATCGGTCAGCAGCACGTCGAAGCGCCGGGCGTCGGCCAGCTGCAGCGCTTCCTCCGCCGAGGCGGCCGCGGCGCAATCCAGGCCGAAGCCGAGCAGTACTTCCTGCAGCGCCTCGCGCGACGGGACGTCGTCCTCCACCAGCAATACGGTGGCGGCCACGCCATCGCGCCGGGGCTGCGGCAACTGCGCAGGCGCCGGCTCGCTCTTGCGCCGATGGGCGTCCAGCACGGCCCGGACCGCGCGGGCCAGATCGTCGCGCCGGTAGGGTTTGTTCAGCAGCGTCACCCCGTGGTCGAGCCTGCCCAGGTGAAAGATCTCGTCGCGGGTATAGCCGGAGGCGAACAGCACCGGAATCGGCGGCCGGCGCTGCGCCGCCCGGCGCGCCAGTTCGCCGCCCTTGATGGTGCCGGGCATGATCACGTCGGTGAACAGCAGGTCGATGGCGATGCCGCTGTCGATCAGCGACCAGGCGGCGTCGCCGTTCGGCGCGATGCGCACGCGATAGCCGAGCTGGGCCAGCATCTCGACCGCGGTGATGCGCACGTCGGGATCGTCCTCGACCACCAGGATCGTTTCGCCGCCGCCGACCGGTGCCGGCTCCTGCTCCGCGGTCTCGGGCGTTTCTGCCTCGACGCAGCGAGGGAAGAACATCTGCACCGTGGTGCCGCGGCCGACGGTGCTCTGGATCGCGATATGGCCGCCGCTCTGCTTGACGAAGCCGAACACCATGCTCAGGCCCAGGCCGGTGCCGTGGCCGTCGGCCTTGGTGGTGAAGAAGGGCTCGAAGGCGTGCTCCAGCACGTCGGCGGTCATGCCGGTACCGGTGTCGGCCACGCGAAAGACCACGTAGTCGCCGTCCGGCCGTTCGGGCGCGTTGGTGGTCCAGGTGTCGGCGTCGGACGATGGCATGCCGTCGAGCACGATATTGGCGGCCGAGATGGTCAGCGTGCCGCCGCCGCGCATCGCGTCGCGGCCGTTGATGGCCAGGTTCAGCAGCGCGTTCTCGAGCTGGTTGCGGTCCGCCTTGATGTTCCACAGGTCGTCGGGCGTCTGCGTCTCGACCTTGATCGCCTCGCCCAGCGCCCGATGCAGGATCTCGGCCATGCCGCCGATCAGCCGGCCGGGATTGACCACCGCCGGCGACAGCGGCTGGCGGCGCGCGAAGGCCAGCAGGTGCGAGGCCAGCTTGGCGCCGCGGCGCACCGCGTTGGCGGCCGTCGCGATGCGGCCCTGCGCGATCGGGTTGTCGCCGGCTTCGGTGGCGAGCATCTGCAGGTTGCCGCTGATGACCTGCAGCACGTTGTTGAAGTCATGCGCGATGCCGCCGGTCAGGTTGCCGATCGCCTCCATCTTCTGCGCCTGCCGCAGCTGGCCCTCGGCCAGCGCGCGCGCCGCGATCGCGTCGGCGACGCGCTTTTCCAGCGTCTCGGTCAGCTGCCGCAGCGCCTGCTCGGCGAGCTTTCGCTCGTCGATGTCGATCAGCACGCCGGGAAAGCGGTAGGGCTCGCCATGCGAGTCGAACTCGCACTGGCCGTTGGCCTGGACCCACAGATAGCTGTCGTGGGCGCGCCGGATCCGGTATTCGGCGCGGAACGGCGCGCCGGTGCGGATGGCCTCGTCGGTCAGGCGGGCCAGTTCCTCGATGTCGTCCGGATGGATCACCGCGTTGATGATCGTGCGCGGCACGCCTTGCACAGCCTGGGCCAGTCCGACCGAGAAGGTGCGGGCGAAGCGCTCGTCCCCGGTCAGGGTATCGGAGGCGATGTCCCAGACCCAGGTGCCCAGCACCGCGCCGGTATTGAGCGCCAGCTGCAGCCGTTCGTTGGCCTGCTGCAGCGCGGTCTCGGCTTCCTGCCGCCAGCGCTCGGTCAGCACGCGCTCGGTGGTCTCGACCACCACCGCCAGCACGCCGGAGGGGGCGCCGTCGTCGTTGGCCACCGGGCTGTAGTAGAGGTCCATCCAGACCTCTTCGGGACGTCCGTTGCGCAGCAGCACCAGTTCCTTGTCGCGGAAGGACAGCGTGCCGCCGGCCAGGCAGGTCTGCATCACGTGGCGGTTGAAGTCGGCCACCTCGGGCCACCCCAGTTCGACCGGGCAGCCCAGCAGATACGGATGCCGGCCGCCCGCGAAGACGGCGTAGGCATCGTTGTAGATCATGTAGCCCGGACGGCCCCACAACATCACCATCGGCACCGGCGAGGCCAGCAGCAGCCGGACCGCGGCGGCCAGGCTGGGCGGCCAGCGGTCGATCGGGCCCAGTTCGGTGGTGGACCAGTCGAACGCGCGGATGCGTTCGGCCATTTCGCCGTGCCAGCCGGAACAGTCGTGATGTTCTGCCAGGAATGGCATGGTGTGAAGCGAGAGTGGCGACAGGGAGATTGTGCTGGCGCAGAAGGCGTTTGCCAATGCCGGCGCCCCGGGGAGGGCGGCTCCGCGGACCCACCCCTATATATAGAGAGAGGCCAGAGCCGCGGAGGCGCATCGTCGCGAGCGCGCTGTCTAGCGGCGGTCGAGCGCGCAGTCGAGTGGAGGGTGGAGCGGACGGTCGCGCAGGCAATCAAGCCGACCGCGCCGCCCCGTCACTGCGCTCCGGCCACGACCGGCTGAGAAGGATGGGCGCGGCGGCCGGAGCCGCCGCGCCGGTCTCGGTGGCCGAGGCTCAGTCGCGCGTTTCGAGCGCGCGGTTGATGCGCAGCGCCAGCATCGTGCACGCGACGCCGGACAGCAGGTAGATGCTGACCGCGACCAGGCCGAACTTGACCGACAGGCCGAGCGCGACCAGCGGAGCAAACGCGGCGCCGAACAGCCAGGCGAAGTCCGAGGTCAGCGCCGCGCCGGTATAGCGGAAGCGCCGTTCGAAGTTCGAGGTCACGGTGCCGGACGCCTGGCCATACGACAGGCCGAGCAGCAGGAAGCCGATCAGGATGAACAGGTCCTGCGCCGCCTCGCCGCCGCCGAGCAGCATCGGCGTGAACAGGCTGAACACGCCGATCAGCGTCGCCAGCAGGCCCAGCGTGGTGCGCCGGCCGATGCGGTCGGCGATCCAGCCCGACAGGATGGTGCCGACGATGCCGACCAGCGCGCCGGCGATCTGCACCTTCAGCACGCTGTTGACGCTTTGCGTCGCCTGCAGCGCCAGCCAGGACAGCGGGAACACCGTCACCAAATGGAACAGCGCGTAGCTGGCCAGCGCGGCGAAGGCGCCGATGAAGATGTTGTAGCCCTGGCCGCGCACCATCTCACGGGTGCTGATCGGCTCGAGCTCGCCTTCCTCCAGCAGCCGGGTGTATTCCTCGGTCACCACCAGGCGCAGCCGGGCGAACAGCGCGACCACGTTGATGGCGAAGGCCACGTAGAACGGATAGCGCCAGCCCCACTCGAGGAAGTCGTCCGCCGCCAGGTTGGCGTGCAGGTACAGGAACAGCCCGCTGGCGACCAGGAAGCCGATCGGCGCGCCCAGCTGGCCCAGCATCGCGTACCAGCCGCGCCGGTCCGGCGGCGCGTTCAGCGCCAGCAGCGACGGCAGGCCGTCCCAGGAACCGCCGAAGGCCACGCCCTGCAGGAAGCGGAACACCGCCAGCATCACGATCGCGTTCTCGCCCAGCGAGGCATAGCCGGGCAGGAAGGCGATGCCGACGGTCGAACAGCCCAGCAGGAACAGCGCGGCGGTCAGCTTGACGCCGCGGCCCCAGCGCCGCTGGATCGCCATGAACAGCGCGGTGCCCAGCGGGCGCCCGAAAAAGGCGATCGCAAAGATGGTGAAGGCGTAGAGCGTCCCTTCCAGCCGCCCGACGAACGGGAAGAACACCGACGGGAAGACCAGCACCGAGGCGATGCCGTAGACGAAGAAGTCGAAGTACTCGGAGGCCCGGCCAATGACGACGCCGGTGGCGATCTCGCCCGGCGCGACCGGCGAATGCGATCGGTCGTCGCTGGCGGGAAGTGAAGGGAAAGGCGCTTGCGAATCGTGCGTGATACTCGACATGCTTCCTCGCTAAATCAGATAGCGCTACGCCGGACGGACGCGCCCGCCAGGCGCCGCGACCATTGGGACAAAATGTCCAATTCTCCGCGCTTGCCGAATAGAGTACATTTCGCTCCGGTTGTAACAGCTGCGTCCGTCGCACCCGAAGCATTCGTAGTACCAGTCTCCCCCAAGACGGCTACGCTATTTCCTCTGCCGGCAATGCCCCTCATTAATACCATTCGCGGGTTGATTTTGCTGCCCGCCATTACCCTATTGACAGGTTGTAATGCTGTGTTGTTGTCTCCTTCGGGTGACATTGCGGTACAGCAACGTAACCTAATATACATCTCCACGGCGCTGATGCTGCTGATCATCGTCCCGGTGATCGCGCTGACGCTGTTCTTCGCCTGGCGGTATCGGGCGTCGAACAAGGACGCCCCCTACTCGCCCGACTGGGACCATTCCACGGTGCTGGAACTGGTGATCTGGTCGGCGCCGCTGCTGATCATCATCGCGCTGGGCGCGATCACCTGGGTCAGCACCCATGCGCTGGACCCGTACCGGCCGCTGGAGCGGATCGACGCCAAGCGTTCGCTGCCGACCAACGTCAAGCCATTGACGGTGGAAGTCGTGGCGCTGGACTGGAAGTGGCTGTTCTTCTATCCGGAGCACGGGATCGCCACCGTCAATGAAATGGCGGCGCCGGTCGACCGTCCGATCCAGTTCAAGATCACCGCCTCGACCGTCATGAACTCGTTCTTCGTGCCGGCGCTGGCAGGGCAGATCTACGCGATGCCGGGCATGGAGACCAAGCTGCATGCGGTCATCAACAAGCCTGGCGAATACGAGGGCCTGTCGGCCAACTACAGCGGCGCGGGCTTCTCCGGCATGCGCTTCAAGTTCCACGGCCTGGACGAGCAGGGCTTCGAGCAGTGGATCGCCAAGGCCAAGGCCAGCGGCCAGACCCTGACCCGCGAGGACTACCTGAAGCTGGAGCAGCCGAGCGAACGCGAGCCGGTGCGCTACTACGCCAGCGTCGACAAGGGCCTGTACGACAAGATCCTGAACCGCTGCGTCGAAGCGAACCGGATGTGCATGAACGAAATGATGGCGATCGACGAGCAGGGCGGCCAGGGCAAGCCCGGCGCCTTCAACGTCGCCACGCTCGACCCCGCCACGCGCGCACGCCTTGGCCTGCAGGATGCGCCGGTGCGCAGCTATGTCGGCGGCATGTGCACGGTCGCCGATCCGGACGGCTCCGGTGCCTTCGGCCCGGCGGCGTCCACCTTTGCGCCGGCCGGCGAATCCGCCGCCGTGACGCTTCCCCAGCTACCCCTCACACAACGCGCTGTAGCCGGCGTTGACCAGCATGCTTGACAGTTTCGACCTCACCAAGCTCATTTTCGGCCGTCTCTCCTGGGAGGCGATTCCGCTGCACGAGCCCATCCTGATCGCCACCTTCGCGGCGGTCGTGCTCGGCGGGCTGACGCTCGTCGGCGCGCTGACCTATTTCCGCGCCTGGGGCTACCTGTGGCACGAGTGGTTCACCAGCATCGATCACAAGAAGATCGGCATCATGTACATGGTGCTCGGCCTCGTGATGCTGCTGCGCGGCTTTGCCGACGCGATCATGATGCGTCTGCAGCAGGCGATCGCCTTCGGCGACAACATGGGCTACCTGCCACCGCATCACTACGACCAGATCTTCACCGCCCACGGCGTGATCATGATCTTCTTCGTCGCGATGCCGCTGGTCACGGGCCTGATGAACTACGTGGTGCCGCTGCAGATCGGCGCGCGCGACGTGGCCTTCCCGTTCCTGAACAACTTCAGCTTCTGGATGACCACCGCCGGCGCCGTGCTGGTGATGGTGTCGCTGTTCGTCGGCGAATTCGCCAAGACGGGCTGGCTGGCCTATCCGCCGCTGTCGGGCATCCTGCAGAGTCCGGACGTGGGGGTGGATTACTACATCTGGGCCTTGCAGATAGCGGGCATCGGTACCTTGCTGTCAGGCGTCAACCTGCTGGTGACCATCGTCAAGATGCGCGCCCCGGGCATGACCATGATGAAGATGCCGGTCTTCACCTGGACCTCGCTGTGCACCAACGTGCTGATCGTCGCCGCCTTCCCGGTGCTGACGGCCGTGCTCGCGCTGCTGTCGCTGGACCGCTACGTCGGCACCAACTTCTTCACGAACGACTTCGGCGGCAACCCGATGATGTACGTGAACCTGATCTGGATCTGGGGCCACCCCGAGGTGTACATCCTGATCCTGCCGGCGTTCGGCATCTTCTCGGAAGTGGTGTCGACCTTCTGCCGCAAGCGCCTGTTCGGCTATGCGTCGATGGTCTACGCGACGGTCGTGATCACGGTGCTGTCGTACCTGGTCTGGCTGCACCACTTCTTCACGATGGGTTCGGGTGCCAGCGTCAACTCGTTCTTCGGCATCACGACGATGATCATCTCGATCCCGACCGGGGCGAAGATCTTCAACTGGCTGTTCACGATGTACCGCGGCCGCATCCGCTTCGAAGTGCCGATGCTGTGGACCGTGGGCTTCATGGTCACCTTCGTGATCGGTGGCATGACCGGCGTGCTGCTCGCCGTGCCGCCCGCCGACTTCGTGCTGCATAACAGCCTGTTCCTGATCGCCCACTTCCACAACGTGATCATCGGTGGCGTGCTGTTCGGCCTGTTCGCCGGCATCAACTACTGGTTCCCGAAGGCGTTCGGCTTCAAGCTCGACGATTTCTGGGGCAAGGTCTCGTTCTGGTTCTGGCTGGTCGGCTTCTATGCCGCGTTCATGCCGCTGTACGTGCTGGGCCTGATGGGCGTGACCCGCCGCGTCAGCCACTTCACCGATCCGTCGCTGCAGATCTGGTTCCAGGTCGCCGCCGTCGGTGCGTTCCTGATCGCGATCGGCATCGCCGCCTTCGTGATCCAGCTGGTGGTCAGCTTCAAGCGCCGTGCCCAGCTGCGCGACGTGACCGGCGATCCGTGGGATGGCCGCACGCTGGAATGGTCGACCTCGTCGCCGCCGCCCGCGTACAACTTCGCGTTCACGCCCGTGGTGCACGACAACGACGCCTGGTGGCAGATGAAGGACCGCGGCTACGAGCGTCCGCAGAAGGGCTTCCTGCCGATCCACATGCCGAAGAACACCGGTGCGGGCATCATCCTCGCCGGCCTGTCGACGGTGCTGGGCTTTGCGCTGATCTGGCATATGTGGCTGCCGGCCGCCGTCGCGTTCGTCGCCCTGCTGGCGGTCGCGATCGGCCACACCTTCAACTACCAGCGTGACTACTACATCCCGGCGGAGCACGTCGTCCGCACCGAGGAAGAACGCACCCGCCTGCTTGCACAACATGCTTGACACCATCGCAACCCAACCGGCCGGCGCCAGCGGCGCGCCGGTCCGCGGCGGCTCCAACGAGCTGCGCTTCTACCTGCCGACCGAGCATCACCCGCAGAACGGGACGATGCTGGGCTTCTGGCTGTACCTGATGAGCGACTGCCTCATCTTCGCCTGCCTGTTCGCCGTACACGGCGTGCTGGGCCGCAGCTATGCGGCCGGCCCGTCGGGCGCCGACCTGTTCGACCTGCCGCTGGTAGCGCTGAACACGTCGATGCTGCTGCTGTCGTCGATCACCTACGGCTTCGCGATGCTGGAGATGCAGCGCAACAAGCTCAAGGGCACGATGGTGTGGCTGGCCATCACCGGCCTGCTGGGCGCGGCCTTCGTCGGCCTGGAACTGTACGAGTTCTCGCACCTGATCCACGAAGGCGCGGTGCCGCAGCGCAGCGCGTTCCTGTCGTCGTTCTTCACGCTGGTCGGCACCCACGGCCTGCACGTGACCTTCGGCATCATCTGGCTGATCACGCTGATGTTCCAGCTGAACAAGCACGGCCTGATCGCGGCCAACAAGCGCCGCCTGATGTGCCTGTCGCTGTTCTGGCACTTTCTGGATGTGGTCTGGATCGGCGTGTTTACCTTCGTCTATCTGATGGGAGTGATGGTATGAGCGCCCACGACTATTCGTTCTCGAACCTGGCCGACCAGGGCGGCCACGGCCATCACGGCGATCACGGCCACGGTCATGGCCACGACGATCACCACGATCACGACGGCGCCGCGCATGGCACCCTGAAGAGCTATGTGATCGGCTTCGTGCTGTCGGTGATCCTGACGGCGATCCCGTTCTGGCTGGTGATGGGCAAGGTCATCGACAACCAGAACACCACCGCGCTGGTGATTCTCGGCTTCGCCGCCGTGCAGATCGTGGTCCACATGATCTACTTCCTGCACATGAACACCAAGTCGGAAGGTGGCTGGAACATGCTGGCGCTGATCTTCACGATCGTGCTGGTCGTCATCACGCTGGCCGGCTCGCTTTGGGTCATGTATCACATGAACACGAATATGATGCCGGTGATGACGCACGACATGAAATCGATGCCTTGACCACGCCTCGTCCCGCAAACCACAGCCCGGATCGCAAGCCCGTTCCCCGCAGCCCGGCCGCCCTCGCGGTGCTGGCGCTGCTGGCGGTACTGGCTTTCGCCGGGCTGTTTGCATTGGGCACCTGGCAGGTCGAGCGCCGCGCCTGGAAGCTCGACCTGATCGAACGCGTCGAGTCGCGCGTGCATGCGCCGCCGGTGGATGCGCCGGCACCCGAGCGCTGGCCGCTGGTCAGCGCCGCGGCCGACGAATACCGGCATGTGCGCGTGACCGGCACCTTCCTGCACGATCGCGAGACGCTGGTGCAGGCCACCACCGCGTTCGGCGGCGGCTTCTGGGTGATGACGCCGATGCGCATGCGCGACGGCACCGTCGTGCTGATCAACCGCGGCTTCGTGCCGCCCGAATTCCGCTCGCGCGAGAGCCGCGCCAAGGAAGAGCCGTCGGGCGAGACCACGGTCACCGGCCTGCTGCGCATCAGCCAGACCGGCGGCGGCTTCCTGCGCCGCAACGATCCGGCCGCCGATCGGTGGTATTCGCGCGATGTGCAGGCGATCGCCGCCGCGCGCGGGCTCGAACGGGTCGCGCCTTACTTCATCGATGCCGACGCCGGCCCGCAGGAGGCGTTCGGCGCGTCGGGCGCGCCGCGCCGCTGGCCGGTCGGCGGGCTGACCGTGGTGACCTTCCACAACAGCCATCTGGTCTACGCGCTGACCTGGTACGGGCTGGCGCTGATGGTGCTGGGCGCCGCCTGGTACGTCGGCCGCGAGGAACTTCGGCTGCGCCGCGGCCGATGAGGGACAATGCGGGGCATGCCGGTCCGTCCGGCTTGCCCCGCATGGCCGGCATGTCAGCATGTACGGCATGCACGGCATGTACGGCATGTACGGCATGTACGGCATGTACGGCATGTACGGCATGTACGGCATGTACGTCATGTACGGCATGCCACGGCCCGCGCCGCGGCGGCTCGCTTCGAGCGCCGGCGCCATCCTGCTTCGACCCTGATTGATGCCTCTTTCCACCGATTCCCCTCCGAAGCCCGCGGGCGCCGCGCTGTCCGCCGCCAAGGGCGCCCCGGCCCCCGAGCGGCGGGGCGAGCGCGCGCTCGACGCGACCGCCCGCAAGAACATGGAGCAGCTGATCGAGCTGCGCTGGATCGCGGTGCTTGGCCAGGTCGCCACCATCAGCGTGGTGCATTTCGGCCTCGACGTGCCGCTGCCGGTCAACCAGATGCTGGCGGTGCTGCTCGGCCTGATCGCCTTCAACGCGCTGAGCCTGCTGCGGCTGCGCTTCGTCGCCGAGGTCTCGCAGACGCAGCTGTTCGTCTCGCTGCTGGTCGATATCGGCATGCTGACCGCGCTGCTGTACCTGAGCGGCGGCGCGTCCAATCCCTTCGTCTTCCTCTACCTGCTGCAGGTGATCCTCGGCGCGGTGCTGCTGCAGGCGTGGTCAATCTGGGTGATCGTGGTGGTCACCGCCTCGTGCTTCGCGGGCCTGGCGCTGGTCGGCAAGCCGCTGGCGCTGCCGCCGGACCACGAGCAGGGGCTCGCCAGCCTCTATATCCAGGGCATGCTGATCTGCTTTGTGCTGAACGCGGCGCTGCTGGTGGTCTTCATCACGCGGATCATGCGCAATCTGCGCGCCCGCGACGAGCATCTGGCCGACCTGCGCCAGCGCGCCGCCGAGGAAGAACATATCGTCCGCATGGGCCTGCTGGCCTCCGGCGCCGCGCATGAACTCGGCACGCCGCTGGCCACGCTGGCGGTGATCCTGTCCGACTGGCGCCGCATGGAGCCGTTCTCGAAGGACCCGGAACTGCTGCAGGAACTCGGCGAGATGCAGACCCAGGTGCAGCGCTGCAAGTCCATCGTCAGCGGCATCCTGCTGTCGGCGGGCGAGGCGCGCGGCGAGGCGCTGACCGAAACCACGGTGCGCCGCTTCGTCGACGATCTGGTCGCCGAATGGCGCGCGACGCGGCCGGTCGGCGAGTTCTCCTACGAATACCGCTTTGGCCAGGACCTGCCGATCCTGTCGGACTCGGCCATCAAGCAGATGGTCTGCAACGTGCTCGACAACGCGCTGGAGGCCTCGCCGCGCTGGGTCGGCCTCGACGTGCGGCGCGAGGATGATACGCTGGTGCTGTCGGTGCTCGACGAAGGCCCCGGTTTCGCGCCGCAGATGCTCGAGCGGCTGGGCAAGCCCTATCAGTCGAGCAAGGGCCGGCCGGGCGGCGGACTGGGGCTGTTCCTGGTCGTCAATGTCGCCCGCACGCTCGGCGGCAGCGTGGCCGCGCACAACCGTCCGCAAGGCGGCGCGATGGTGACGATGAAGCTGCCGCTGGCGGCAATCACGCTGGAAGAGGAGGCCGAAGATGCAGCCCAATGATCCCGAGCGCGGCACTGCTGCGGCCGATCAATCGACCCAGACCACCCAGCCGCAGGCCGAGGCCGGTCGCGTGCTGATGATCGTCGAGGACGACGCGGCCTTCGCCCGCACGTTGCGCCGCTCGTTCGAGCGGCGCGGCTATCAGGTCCTGCATGCGACCAGCCTCGAAGGGATGAACGAACTGCTGAAGGAACATTCGCCGGGCTATGCGGTGGTGGACCTGAAGCTCAAGGGCGAGGCCTCGGGCCTGGCCTGCGTGCAGGCGCTGCATGCGCACGATGCGGACATGCTGATCGTGGTGCTGACCGGCTACGCCAGCATTGCCACCGCGGTCGAGGCGGTCAAGCTCGGGGCCTGCCACTATCTGGCCAAGCCGTCGACCACCGACGACATCGAGGCCGCCTTCGAGCGCGCCACCGGCGATGTGGACGTCGAAGTCACCGGCCGTCCCACCTCGATCAAGACGCTCGAGTGGGAGCACATCCACGAGACGCTGGCCGCCACCGGCTTCAATATCTCCGAGGCGGCGCGCCGGCTCGGCATGCACCGCCGCACGCTGGCGCGCAAGCTGGAGAAGCAGCGGATCAAGTAGGGCCGGGCGGCGGGCATCCCCCGCCGTACGTCTGCCGCCGTGCGTCTCCCGGCGGACG
>Ga0065721_10004973_pt1 | contig 17657 bp, 14 predicted proteins | sample Mesricmetagenome_FD_59108 | JGI IMG/M metagenome (GOLD analysis project Ga0065721, IMG submission 59108) | Mesophilic microbial community from rice straw/compost enrichment Sample: eDNA_1 v2 (version 2) | ecosystem: Engineered > Solid waste > Grass > Composting > Bioreactor | place: USA: Davis... | reverse complement strand
ACATCAGCCAGGGCAGCCCGTAGAAGACGAGTTGCGTGAGCCACACCAGGGCCCAGCGCCATTTGTCGAAGTTGCCGTGGACCGCGCGCGGGTAGATCTTCTTGCGGGCTTGGTACAGCGAGATGACCTGGCTGGAGTCGGCGGGTCCGGTGGCCGCTGCCGCGGGGTCCGGGGTCGTGATGCTCATGGAATGCCCTGGAGGTGGACGGTCGTGGAGGGAAACGGTCCGGGGCGGACATCACGCCCGGCTCCGGCTGCCTTGCTCCTGCCGGTTCCAAGTTCCGTGCCAAGGTCGACAAACCGAGAAAAACCCATACCGGACAATCACTTGAACGGCGGATGAACGTGCTTTGCGCTCCTTGCTGCCAGGCCGGGCTGACTGCTCTGTCAGTGCTGGCAGTGCGGGTGGCGGCGGGCCCGGCGCAGTGGCGCGCGGACGTGCGCCCGCCCGCGGACGGCACCCGCGAGGCGAGGCCGCGCCGCCCGGGTGGAAGCGCGGCGGGGGAGGGAAATGAAGGAGGCTGAAGCGGGGGAAGGCGCGGTGGCCGCGCCGTTCCATGCCGCGCGGCCGGCAGGCGCGCCTGGCCTCGGTGGCCGTGGGCGCGGTCCGGACTTCAGCAGGGATCGGCCGTGCGCCGCTTGCCCAGCGGCACGCGCAGCCTATCGAGGCCGTGCAGCCACTGGCGCATCGCGTCCGTGGGCATGGGGTGCGCCAACAGGTGGCCCTGCACCTCGGTGCAGCCGGCGGCCTGCAGCGCGCGCAGCTCGGTGGCCGTCTCCACGCCGTCGGCCACCACGCGCAGCCCCAGGCCGCGTGCCAGGCCGGCGCAGGAGGCCACGATGGTGCGCCGGGTCACGTCGGCGTCGATGTTCGTCACCAGCGAGCGGTCGAACTTCAGCTCCGACAGCGGCAGCTGCGCCAGCTGCATCAGGCTGGAGTAGGCGGTGCCGAAATCGGTGATGGACAGGTTGAAGCCCAGCAGCCTGCAGCGCGCCGTGTTCTCGATCACGGTGGGCAGGTCCGCGGCTGCGTCGCTCTCGCTGATCTCGATCGTGATCGAGGCCGGGTCAACCTTGCTGTCCTGCACGATGCGCTGCAGCTCGATGCAGAAATCGGGGTCCGACAGCGAGTGCATCGACGCCTTGATCGAGCCGCTCAGGGGCTGCCCGTCCCGCACGCAGTCCGCCAGGAAGCCGCAGGTCTGTCGCACCAGTGCCAGGGTGGCGGCTTCCAGCAGGCCGTGGCGCTTGAGCGCGGGCTGCAGCCGCGCGGGCGGCAGTGGCGTGCCGTCCTCGGCCACGCCGTGCAGGATCGCTTCCACGCCCACGACCTCGCGGCTGTCCAGATGCAGTTGCGGCTGCAGCCAGGCCTGCAGGCGGTCGTGCTGCAGCATCGAGCGCAGCGCTTCGGCCGTGAGCTCCGGCGCTGGCACCGGCGCGCGGGCCGGCACCGCGACGCGGTACGGACGCAGCGCCTGCGCGATCTGCCCGGCGGTCAAGGGCCGCTCCGCGTAGCCCGCCACCCGCAGGTTGCAGGCGCCGGCCATGGCCAGCGCACTCTTGAGCACCACCCGTTGCTGCGGCTGCAGCACGAGGAACAGCGCGGGTGCGCGCGGGTCGTGCGTCAGCAACCGCATCAGGGCAAACGCGTCGCCGTCGTCGAAATGCAGCCCGCACACCAGCACATCCGGCGGCGCGGCTTCGCAATGCAGATGCAGCAGCAGGTGCTGCAGGGAGCGCAGGCGCAGATCGACCCGCCAGCCCTCGGCGCCCAGCTCGGTTTCGACCTGGGCCACGTGGGCGGTGTCGTTGCTCAGCAGCCAGGCGCGACCGGGCCGTAACGCTGCCGCGGGCTTGGAATGCGTGGCGGCCATCACCACCTCCTGGTCGCCGCGCGCGGCTGCCGTGCGAGCTGGCCCAAATGCCATGCCGCGGCGGCGTGCAGACGCCATGCCAGACGCCTCGTGAGAGGAAGAAGAACGAATCGGCGGAGCCACGTCAAAACCTTAACTTCTTCTGTCTGATGAAACAAGATGTGTGATCATAACCATCAGACGGAAGAAAATATGAATCCAGCTTCGCGAAATGGAATTGTCAGGAGGGTCTGCTCTCCGTTTCCCAATTGATGGGTCTGTCTGCCGTGCCGGGATACCTGGCCGGATGCACCTATACAGTCACGCTCCGGGCAACTGCTTCATCGGTCTTCTGGTGCCTTTCTGTAGGAGGCGCCGCAATTGATGCCGATGTCACACCTGAGTGCCCGGTGGATTTGCAGTGACTATGGGTTCATCGGGGTCGCCGCCAGGCCGACGACGTATCACATGAAGAAAATCGATTTTTGCGAATGGGTGGGGGCCCATTCGGTGCAGGGGCGCCACGGGTTCGAACGGCAGCGGGCTCTGGCCCGTGCCTGGCACGGCCTGGCGGCGCTGCTGATCATTGGCGCAACCTCCCCATGGCGCGATGGCGCCTTCGGCAGCCTGTGGGTCGCGCCGGTGCTGGCGCTGCTGTACGTACTGCTCGGCCTGGCGCAGTTCATGGGTCTGAAGCGCCAGCCCGATGGCCTGGTACGGCTGCAGTACTTCACGATGTTCACGGACTGCGCCGCCCTCGCGGTGCTGCTGTGCGACGCACCGACGGCCACGGCCTTTCTCTCTCCCTATCTCATCTTCCTGACCGTGCCAGTGGGGCTGCGCTACGGCGCCCGAGCCTTCTGGTTCGCCTGGACAGGCATGGTGCTGACGGCCACGCCCGTGCTGCTGCTGGGACACCCGTTCTGGAGCCTCCATTCGCACCTGGGGCTTGCGCTGCTGTTCCTGGCGATGCTGCTCGGGGCGTCCTTCGGCCCAGTGCTGCGCAAGCTGCACGACCGGCAGCGGGAAGCCATGGAGGAATCCAGGATCCAGGCGCTGGAAGCCGCCATGGTGACCAAGAGCGCGTTCCTGGCGCGGGTCAGCCACCAGCTGCGCTCGCCGCTGCAGGCAATCGTTTCTTCGCTGGAATTGATGGAGTCGCCCTCGCAGCAGGCCATGCGGCACAAGCTGGTGCAAAACATATCCGCCTCGGCCAGCAAATTGTCGATGGAATTGCGCGACCTGCTGACCATTGCGCGCGCCGAGGCCTGGCAATTGCAGCTCGAACCCGCGACTTTCGATGCCGCGATGCTGCTGGAATCGGTGGCGACGGAAATTTACGAGGGTGGCGTGATTTCTAACGGGCGGATTCTCAAGGTGGTGCCGCAGGATCCGCTGTTCGTGGTGGCCGATTCCGACAAGATCGTGCAGGTGCTCATCCAAATTGCCAAGCACGTGCTGTGCACCTCACGCACGTCTTCGCTGATGCTGACGATGAAGGGTTATGACGCGCTGACCCGTTCGGTCACCTTCATCGTCGAAGGCGAATTGCCGGAAGCGCAAGCAGCGAATGAAGCCGGGGTGGCGGCCACTGTATCCGGCTCCGTGGCGCTGGAGGCCGGGCACCGGGATGAACTCAATGACAGCCTGAGCCTCACGCTGGTCAAGACCCTGGTCGAATTACTGGGCGGCAGCGTCTCACCCAGCAGTACCTCGCCGTCGCGGCAAGGTTTCAACGTGGTGATTCCATGCGAGGTGGTTTCCGAGGACGAAGGCGGCAGCGAATGGGAAGGCCCCCCGTCCAAAGTGCTGCTGGTCACGGAAAACGCGCGTGCCCAGGCCGAGGTGCAGGCGATCATCGAGCGCCTGGAATTCGAGGTGGAATGCGTCTCCTCGGTGCCTGTAGCGGCGAACCGGCTGGCGCTGAAAACCTATGCGCTGGTGGTGGTGGACATGAATCTGCCCAAGCGCAATGGCAAGCGCCTGGCCACGGTCATGAAGAACGGCAGCAGCGCCAACCGTGAAACCACGGTATTGGCTTTCAATGTGCGCCAGTCCAAGGAGGGCGCCGATAAACCCTGGCCTTTCGATGCCGTGATCGCCGGCGCTCCCGGCGACGGCCATTTCCTGAAAGCTATTTCCTCGCTCCTGCTTGCGAAATTGCAGCATTGATGATGGAAAAACGCACCGGTTTCTCGAAAAACAGGATCTTGTGGGTCGCCATGAGCGAGGCCACCTCGGATTCGCTGGCCAGGCCGGTGCCGATCTGACCGGTGAGCACCGCCACCGGCGCCTCGGGCTTGGTCTTGCGAATATCGTCGATCAACGTCTTGGCGGTTTCCTCGCCCACGAGCCAGTCCAGGACGAAGGCGTCGTATTCGTCGATTTTCGTGCGCAGGGCCTCGACGGTGAAAAAGGGGCGGGAATCCAGCCCGGCTTCGCAGAACGAGGCCGACAGCGTCGTGGCCAGTTCCTCGACATCGTCGAGCACGGCCACGCGGGTCAGCCGCTCCGGAGGCGGCTCGATCAAGATGCGCTTGATGAGGTAACAGTTGTCCCTGACGGCGTTGTTCACCGGGCAGATCAGCCACTCCGCGTTGACCGGGACGGCTACCAGGGCGCCTTCGGCCACATTGGTGGCACGCTCGCCCGGCCACAGGAAAGCCTCGACCGAGGTCTTGCCCATGACCAACTGGGCCGTCACGCGCTTGTCGGCCTCCAATGCGGCCAGCACCATCGTGGTGAAACTGTCCCCGAAATGTTGGCCCAGGGTTTCGAGTTCTTCGGGCGTCCAGGGCGAGTCGCCGTTGATTTTTCGATGAGCCTGGCTGTATGACAGGCCCAGGACGTCCCGGATGGTGGTGGAGTGCTTGTGCTGCGGAATGCCGTGCCGCTTGAGCAACGCCACGGCCAAATGGGCGCCCAGCGGAAAGTTGGGAGTGCCGGCAGTCGACATGGTGGTTCGTGTCAGAAGGTACCGAAATATGCCACGAGGGGGGCATGCGGCGCTCGGAGCCGGCGCCACCGGGGCGGGATGCCCGAAGGACAATGCGGGACTTCGCGCAAGACGCAAGAGCCAGGCTCCGTGCCCATACCGCGATGCCGGTCACTGGCGGGGCATGAGGCGCTTCTCGTTGAGCACGCAGCGGGACGATGAAAATGGAGTAAATGGTGCAGGACCCTAAACCAGACGAATACGGCGATATCCTGCGCATTGCCCGCCTGGATCATGAATTGATGGCCCAGGTGCACTATGACCAGATGGAAAGCATGGCTGGCCGGGTGCGCAGCGGTGCGATCGGGGCGACATTTTTTGCCCTTGTCATGGCGGTCTACCTGCATGACAGCGTCGGTATTACGGTCTGGTATTGGTTTGTGCTGAAGGCGGTGTTCACCGGATGGCGGCTGGTATTGGTCTTCAAATGGACGAATGCCAAGATAAAGAAGCCGGCGCAGGACAAATGGGTTTTCTGGATCAGGGTGACATTGTTCCTGGACGGTATGGTGCTGGGGGCCATCGGCATGCTGGTGCTGTACAGCGGCGCACCCGAAGAGGCGCTGCTTTGGACGGCGGCCGTTCTGTGCGGCGTCACGGCCGTGGCCATGCATACGCTGGAGGCGGACTGGCTTTCGGGCCTGATGTATGCCGCCCCCATCCTGGGCCAGACGGTGCTCTATCTGATGGTGCAGGCGCATTCCTTCGGCAACAGCACGGCGCTGGGCGTCGCCATTTTCGGAACGGTGCTGCTGCTCAATGCGCGCAAGGCGGCCCGGGATGAAGAACAGCGCCTCATTCAGAGCCGCGCGATCCGCAGGTACCAGAAACAGAACGAAGTCGCGCTCGAAATGGCGAGGAACGAGTCGCGCATGCGGACGGAAATGATGTCCAGCATCACGCACGAATTGCGCACGCCCATTCACGCCATCCTGGCCATGAGTCACCAGATTGCCAAGGACCCGGGCAGTCCCTCCACGGCCAAGGCGGCTGCGATGATCGGGAAATCCGGCGAGCATCTGGTCGGCCTGATCAACGACGTGCTGGATTTCGGCCGGCTGGAAGCCGCCGGCGTCACCTTGCGCCCCGAGGTTTTCGATTTGAACGACCTGGTGGAGGAACTCCTGAACATCGGTTACATGATCGGGCGCGAAAAAGGCGTGAAATTCTGGGTGAACAATGCCTTGCCGCGTCCCTACCATGTTCATGCCGATCCCGGCCGCCTGCGGCAGATAGCGCTCAACCTGATCAGCAACGGCATCAAATTTACCGCCAAGGGTGGTTTGGTGACCATGCTGGTGCAGGATACCGATGGCCGGGGAAACCTAGTGCTCGAAGTGACCGACACCGGCGTTGGCATTGCCCAGGAAAATCTCGCCACGATATTCGAACCATTTTCCAGGCATGCGCGCGGCCAGAGCGTGGGTGGCCTCGGCGGCAGCGGCCTGGGCCTGAGCATCAGCAAGCGCCTGGCCACGGCCATGAAGGGAACGCTGGAAGTCAGTAGCGAACCCGGGAAAGGCTCCACCTTCACGCTGAACGTGCGGCTCGAAAAAGTAGTCGTGTCCCTGCATCACAAGGGAAGCGATCAGCAGAAGAAGGAGCCCTTGCTGCTCAAGGGCCACGTGCTCATCGCGGAAGACGACGCCATGACGGCCGAGCTGGCCCGCACGACGCTGCAACTGCACGGCTTGAGCGTGAGCGTGGTCGGGCAGGGCGACATGGCGGTCTATGCCTGCACCATGCTGCGGCCTCGGCCAGACATCGTGCTCATGGACAGCGACATGCCGGGCCTGGACGGGCTGAGCTCCATACGCCAGGTCAGGGCGTTCGAAAGCCAGTCGGGTGCGGCGCGTCTTCCCATCGTCATGGTCTCGGGCCGCTGCACGTCCGACGACATCAGCCAGGCACGCCATGCCGGCGCGGACGACCATTTGGGAAAACCGTATACCAGCGACGACCTGATCAAGATGGTCGCTGCCTACCTGCGCCCGTTGGAGAATTCCAGGCAAAGCTAACTCCCTGGCCGCCTTCGCGGGCTGATTCGACAACGGCGGTACCCGCCGCAAGCCCATGCGGGCGTGCGGCGGGTTGCCTTCAGGCTTGAGTCAGGCCGGCTGCGACTCCAGGCTCGCAGGTGCCTTTGAAATACCGGTGAACGCCCTGGAGAAAATCATGATGTCCGGGTGCCACGTCCTGAAGACGAACTTGTAATAGGGGTGCTTCATGGCCGACCAATCAGCCTCGGCGCGCACGGAATCAAGCCAGAGAATCCGATGCGGAATACCGCCGGCGTAAGTCAGCGGCACTTCACGGTTGTCGCCGAACGAGGTCCGAAAACTCCCAGGGCCGCGGTATTGCCGCATGAGTGCGGGGCGCGAGCCTGCATAAATGCCGGCCACTTGGGTCGCAATATTGTGCAAATGGCAGGCCTTGACCAGCGCCATGCGCACCAGCCGGTCGCCATAAGTGGGTTGAACGACCAGTCTGGTGATTTACTGAAACCAGCAGGCCGCGCAGATGAGGCGGCTCATCGATGCAGGAGTGAATCTGCAGCGGACGGTTGCGGTTGACCTGGATTCTGCAGGAACCCACGATTTCACCCGTGACCTTGTCCTCGGCGCAGAAAATCACCACGTCAGGATCCTCGTCCAGCGGATCGGCCTGCCCGAATTGCGCCGCCAGCAAGGGCAGATGGTGCCCATATGCGGCGGACCGCAATTGGCGCACCCGCGCCAAGTCGGCGGCGTTGTCGACCACGCGCACGGTGAATCCGAGAAGCTCGCGTTGAGGGCGCTCGTAAGATTGATTTTGTTCGGTTTGGGGGAATTGGACGGGAGTGCTGATTTGCTGGATTTCCATGATGGCCCTTTTTTGCTGAATCCCAATCAGTAGGGTGAAAAAACTCGTGGCGAGATCGGGAAAAGCGCCGCGAGGGAATAAGGGCATCAATTTCACCCCAGGTTCAGCCAAGCCAGTGGAAGAGGATCAACATGGAGTTCGCAGGCATGCGGCGCTGGTTCACGCCAACGGCAATGGCCCGGTCATCGCGCCTGGGGCTGGGATGCAAAGCGGGTATTGCCGTCGACGTCGCCGCAATCACAGCGGGACGCGAGCATTACGTTCAAATGGACACCGAACACGGCAGATCGCACCGGCGGCGTGGCGCCGACGGAGGGCAGCAAGTGCTTTGCGATCGCGCCCCAGACGCGTGGCCTTGCCGTCGTTCAGCCGCCAAGGCAGCGGTCCGAAACCGGCGCTCGGGGCTGGTGCAACCTTCGACGGCGGTTTTAGCCCTGGTCAGTGCCAGGGTTGTTACATGTGACGAAGGCGGCGGACGCCGTGGTTTTCAGGGCCCGACGTTCCAGCCCGTCGCCGCGGCCCGGACGCTGAGCCCGAAATGGCTTTCCTTCGCCATCAATTCACTCAAAGTGGCGTCCAGGGTCTCGGACGTGGCCTGCAGATTGAACAAGCCGGCTTTTTCCAGCATGGGCGGCTTTCTCAACGCGCCCCAGATACCGATGGCGGTGGCCAACCCTTTGAACTGATGCGCCGTCAGCTCGCTGCGTCCGTCGAGTATGCGCAGCGCCATGGGCCGGCCGGCGTGTCCCGGCGCGGGAAAGGCCTGAGCCGACCACACGGGCTGGCCATCCTGCGTCGCCATGCGGCGGATGTGCCAGAAGATCCAGCACACGCGGCCGCCATCCTCCAGCTCGACATCCTTTTCGTAGACGACGGCCGCCTTCACGGCGGCCAGATCCGCCGTCAATGACAGCGACGTCAGCACGCCTCTGGGCAGGCAGGCAACCGATGAGCGCATGAGGGCCGGGACGTTGACGGACAAGTAAACAGGATTGGCCCCTGTCGGCGATGGCCGTGTGGCACCGGATTGCATATGCGCAATGCGCGCTATCAGCCTCTCGGGGTCGGGACGCCTATTGTCCCTGATGGACCTGCCCCGCAGCTTGCGCTTTTTTGACCCATGAAGGTGCCTGGCGACGCTCAACTCGGTCAGCACTCTTCCAGGACGGGACAGTTTTTTCGCTGGGTGTGCCGGCGGCGATTGAAAACTGTCTCCGCTCCGGTTTTCAACCACCGCACGCAAGCGATGGCCTGCCGAATACCGTGAATCTCCTCAAGTTGAACTACGTTTCGTTTCAAGCCGTGGCGGGACCTGGGACGGTGCCTCGCCCACCAACTCCTCCAGAAATGCCGCCAACGCTGTCGAGGGATCCTCCTCGGTGTCGGGCGAGATGGTTTCGATGCCCCACTGCCCCAGCACTGCCTGCTGCACCGGGTTGCGTACCGGAAGGAAGATGTACGAGGGCGGCTGCGGCACACCCGGCACCGACGCCTTCCACAACCGCGAGAGCTTGTAGAAGAGATAGCGGATGTTGATGTCCGCCAGGCTGTAGCCGATGAACAGCACCGAGCGGCCCAGCACGTCGGCGCGCAGCTTGATGTCCAGCGGCGACTCGAAGTCCAGCCGCCGGAAGTAGCTGGTTTCGTCGAGCACGATCGACTCGTCGTTCTCGAAGTCGCCATGGAACTTGACGATCTGCGTCGCGTCGCGCCGGATGCGCGCGATGTCCGCCACGCTGACCACCTTCACGTACTCGCGCTCGTGATGCTCGAAGGCGTATTCGAGCCAGCGGTCGTAGTTGGTGGTGTAGATGATCTTGAAGTTGGCGCGCACGATCAGCTCGTGCACCCGCGAGCGGGCCACCGACATGTTGGGCGAGTGCCACTGCCGGTCCATCCAACTGCGCAGCGGGCCGATGTTGCCGTGCTGCAGCCGGAAGAACTCCGCCAGCGCCAGCGCGCTGCCGTACTGGCGGTACTCCTCGGGCTTGTAGCCGAGCTCGCGCGCCATGTGGTCGATGAGCTCGCTCCACGGCGGCAAGCCCAGCGACTGCGACACGCCCGCGCCGACGAACAGGATCAATTGCTCGCGCTCGTGCGCGGCGCGCAGCAAGCCGATATGCATCATCGCGACGCCTGCCCGCCGCTGGACGCGGACTGCGCGGGCGCCGGCGCGGCGCCTGGCGTTGCGGCGGTTTCGACACAGGGTGGGCTGATGACGATGGGCCTGAGCTTCATGGCTCGATTTTCCTGGCACGGGCTGCTTGGCAAGCCGGCCACCTCGCCGGCTCAACCCCTCCGGCAAGGGCAAGTCCCATGGCGTGAGCATGCAGCCCGGGAGAACTCTGAAACGGCCCTGGGGCGCGGCCCGCAACGCCGGGGCATCGATTCCTCAGGCCTGTTCGGAACCGTCCTGCGGACACAGGGCCCGGTTCACCTGCCTCAGGCGCTCCAGCAGCGCGTCCACGCGCTCCAGCAACTCCGTGGGGGCCGCGACACCGCGCTGCCACTCGCACTGGATGGACTGCTCCAGGGTCAGGAGCTCGGTTTCCAGAGCATCGCGTTGTGCCCGCAATTCATCATGCCGGTCCATGGCCCGCACTTTGGCCCCTTCGGCTCTCGATGCTCAGTCGGGGTGCGCCTTCGTCAGGACCGGGAATGCACCGCGTTCTCCGGGAAGCACGGCAGCCCGCCATGCGAGTACGGCACAGGCGGCCCCGGCCAGGCTTCGATGGGCGCCAAGCCAGCGGGCCGGACCACGGCTCAGGAGGGGTCAGGGTGTGTGGCGGACCCAGGCGCCTCGGAGCTTCAAGCGGCGTCGTGTTGATTGGCCTCGGGCTGCAGCCGGAAGGCGGGCGGGCTGTCCAGACCGAGTGCTTGGGACGCGCCCTCCAGCCAGCCGTTGCGCCAGTTCCTGGCTTCCAGGGAGTTGCCTGGATACGGGCACTGTTTGATGAACTGCTCGCCGGCCTTGAATCCTTCGAGCCAATACTCTTTCAGATACAGCATGAAACTTGTTCCCCGTCGTCGGCCGTTGCTGGCGGCCGCATTTGTCGCCGTGGCAGACACGCCCGTTCACCCGGCCCGGCGCGTGAGTGCCAGCAACGTTCCCCAGACGATTTCAAAGCAAGGCCGCCATGGCCGAGCCTTATTGTTTTTGGCTTCAGACGGAAATTCCGCCTGCGAATGCACGAAAAAAATACGGATACCCAGGGCTTGGCAAGGAATCTAATGTTTGCCTCCAGGGTACTGAATGCGGCCCAGCAGACACATTTATTGGGTGGTCATTTTCGGCCAATTCGGGCTTGGATGACATTCCCGTGCGGACCCGAAGAATCCCCAGGAAATTCCCGGGGAAACTCGCGTCTTGCCTTGGGGAAAATGACAGTCCGGCCCGCCCTCCTCAACCAGCGGGTGGCTCCGGAGGGCAGGGTTTCAGACTTCAGACGAAATAGGCGAACGCGAACACACCCAGCATGCCCAGCGCCAGACCCAGCTTGGCCGCGATGGCAATGATGAAACCCAGGCCCGCAGCGACGCCGGCGCGGGTGGCTTGGCCGGCGTGGCGGCGCACCGACCACTCGCCCGCCATGGCGCCCAGCACCGGTCCCACGATCAGCCCCGGCAAGCCCGCGAAGGCACCCAGCACGGCGCCGATGGCCGCACCGGCCATGGCCCGGCCGCTGGCGCCGGCGCGCCGCACGCCCAGCGCCGCGGCGGCGTAGTCCGCCAGCCAGGCCAGCAGCGCCATGAGCGCCAGCATCCCGACCGTCAGCAGGCTCACGCGCGAGTAGCCGTCCAGCCACGCCGCCAGCCACAGCCCGCCGAACAGCAGCGGCGTGCCCGGCAGCAGCGGCAACACCACGCCGGCCAGTCCCAACACCACGGCCACGATGGCCGCGACCCAGAGCAGAAAGGTGGTGTCCATGTTGCCGCCGGTGCAAGCGGCAGGCCGGACCCGGCCCGTGCGCCGGGCCTCCTCAGCCGATCGTCATCAGCGACGCATTGCCGCCGGCCGCCGCCGTGTTGATGCTGGTGGCCTTCTCCACCACCAGCCGCTCCAGCGGCACGTCGGTCTCGCCGGGCTGCAGCCGCTCGATGCCGACGATCGGGCCGGGCCGCTCGGCCAGCCGCTGCTGGATGGCCTGTAGCTCCAGCGCCGAGCCGTGGAACAGCGCGGCATCGAAGCTCACCTCCGGCGAAGCCCAGTCACGGGCGATCACGACGCTGGCCTGCGCTGCCACGGGCAGCTTCCGCATCAGCGCTTCGCACTCCAGCGGCCACACGCAGCGCCCGCCCACGGCCAGCACCGCGGCGAGTTGCACCAGGCGGTCGCCGTCGCTGCCGGCCAGGCACAGCACGGCCTCGCGGGCCGCCAGGGCATAGACGTTCTTCTCGCCCGTGGGCCCGGGCAGCGTCTGCGAGGCGCCGCTGCGCGAGCGCTGCCAGAAGCGATGGCAGGCCTGCGCCAGCTGCGGTTGGCCCTGCTGCTGGGCCCAGTCGTGCAGGGCGCGCAGGGCCGGCGGCATCTGGCCGGCGAAGGGACCCAGATCCAGCGTGGCGTCCGGCTCGAACAGCCGCGCCATCACGTCGGCCGGCCGCCGCGACAGCAGCCGGTACAGGTACAGCGGCCCGCCGGCCTTGGGACCCGTGCCGGACAGGCCCTCGCCGCCGAAGGGCTGCACGCCCACCACGGCGCCGACGATGTTGCGGTTCACGTACACGTTGCCCGCATGCGAGGCCTTGAGCACGCGGTCGATGGTCTCGTCGATGCGGGTGTGCAAGCCCATGGTCAGGCCGTAGCCGGTGGCGTTGATCTGCGCCAGCAGCGCGTCAAGGTCCTCGCGCTGGTAGCGCAGCACGTGCAGCACCGGGCCGAACACCTCGCGCTTGAGCTCCGACAGGTGATCCAGCTCGATCACCGTGGGCAGCATGAAGGTGCCGCAGCCCAGGGCGTCCGCATCGCAGGCGCCGAGCTGATGCACACGGCGGCCCTTGGCACGCATGCCCTCGACGTGCTTCTGGATGCCCGCCAGCGCCTCGGCGTCGATCACCGGGCCCACGTCCACCGCCAGCCGGTCCGGGCTGGCGATGCGCCACTCGGCCATCGCGCCCAGCAGCATCTCGATCAGGCGGTCGGCCACGTCCTCCTGCACACAGAGGACGCGCAGCGCGGAACAGCGCTGGCCGGCGCTGTCGAAGGCCGAGGCCAGCACGTCCGTCACCACCTGCTCCGCCAGGGCGGACGAGTCCACGATCATCGCGTTCTGGCCGCCGGTCTCGGCGATCAGCGGGATCGGCCGCCCGTCGGCATCGAGCCGGCCGGCCACGGCGCGCTGCAGGATGCGCGCGACTTCCGTGGAACCCGTGAACAGCACGCCGCGCACGCGCGCGTCGCCCACCAGCCGCGCGCCCACCACCTCGCCCGCGCCGGGCAGGAACTGCAGCACGTCGCGCGGCACGCCGGCGTCCCGGAGCACGCGTACGGCCTCGGCGGCGATCAGCGGCGTCTGCTCCGCCGGCTTGGCCAGCACCGGGTTGCCCGCGGCCAGCGCCGCCGACACCTGCCCCATGAAGATCGCCAGCGGGAAGTTCCACGGGCTGATGCACACCACCGGGCCGACCGGCACGTGCGTGTCGGGCTGGAAGTCCTGGCGCACCTGGCGCGCGTAGTAGCGCAGGAAGTCCACCGCCTCGCGCACCTCGGCAATCGCATTGGCCGCGGTCTTGCCCGCCTCGCGGATGAGCAAGCCCATCAGGCGCGGCATGTCCTCTTCCAGCCGGGTCGCGGCGCGGTCAAGCATGTCGGCGCGCGCAGCCGGCGGCGTCGCCGCCCAGCGCCCGGCGGCCGCGGCGGCGTGGCCCAAGGCCAGGTCCACGTGCTCGGTGCTCGCGTTCCGCACGAAGCCGACGACGTCGCCGTGGTCGGCGGGGTTGCGCACCGCCTCGCGCTCGCCGGCCACCGGCCCGGTTGCCAGCAGCGGCTCGGCGCTCCACGCCTCGCCGGCGCTCTGGCGCAGCGCGGCCTGCAGCTTCGCCAGCTCGTGCTCGTTGCTCAGGTCGATGCCGCGCGAGTTCGGCCGCGCCGGGCCGTACAGGTCGCGCGGCGCCGGGATGGCCGGGTGTGGCAGGCCAAAGCGGCCCTCCTTGCGCGCCAGCTCATCGGCCACGTCCAGCGGGTCGCGCACCAGCTCCGCGACGGGGATGGTGAGGTCGGCAATGCGGTTGACGAACGAGGTGTTGGCGCCGTTCTCCAGCAGCCGGCGCACCAGGTAAGCCAGCAGCGTCTCGTGCGTGCCCACCGGCGCGTAGACGCGGCAGGGCCGGCCCAGCCTGTCCGCGCCGGTGCCCACCACCTGCTCGTACAGCGGCTCGCCCATGCCGTGCAGGCACTGGAACTCGTACTGCCCCGGCTGCCAGCGCGCCGGGTCGGCCAGGTGGTAGATCGCGGCCAGCGTGTGCGCGTTGTGGGTGGCGAACTGCGGATAGACCTGCTGCGGCGCCGCCAGCAGCTTGCGCGCGCAGGCGATGTAGGCGATGTCGGTGTAGGGCTTGCGCGTGTAGACCGGGTAGCCGTCTTGGCCGTCGAGCTGCGCGCGCTTGATCTCGCTGTCCCAGTACGCGCCCTTGACCAGGCGGATCATCAGCCGCCGCTCGCTGCGCCGGGCCAGGTCCACGAGGTGGTCGACGACGTACGGGCAGCGCTTCTGGTAGGCCTGGATCACGAAGCCGATGCCGTTCCAGCCCTTGAGCGAGGGCTCGAAGCACAGCCGCTCCAGCAGGTCCAGCGAGATTTCCAGCCGGTCGGCCTCCTCGGCGTCGATGTTCAGCCCGATGTCGTAGCGCTTGGCCAGCAGCGCCAGGCGCAGCAGCACCGGGTAGAGCTCGTCCATCACGCGGTCGAGCTGCGCGCGGCTGTAGCGCGGGTGCAGTGCCGAGAGTTTGATCGAGATGCCGGGGCCCTCGTAGATGCCGCGGCCTGCGGACGCCTTGCCGATGGCATGGATGGCGCGCTCGTAGGACGCCAGGTAGCGCTGCGCGTCCTGCGCCGTCAGCGCCGCCTCGCCCAGCATGTCGTAGGAGTAGCGGAAGCCCTCGGCCTCGCGCACGCGGGCATTGGCAAGCGCCTGCTTGATGGTTTCGCCAGTAACGAACTGCTCGCCCATCACGCGCATGGCCATGTCCACGCTCTTGCGGATCAGCGGCTCGCCGCCCACGGCCAGCATGCGCCCCAGCGCGGACGACAGGCCCGATTCGCTGTGCGTGGCCGTGAGCTTGCCCGTGATCAGCAGGCCCCAGGTGGCGGCGTTGACGAAGAGAGACGGGCTGCGGCCCAGGTGCGTGTGCCACTGGCCGCGGGCGATCTTGTCGCGGATCAGCGCGTCGCGCGTCTCGCGGTCCGGGATGCGCAGCAGCGCCTCGGCCAGGCACATCAGCGCCACGCCTTCCTGCGAGGACAGCGCGTACTCCTGCAGCAGCCCCTGCACCAGGCCGGCGCGGCCCGCGGAGGGTTTGCGATCGCGCAGCGTGGTGGCGATGCGCGCGGCCAGCGCCTGCGCCTGCTCCTTCAGCGGCGCGGGCAGCCGCGCCAGCTCGGCCAGCATCGGCAGCGCCTCGACCTCCGGCTTGCGCCAGGCGTCGGTGATCGCCTGGCGCAGCTCGGAGCTGAAGGGGGCGGGATACAGGAATTCAGCGAAGGGAGCCGGCTGGGAGGAGGAAGCGTTCATGTCACGGGCGGGGTAAGCGCGATGGCACTACTTTGAAGCAACGGCCTCCGAATTTTTCACTGTAAGCGCAGCAGTTCTACGAATGTTTGTCTGCGCAAGGCCGCCTGGGCCGCGGGCTGGCCGCCGGTGCCACGCTCACACGCCGGGCAGCGGCACGTGGGTCGTGTGCTTGACCTCTTCCATCACGGCGTAGGTGCGCGTCTCGCGCACGCCGGGCAGCTGCCACAGCAGGGTGCCGGCGAAATGGCGATAGGCCTCCATGTCGGCACAGCGGATCTTGAGCAGGTAGTCGAAGCCGCCGGCCACCATGTGGCATTCGATGATCTGGTCGTGCACCTGCACCGCGGCCTTGAAGTGCTCGAAGATCAGCGGCGTGGTCTTGTCCAGCAGCACCTCCACGAACACCAGCATGCCGGCGTGCAGCTTGAGCGGGTTGAGCCGCGCCTCGTAGCCCAGGATGTAGCCCTCGCGCGTGAGCCGCGCCACCCGCGCCAGCACGGCGGTGGGCGACAGCGCCACCTCCTCCGACAGCTTCAGGTTGGTCATGCGGCCGTCCTGCTGCAGCTTCTTGAGGATCAGCAGGTCGATCCGGTCCAGGTCAGCGGGCTCGGCCATATAGAGAATTGTTCAATTCGGGGGCGCGAATTTGAACAAATATTCGGCGCCTGCGCTTCTATCGTCGCGCTCCTCCGGTGCACCTGCCGTTGCTGGCAGGCATGCCATTGCGCAGCGACATGCCTCCTCCGTCCGCCCCGTTCCCTCCGGCCCCCCGGCTACACAGCGTTGCCGGCAGGCACCGGTTCTTGCGCGGCTGGCCGGGACTGGTGACGGCGCAACAACTCGCAGGCGCTCATGATGTGCTCCTGCACCATCCGCGCCGCCGCGTCGGCGTCGCCGCTCCGGCACACGTCCACCAGCGCCTGGTGCTCGGCGTCGGCCGTCTGGCGGCCGTCACCCTGCAGCTGGATGTGCAGGTAACGCTCGGTGCGGTTGTTGATCGACTGGATCAGGTTCAACAGCATCGGCCGTTTCGCGTCCTCGTACAGGCAGGCATGGAAGGCCCAGTGCAGCTGGGCCCAGCGGAAGGGGTCCTGCTCGCGCGAGAAGTCGTCGCGCAGCCGCTGCGCGCGCTTGAAGGTGGCCGGCGTCATGTTGGGCACCGACAGCCGGATCGCGTTCGATTCCAGCATCGACCGGATCTCGTAGATCTGCACGATCTCCGCCTCCGACAGGCTGTGCACCACCGCGCCGCGGTTGCGCTGGAACGCCACCAGCCCCTCGGCCTCCAGGTGCTTCAGTGCCTCGCGCACGGGAATCTTGCTGACCTTGAACAGCGCGGCCACCTCGTCCTGCCGGATCGGCGCGCCCTCGCGCAACTGCCCCGCGACGATGGCGCTGCGCAGGTGCTGCGCAATCACCTCCGAAATCGTGGGCGACTGGCCCAGGTCCGGGACGTTGGGCAATTGAAGGGGCACGGGTTCACCTCGGGGCTGGAGTTACGCACAAAGCGTATACGAAATTCCATCACGCTCAGGCTTGCGTGCGAAAGCAATCACGCACCGTTTCGGCGCGGTGTCTGCCCGCCATTCACCGTTTTGGCGCCCGCCACGGCTCCAAATCGCCTCGGACTGGTGCCTCTAATGGTTTGCACCTAGGCACAGAACATGCGTCTACCGTATACGATATTTTCGATACGGCAGACCTGAGCTCAGTAGACGTTCCAGCACCTCGCATGATTTCCCTGGCTTCTTGCTGTACCACGCGCGATCCGGCGGCGGCCCGCGAGGGGCCGACTTACCGACGCTGCGCCTAAGGGCGCGGTGTTTCGTTTTGCAGGGCGCCTTGCCGATGCGCCACCGTCCTGTCACCGCACGCCGGCCTGGGCGCCGGCCGAAGCGTCATGTTCAACCAGACCTCGATTCCGCCCACACGCACCGTCCGCTTTCCCTGAAGCGTTCCGCGCGCCACGACTTTCCACGCCGTCCGGCCGGGGCATTCCCCGGCCTGGTTCACAACTCAACCAGACCTTTCCCATGAAGCCATTCACCCTGAGCCCGCGCCACTTCGTCTCCGCGCTCGTGCCCGTCGCCCTGGCTGCCGCCTCGCTGGCCGCGCAGGCGCAGGAAGTCGTCAAGATCGGCTTCAGCAGCCCGCTCTCCGGCCCGCAGTCGGCCTACGGCGTGGACAACCGCGACGGCCTGCTGCTGGCGGTCAAGGAGC
>Ga0065721_10050830_pt1 | contig 17658 bp, 13 predicted proteins | sample Mesricmetagenome_FD_59108 | JGI IMG/M metagenome (GOLD analysis project Ga0065721, IMG submission 59108) | Mesophilic microbial community from rice straw/compost enrichment Sample: eDNA_1 v2 (version 2) | ecosystem: Engineered > Solid waste > Grass > Composting > Bioreactor | place: USA: Davis... | reverse complement strand
GCCCAGCCGTTCTTCGTTCATGCCGATGCCGTTATCCTCGACGACGATACGAAGCTCCTGCTCCGAGACGGATTGGCAGGAGATGCGGATCAGCCCTTTGCCCCGCTTGTTCTTAATGCCGTGATACAGCGCGTTCTCGACGATCGGCTGCAGCGTCATCTTCAGAATGCGATAATCCTTGAACTCCTCCGGCGCGTCGATCTCGTAGTCGAGAATGTCCCGGTAACGCATCTGCTGGATGACGAGATAGCTGCGAACGTGCTCCAGCTCGTCTTGCAGAGGAATCCAGTCGAGACCTTTGTTGAGGCTGACCCGGAAGAACCGAGACAGCGCTTGAACGAGCTGAATCACCTGGCTGTTCTTGCCGGCCTCTGCCATCCAGACGATAGAATCCAGCGTATTGTACAGGAAATGAGGGTGGATTTGCGCCTGAAGCGTGCGAAGCTCCGCCTTCTGAATCTGCACCTGCTCCTTCGCGTGCTGCTCCATCAAACCGGTTATTTTCTCCAGCATAATGTTGAAGCTCTTGCCGAGGTCGGCGATCTCGTCGTGCCCCGTCGGCTTCACCTTGGCGTCGAGGTAGCCGGAGGCGGCTTGGCGCATCTTGTTCTTCAGCAGCTGGACGGGACGGGTAAGCCGCGCGGTGATGAAGAAGTTAAGCCCGATGGCGAAAATAATGCTCAACGCCACGCTGATGATAATAAGCTGGCGGATCGAGTTGGCTTCGGCCATCACTTCCTGCAGCGGCACGATGCCGATAATTTTCCACCCGGTCATCGAAGACGTCGAGAACACGACGAACTGCGGCTTGCCGGACGTCGATTCGACGTAGCTGCCCTGCTCCTGCTCCGTCTTCCCGGTCAGATCGATCTCATTGATCAGCTTGTAAGCGTCGGGTTTGTTCTCCGGATAGAAGATCGGACGACCGGTATGGTCCGTTACATAGAAAAAGCCGGTCCGGCCGATGATGACGTTGTCGCGGAACTTCTCCAGCGCCGTATCGACAAGGTCGATGACGATGAAGCCGATAACTTCGTGCGTGATGCTGTTTTTGACCGAGGTCATGATCGAGATGACGTTACGCTCGGGGTAGCTGAAGCCGTCCAGCCGATCGAGCGGCGAGGCGTCCGCCGGAGCGATATTGAGAATGTCGTCGGGATGGTTCATCAGCGTCTGAAAATGCGGGTTGCGCATCGGGTTGCGATCCATCTGGAAGACGCCCTTCCGCTCGCTGATCCCCCGGCCGTACAGATTGACCATCGTAATGTTAAGCACGCTATCGTATTTGTACGTCTCCCGATAGAGGCCGAACGTGTTCAGAATCTCTTTGGCATCCTCGTAAGTGTCCGTTTGAGAGAAAAGATAGCGGATGGCCTGAGGATTGTTGCCGAGCTCCAGCAGCTTGCCGGCGTCTTCGAAGAGAACGTCGATATTCCTCCCCAGCTGCGTCGCCGCCAGCGTCGTGGATGCTTTGCTATGTCCGGATACCGTGTTGTAAGACTTCTGATAGGAAAGCAGGCCGACGACGATCAGAGGGATCGAGGTGAGGGTGACGAACATGATGAGCATTCTGGCGCGCATGCTGGTTAATCGGATAAGCTTCATCGGCTCTCTGCGCCCTTTCCGTATGTTGGCGATTGTGCGGTGTATGCGGTTACAAAATGCTAAGTCTACTATAGCAAATGGATATCGAACGATCTATGCGCCCTCGGACCTTTGATGGAAAAATCCACTTTGCGAACAAGAAAACAAACCGACGACGAAATCCTCCTGCGAAAATGACCAAAAGATCAAATCGAATTCACGCGAGACTCCGTATCTTGGATTTTTGTAAGCGTTTTATACTTTGGATACGCACAGCGGTCGAACGTTGGCGAACTATACGGGAGGTTAGAAGAACAATGAAGAGAACAGGCAAATTGGGGGCATTGCTCGTCTTGTCGGCGATCCTGCTGGTCACGTCCGCATGCGGCAAAAGCAACAATAACAACGAGCCAAGCAAAGCTGCGGCGGCGCCAAGCGCCAAAGCATCCGAAGCGGCGGCGCCGGCCGATCAGCAAATTACGATGGGCTTCGCGCAAGTCGGCGCGGAGAGCGGCTGGAGAACGGCGAACACGGATTCGATCCAGAGCGCTGCCAAAGAAGCGGGAGTCGACCTGAAATTCTCCGACGCGCAGCAGAAGCAAGAGAACCAAATTAAAGCCATCCGCTCTTATATTCAACAGAAGGTCGATATTATCGCATTCTCGCCGGTCGTAGAATCCGGCTGGGACACGGTGCTTAAAGAAGCGAAGGACGCTGGCATCCCTGTCATCCTTACCGACCGCGCGGTAGACTCCAAAGACACTTCCCTGTACGTATCGTTCATGGGCTCCGACTTCGTCGAAGAGGGCCGCATGGCAGGCGCATGGCTCGCCGAGCAATACAAGGATGCTGCGGAAGACATCAATATCGTCGAGCTGCAAGGTACGACGGGCTCCGCTCCGGCGAACGACCGCAAAGCAGGCTTCGAAGAGAAAATCGCAGGAAATTCGCACCTGAAAATCATCGCTTCCCAAACGGGCGACTTCACTCGCGCCAAAGGCAAAGAAGTTATGCAAGCGTTCCTGAAAGCGAACAAAAAGATCGACGTGCTGTACGCTCACAACGACGACATGGCGCTGGGCGCGATTCAAGCGATCGAAGCAGCCGGCCTCAAGCCGGGCGTAGACATCAAGATCATCTCCGTCGACGGCGTCAAAGACGGCATGACGGCAGCATCCGAAGGCAAAATCAACTACATCGTCGAGTGTAACCCGCTGCTCGGACCGCTGCTGATGCAGACCGCGAAAGACGTGCTTGCCGGCAAGGAAGTTCCTAAGCGTATCGTGACGCCGGACGGCACGTTCACTTCGGAGCAAGCCAAAGAAGCGCTCCCGAACCGGAAATATTAATCGATCAATTGAACAAGAGATGAGCCGCTCCACTGCCGGGTATCCGTCCTGGAGTGGCTTTCTCTCTTAGAGAGGGGGACGCGCGATGAGCACTGGGCAAGAGAGGGAGCCGTATTTGCAGATGAGCGGCATCTATAAGCATTTTCCCGGGGTGAAAGCTTTGAATGACGTAAGCTTCCGTCTATTCCCCGGAGAGGTCCACGCGCTGATGGGGGAGAACGGGGCCGGCAAATCGACGCTGATCAAGGTGCTGACCGGCGTCTATTCGATCGATCAAGGCACCGTAACGCTCGGCGGCCGCGACGTAGCGATTCATAGTCCGCTTGAGGCGCAGGCAGCCGGCATCAGCACGGTGTATCAGGAAGTGAACCTATGTCCGAACCTTACGGTCGCGGAGAATATATTCATCGGGCGCGAGCCGCGCCGATTCGGGCGCATTCTGTGGAAGGAAATGAACCGCAAGGCGGAGCAGCTGCTTCGGGACAGGCTGCAGCTCAGCATCGACGTCACGCAGCCGTTGTACATGTATTCCGTCGCTATCCAGCAATTGGTGGCGATCGCCAGGGCGCTGAATATATCGGCGAAGGTGCTCATTCTGGACGAACCGACGTCCAGCTTGGACCGCAACGAAGTAGAGCAGCTATTCAAGATCATGCGCAAGCTGAAGGAAGACGGACTCGCGATTCTGTTCGTCACGCATTTCCTGGATCAGGTGTACGAAATTTCGGAGCGAATAACCATTCTCCGCAACGGAGAATTTGTCGGGGAGTATGAGGCGGCTCAGCTGCCCCGGATAGAGCTGGTCTCGAAGATGATCGGCAAGGAGCTCGAGCTGCTCGGCGAGCTGCCGCGAGCGGGCGGGGAAGGACGCGCGGAAGCGAAGGAGTCGCTGATCGAGGCGGTCGGGCTCGGACGCAAAGGCGCGATCGAGCCGTTCGATCTGCTGATCGGCAAAGGCGAGGTCGTGAGCTTGGCAGGCTTGCTCGGGTCCGGCCGAACGGAGATGGCGCGCTTGTTCTTCGGAGCGGATCGGCCCGACCAAGGCCAGCTGCTGCTGAAGGACTCCCAGGGCGGCGTCCACTCGCCTCGGCAGGCGATCGATGCGGGCATCGCCTTCTGCCCGGAGAATCGCAAGACGGAAGGCATCATCGACGATCTGACCGTCCGCGAGAATATCGTGCTGGCGATGCAGGCGACTCGCGGATGGATGAGAAGAATTCCGCGCAAGAGGCAGGACGAGATCGCAGAGCAGTATATTAAAGCGCTCAACATTAATCCGCCGAATCCGGAGCATTTGGTTAAGAACTTAAGCGGCGGCAATCAGCAGAAGGTCATCCTGGCCCGCTGGCTGATCACCCAGCCGAAGCTGCTCATCCTGGATGAGCCGACGCGCGGCATCGACGTAGGAGCGAAGGCGGAAATTCAGAAGCTCGTGCTGTCACTCTCGCAGAGAGGGATGTCGGTGCTGTTCGTCTCGTCGGAGCTCGAGGAAGTCGTTCGCGTCAGCGATCGGATCGTCGTGCTTCGCGACCGTAAGAAAGTGAAGGAAATGCAAGACGATATCGGCCAGCAGCAAGTGATGCAGGCAATCGCGGGAGGTTAAAGCATATGCGCATTCATAAGCATCATTTGTTCTGGCCGCTAGCCATGCTAGCCGCGCTGCTGCTGTTCAATTTGTTCTATGCGCCTGAGGATTTCTATACGATTCAAGTACGCAACGGCCACCTCTATGGCACGCTCATCGACATCCTGAATTTCGGGGCGCCTCTCATTCTGGTCGCGATCGGCATGACCGTCGTCATCGCGACGGGCGGTATCGACCTGTCGGTAGGCTCGGTCGTCGCGATCTCGGGCGCGATGGCTTGCCTCACGATCAGCAAAGGCGCCGATCAAGACGCGATAGGTCTGTTGGTGGAAGCGATCGCGCTGTCGATCGGGATTGCTTTATTACTTGGGCTGTGGAACGGCTTGCTCGTATCCGTAATCGGCATACAGCCGATTATCGCCACGCTTATTCTAATGGTCGCGGGGCGCGGCATCGCCCAGCTTATCACTTCGGGGCAGATCATTACGGTCATGAGCGATCGTTACGGCTATATCGGGTCAGGCTCACTGCTTGGGCTGCCTTTCTCGATATTCATCGTCGTTGCCGTATTCGCGGTAGCTGTGCTGCTGACTCGCCGCACCGCGCTTGGTTTGTTCATCGAATCCGTCGGCCGTAACCCGAGCGCGAGCCGCCTCGCGGGCATCCGCTCACGGTACGTATTAATCGCGGTGTATTTGTTCTGCGGATTGTGCGCGGCGATCGCCGGGCTTATTCTGAGCTCCAACGTATCGAGCGCCGACGGCAACAACGCCGGCCTATGGTACGAGCTCGACGCCATTCTGGCCGTCGTCATCGGCGGAACGTCGCTTACCGGCGGTCGATTCTACTTGACCGGCACCGTGATCGGCGCGCTCATCATTCAGACGCTGACGACGACGATCTATATGATTGGTGTGCCACCAGAAATTACGCTGGTCGTCAAAGCGTTCGTCGTGCTGGTCGTCTGCCTGATCCAGTCGGAGACGTTCCGGAAGACGCTCGTGCAGCGTTGGCAGACTCGCCGTTACCCGGCGGAGCGGGAGGTGGCGAAGCATGTTTAAGCAGAAGTATCTGTCCATCGCGGTTACGGTGTTCCTATTCGCCGTCATGTTCCTTGCCGGCTCCTTCAGATACACGGGATTTTTCTCGCTCCAAGTCATTCTGAACCTGCTCATCGATAACGCCTTCCTGTTGATCGTCGCGGTCGGCATGACGTTCGTCATCGTGACGGGCGGCATCGACCTGTCGGTCGGCTCCGTCATCGCGTTAACGACGATGATGTCCGCGACGCTCGTGCAAGAGCATGGATGGCCTCCGGCCGTCGTCATTCCGCTGATGCTGGCCATCGGCTCGCTGTTCGGATGGGTCATGGGAGCGATTATCCATTATTTCAAGATTCAGCCGTTCATCGTCACGCTCGCAGGGATGTTCCTCGCGCGCGGGCTCTGTTACGTCATCAGCATCAATACGATTACGATCGACGATCCGTTCTACACGAAGATGGCGCAGACGAAGATCCACCTTCCGGGCGGAAGCTTCGTCTCGATCAGCGTCATCATCGCGCTTGTCGTCGTCGCGGCGGGCATCTACATCGCTCATTACACACGGCTTGGGCGGAACATCTACGCGCTCGGCGGCAGCGAGCAGTCCGCGCTGCTCATGGGCTTGCCGGTCGCCCGCACGAAGATCGCCGTCTATACGCTGAGCGGCTTCTGCTCGGCGCTCGCCGGCATCGTGTTCACGTTCTACATGCTGTCCGGCTACGGTCTGCACGCGATGGGACTCGAGCTCGACGCGATCGCCTCCGTCGTCATCGGCGGAACGCTGCTCACCGGCGGCGTCGGGTATATATTCGGAACGTTCTTCGGCGTACTCATTCAAGGCGTCATTCAGACGATCATCAGCTTCGAAGGTACGCTTAGCTCGTGGTGGACGAAGATCGTCATCGGATTGCTGCTATTCTTGTTCATTCTGTTCCAGCGCGTGCTTAGCGCGCGGCAAGCAACGCAGAAGCTGTAGCTGTAGCGCATCGAGGCGGCCTTCGCGGCCGCCCATTCGAGGAGGCCCGTTCGCATGACGGAGTTTCGTACACTCATTGGCTCGCTTTTCCGTTCACCAGCCAGATCCATCGGGACGAAGCTGTTTCTGATTGTCGTATGCGCGGTATGCTTGTCCGTCGCCGGACTCGGCTGGTTCGCATCCAGCGCGGCGCGTTCCGGCATCATCGACGAGCTGGAGCAAGGCTCGGTTCAGACCGTCTCTCTCGCGGGGGAGAAGCTGGACATGCAGCAGCTCTCGTATTTGAACCTGGCTCAAGAGCTCGTCAATAACAGCAGCTTCATGGAGCCGTTGTTCCAGATTACGAACGCATCGATCGACGAGGGCGAACGACAAGCGCTTGCGGGCAGCATTCAAGGCTTGCTGGATCAGCTCGCCTTGTCCGACTCGCGAATCAGAGACATTACGCTGTTCCCGCTGGAGGATGCGCTGCCGCCGATCAGTACGATCAGGGAGACGGCCGCCATCGCGGCAGCGGCGAAGGAGCCATGGATGCGGGACGTCGTGCGGGCGGAAGGCAAGGAAGTGTGGTTTCCTACCCGGGAGAAGGGGTACTTCGGGAACGCTCCGAAGCCGCTATTCGCCTATGGCAAGCTGCTCGGCAAGAAAAATATCGGCTCCCGGGATTTCGCGCTTATCGTCCAGATCGAAGCCTCGGTGCTTGGCGACCTGATCAAGGAAGTCAAGCTTAGCGACAACGCGGTGACGCAAATTCTCGATGCGCAAGGCCGGTTGCTCGCGACCAACGGTACCGAAGGGACGGGAGCAGGCGAGGTGTTCGCCTACGATGCAACGAAGTCGGCGGGCTCGTCGATTCGCGAAGGCTCGGACGGCAGGCAGCTATGGACGGCTTACCGCCATTCGCCGGTCAGCGGTTGGACGCTGTCGGGCGTCGCGCCGCTCGACGAGCTGACCGCCTCGGCGGATCGCATTCGCTCCGTGACGATGATGGCTGTAGCGGGTTGCGCGGTTGTCGCCTTGCTAATCGGCCTGTGGATCGTCAGGATGATCGGTTCGCCGCTCAGCAGAATGGAAGCGCTGATGAATCAAGCGGCGGACGGACATCTCACGGGCAGAATGCAGGTCCGAAGCCGCAATGAGCTCGGTCAAGTAGCAGCGGCTTACAACCGGATGATGGAGAATCTCGGACGGATGGTCGGCGAGACGCTCGCTTCCGCCAAGGAAGTCGCGGCTTCAAGCCAGCGTCTAAGCGATGCCGCTAGCCACACGACGAGCGCAGCGCACGATATACGCGCGGTAACGGAGCAGATTGCGCAAGGCGCGATCAGTCTCGCGTCCGGAGCAGAACGCGGTATCGTAAGCGTGGACAACATGGGAGAGCGTCTTAAGGAAGCGTACTCTCTGCAGGAACGGATGGCCGGTTCGGCCTTGGAGACGGGCGAGGCGTGCAGACGCGGCGGCATCGCGATGGAAGGGCTCGTCTCCCGGGCGGAAGAGACGGAGTCAAGACTTCGCAAAGCCGGGGAGCGGATGAACGGCCTCAAGGAGGAAGCCGGATCGGTTCGCGGCATCGTGGAGCTGATGGACCGGATGTCGAAGCAGATTCGCATACTGTCGCTCAACGCATCGATCGAAGCGACGCGGGCGGGCGCGGCAGGCGCCGGCTTCAAGGTGATCGCGGAGGAAATCCGCCGGCTTGCCGAGCGTTCGGACGAATCGATCGCGAGCGTCGGCAGCTTCACCGAGTCCATCGAAGGCGAAGTTGATGGGACGTTCGCGGCGATGGAAGAGGCGCTTCCGTTCTTCCGCCAGATGATGGAGGAGATCGGCGAGATCCACCAGGCTTTCGGAGAGATGAGCGAGCGGATGGAGCAGCTCGGAAGCCATTCGGCAGGTGTCGAACAAGCGATCAGACAGCTTAACGAGGACGGCGCGTCGCTCGCTAACGTCATGGGAGAGGTGTCCGCCATCGCTCAGCAGTCGACGGCGGCGTCCGAAGAAGCGGCGCACCAATGCGTAGCTCAGACGCAGATCAGCGAGCAGCTGCTCGAGCAATCCCGGAGCCTGAGCGAAGTTTCCGACAAGCTGGCCTTACAGATGCGTCAATTTCATTTATAATGGAGTCGAGATTCATAGCGTTCGTTCGATTCCATTAAGAGAGTAGGGTTGAGGCGTGAGCAATCGGAAGATCGGTGTCGGCAGCATGTTCGGGGCGGTGCTCTGCGCTCTCTTGCTCCTGCTGTCAGGTTGCGATAATGGGCAGCAGTCTCCTGCGGCGAGCGCGTCGGCGGTTATTCCGGGCGGTTCGGGAGAGCTGATTAACGTTGCCGAGAATGCAGATCCGGTGCTGCCCCCGCCGTTCGTATTGGGCTTCTCCCAATTAGGCACGGAAAGCGATTGGCGTCTGGCGAATACGGAATCGATCAAGGAAGCCGCCAAGGAGGCGGGCGTCGAGCTCAGGTTCGAGAACGCGGAGCAATCGCAGCAGAAGCAGATCGCCGCCATTCGGTCGTTCATCGAACAGAAGGTGGACGTCATCGCGATCGCGCCCGTCATCCAGTCCGGGTGGGAACCTATATTGAAGGAAGCGAAGGCCGCGGGCATCCCGGTCATTATTTCCGACCGTTCGATCGACGTGGCGGATTCCTCGCTGTTCGTGACGTTCATCGGGGCAGATTTCTACGAGGAAGGCCGGAAAGCGGGCAAATACTTGCTCGATAAAACAAGAGATATGGCGGGACCGATCGGAATCGCCGAGCTCAAAGGAACGGAAGGCTCGGCTCCTTCCATCGAACGGGGAAAAGGGTTCAGGGACACGATCGAGGGTAAATTGAATTTCGTCTATCTGGAGAGCGAATACGCGGACTTCACGTTCGAGCAAGGCAAGGAGACGATGCGTCGTTACCTGCAGCGGCAGGGCAAGGAGATCCGCGTGCTATTCGCGCATAACGACGATATGGCGCTCGGGGCGATCGAGGCGATTGAGGAGTACGGGCTAAGGCCGGGCAAGGATATCGTCATCATCTCCGTAGACGGAACGCGCAGGGCGCTCGAGAAGCTGGCGGAAGGCAAAATCAACCTCGTCGTCGAATGCAATCCGCTGCTCGGTCCGAACCTCGTCCAGGCGGCGACCGAGATTATGCAAGGGCGGATGCTGCCGAAGCGGATCGTGCCGCCGGAGAGCGTGTTCACCGAGCAGATGGCCAAGCACGAAGCGGCGAAACGCAAATATTGAGCATGCCGTCAAGAAGGAGCTGTCCCGAAAGTCATTGAGATGACTTGGGACAGCTCCTAAGTTTTTGGCGGAGGGCAGGTTCTCCTTCCGAGGTCTGTTGCCATCGCGTATTTGTGCGATTTTTCGTTCAGGATCTCGGCCTCGGAGTACCTTATGTGCGTCTTTGTACGTTTTTTCATACAGGATCTCGGGTTCAGTCTAGCTCATGCGTGCATTGTACGATATTTCTTACAACTCTCGGCCCGGGAGCGCCTCATGTGCGTCTTTGTACGATTTTTCGTTCAGGGTAATGTCCATTTGGGACAGCTCCTTCTTCTATTTTCATCTTGCCATATGCGCTATCTCTCGTACCAATACCCGGGTATGCCTTTCTCGAGCCTCATGAGCGTCTCCAAATAGAAGTAGTCGCCCCATATCGCGTAGTCGTCGGGGGAAATCCCCGCTCTTACGGCATAAGAACCTCGGTTAAGCAAGCCTTGGGCGTCATCTTCTCCTCGCGTCGAGTAATTCTCGATAAGCGACCTCATCGAAAGGCTGACGGCATCCATCAGCCATTCGCGGTCCGGGTCGTCCGGACTTAGCAAGCCGGCGATTTCGAGCATGCCCGCCGCCGCGATGGCAGAAGCGGAGCTGTCGCGTTTCGTGTCCGGCGTAACGGGAACGTCGAAGTCCCAATAGACGACGTGATCCTCGGGCATCCGATCCACGAAATAGCGAGCGAGTCTTATGGCCGTCTCCAGCATTTCCGGCTGGCTTGAATAGCGATAAGATAACGCGAAGCCGTAAATTCCCCACGCCTGTCCCCTCGTCCAGGTCGAACCGTCCTGATTCCCTTGTTGGGTTCCGCCGCGCAGCGAATCTCCCGTCTCCTGATCGAAGTAGAACGTGTGATAAGAAGAGTCGTCTCCGCGTACGAGGAAGCGACGGCTTTGGTCGGCGTGAATGATGGCGGCTTTCTTGTATTTGTCGTCTCCCGTCTGCTGATGAGCCCAGTACAGCAGCGGCAAATTCATCATGCAATCGATGATGATGCGGCCTCCGTTGACCGGATCGTCTTTGGGGCCCCAAGCCTGCAGCAATTGCGTCTTGTCCCGCCAGCGGTCCATCAGGACGTCGGCGGCTTGCAGCGTCAGTTGCCTGGCCGATTCGTCTCGTTCAACGATCCATTGCGCTTTCGAGGACAACGAATAGAGGAACCCGATGTCGTGATGGTCTAGAGAGATTCGATGCTCCAGACGGCGGCGGAAGTCGGCAACGGCGTTCGCGGCGGCGTTCCTGATCGCGGTATCCCCCGTGTATTCGTAGCTTAGCCATAACAGGCCGACCCAGAAGCCTTCGGTCCAATCCGTATTGTCGTTAAGCTGATAGATGCGGTCTCCGTTGCTGACGTGCGGGTATTTGCCTTCGAACTTCGCTATGCCGTAGCGGACGACCTTTAGCGCGTCCTCAATCGCTTGCTTCCACATTCGACTGTGCTCCTCCTCGGCGCGATATCGTCATTTTGTTCTATAGACCCATTATATCTTCGATAAAATAGCGGATTGTTGTGCTAACATATAGCCATATTGCGATTTGTTCGGTGGAGGAGAAGCGATGTGAATCGGATTATGCCGCTTGATCTGGAAACGAAGCCCGTGCGCTTCAGCAACCGAACGGAAACGGTCGACGAGCATTGGCTCATGTATCATGCGCATCAAGGCTGCGAGCTTCTCTATATTTTCGAGGGCGAAGGGAGCATTACGGTCGAAGGAGTAACGTATCCGCTGCGCCCTGGGACGCTTGTCTGCTTTCAACCGTATCAGTTGCATAAAGTAGAGGTGCCTTCGCGTCCGAACGGAACGTATATCCGCTCCAACCTTACCTTCGATCCTCGGTTTATGGAGGCGTACGCGGCGCCGTTTCCGAAGCTTCACGCTTTCGCGCGCAGGCTGTGGAAAGGCGTTCTCGTCCGACAGGTATTCGATTTGGCTGGCGATGACCGTATTCCCGCCCTTTTCGCCGATTTCGGGAAAAGCCAGGAGGTGTGGGGGGAGGGGGCGACGGACGAAGAAGCCTTGCACGTGCTCGCGGTTTTGCGGTATTTGCAGCTTTACGTCTTTCCCGCGGAAGACGCGGTTCCTCCGGACCGGGCCGACAAGACCGCGAGCCACGCCGAGACGATGCTCGATTGGGTGGAAAGCCGTTTCCGAGAGCCGTTCGTGCTGGAGACAATGGCGAACGATTGCCATTTGTCCCCGTTTCATGTGTCGCGTCTATTCAAAAGCCTCGTCGGCAAGACGATCTCGGACTATATCGCGGCTCGGCGGGTTCGCGAGGCCTGCGAGCTGCTTGCCAGGACTGACCGAACGACCCGGGAGATCGGGATCGAGGTCGGCGCGCTCGGCGCGTCGTATTTTTGCCAGATGTTCAAAAAGCATAAAGGCGTGACGCCGCAGGCCTACCGCACGATGGTGCGCCGCGCGTACGAACGCTAAGGGATACTGGTGCAGGATACGACCTTAAGAGGTTGCTATAAATAAAGTGATTGAAAAGAATCGGAATAAACCTTAAAATGAACCTAAATGGTACTAAATAAACTAATGTGAACGACAAAAGGAGAGCTAATTCATGGAAATCCGTTACGCTTCTCACCCGAATGAAGTCAAAGCCTTCGACACCTCGCGTCTGCGCGAAGAGTTCTTGATCAATCAGCTTTTCGTTCCGGGCAAGCTCGTGCTTACCTACTCCCATGTAGACCGCTTTATCGTCGGCGGAGTCATTCCGGCAGCCGAGCCGGTGAAGCTTGAAGCGGATCGTTCCGTGATCGGCGCGGCATCGTTCCTGGAACGTCGCGAGATCGGCATCATCAACGTCGGCGGCGCGGGAACGATCACGGTCGATGGCCAAACCTACGTCATGGACAACAAGGATTGTCTCTACGTCGGACGCGGCGCTCTGGATGTGAGCTTCGCCAGCAACGACGCGGGTCAACCGGCGAAATATTATTTCAACTCCACTCCTGCACACCAGACTTATCCGACGGTGAAAGCGGCGATCAGCGAAGCTTCGCCTAACCATCTGGGCAGCCAAGCGAACTCCAACGAGCGGACGATCTATCGTTACATCCATACCGGCGGCATCCAAAGCTGCCAGCTCGTGATGGGCATGACGTTGCTCAAGGAAGGCAGCATGTGGAACACGATGCCTTGCCATACGCACAACCGCAGATCTGAGGTGTATTTCTACTTCGACATGCCTGATGACGGCGTCGTATTCCACCTCATGGGCGAGCCGACGGAGACGCGCCACATCGTGCTTCGCAACGAGCAAGCCGTTATCTCCCCGAGCTGGTCGATCCATAGCGGCGTCGGCACGAACAACTATACGTTCATCTGGGGCATGGCGGGCGAGAATCAAATTTTCGAAGATATGGACGCTGTCGCGATGAAAGATTTACAATAAGAGACAAAATCCGTCCAACGAAAGCGATGATAGCCAGTGAACCCGATCCGCAGATACGAGAAAATCATGGAAATATTGCTTGCCAAGAGAGAAGTAACGGTGGCGGAGCTGATCGATCAGCTGAACGTGACCGGCAAGACGATACGGGAAGACTTGGCGAAGCTGGAGGAGAAGGGCCTGCTGCATCGGATCCACGGCGGCGCGGTGCTCGCGCAGGCGAATCAGCTCGGCATTCTTACGCCTAAGGAAGCCGACGTTCCGAATGCCGACGAGCTCAAGCAGATCGCGAATATCGCCGTGTCGCTGCTCGAGCCTAACGAGGTAATCGCGCTTGACGGGGGCAGGACGACGCTCGAGGTCGCCAGGCTGCTTCACGACATGCCGCTCACCGTCGTGACGAACGATTTGCTCATTATCGCCGAACTGGCCCGCAAGGAGCGAATTCGCCTTGTCGTGCCCGGCGGTTATCAAATGCGCAACGTGCTGATCGGCACGGAGGCGGTAGCCTATATTCGCAGATTAAATATATCGAAAGCGTTCTTGTCTACGACCGCGGTGCATCCCGAAGACGGCTTTACGATCTACGCGGGCGAATCGGCGGAGATCAAACGCGCATGGCTGGAAACCGCGAAGACGGCTTACGTGCTCGCGGACCGCGAGAAGTTCGGACAAGGCGCGTTGTTCACGTTCGCGGCATTGAACGAGGTGACCGGAATTATTACGGACTCCGGGCTTCCTGCCGAGACGGCGGAGCTGTATCGCGGCAAGGGAGCGCGGCTAATTATTCGAGGGAGTGAAGCGGAATGAGCTTTAGTTTGTCTGGGAGAACAGCGCTCGTAACCGGAACGTCGGGAGGCATCGGACAAGCGATCGCGATCGGCCTCGCGGAAGCGGGCGCGTCGATCGTGGCGGTATCCGCGTCGAACAGCAACGAGACCGTCGAGATCATTCGCAAGCTAGGCGGCCAAGCGGAGCAAATTTCCGCCGACCTTAGCAGAGAAGAAGGTCTCGAAGACGTGTTTAAGCAGGCGCTCGGGTTTTACGGCAGCATCGACATTCTCGTCAATAACGCGGGTACGATTCGCCGCGCGCCGGCAGCGGAGCATTCCAGCAAAGACTGGCACGATGTTCTCGACTTGAACTTGAACGCGGTATTCTTCCTCAGCCAGCTGGCGGGCAGGGAGATGATCCGCAAGGGCAGCGGCAAAATCATCAATATCGCTTCCATGCTGAGCTACCAAGGCGGCATTAACGTGCCGGGTTATACGGCCAGCAAGCATGCGGTCGCCGGCCTTACGAAAGCGCTGGCTAACGAGTGGGCGGGCAAAGGCTTGCAGGTGAACGCGATAGCTCCCGGATACATCGATACGAGGAACACGGCGCCGCTCATTGCAGACGAGAAACGGAACAAGGCGATTCTCGAGCGCATCCCCGCGGGACGCTGGGGCACGCCGGAGGACTTGAAGGGTCCGGCCGTCTTCCTGGCTTCATCGGCTTCGGATTATATGAACGGCCACGTGCTGTGCGTTGACGGCGGTTGGCTAGCTCGTTAAAGAATTAAGAAGGAGGAGAGTCGAGACCACATGAGGCTAGAAACGATTAAACTCGAGAATAGCAACAGCGCGACTTTGACCTTGTATTTGCACAATATTTATGAGCAACAAGCCGACAAGCAGCCCCGGCCCGCTGTCTTGATTACGCCCGGCGGCGGTTACGAGTTCGTATCCGAACGCGAAGCCGAGCCGGTAGCGATCGCTTACTATAACGCGGGATATCAGGTTGCCATCCTTCGTTACTCCGTTAAAGAAGAAGCCCGCAATATGCAACCGATGATCGAAGCGATGACGTCGATCCGCATGCTTCGCGACAACGCCGAGGAATGGCGCATCGACCCGGATATGATTGCCGTATGCGGCTTCTCGGCCGGAGGACATCTGGCGGCTTCGACCGGAACGATGTGGAACGAGCCGGCGCTCAAGGATAAGCTGGGCGGGCCAATGGAACAGTATCGGCCGAACGCCTTGATCCTGAGCTATCCGGTCATCTCCTCGGGCGAATTCGCGCATCGCGGTTCGTTCTATAACTTGACCGGGTCGCGTGAAGACGACGCTGCGACGGCGTTCTTCTCGCTCGAGCATCGCGTGAACGCCGAGACGCCGCAGACGTTCATCTGGTTCACCGAAGAAGACGGCGCAGTCCCCGTCGAGAACGGGCTGCTGTTCATCTCCGCTCTGCGCAAGCATAAGGTATCGTTCGAATGCCATATTTTCAACAAGGGACAGCACGGGTTATCGCTCTGCAACGAAGAGGTTAACACGCCGAATCCGCATGCGGCTCATTGGTTCATGCTTAGCGTGGAGTGGCTGCGTTCGATCGGATTTATCGCGAAATAAGGAAGAAGCGCACGAAAGCGCCGTTCGATCCACTCGAGCGGCGCTTTTTGCCGTTTAGGAGGAACAGGGGGCCGCATCATCGGTTGTTGTCGAATAATAGCGATTGCTGTCATAGTCAACGGAATAAGGAATTGTATTTGCCCTGCCAAGTGATATGATAAATTCATCGAAAGGGGGATGTGGCGTGCGGGGGAAGATGGGGTCCTATATTCTGGGCATGCAATTGAAGAACAAGCTGATCCTCCTGTTCATGCTGATCGCGATCATCCCGCTCGGTGTATTAGGGGGATTCTCTTACTACAAGTCGGCAGGCTTGATTCTGGATAAGGTGTGCCAGACGCTGCTAGAGAGTCTGTCGCAGGTGAACTACAGTATCGATTACTTCGTCAATGACATCGAGCAGCTGTCGATGTACATCTATGGCAACGAACAAGTACAATCCGTCCTGTCGAAGGACGGCGGGCGCGGTCTCGAAGAGAAGCATCGCGACCAGAAGAACATGGAGGGCATTCTCGACTCGTTCATCGGCTTCAAGAGCTGGGAGATCGAAATCTATCTGCTTGCGGAGAATGGCGACCGCTATTTCACGGGTGAGCTGCTGCCCCGCGAATATGATTCGTTTAACGAGAACTGGGGATTGTTTCGCAAGGCGAGACTCGCGATGGGCAATGTCGTATGGGATACGCACTACTCCATGAAGAAGACGGAGGATTTCGGGGTCGTCCTGAGCGCCGGCCGACTCGTCAAGGACATTCAGACGAACGAAGCGCTTGGGTATATCGTCATCGATATTCGGGAGGCCGAGATCGCCAACAAGTACAATAAGGCAGAGCAGGTGCCGGGCGCGCAGATGTACTTGCTCGACCGAAGCGGTTATATCATCTCCAGCTCGCCGTCCAAGCTGGAGGTAGGCACGAAGCTGACCGAGGCTTTCGCGGAGCGCGTATTTACCGGAACGGAAGGCTACTTCCGCACGGAGGATGTAGATGGGAACGCCCAGATGGTCGTGTACGACACGTCCCAGACGACGGGCTTCAAGCTCATCTCCGTCGTGCCCGTCAGCGCCTTGACCAAGGACGGGGAGATCATTCGCAACTTGACGATCGTCATTATGGCGGCTGGCATCGTGCTGTCCGTATGGCTCGCGATCGTGCTGTCCGTTAACGTGACGCGACCGCTTCGCAAGCTCCGCTCTCTCATGCGTCAAGCCGAGACGGGCAACCTCAGCGTCGTGTTCCCGGCGGAGTACGACGATGAAGTCGGTCAGCTCGGTCGAAGCTTCAACAAGATGGTGGCGCAGCTGCATACGTTGATCGAAGAGGGCTACCACAAGCAGATTCGTGCTCAGGAAGCCGAGATTAAGGCGATACAGGCGCAATTCAACCCTCATTTTCTGTATAATGTGTTGGATTCGATTAACTGGATGGCGCGGATTCATAAGATCGACGATATCTCCAGAACGGTCGTGTCGCTCGGCGAGCTGCTGCGATTCAGCATTCGCAAAGGCCAGTCGCTCATCACGATCAAGGAAGACATGCAGCAGATCGACAACTACTTGCTGCTGCAGAAGATGCGCTACCGGGACAAGCTGAACGTGTCTATCCTAGTGGATGAAGACGTTACGGGTTATTACACGTTGAAGCTGCTCATCCAACCGCTCGTAGAGAATGCGATCTCGCACGGGCTGGAGATGAAGGATGGGCCGGGCACGCTGCGCATCGAATGCCGCAGGGACGGAGAACGGATCCGGTTCACGGTGGCGGACGATGGCATTGGCATGGATAAGGAACAGCTGCGCCGCATCGAGCTTGAGGGCAGCTACACCTCCGCCAAGCCCGGGAATACGGCGATTGGCCTCGACAATCTGCGCAAGCGCCTGCAGCTATACTACGGAGATGAAGCTGGATTGAACATCCAGAGCGAGAAGGGCGTAGGAACGACAGTTACCGTGTGGATTCCAATTCGAGAACAGGCAGGGGATGAGCTTGATCAAGCTGATGATCGTTGAGGACGAGTGGCTGGGCAGGGAAGGGCTGAAGTCGACCATCCCTT
>Ga0065721_10005613_pt1 | contig 17662 bp, 14 predicted proteins | sample Mesricmetagenome_FD_59108 | JGI IMG/M metagenome (GOLD analysis project Ga0065721, IMG submission 59108) | Mesophilic microbial community from rice straw/compost enrichment Sample: eDNA_1 v2 (version 2) | ecosystem: Engineered > Solid waste > Grass > Composting > Bioreactor | place: USA: Davis... | reverse complement strand
CGACGGTCATGGTCTCCCGCCGCACCGGCATCGGCAAGCTGCTCGCCTTCGACATGGGCGGCACCTCCACCGACGTGTCGGTGATTCTAGACGGCGAGCCGACGATTTCGCGCTCGACCGAAGTCGGCATGTTCCCGGCCAAGGTTCCGACCCTCGACGTGCGCTCGGTGGGTGCAGGCGGCGGCTCGATCGCCGAAGTCTCCGACCTCACCAAGTCGCTCCGCGTCGGTCCGCGCAGCGCCGGTGCCCGTCCGGGTCCGGTCTGCTACAGCCGCGGCGGTACCGAACCGACCGTTTCCGATGCCAACGCCGTGCTCGGCTATTTGCCGCCGGTGCTGCTCGGCGGTGACATGAAGCTCGACGTCGAAGCGGCTCGCAATTCGATCGCCAGGATCGGCGACGCGCTCGGCCTGTCGCCGGAAGAAGCCGCCCAGGGCATCCTTGACATCGCCAACGAGGTCATGCTCGGCGCGCTGCGCGTCATCACCGTCCAGCGTGGTCTCGACCCGCGCGACTTCGGCATCGTCGCATTCGGTGGCGCTGGTCCCCTGCACGCCAATGCAATGGCCGAACTGCTCGGCTGCTACCCGGTCGTTGTTCCGCCGAATCCGGGCGTGCTCTCGGCCCTCGGCTTCCTCGAATCCGAATTCAAGAACGAATTCGTGCAGACCTTCATCCGCTCGTCCTCCGGCCTCGACGCCGAGCTCGTCTGGAACCGCTTCGACGAACTGGAAGCCAAGGCTCGCCAGTGGCTCGACGAGGAAGAAGTTCCGGAGAAAGACCGTTCGCTGCGTTACTCGCTCGACCTGCGCTACGAGCAGCAGGGCTTCGAAGTGACGATCGACATCGACCGCGACGTCATCACCGCCCGCGGCGGCCTCGATGCCGTTTTCGAGAAGTTCCACGCCACTCACGAGCGCCTCTATGGCGTCCGCTTCCACGTTCCGGTGGAACTGGTTGCCCTGCGCGTCATCGCCACGGGTGCAACGCTGCCGGTGGAAGAAGCTGCCGCTGCCTCCGCCTCGACCGGCGAGTCGGCCCTCATCGAGACGCGGCCGAGCTACTTCAAGGGCCAGTGGGTCGAAACCCCGAACTACGACCGTTCGAAGCTCAAGGTCGGCGAGAAGGTCGCAGGTCCCGCGATCATTCGCCAGTACGACACCACCACCGTTCTCCTTCCTGACCACTACGCCGAGGTTGACGCACACGGCAACCTTCTGATCTGGCCGAATTCCAAGGGTAACTAACCATGAGCAAGGTTGATCCTATCACCCTCGACATCATCGAGAACGCGCTGAAGAACGCGCGCTTCGAAATGGACGGCGTTGTGGTGCGCATCGCGCTCTCGCCCGTTATCCGCGAACAGCACGACGAATTCCCGATGATCTGCAACGCCCGCGGCCAGATGGTCGTCGGCCAGTTCGGATCCTACATCCCGGCGATCGTCGAACAGTTCAAGGGCGACCTGAACGAAGGCGACGTCTTCGTCTGGAACGACCCCTACGCATGTAAAGGCTCCATCTCGCACAACAACGACTGGTGCGTGATGATGCCCATCTTCCACGAAGGCGTCCTCGTCGGCTTCTCGTCGATCTTCGGCCACATGGTCGACGTCGGCGGCAAGGTTCCGGGCTCGATGCCCTTCGACGCCCGCACGATCTGGGAAGAAGGCCTGCGCATTCCGCCGGTCCGCATCTACGACAAGGGCGTGCTGAACCAGGCCGTTCTCGACATCATGCTCAACAATACGCGTACGCCGGACATGAACCAGGCCGACCTCATGGCCCTGATCGCCGGCTGCCGCACCGCCGCCACCCGCGTGCGCGAGCTCTGCGACCGCTTCGGCCGCGAGACCTACATGGAAGCATGCGACATGCTTCTCGACCGCACGCGCGATGCCATGCGGGTGCTGATCGACAAGTACATCACCGAAGAGCCCGTGACGTTCACCGACTATGTCGATGACGACGGCGTCGGCAACGGCCCCTTCAAGATGAAGCTGTCGATCTACAAGCGCAAGGACGGCACGGCCGTCTTCGACTGGACGGGAACGGATCCCCAGGCGGAAGGTCCGATCAACTTCCACATCCACGAAGGCCTCTGCAAGCTGTTCTTCGGCGTCTACATGATCATGGCCTTCGACCCGACGATCCTGTTCAATGAAGGCTTCTACGACCTGTTCGAGATCATCCTGCCGGAGGGAAGCCTGCTCAACCCGCGCTTCCCGGCTGCGCTGTCGAACCGACTCAACACCCATACCCGCTTCTTCGACTGCCAGGCGGGCGCTCTGGGTCAGCGTGCTCCGCACCTGTCGATGGCGGCCGGCTACGGCACCAGCCCACACTTCATCTTCACCGGTCACGACAAGGACAACAAGTACTTCCAGCTCATGGAACTGCTGTTCGGCGGCGTGCCCGGCCGTCCGCGCGGTGACGGCCTCGACGGTCATGCCTGGTGGCCGCTCTTCTCGGCAACGCCGATCGAGTACATCGAGAATTACTATCCGGTGCTCATCGACAGCTACCGTCCGATCCGCGACTCCGGAGGTCCGGGCCTCAATCGCGGCGGCGCCGGAATTTCCAAGGTCTATCGCCTGCTCGAGCCCGGCAAGGTCTCGATCCACGACGACCGCGAAGTGGTTCCGCCGTGGGGCATCAACGGTGGTCTCTTTGGCGGCACCTCCTCCAAATGGATCGTCCGCAACGGCTCCGACACCCCTGAACGCATCCCTTCGAAGATCGACAACCTGGCAGTCAATGCCGGCGACGTCGTAATCTTCAACACCGCCGGCTCCGGCGGCTGGGGCGATCCGCTCGATCGCCCGGCCGATCTCGTGGCCCGCGACGTGCGCTATGACCTGGTGTCGCGCGAAAAGGCAAAGGAAGCCTATGGCGTCGTGCTCACCGGCGATGACCAGGTGGACGAAGTCGCCACCGCGGCCCTGCGCGCCAAGATGAAGGAAGAGCGTGGCGAACCCGAGCCGTTCAACTTCGGCTATTTCCCGGAGGCCGCCGAATAAGCTGCCGGACGAGACAAAAGCAAAGCCCGCCGGAAAAGGCGGGCTTATTCATTTGTTCATAATATACTGAAATAGAAACAATCTGCATGCGCATGCATTGTAGCCGACCGCAGGCTCCGGCCGAAGCCGGAACCGGTCACTTCGCCGGAGAGGGAACGGTGGCACGCCAGATCATCTCGCCGGGAATCGGCAGGTCCGGGATCGGCTCGACCGGCTTGCCCGGCTCGTCGAGATGGAGCAGGTCGATCGTGTGCTCGACCATCTGCTGCATCGGTTGGGCGACCGTGGTGAGCTGATAGGCCGGGCGAGCGCCTTCCGGAATGCCATCGAACCCGGCGACCATGATGTCCTCCGGGATGCGCTTTCCGTAGCGGATCCGGAGATTGTCCATCGCCCCCATGGCCATGATGTCGGCGATACCGAAGATGGCGTCCGGAAAATCCTTGCCGGTCTCGGCGTGCCGGTCGACCGCTGCGGCACCCCCGTCATAAGACGAAAGACCGGGATAGGAATAGATCGCGTCCCGGCTGATGCCGGCTTCGAGCAGCCGCTCGGTAAATCCACGCTCGCGGTCCTGGCTGGTTGTGCCGTTCGGGTCGCCGGTGATCATCATGAAGGTCTTCGCGCCGGCCTTGAGGAAGGCGTCGGCAATCATCCGGCCACCGGCAACGTTGTCGCAGCGCACGCCGTAGGTACCGCTGTAAGGAATATACCGGTTGAACAGGACCACCGGAATTCCACGGTCCTGGCACATGTTGATCATTCGCGTGGAGAGTTGGGCGGAGGTGAGGATCACAGCATCTACCTGATACTGCAGGACGCGCATGATCGCTTCGTCCGTACCCATGCCTTCGCCAAGCGTGAAGGTCAGCGTCTGCCGGCCCTTCTTCTGCAAGCTGAGGCTGAACTCCTGCAAGACATGAACGTAGAATGGATTGGCTAGGCTGCCGAGGATGATCGCTACCATGTTTGACCGGTGGGTCGTGAGGCTCGAGGCGATCGAGTTCGGTACATAGTTGAGTTTGCGCGCGGCCTCGAGAATTTTCTGCCGCGTCGATTCCTTGATGCTCGAGCCCGGCGTGAAGGCACGCGACACCGCCGACTGGGAAACACCCGCCAGCGCTGCCACGTCGAAGGATGTTGTTCTTAAGGAACCGCCGCGCATGTCGTTACTGCCTTTCGAATTCGTATTCATGACCGGCCTCCCGTCCTCCCCTTTTTCAACATTCGCCAACGCGGTGCAACCAAGCTGGTGCGGCAGTGTTCAATTATCAACACACGATTCCCCTCTCGCGCTGTACAAATATTGACGGATGTCAGCCGCTGGTGTCAGCGCATACGTATGCAGTTTGAGCATTCTTCGAATTGGTCTGCGATTACTAAGTCTCTATTCACAAGCATTTATGGCATTAAGGCAAATGTAGTTGGCTTCGCAAGTCGCTCAAGACTTTGGCAGTTCGCATGATTGCTGGTGATGCCGTTGCGCCACCATTTGCTGACGGATGGGCAGGCGTGAAATTGTACATTTCCACCATCGTATCGGATTTAGCAGACCAACCTCCGCTTGGCCCTGAGGCGGGTCAAACCGCTGGAATTGCTCTCAAGACAGAACGCCACCCGGCGATAGCGGCGGGTGGCGTTCTGCGCTCAGGAGGTGCGAAGTTCCATCAGTCTCACGCGGCGGTCCACCCGCCATCGACGGGTAGGACGACCCCGGTGATGAATGAGGCTTCCCCACTCAGCAGAAAAGCTGTGGCGGCAGCCGTCTCCCCGGCGCGGCCGAAGCGGCCGAGCGCATGGCGCTGCATCGATTTGAGCCGCGCCTCTTCGGGTACGGCCTCGAATGAGCGGTCCATCATCGGCGTTTCGGTGGCGCCCGGTGCGACGGCATTGACGCGGATCTTTCGGTCGGCGCAGTCAACGGCGAGACTCTTGCACATGGAATTGATCGCGCCCTTGGATGCGGCGTAAGCCACGCAGTCGCGACCGCCGGAGATCGACAGCTGCGACGAGCACAGCACGACCGCTCCTTCGGTCTTCTCGAGATGCGGAAGGGCTGCGGCCACTGCATTGGCCGTACCAATGACATTGACGCCGAGAACCTTCAGCCAGTCGTCGCCCGAGCGCGTCTCGATGCGCCCCGGCATCTCGATGCCGGCAAAGGTGGCAAGACCGTCAATGCGACCGAAACGTCCGACAGCGCCGCTGACGGCGACGGCGAGATCCATCTCGTTGCGCACGTCACCGACATGCCGGATCACTTCCCCCGACAGTGCGTCGGAAAAGGCAAGATCGATGCCGACGACCTTCGCGCTTTCGGCAGCCAGCAGATTTGCGGTCGCCAGTCCCAGGCCCGAGCCTGCGCCGGTGATCAGGATCACCTTGCCGGCAAACCTGCCGCCTACCTCAGTAGGGATTGTGCTGGAGCCAGTCGACATAGGCACGCAGTCCTTCCTCGAAGCCGACCTTCGGTTCCCAGCCGAGGTCGCGTTTGGCAGCCTCGATCGACATCACGCCGTGGATCTCGGTGCCTTCGAGCGGACCGGGACCAATCTCGGCGGTGATCGCTGGCAGCTGATCGCGGATCAGGTCGAAGATGCGACCGACCTTCACTGTGTCGGCACCGTTGATGTTGTAGGCATGCTGTTTCGGCGCTTCCGCCTTGAGCGCGCAGAGCACAGCGTCCACCACGTCGTCGATATGCACGAACTGCAGGCTGTGGTCGGCCCCGGCCGCGAGCCTGTAGCTTTCGCCGCGCGCAGAACGCACCACCGGCTGGATGATCGCGTCCGTGACGCGGCCCGGGCCGTAGACCCAGCCGATGCGCAATGCGACGGCGCTCAGTCCGAAATTGCGGACATAGGTCTCGACGATGATGTCGGAGGCAGCCTTGGACGAGCCATAGACGGTCGAAGCCCGCAAGGGCGCGCTCTCGTCGACGATATCCATTCCCTTCGGCGTGTCACCGTAAGCAGATACCGACGAAAGCGTCACGAAGCGGCTGATACCGAAGGACACGGCCAGCGTCAGCAGCTGGGTCGTGCCACGAATGTTGATGTCGAGCAGCTCGCCGGGATTGTCGCCGTAGAGCATCGGGCCGGAAATGCCGCCGCAATGGATGATCGCGTCCGCACGCGAGACCGGTCCGGCATGTTTGGCGATGTCTCGGACGTCGGCGGTGTAGAATTCCACGCCTGCCGGAATTTCCGCCCGCGGCCTGACGACGTCGGTGGCGATCACCTTGCGCCCTTGGGCTACCAGCGCGCCCATCACGCGCTGGCCGATATAGCCGGCCGCACCCGTCAGGAATACGGCCCTCTCGGTGGTATTGGTCATGCGTCCAGTCCTCAACCGATATCGGTTTCTTCACGGCCGCGGGCGAACTGCGACACGGTAACGGCGAGGATCAGGGCGGCACCGTTGAAGACGCTGGTGACCCACAGCGGGATGCCGAGCATGGTGAGACCCGTAATACCGGTGGCGAGGAAGTAGACCGCAATCACCGCGCCCCAGGGGTTGAACCGGCCCGGGATGATCGCCGTCGCGCCGAGGTAGGCGGCGGCGAAGGCCGGCAGCAGGTAGTTGAGGCCCGAGAACGGATCGGCAGCGCCGAGCAGGCCTGCATAGACAATGCCGCCGAGCGAGGCGAGCATGGCGGATGCCACCAGGCAGCCGACGCGGACGCGACCGACGTCGATACCGGAGAGGCGCGCCACTTCACGGCTGCGGCCGACGAAGAGGATGCGGCGTCCGAGCGGCGTGAACTCGAAGATCAGCCAGATGATGATGGCGATCAGGATCACGTAGTAGAACGCATAGGAAATGCCGAACAGGCGGCCGCGCGAGACGAAGTTGACGAGAACCGGCGAGATGCCGCCGATGGTCGAGGAGTTCGTCATCCACTGGACGACACCGGTGAGCACCGAAGTCGTGCCGAGCGTGACCACCAGCGACGGAATGCGGACATAGACAATGAAGAAAGCGTTCACGAGGCCGATCACCAGGCCGAAACCGAGCGCTATGAGCAGCGCCACCCCAATAGGCATCTGATGGACGACGTTGAGTACGCCGATCGTCACCGCCGACATGGTCAGCGTCGCACCGACCGAAAGGTCATAGTCGCCAGCGGTCAGCGGGATGATGAGCGCCAGCGCGAGTACCGCACCGGGCGCCTGGGTGGCAAACAGGATCGAGAAGTTCGTCCAGGACAGGAACAGGCCCGGCAGCATGAAGCTGAAAATGGCGATTATCAGGGCCCATACGGCCACGAGGCCGAACCGTTCGATATTGCGCCCGATCTTCTGCCGGGACGGAGCCGGCTCCGCCTTAAGCTGCGTCGAGACTTGAGTGACCATAACAGGCCTCCGCTATATTATCCTTGCTGATCTGGTCGCCAACGAGCTCGTTGACGATGCGGCCGCGTGCAAACACCAGGACCCGCGTGCAAAGGTCAGCCAATTGTTCAAAATCCGAGCTGGCGCAGACCACCGCGGCACCGCCGCTTGCAGCCTTGCGGATCACGTCCCACACCTGCTGGCGTGTGCCGACGTCCACGCCCTGCGTGGGTTCGTCGAGCATGAGCAGCTTGGGATTGCGGATCAGCCACTTGGCGAGCAGCACCTTCTGGGCGTTACCACCGGACAGCGCACCGAGCCGGAGGCCCGGATTGTTCGGGCGCACCTCGTATTCGGTCGAAAGTTCCGCTGCCCGCTTGCCGATCTCCCTGAGCTTGAGCCCGAACGGCCCCATGAAGCGTTCGAGGTCGAGCACAAGCATGTTGTCGGCCACGCTCATGCTGAGGATACCGCTCTGCTTAGGCCGGTCGGACGGCAGGAGCGCGATGCCGCGGGCGACAGACTGCTTGGGCGAGACCTGGGTGAGATCGTAGTTCGCACCGTCGAGCATCAGCTTGCCGCCGGATGCCTTGGAGGCTCCGAAGACGAGATAGGGAATGCGCTCGTAGCCCGAACCGATGAGGCCGGTGAGCCCGAGGATTTCGCCTTCGGCGATGTCGATGCGCGGCACGTCGAGGCCGGGCTCGGAAATGCCAGTGATCTCGGCCTTGACCCGGCTCTTGGCGCGGTCCACCGGTGCAGTCGTCTTGCGGACGATGCGGCGGCCGATAATGCCCTCGACGAAATCGTCGTGGGTGGCTTCGCGGGTGACCAGCGATCCGGCAACCGAGCCGTCGCGCAGAATGGTGGCGCGGTCGGTGATTTCGCGCACTTCGTCGATGTCGTGGGAAATGAAGATGACGCTGTCGCCCTGAGAGGCAACCTGGCGCACCAGCGCAAACAGCCGGTCGACACCTTCACGCGGCAGGAACGGGGTCGGCTCGTCGAGAATGAGAAGACCGTGCGAACCGCTCTCCATTTCGGCCGCGCGCAAGTCGTCGGCGGCGCGGACGATCGCCAGCAGCGCGCGGTCGATCTGCGAGATCGCGCCGACGCGGGCGTCGAGATCGAGGTCGATGCCGAAGCGGTCGAGTGCCGCCTGGGCCGCCACCCGTTCCGCCCGCCAGTCGATGTAGCCCTTGCGGGCCGTCACCGAGGCGACGCGCATGTTCTCGAGCACCGTCAGCGACGGAACGAGACCAAGGTTCTGGTGCACGAACGCCATCCGGTAGTCACGGAAGGCACCCGCACGCATCGGCAGTTCAAGCTGCCTGCCGAAGACCGAAATCGTTCCGCCCGGATCCGGAGCATGAAAGCCGGACAGAATCTTGACGAAGGTGGACTTGCCCGAGCCGTTCTGGCCGAGAAGGCCATGGACTTCACCGGGCATGACGTGGAAATCGATCCCCTTGAGGGCACGGAAGCCCCCAAAGGTCTTCGCCACTCCGGAGACGAGGAGCGCCGGCGTCTGCCCCGGCACTCCCGTTCCGACGGTCGTTGAACGAACGTCCGCCATACCGCTTACTGCGAAATCTTCCAGGTCTTGTTGAAGCCCTGGACGTAGTCTTCGCCATAACCCTTGTTGGCCTCAGCCGGAACGCCGGCCGTTTCCACGTTGGAGGCGTCGAAGATGTAGTAAGGCACACCGATATCCTTCGGCATCGGCAGGCCGGCGAGCTTGCGCAGGTAGCCGTCGATGGTCGAACGCGCGATCCAGTCGAGGCTTTCACCGATATCCATCTCCACCTTGCCCTCGCGGATGAAGTCGAGCACGAACGGCGTGCCGTTCGAGGTGGCAATCTTCACCGTGTCGCTCTTGCCGGTCAGTTCGACCGCCGGAACCACGAACTGGCTCATCGAGTCATAGATCGGGATGACGTAGTTGGCCTGCGGGCTGGAGATCAGCGCCGACTGCACCGACGGCTGGATCTTGGTGCCCCATTCGGTGATGCCGACGTTGATTTCCTGGACGATCGTGCACTTCGGGCAGTTCTTCTCGAAGGCGTCATGGATTCCCTGCACCAGCGGTGCGGTCGGCGGAACTTCGTCGGACTTGACGACGATTGCGTGAGCGTCGCCGCCGGTCTTGTAGATCATCCAGTTGCCGAGCAGCCAGCCCTGGCCGTAGAAGCTCACCGGCAGGTCGCCCTCGAGCAGCGGATTTGCCGGCTGCGACGGATCGTAGAAGTGCGAGGTGAAGACCTTGACGCCAGCGTCGCGCGCAGCCTGCAGCTGCGGCTCGACGACCGCCGGATTGACGCCCGAGATAAGGTCGACGATGTCGATCTTGTTCTGGATCGCATATTCGATGCCCTGAACCCACTGGCTCGGCTGGCCCTGGTTCTCCCATTCGCGCACGTCGAGGCCGATTTCCTTGCCCACCTCGATTTCGCGGGCAATGATGCCCTTCAGAAACTGGTTCGAGCTGGTGTTTGGGATAGACAGCATCGTCTTGCCCTTGGCCACCGCCCGGATATCGAACTCCTCCCCTGCGGGCTTGTACACCGGCGGCTTGCGATGCGCCTCGATGATTTCCGTTGCCCGCGCAACACCTTCAGCGACCTCGTCGGCGCTCGCCTGAACGCCCACAGCCGACAGCACAAGGCCGACGCCTGCCGCAAGAATCCGGTAATTATTCTTCATTCGCTTCATCGCTCCCCTTTAGTTGCTCCCGCCCCCTTGGCGAGAGCTTCGCATGCGTATTCATCAAATCTGGCCCCGAGATCTCCGAAATGTCAACCGGATTTTTCCGCAGCGCATATTCGGCAACAAAAATTTCTGCTGGACGCCCGTACAGCTCGCCGCGCCACAGGGCCCGGAATTCCAGCCATTAGAGCCGGGAGAGAAACGCCGTCTCCGCCCGCTGCAGGCTTAAGTGATGCCTGAACACACTTGACAGAATCCCCTTCGATCGAAATCCTGAATACGTATTCCACCGTGAATACGAACTGAAATTCCGAGGGGTTGCCATGTCAAAATATCTTGAACTGGGTCTTTTTCTGCCGAGCACCAAGGGCGGCCTGGTGATAGCGAAGAATATGCCGACCGACCGGGACGCCACCTGGTCGCTCAACAAGGAAGTCACCCTGGCCGCCGAAGCGGCGGGTATGGAATTCGCCCTTTCACAGGTAAAATGGCGTGGCTACGGCGGTGAATCCGGCCACTGGGATGCAGCCAACGAATCCTTCACCCTTATCGCCGGCCTCGCGGCCGTGACCTCGAAGATCAAGCTGATCGCCTCGGTGGCGACGCGCACCATCAATCCGGCCGTTATCGCCAAGATGGCCGCAACGGCCTACGACATCGCGGGCGGCCGCTTTGCGGTCAACATCGTTGCCGGCTGGAACAAGTTCGAATATGCCCAGATGGGCCTGTGGAACGACGACGACTACTATCTCAACCGCTACGAATATGCGGACGAGTACCTGACGATCCTCAAACGCCTGTGGACGGAAGAAAGCGTAACCTTCCAGGGCAAGTACTTCACGCTCGACGACTGCCGCTCCTGGCCGAAGCCCAAGCAGATGCCGCAGATCGTCTGCGCCGGCCAGTCGGAAGGCGCGCTTGCCTTCGTCGCCAGGGAAGCCAACTATTCCTTCATCGGCCGCATGAACGACACGCCCGAGCAGCTCGGCGAGGTCGCAAAAAAGATCTCCGGCATGGCCGCCGAGCACGGCCGCACCATTACCAACTACACGCTGCTCAACGTCATCGCCGGCAAGACACAGGAAGAGGCAGAAGCCCGCAGGGCGCGCTACCTTGCCGATCGCGACGAAGTCGCAATCCAGGAATGGCTGCGCGCCTCGGGCATGGACCGCAACCGCGCCGACTACCTCAAGCTGCCGCCGGAAGCCACCGCCTTCATGTCGGTGCCCTACATCGTCGGCTCGCACGAGACAGTCGCCCGGCACCTCGACAAGCTGGCTGAGCATGGCCTCGGCGGCGTGGCGTTGACCTTCCCCGATTTCGCCAACGACCTGCCCGACTTCATCGAGAACGTCATGCCGAAGATGACGTCGCGCAACAACGCTTGATGGCAGGGACGCGTGGCTGACTTACCCAAGACGCCGAATCTGAGGCTTGACGGCCGCAGGGCAATCGTAACTGGCGCAGGCCGGGGAATCGGCGTGGCCGCGGCCGCGGCCCTGGCGGAAGCGGGCGCCGAGGTCACTCTCGTCGCCCGCTCTGCCCGGGAAATCCAGGATGTCGCGGACAGCATCCGCGCAAGCGGGGGCAAGGCGGAAGCGCTTTGTCTCGACGTGACCGATGTCGAAAAAGTAGAGGCGACAATTTCCGCTGCCGAGCCCTTCGACATCCTCATCAACAATGCCGGCACCAACCGGCCCGGTCCGTTCATCGAGATGGCCATGGCCGACTACGACCTGGTCATGGGTATCAATGTCCGCGCCGCCTTCGCCATGGCGCAGGCAGTGTCGCGTCGGCTGATCCAGGTGGGCAAGGGCGGCTCGATCATCCACGTTTCCTCGCAGATGGGGCATGTGGGGGCGGCCAACCGCACGATCTACTGTGCCTCGAAATGGGCGATCGAGGGCTTTTCCAAGGCTCTTGCGGTGGAACTTGCGCCCTACGGCATCCGCTCGAACACGCTCTGCCCGACCTTCATCGAAACGCCAATGACGAAGCCCTTCTTCGAGGATCCAGCCTTCAAGGCTAGCGTTCTGTCGAAGATCAAGCTCGGCCGGCTCGGCCAGCCGGAGGACCTGATGGGAGCTGTCCTATTCCTCGCCAGCGACGCTTCGGCGCTGATGACCGGCGCCTCGCTCGTCATCGACGGCGGCTGGACGGCCGACTGAACGACATGCGCATGGGGGCTTCTAGAGAACTCCCCATGCCCGGAACCGGCCGCGGCCGGTGAGCTCCCTGAGCCCCAGTTCCTCGACAATACGGAGGGCGGCGCGGGGCGTGATCTCGAGCGCCTCGGCAATCATGCCGGCAGAAACCAGCGGCCTGGTGAGGATGAGTTCGACGAGTGCGGGAAGCCGCGAGGAGCTGCGCCGGCCCTGCATCTTCCGCTCCATCATCTGGCGGGCGAGCATCAACCGATCATGCTCNCTGAGCCCGAATTCGACCGCCGAAACCAGCCCCTGCAGCAGCGCCGACAGCCGCATGTCGCGCCGGGGGTGTCTGCGCCGTTCATAGGGAACCGATTTCATGCCGGTGTTGAAGCCCAGAAGATGGCTGAAGGTTGTCAGCCCCGCCTCGCGCAGCACGGCGGCCGCCAGCAGGCGGCCAAGCCAGGGCGCGTGCTGCAGTACCTCGATCTGGTTCCAGGCGTCGAGTGCCACGACCGCGCGCATGACCGGCGGCAGGCCATGGCTCTCGGCCATCACCGCCCGCCATTCGGCAAGCCGCTCGTCCTCGTCCCAGTCGAGATCGTAGACCAGAGGATCCTTCTCGCGCAGCCCTGACCGGGCCGGCGCGCGAACTTCGGCGATCACCGCTTCCGTGCGGGCAAGAACGGCATCGATTTCCGCGAATTCTTCGGCGAGCGCATCCGTCTCGTCCGCCGCCTCGCCGTCCTCCGGCAGCGCCCGCGTGTGCCGCGCGGCGACGAGGCTCTTTGTCTCGGGCGCGACCTTTTGGTCGTCATGACGGCCGCGCAGGCTTGCAAGCCCCTCGGCTCCCAGCGCCCAGCCGGGCGGCTGCGCGGCGATCCGCCGCCGGGTCCTCAGCACGTCATGGGCGATGGTGAGTTCATGCGTCGGCGTGCGGATGTCATGCCCCGCATCATGCAGCACCAGGTCCTCGATATGGACGAGTTCGCCATCGACCCAGAGCGAGGCGCAGGCATCCCAGAAATGCGCCCGCTCGATCCAGCCCTGGCCGATCGGCGAGCGGGCAATGCGCTCGTCGAGCCGCACCAGTGCGGCGGTGGCCTCGGCCACCGGCCGGAACAGCGCCTCGATCGGCAGATGTGTAAGGTCGTAACGCATTGAAAAGCTGATAGACGATTTGCGAAACGGACGCTATCGCGCTTTTGCCTCGATGCCCGAAAGCGGATCTATTCCACCATCGGCCGGATGCCGTAGGGCAGGAGCCCGCGCTCATCGTGCTCGACGATCAGCTCGCGCTTCATCGGCGGCACCGCGCGGCTGGCGCAGTCCACCCGCTCGCAGATGCGGCAGGAAATGCCGATCGGGTCGAAGGCGGCGCGATTGTTGATCTCGAGATTGTCGGCATAGACGAACTGGTCGGCGTAGGAGATCTCGCAGCCGAGCGCGAGCGCATATTGCTGGCGGCTGGAATGGAAGCCACGGCCGCCCTTGGTGACCTGTACGGCGATGCAGAGATAGCCGACACCGTCGGGCGTCTGCGCGAGCTGCCGGATGATGCGGCCGGACGCCTCGAAGGCCTGGTGGACGTTCCACAGGGGACAGGCGCCGCCGAAACGGGCAAACTGCAGCTTGGCGGCACTATGGCGCTTGGTGATGTTGCCGGCGCGGTCGACGCGGGCAAAGAAGATCGGCACACCCTTCTGCCCCGGCCGCTGCAGCGTCGAGAGCCGGTGGCAGACCTGTTCGAGGCTGGCTCCGAAGCGCGCGGCAAGAAGGTCGATGTCATGGCGCAGCTCGCGCGCGGTCTCGAGAAACCGGCCATAGGGCAGGATCAGCGCGCCGGCGAAATAGTTGTAGAGACCGATGCGACAGATCTCGTGGGCCTCCCTGGTGCGGAAGCCGGCGTTCCGCGCGATCTGGTCGACCAGGGGCTCTGCAGACAGCTGGGCGATCTGCTGGGCGATGTGGAAGTCGCGCGTTGCCGTCGGCAGATAGTCGCTCAGCGTCAGCACCTTCTCGTCGCGATCGAACTTGCGGATCAGCGTGCCATCGTCGCGCGAGCGGTGGATGCGCACGCCGTGCGCCCGCTCGAGATAGTTGGCGAGCACCGAATAGGTTTCCTGCTCGCCGATGCCGAGCTCGGCGGCGAGTTTTTCGGCCGCCGTGTCGATTTCGTGGACATAGTTGTCGACGAAATGGAAGAAGTCGCGCACTTCCTCATACGGGGTCTTTTCGGGCAACGCCGACGAACGGCCGAGACTGTCGTCGATGCTGGCGAGCTGTTCGGAATTGCGGCGATAGGCCTGGTGGGCGGCGAGCAGCGCGTGCGCAATGGCCGGCGCGTTCTGGGCGACGAGCTTCAGCTCCTGATGCGTCGGCTTGTAGCTGGCAAAGAGCGGATCGCTCATCGTCTCGGCCAGCGCCGACATCAGCCGCTCGCCTTCGGCGCCGGTCAGCTCCGAGAGATCGATCTTGAACTTGTCCGCAAGCGACAGCAGGACGGCGGCGGAAACCGGCCGCTGGTTGTTCTCGATCTGGTTGAGGTAGCTGATCGAGATTCCCAGCCGCTCCGCGAACTGCGCCTGCGTCACATTGTTGGCGAGTCTCAGCTCGCGCACCTTGCGGCCCATATAGAGCTTGCCAATGGCCATGTTCGCAAATTCGCAATTTTCAGTACGCGATTTCGAAACTGCACTTGTTCACATCTATTGAGGTTTTGCAAGGGCCTTGTCACCTGTATGTGACGCCGCGAGAACCAGAGGATTGAGGTACCATGCGCGAGATACTCGATCAGCTTGAAGCCCGCCGCAAGGCCGCCCGTCTCGGTGGCGGCGAGCGCCGCATCGCCAACCAGCATGCCAAGGGCAAGCTCACCGCCCGCGAACGGCTCGAAATCCTCCTCGACGAGGGCTCGTTCGAGGAATACGACATGTATGTCACCCACCGGGCGACCGACTTCGGCATGGCCGAGAGCCGCATCCCGGGTGACGGTGTCGTCACCGGCTGGGGCACGATCAACGGCCGCCTGGTCTATGTCTTCTCCCAGGACTTCACGGTGCTCGGGGGCTCGCTGTCCGAGACGCATGCCCAGAAGATCTGCAAGATCATGGACATGGCAGCCCGCAACGGCGCCCCCGTGATCGGGCTCAACGATTCCGGCGGCGCCCGCATCCAGGAAGGCGTCGCGTCACTTGCCGGCTACGCGGAAGTCTTCCGTCGCAATGCCGAGGTTTCCGGCGTCATCCCGCAGATCTCCGTCATCATGGGCCCGTGTGCGGGCGGCGCGGTCTATTCGCCGGCCATGACCGACTTCACCTTCATGGTGCGCGACTCCTCCTACATGTTCGTGACCGGTCCGGACGTGGTGAAGACCGTCACCAACGAGATCGTCACCGCCGAGGAACTCGGCGGCGCGAAGACGCACACGACCAAGTCGTCGGTCGCCGACGGCGCCTTCGACAACGACATCGAGGCGCTGCTGAGGATCCGCGACCTCTTCGACTTCCTGCCGCTCAACAACCGCGAAGCCCCGCCGGTGCGCCCGTTCTATGACGATCCGGCCCGCGTCGAGGAGCGTCTCGACACGCTGGTGCCCGACAGCGCCACCAAGCCCTATGACATGCGCGAGCTGATCCTGGCGATCGCCGACGAGGGCGACTTCTTCGAGATTGCCGAATCCTTCGCCCGCAACATCCTCACCGGCTTCATCCGGCTCGAGGGCCAGACCGTCGGCGTTGTCGCCAACCAGCCGATGGTGCTCGCCGGCTGCCTCGACATCGATGCGTCCCGCAAGGCGGCCAAGTTCGTCCGCTTTTGCGACGCCTTCAACATTCCGCTCCTGACGCTGGTCGACGTGCCGGGCTTCCTTCCGGGTGTCGCCCAGGAGCACAACGGCATCATCAAGCACGGCGCCAAGCTGCTCTTTGCCTACAGCCAGGCGACCGTCCCGATGGTCACGCTGATCACCCGCAAGGCCTATGGCGGCGCCTATGACGTCATGGCCTCCAAGCATATCGGCGCCGACATCAACTATGCCTGGCCGACCGCCGAAATCGCGGTCATGGGCGCAAAGGGCGCGACCGAGATCCTCTACCGTTCGGAACTCAACGACCCGGAGAAGATCGCCGCCCGCACCAAGGAATACGAGGACCGCTTCGCCAACCCCTTCGTCGCGGCCGAACGCGGCTTCATCGACGAAGTGATCATGCCGCACTCGTCCCGCCGACGCATTGCCCGTGCCTTTGCGATGCTCAGGACGAAGAAGCAGGATACCCACTGGCGCAAGCACGACACGATGCCGCTCTGAGGCTGGAGGGACGGTCATGGCCCATCTCCGCCTCGGAGAAAAACTGACAATCATCAATCAAACGCCGGATTTCGTTACGAAATTCGACTTTACATCTGCGACAGGTCGTCTCACACTTGCTTCCCTGAGGGGCGACGCGCGGGGGAGAGCGGCGCCCCCGTCACCGTCATCGACGCGCGGGGAGGAAGCTGCAGATGTCGAAGCCGCAACTGACGTCGGAGGAAGCCCGGCGCGATCACGAGGCGATGCTGCGCTATATGGCGAAATGGTTCGCCGTCGGCCTGGGCATCGGACTCTGTTGCGCCACGCTGGTGTTCCTGCTGGATATCGGCAGCCTCGGCACGCGGCTTGCACGCGCCTCCAATCCCATTACGCCGATCTTCCTCATTGCCGTGCCGATGGGGCTCACCTTTGGGGCGATCCTGCTCTGCATCGCCATATGGGTGCTGCCCTATGACGCGAAATACGAGAAGAGAGACGGACGGGAACCCTTCTGAACCGACGGCGCTTGCGCTAGACTGCGCCGTCCAGTTCCGCAGGCTCCACCATGGCAACTCTCAAACCGAAGATGACGCCCGAGGAGGCGCGGCGCGATCACGTTCGCATGCTGCGTTTTCTCGCCACCAATGCAGCGCTCGGCATCATGCTGGGCCTCATGGTCGCCGCTGCGATGCTGCTTCTCGACGTGGCCGGCATTCGCACACGCATCTTTCGTTCCAACCACCCGGTCCTGGCACTGCTGCTGATGGCCGTTCCGATGGCTTCGGTCTTCGGCGGCGTGGTGACAGCAAGTGCCATATGGACCATGCCCTACGAGCGCCGGTTCGCGCCCGAGCCTAGGAAAAAAGACGATGACGATAAAGAAGATCCTGATCGCCAACCGCGGTGAAATTGCCTGCCGCGTGATCCGTACCGCAAGGAAGCTCGGCATTGCGACGGTCGCCGTGCATTCCGACGCCGACCGCGATGCCATGCACGTCAAGCTCGCCGACGAGGCGGTGCATATCGGACCGGCGCCCTCCGCCCAGTCCTACCTGCAGATCGACAAGATCATCGAGGCAATCCGCCAGACGGGTGCCGATGCCGTGCATCCGGGCTACGGCTTCCTCTCCGAAAACCAGGCGTTCGCCGAACGGCTCGAGCAGGA
>Ga0065721_10005454_pt1 | contig 17662 bp, 7 predicted proteins | sample Mesricmetagenome_FD_59108 | JGI IMG/M metagenome (GOLD analysis project Ga0065721, IMG submission 59108) | Mesophilic microbial community from rice straw/compost enrichment Sample: eDNA_1 v2 (version 2) | ecosystem: Engineered > Solid waste > Grass > Composting > Bioreactor | place: USA: Davis... | reverse complement strand
GACTAAGTGGTTTCGTTCCAAGTTCAACAAGTCCGAACCCGGATATCAAGCCTGAGTTTGTTACTTCTTTTGAAGCGGGTGTTCAATTAAGTTTCTTCGATAACCGCCTCCACCTTGAGGGAAGTTATGTATACTCGGATTCACGCGGTCAGATTTTCAACGCATCAACATCCCGTGCCACCGGATACAGCAGTGCGCGTGTGAATGCGGGACGCCTCACCAACAACATCATCGAGCTTGTTGTTAATGGTGATGTGATTGATGCACCGGCTGTGAAATGGAATATAGGCTTCACGTTTGCCTACATCAACAATCAGGTAAAAGAACTATATGAAGGCCTTACCAGTATTAACAACTTCCGTCAGTCGTATGCAGTGATCGGCGAACGATTTCCTACGCTGCAGGTGAGTGACTACAAACGTGATCCTCAAGGCCGCGTTGTGGTCGATGCCAATACGGGAGATCCTATCGTTGCAACTGAAAACACAACGCTCGGTACGCTGGTGCCTCCCTATCAGATGGGAATCAGCTCACTCCTTCAATTCAAAGGATTCAGCATTTCTGCGCAGTTTGACTGGCGCATGGGCGGATGGCTTTACTCTGAGATCGTTCCGGCCATGTATGCGGCAGGTACCGATCCGAGAACGGCTGAATACAATCGCCAACCATTTATATGGCCTAACTCGGTGATTGAAACAGCGCCTGGTGTCTATACGCCCAACACGGAATTAACCACGTCGAGCGGCGGCCGCGCCTTCTGGAGCAAACAAGGTGAGGTACAGATCAACACGGCAGCGAAGTCGGACTTCTTCAAGCTTCGCGAACTAAGCATTGCTTACACGTTGCCGGCGTCGGCGTTGGGATGGCAGAATGTAGTTCGTTCGGCAACCGTTGGGCTGGTCGGGAACAATTTATTCATTATCCGCCATAAAGACAACAAGTATGGCGATCCTGAATACCTGTACAATAATACCGATGGATACCTCAGTTTCCGTCAGGTGCCGCCATACAGAACTTATGGATTTACCGTAAACGTCACGTTATAAAATATTGAGCATTGAGTTTATGAAGTCATTGTCAAAAATATTCATCACGACCTTCATCACATTTTCGCTGGTTGCGTGTGGTGATTTCCTTGATGTGAATGAAGATCCGAACAACCCCATTCGCGAAACGCTGCCTTTAAAGGCGAAACTTCCGGCTGCACAGGTTGCGAGTGTAAATCAGGAAACCGGTGAACTGAACCAAATCGGAGCGCTGTGGGGCGGATACTGGGGCACAACTAATGAAGGCATCAGCATGTTTGTTGACCTGAAGACGTATAATGGACCGGCAATACGCCACCAGCGCGACGGTATTCAGGTATGGGAAGACGTGTTTACTACCATGCTTTATTACAAATTGCTCTGGGAAGAAGCGGATGAAAAGGGCGCTTCCATGTATGCCGGGATTTCAAAAATTATGATCGGCTGGCATTTTATGCGTCTGGTGGATCTATACAACGGAGTGCCGTTTGACGAAGCGCTTGCTGGCACTGCTTTTCCTACACCAAAGTACGAAGATGGAAAAACGGTTTACCAAAAATCGATTGACCTTATCACGGAAGGTATTGAGGATATCAAATCGGCCTCACCAGGAACAGAGGCCAAGGACGATGACTTGATTTTCAAAGGCGACAAGACACTTTGGGCGAAGTTCGGAAACACAATCAAAATGCGTGCGCTGCTTCGCCAAAGCCAGGTTGCCGAGCAGGCTGGATACATCACTGCGGAGTTGCAGAAAATTAAGACAGAGGGCAGCGGCTTCTTAGGAGTGGGGGAGAACGCCTATGTTCGCCCGGGCTATCTGAATACCGCAGGTAAATTGAATCCCTTCTGGGAAAGTAACTACCGCAACGTTCAGGGCGTAAGCACAGCCAACCATCAGGATATACGCCCTACGAATTTCGTCATTCAGCAATATGAACGCCTGAATGACCCACGCCTCGCGAACCTTTATGTTGATGTCAATGGATCGTATAACGGTGTACTATTCGGAAATCCCAATACAGCTCCGGAATATGCTCGCGCTGAAACGTCCGCATTCAAAGGTCCTGAGGAAAATCAGGGACGACCTGCGGCATTGTTCAAATCTTATGATCAGCCTTCGGTACTAATGGCGTCATTTGAAAGCCTTTTCCTTCAGGCGGAAGCCGCGCAACGTGGCTGGATCGACGGCGCAGCGAAGAGTTTTTATGAACAAGCTATTCAGGAATCGTTCAAGTATATGGAAGTCGGTGCTTCCGAGTTTGAGGACTACAACAGTCAGGATGAAGTGAATCTGGATCAGGCACCTGACAAGATTGCACGGATCATCGAACAAAAGTGGCTGGCTATGAACAGCATCAGCAGCATAGAGGCATGGAATGATTTCAGACGTCTCGGGTTGCCGGAAATTCCGAATTCCCTTGAGGCGCCTACTCCTGCATCAAGACCTTTGCGATTCATGTATCCGGAAACAGAGCGAATGACCAACAATGAAGAAACCGCGAAAATGGGTGGCGATGACATGCTGAACGACCCTGTTTGGTGGGATAGGTAATTGATGACTAGATTGCGGATAGACACGTCAGGATAAAGCGCGAAAACTATGGGAGAAGCAAAGAATATGACCACTTGGGAGAAAGTCCGGAAGTTCTTTCTCGACCTGCATCTTTGGATGGGGCTGGCCAGTGGACTGATCGTCGTTGTAGTTTGTTTCACTGGGACGGTCTACACGTTCAACACCGAGTTTCGCGAAGCTGCCTCTCCGCATCTGTACAACCTTGATGTTCCTGAAAATGCAACTGCGCTGTCGGCGGAAGAAATCATTGCCAGGGTTGAATCCGGGTTGAAAGGCAAGGTGACGATGCTAAAGATTGCGGCGGATCCAGCCCGCCCGTGGCAGGTTTCTGTAAAGAAGCGCGAGGCCAGTGAAGGAGGTGTGGCTCCGTCAGGTGAGCGTCGCCGTGGCGAAGGAAAGCCACAGGAAGCCAAAGGTTCTGAAAAAAATGCTGCGGGTGCAAAGGCAATTGCTCAGCCACGCGGTGGTCGACCCAATATGGGCACGACTTACGCGATTAATCAATATACCGGCGATATCATTGGTGATATAACCAACGAAAAGAACGGAACCACTGAATTCATGCGTGCCATGTTCAGTCTCCATCGCTGGCTTATGCTAGACAGAATAGAGGAGCCCATATTCGGAGAGCTTCCCAATCGCACGTTGGGAAGCTACATCTCCGGCACAGCGACAATCCTTTTCACACTTGGTGTGATTACCGGAATGGTAGTGTGGTTCCCACGCAAAGTCAAGAATTGGAAGCAGGGGCTGCGCGTTAAGTGGAATGCAAACTGGAAACGTATCAATCATGACCTCCACAATACTCTTGCCTTTTATTCCCTGATCTTCCTATTCCTTATGGGGATCACCGGACCTCAATGGTCTTTCCCCTGGTATCGAGAGGGACTGCAAAAGACACTTGGTACCTATAATCAAGGACCACGTCCTGAGGCGCCAAAGTCCGATATTACAAATGGCAAACCTGACACACCAAGACCATTGGTTGCAGACTATCTCAAAGTGGCCGAAATCACATTATCTTATAGAGGCGATTGTACCATTTCGCTGCCGCAGGATTCGACAGCTGCTGTGGGGGTAAATAAGACACGCAAAGGATTTTTTGCGTCACCGGCAAGTGATCGCATAATGCTGGATCAGTATACTGCCAGTGTCCTGGATGTCGAAATATTCCGTGACAAGCCTTTCAATGAGCGTGTTGCCGGGTCAATCAAGGCGTTGCATACAGGCGAGGTATATGGAACATTTACAAAGATCCTTTATTTCATCTCGTGCCTCATTGCCACGTCGCTGCCTATAACAGGTACGCTCATCTGGATCAACAAGCTGAAGAAACGAAAGAAGAAGTCTGACAAGAAAGCTGCATCGCGCAACGCAGCACAAGAACCAGTATCAGCCTAAGTGCCTCTTCAACTTATCGTTTACTCTCAGTAAGTACTTTCTTGAAGTATTTCCCTTGTCGGGTTGGAGTGAAGTTCCAGTCGGTGAACATCATCGGCGACCAGTTCGGATCGAAGACCCATACTACCCATGAAATGCCGCGTTCGCGCGTGTATTTTGTAATAGCATCACCATAACTCTCATCGCTGATAACCGGCACGTGCGCCCCTCTGTCGTCCGGGCCGCAAAAGCCAATCTCTGTAAGTATCACCGGATACTTTTCAGCCACAAATCCCCAGTCACGCGTCCACTTTTCTTCCCATGGCTTCTCTCGTTTTTGCGGATAAGGGTGGCTGACGTAACCAATGCCGGGTGCATTGATCGGGTTGTTTTTAATTTCTGTGAGGTCATACGCCCAGTTGAATCCAGCCACAAGCGGAACTGTCTGATTACCGGTAGCGCGAATGATCAGGATGATCTCCTCCATCATAGCTTTCCACTCCGTCCACGTGCAGGAACCAAGTTCACCATTGATAACAGTGGGCTCGTTAAACAATTCGAAGAACGCTACCGTCGTGTTGTCTTTGTAATGCTTTGCCATCGTACGCCAGAACTCATATGTTTCCTTGCGTGTCGTTTCATACATGGGACTCTGATACATTTCGGTTTTCAGGTTTCCGATCGAGTGCCAGTCGATAATGACATACATTCCGTTTGCCGCTGCCAGTTCTACGCCTTTGTCCAGTAGTTGCAGATATTCCTTTTGGCCGCGCTTTCTCCAGGCCGTTGGGTGAACCGGAAACCTAACAATGTTCGCGCCCCAGCTTTTCATTTCCTGGAAATACGCGTCGTTCCAGTGTCCAGAGGCATCCAGTTTGTCAGGATCGCTGGTGTTCAATCCGCGGAAAATGATCGGTTTTCCGTCTGCCGTTACGAATTGATTACCCTTCACGCTGATTCGGCTTAACGTCTCCGCCGACTGGGCCATCAGGCTATAGCCTGTAATGAACAGGACAATCACAGGCAAAATGCGAAGTATTCTCATGACATTCTGGTTGAATGAGTTAAGGTATCGAATTCGCTGATGTGAGAAAAGGACGAAGACGGCGAAACGGCTAACTGGAAACAATGTATACCCAACCCTGAAACATAACAGCCATCTTTTCAATCGGCTATCGGCCTAACCGGAAAAGTCATACCATAAAAAAAGCCAACCGTTTCTGGTTGGCTTTCTGTGGATTGCTGGTGTCTTACCAGATTCTGATTCGTTTTTCTTTAGGAAGATACATTTTGTCTCCTTCCTTGATGTTGAAAGCTTCGTAGAAGGCGTCCATGTTCATCAGCGGACCATTGGTGCGGTACATACCAGGAGAGTGAGGATCGGTAAGTACTTGCTGCGCTTGCGATTCAGGGAGCATATTGACGCGCCATACCTGCGCCCAGTTGAGGAAGAAACGCTGTGCAGGTGTGAATCCATCGATCAGCTTGCCTTCCTTGAATTGCTTCGTTTTGGTAAATGCCTCATAAGCGATTGAAAGACCACCGAAGTCGGCAATGTTCTCGCCGAGAGTAAGTCTCCCATTAACGTGAAGACTGTCGAGTACTGTAAAGCCATTAAACAGCTCGACGACCATGTCGGCTTTTTCTTTGAAACGATCTGCATCCTCCTTCGTCCACCAGTCTCTGAGGTTACCATCATGGGCATACTGGCGACCACTGTCGTCGAAACCATGGATCATTTCGTGCCCGATGACAGCTCCTATACCACCATAGTTGAGCGCGTCGTCGGCGCCGTTGTCAAAGAACGGGAATTGAAGAATACCCGCAGGGAACGCAATTTCGTTGTTCACCGGATTGTAATACGCGTTTACGGTCGGAGGTGTCATCCCCCAAAGCGTCTTATCAATAGGCTTACCAAAACGGCTGACCATTTCGTTGTAAGACCATTCGTTGGTACGGTGGATGTTGCCCAGATAGTCGTTTCTGTCGATGGTGACGGCACTATAATCCTTCCATTTATCAGGATAACCAATCTTTTTGGCGAATGCCTTGAGTTTTTGAAGCGCCTGAGTTTTTGTGTCATTGGTCATCCAGTCAAGTCCCTGGATTCTTTCCTCAAGCGCGGTTTCAAGGTTGTTCACCAGCTCAATCATGCGTTTCTTGGCTTCGGGCTTGAAGTAGCGTTCTACGTACAGTTCACCCAGCAGTTCACCAAGGCTTCCATCAATAGTGCTGCTCATACGCTGCCACCTTGGCGACAGCTGTTTCTGGCCAGATACAACCTTGTTAAATTCAAAGTTTGCCTGGACGAAATCGTTGCTCAGGTGAGGTGCAGCTGCCTTCAGAATGTTCCACTGGAGGTAGGTCTTCCAATCCTGAACAGGTACTGCAGTTAACAGGGCATCTGCAGCCTTAAAGAATGTAGGGTTGTTCACCACGACGCTGTCAGCGCCGGACACTTTCAATTTGCCGAGCAGGACTGTCCAGTCAATTGAAGGTGTAGTAACCGAGAAATCTTTTAATGAAAACTTATTGTACGTCTTCTGAGGGTCGCGCATCTCAACGCGCGGCATTTGCATTTTGGCCAGGGCGGTCTCAATGCGCATAATCGCATCAGCCTTCTTTTTCGAATCCGCTTCGGAGTTTCCGGTGAGTTGGAAGATCTTATTCAGGTACGTCTGATATTCCGCGCGAATCCGCACACTGCGACTGTCAGACTTCAGATAGTAGTCGCGGTCGGAAAGCGTAGTACCGCCCTGCGATAGCGACGGAATATATTGGTCGGAACGCTTGCGGTCCTGGGCAATGAAAAATCCAAAAAGCGGGTTGGCTACACCCTTTGTTCTGAGCGTAGCGATTTCATTGAGGAGGTCAGAAACGGTCTGAATTTTCTCAATTCTCTCCAGATGAGGCATGACCGGTTGGTAGCCAAGTTTTTGGATTGCGAGGCTATCCATCCCGCTGGCGTAGAAATCCCCGATTTTCTGAAACTTAGGATTTTTCGCTCCCTTAGTGGCAGTTTCCTCAAGAAGGAGTTTCAGGCGTCGTGAACTTTCTTCGCGCAGTTCGCCAAAGCTTCCCCAACTGGTTTTTGAGGGGGGAATAGGATTGTTTTTCAGCCATCCTCCGTTCGCGTAGAGGTAAAAGTTTTCTCCGGGCTTAACGGAAGTGTCCATATTAGCCGGATCGATGAATTTAGGCTTTTTACGAGGCGGAACGGCCGCGACGATGGCCAGAAAAATTATGCCTGTCAGGGCATAACGAAGTGAATAATGCATAGGTCAAATGAGTTTCAGCGGGCGAAATTAAGCCCTTTAGGGCGTATTCCGGAATTCATTTCCTAAAAGGTGATAAATGGTCTTAGAACGCCGGAAATGGTTGCTTATGTCCAACTTACGGGGCGTTTTTTGATTTCCGGCCTTTTGATACCTTTGGGCGCGAGGGCCGAATTGACGCCTGCAGGCCCGCTGATTTTTGAATTTTCGTAACCTTATCCCTATGCGTAATAGCCTCTTTCTATTATCCCTGATAGCCATCGTTGTTGCAGCCTGCACATCGACATCAGATAAAACTGACCAACACAGACCCGATGTTTCTTTCCAGGAATTTTTAGACCAGTACTACGAAAATCGCCTGAGGCTTTACCCGTTTGAAGCAACCTCAGCCGGAGATGACCGGTACAATCATGTGCTTCATAACGACATCACCTTGGCATTTCGCGATTCCCTGCGACGGTTCTATTCGACCTGTCAGGAACAACTCAATAAATATGACATCGCAGGCTTTTCGGAAAACGATAAACTGAGTTATGAAGTGCTTAACTGGACTTGCACAGTAAGCCTGAAGCGACTCAGCTTCAATGAGCATTTAACTCCTTTGAATCAATTCTGGTCGCTCCCGCTTACCATGGGTGTCATGGCGAGTGGAAAGGGAGCCCAGCCATTCAAGACCGTTAAGGATTATGACAACTGGTTTTCTCGTCTTGAATATTACCTCGCATGGACAGACACCGCGATGGCCAATATGCGCAAAGGCATAAGTCTCGGCTACGTCATTCCCAAAGTACTTGTCGAAAGAACGATTGCTCAACTGGAGCCGTTTGCAAAGGGACCCGTGCAGGAACATTTGTTTTATCAACCAATTCTCAACTTCCCGGAAAGTTTTTCTGAAAAGGAACGCGAGCGCCTTACCATTGCGTATACCGATATGGTTGGCCTGAAAATCATTCCGAGATATAAGAAGCTTGTAACGTTTCTCAGGAATGAATACTATCCGGCATGCCGCGAAAGCTCGGGAATATCGGAAATTCCAAATGGAAAGGATTACTACGACCTCCTCATTACGCTATACACCACAACGCAACTTTCAGCAGATGAAATATTTGATCTTGGAGAACGTGAAGTGGCACGGATCACCGCAGAGATGGAACTTGTAAAGGCGCAGGTTGGATTTAAAGGAACACTGCAGGAGTTTTTTGTTCATCTCCGTGAGAAAAAGGACCTGATGCCTTTTACGAAACCTGAAGAGGTGATCGAAAACTTCAACAGGATTCACGAAAAGATGAAACCAAATCTGGCGCGCCTTTTCAAACGTGAACCCAAAACTCCGTTTGAAGTTCGTCGGACCGAAGCGTTTCGCGAGGCATCGGCAAGTGCGAGTTACAGCAGTGGCTCTCTCGACGGAACGCGCCCCGGAATTTTTTACGTGCCGATTCCGGATGTAAAAAAGTATAATATCATTTCGGATGAAGATCTCTTCCTTCATGAAGCAATCCCCGGACATCACTATCAAATTTCGTTACAGCGCGAAAATAAGGATCTCCCCAGGTTCAGGAAGACTTCAGGGTACAGCGCATTCGCAGAAGGTTGGGCCCTGTACACAGAATCTCTCGGCAAGGAGCTGGGATTGTATGACGACCCATATCAGTATTTCGGAATGCTCAGCGCGGAGATGCACCGTGCAATACGCCTGGTTGTTGACGCCGGTATCCACAGCAAAGGCTGGACGCGCGAACAGGCCATCAAATACTCACTCGATCATGAAGCTGAAGACGAGCGTAGTGTCACTGCTGAGATTGAGCGATATATGGCTATTCCCGGTCAGGCGTTGTCTTATAAGATCGGTCAGTTGAAAATTCGGGAACTTCGCGGCAACGCCGAAGCTTCACTTGGCGACGCGTTCGATGTAGCCGAGTTTCACGACCAGATTCTGAATGCCGGCAATCTGCCGTTAAGTATTCTGGAACATAAGATTGACAGGTGGATTGACAACCAACGGAAATGACAAGCTATTAAGACTTTAACTCCGGCAGATGTGATTGATAAACACGACAAAACAGTATCGGATTTCCTTCGTGGAAAGTCAGAAAAGACGGTGTCGCTATTCAATCATTTTGTGTCGGAGTTCAATAGAATTGGGGAGGTGCAATTCGTTCCTGCCAAAACGATGATAGGCGTTGCCACCGCGCGAAAACGCATCGCCTATGTGACCCAGCTCGGAAAAAACTTTGTCCACGTGGTGTTTCACTTTGATCGTCCCTACGAGGATAATTTGTGCTTTCAAAAGATAGCGCAGGTTTCCGGAGAACAGCAGTTTAATCATCACTTCAGAATGTTCGAGCCAGAAGACGTAAATGATGAAGTGAGGAAATTTATGCGTATGGCTTACGAGAACGGCATGTAAGTCGATGTGTCTAGAGTGTTGTTTTGATAACCTTCCCGAACGGCGCCTTTCTTCCATCCTTAAAGACGACGCCTACGCTATACTCATAGGTATTGCCGGACTTGACATCCGAATCCGAGAATGAAGTAAGGTTTCCCTGAATCGATCTATAAGAATTGAAAGACGAACCGTTTACGGCTCTGTACACGATGAAGCGATATTCACCCTTAACCGGATAATTCCATTCGACGACAATCTTCTTCTGAGAAGGATCTGCCTTTGCAAAGATGTTTTCAACAGGCAGCTTCGATTTCAGATCAATCCATCTGATCGATATGGGAACGGACCTCCGCGATTGCAAACCTGCTTCATCAAAGCTTATCAGACTGTATCTGTAAACTTGTCCCGGTATCAAGGCCGTGGTATCCGTAAACGTATTTCTGTTATCGGATACGCGGAAGGTTGCCACTTCGCGCCACTGTTTCTTTTCCTCGAGTCGGTAAAGAACAGTATGCGAAAGGTCTTCACTGGAGCTTGGTATCCAATGAAGTTCAATTCCCTTTTCAGTGATCTTGTAGTGGTCCATCACTGCAGCACTCGGCGGTACCACGTCAGGGCGCTCGAGTTCGAGTATTTGCGAGAAGCCCGAGTGGTTTGCGTTGTAGTCGCGGGCCACAACCCGGTAGTAAATCTTTTTGGTTAGTGTTTTTAAAGTTATCGTGTCCTGGAAAACCGTGTCCCGCAGTGGTTCATGGGTAAGCTGTGAAAATTCATGGTCAGGACTATTAGCAAAGAATACAAGATACCCGTCGAGGTCGGGTTCACTTCCGCGTTTCCACGAAATGGTAACAAGACCCGTTGAATCGATTTGGCCAACGAGTCCCACAGGCGCGGCAGGGGGGATACTGTCAATGATCATCGCATATTGTGCGAGTGAAACGGATGCATTTCCTGCGGTATCGATGGCAGCGACGATATAGTAGTTGCTGGCCATGGGGTCTGCGCCCGTATCAATGAATTCGCGGGTCTTTGCAGACAGAGGCTTATCCGTTAATGGTGAAAACGTCTTGGAGGGGTTGTTTCCCCGACCTATAAGGAAACCCTGGATTTCCCTGGACTCGGGATAATCCCAGGAAATCCTGATTGACGTACCGCCGATATGTTTTGTTTTGACGTTCTGTGGTTGCATCGGCGGTGTGCGGTCTCTGCCAATAGCACTAACTGCTGCAGAAGGAGGACTCGTCTCTCCAAATGGTGTAACGCCAACGATGCGATATTGAAATGGGCGGTAATTGGCATTCACAGAATCGGCGTAAACAAAGTAGTCTACCGACTTGGGTATATTCTCTGATACCGCGTGTACATATGGCGTGGTATTCAGACGCCTGAAGGATTTTCCATTGTCTTCGGATCGTTCGATATAATAAGCTGAAAAATGCGGATTGTGAATCTGGCGATTCCAATAAATTTCGATAAGGTTCTCGCGTTCGTTCACATGGTCAATGATTGCCACGGGTAAAGGCTCAGGATTTGACGTATGAACAACAACAACACCCGGATGAATTTTGTAGCCACTGTTTTCCGCGTTATGGACGATCCGATACAAGTAGGACTTGCCTTTTTCAATATTTCGATCCGTGTACCGTAAGCCGAGTGCGTGGGCAGTTTGAGGTGACAGATCACCTGCAAGCATAGCAAATGAATAGCGCGTAACAAACTCGTCGGCCTTTGCGATGAATCCGTTCACAGTTGAGAAGTTCTTTCCATACAATGCCTGCGCTGCTATCCGCGCAAAGTTATCGGAGCTTCGTTCGCCGGCGATGGAGGCCCAGCGTTCCAGTGGCCACGGCTTTATCGGGTCAGGTGTTATTCGTTGAAAGGTGGCCGGATCGAATGCGCCGTTCTCATCGAGCGGAGCCCGGAAGATAACGTATCCTGATTTATTTGCCTCCAGCCACGCGCCAGGCGTTTCAGGGGCCCAACGAAGGATAACGCTGTCTCCGCGGTAGACCGAACGTACCAGGAGGTCTGATTCGAAAGCAGCGCGGGCTGGTAGGCTGTCAGACGTACTCTGCCCCACAGCAACATGGGTTGTCAATGCAAGCGTCAGGGAAACGAATATTCTCCTCATACGATCAGTGAGTAAAAGTCTTTATCACCTTAGTGCCGTTTTTGTAATTGTTGTTACCGGTAGGTAGCTGATATTGTATCTGAACACCATACCTGCCCCGGGTGTAGCGGTAATTCGCGAAATTATTGCGCAGCAATGTGTTTACTTTCGATGCCAGCGCAGGGTTATTGTTCACCGCATTGCGGATCGGGTAAGATGTCACGAACATCGAAGGTGTCATAGTCCAACTCATACCACGTGCGATTGAACGCTGCGCTTCCAGGAAGTCTGACCACACATAGGAGCTGGTTGTATACGTCATGACGAAATTCGGTATGTTCGTAACGGATACAGCTGCAGGATTGAATGCTACCGATGGGCCATTGACCACGTGCATTGCACCGATATTTGCCGGGTAGCCGGAGCTTTGCATGGTATGCGAAGCCTGTGACGTCTGTGAAGCTGCGGGCGCATTTCCCTGGTTGTATTCGGGGTTTGAACTTGCTTCGCGTTCCACCTGCCAGTTTTGTATCGGCCCTGTCAGCCGCGATGAGCTTGCAATAGTTATAGTTTGCGTGGGCGGCAACCCTTTTCCGTGGCGGTTGAGGCTGGACGGAACGAAGACATTTACGCTGGCTCTCGCAGCTACCGGTGTGAATGCAGCGTACGTGTCATAAATCGCTGGCTTCACCACACGCGTGTGATAATCATACATCCACGGGTCGCTGATGTTCAGCAGTGGCATCATGACTTTCCGTCCGTTTTTGTATAATCCATTGGCTTCGAATTCATCAAATGGCTCGGTAACTGTCATACTTAGTGTGAATCCTTCAGCGATCAGGGCATTCAGGTATTGAGAAGTCATTTCGGCCGCGTTGAGTTTCTCTTCAAGCGTATTGAATCTGCTCGTCCGGAAATAGAAATTGTGAAGAAGTTTTTCGTCAGGTTCCACAGCTTCGCCAGGGAGAAGTTTTTGAGCGGAAGACCTGATAACTGCATTGCTACCTCCCAGGAACTCGCGGTTTATCGTCAAGTGTTGGGATAATGATGCGGACATGGGCGAAGTCTGTCGTCGTGATTCTTCGCGCACAATATCCATCGCGGTGCGAATTCTCTTTCTGACGATCTGAACTCCGTACATGGTTTCATTGGCAAGTTCGGGTAGTGGCAGGGTAATGACTCGGCCGGACGTGTAGGTAAGATCACGCTCCACTTTCTCTCCGCCACCTACAGGTACATAGCGCACAAAGTATTTGTATTGACGGCCCTCTATCTCGCGCGCAAAGATCCGATCCACAGGGTTTTCCAGTTGGATAACACCGTTTCGCGTAGCTCGTGCTGCCGAATATTGTTTTGTTGGAGCTCCTTCGTCTTTCAGATGGTAGTACTGCCCTGATACGGGGTAGGAGTATACGATCTGATCGAGCGGGATCTGTTCCGGTACAGGGCCTGTTGTAAACCTCACTGTCCGTTCTTCACGCCATACTGTTCCGTCACTGTCCTTGACAATTTGTGATGNTCCATTCTGGAAATGTTCGCGTGCCTTGATNACGATACGCACTTCATAATCGGCGTTTCCTTCGAGCATTTCNTCGAGTCTGAACCGGAGNACTGTATTGTTGCTTTCAAGGGCGTATGTTCCGGCTACGNTGCGACGTGTGCCGATCTTGCGGAATTCAAATGCGTCGATATAAGGGTAGAATGTTCGGGTAATCTGAGATCCGTCTGCCGTTTCTACTGGAAACTCGAGGAACCGTTCCACTGGTACATTGAATGATACTGCCGGACTGCTGAAGCAGCTTTGATCCCGTTCTCCGTTTTCAGGAAGTATTTCGGCGATAAAATCCATTCCACTTAACGGATTGGCAGGAACCATCGTACACATGTCACCGACCTGAATTTCAAAATTGCAGCGTCCTTCAACCATGCCACCTAATATTGAATACATAAGTCCGGCGCGGCCTTTGAAGCCTGTAGGGTCCGGAAGGTTGGCCTTCATCATCGCAGCAGCGGCAAGCTGAATAAACGGGTACCGGCCCTTGATAAAAAAGAGGTCCACCTGAACGCCCATCTCGCCATACAATCCAACGAATGCCTGCCCCGAAATATACCATCCATCGATACCCCGAGGGGGCGCGCCTGTTTCGGCACAGAATACAGTATTTTTTTCGGGTTTGGTAAAATTAAGATCGAAGCCTAGGTCTAGACCGAGTGATGCGTAGAAGATGGCAAAATCAAGATTGACATTCAGGGCAAGCGCGGTTCCAAAGGCAAAGCCTTCTCCTGATTCGTATGCCTCTTTATCACCATCAGTGCGAGTGCGGGATGTTGCCTGGGCAGCTGTTTCTCCTTCCCCTTCAAGTCTTCCGCCCGACCCGCCAAGTACAGCTCTGATGCGTTCGGGTAGAGGTGGCAATGTAACGGGTATGCCATGGCCCACCATCAGGTAGGAGGTTATAACGGTGCCTAGAATTTTCAGTCCGCTCCTGTTATCCGGTGTGCCCATGTAAATGTGCCAGGTCTCTTTATCGACGTAAAACTCCAGCCCGACAAATTTATTCCCTGGCTGGGCTCCGTGAAGAATATCCCCAACCTTTACAAAAACGTCAAAGTTACCTGTGAATTTCGGGCCTTCCGCAGGACGATTATCAAAGATCATATTCACATTCGCCCACACCTTGGCATCGCCGCGTTCAGTGCGCTTTGCCATAAAGTAACCATCGCCACCAACGCTGATGAAGTTAAGTCCGAAAGAGCTGTTGAATTCGGCCTGGAGCCTGACATCCATATTAAATGCTTCGTCAGTGGGTTGCGTTCCAAATACGGCTGCAAACTTTAATCCAAGGGCCGTGTCAAAATTCGGCACATATCTGATGGAAGTACTGCCGCCGGAACTTGATATCGTACTCTGAGGATTAGGAAGATCTGAGGCCATTGTCATGTGATGGTAAGCACCACCACCAAATCCATATATCGCAAGTCCTGAAAATATGGGAATCCCTGGAAATGTAATCATCCCGTCGACGAGCCAATATGCATAGTAGTCGGGGGTACCAAAGCGTCCCCGCGACGGGCCTCCCACCGTTCCGAAGTAAGCAGTAAGCTCACCGGATATGTCCATGGGGAGGTCCACCCTGATGTTGCCACGTGTGCCGTTTCCATAGACAGGGTCGTCTTTGTAGAACTCGAGCTCGCCCTTAAGCTTCATTACGCTGATGGATACGTCGATACCGATACGGCCTATATCGACTCCTCCAAAGCCTACTTCAAAGCGGTCGCCGACCTTATTGAAAGTTGCGAATACCCCGAACGTTGCATCTGCACCGATAGCAGTGTTTCCTTCTGAAAACATCAGCGAAAGATCAAATTCCAGCCCGGGTCGCGTCGGCGTGTTAATGTTCAGATTGATGTTTGAGATGTTAACAGGAAATCCTGAAGCTGACTTCTGCGGACTCGCATGCGCGATGTAAAAACTGTCAGCTTTAAAGTAACGCCCTTCGGGATCAGCGAATGTGCTGATGTACAATCCCTCGAAGTTCATGCCTTTGAATGCTACATTTGAGATTGCGTCGAAGTCTCCTACAAGGTGAACACCACCGTGCAGGATGGCCGTTATATGATCTCCTTTTACCGGATCGTTCAGTCCAATCTCTACTGATGAATTCGGCTTAAAGAACATTTGCGCAGCACCCCACATGGGAATATTGAGTGTGTCTCTGGTGTATACCCTGAACTGGTAGCTGAATTCATCTGACCCGTCATCAAAAGCCAGGGCCATTTTGTATTTCAGGTGATCGCCCTCTTCGAAGATGGGCATACCGAGCCTGCCCGCCATGCCGGCTTCCGTAAACGTGTTACTTACCAAATCGAAGTTCAGGGTATCGATGGCGAATCCCCACCCTTGGAAGTTTCCTTCAGACACTTCCAGTAAATTGTAAGCGCGAATTGACGTCGTGAGTCCCGTACCATCAATGATCGTTTCAAAAGCACCAAATGATGTCCGACCGTCAGGTGTGGCGTCGCTGGCAAATTCGGGAGGTAGTTTTACCTCGATACGCTCCATGTAAAATCCCGTCCATGTATTGATCAGTCGGGCATCAGTGAGAGCGGGATTTCCATATCCACGTGGCAACCGGAAGCCGGGCGGATTTTCGATATCCGAGAAATCAATGTACGCGTTGCTGGCGTTCCAGCCCCAGCCGGCAAGACCTTTTACCTGGAAAGGATCAAAGGTGATATGCGCAATCCAGTTGTTGCCGCGACAGGCTTTTACGCCGAACAATCCCTTCACATTTCCTTCTCCGATGGTGCCGTCGGCATTGTCAGGCACAAGCATGCTGCGCGGGAACGTAACCTCACCGCGTACCTGCATACACTTGAAGCCACGGCAGTCCCAGGATACGTATGTCGCCTGCGTTGTATCCGCCGACTCCACACCCTTGAAGGCAAACTGTGTTTCGCCTTCCTGCACCACCACCCAGTCGCGCGCAAGGTAAAGTCGCCCTTCATCGCCTAGTCCCCCAGGGGTAATGCATAGATCCTTTGCTCCCAAAGCCAGAACGTGCTCGCCAAATTCAGGGAAGTCCAGACTCATCAGCGCATCTGCTGTCGCGCGTTCTGGTGTGAATTCCATGTTCATGATCCCGATGACATAACGATGCCCGTCGATCTCACGGTCCAGACCTATTGGCATTCCAATTTCTCTGGAACCCGTGAAGGCACTTACGAGTCTTTCGCCATCATTAAGGAAACCATTTAACGTTCTGGCTTCCGATTCACTCATGCCAAGTACCTGTCCTATGCGGGAGGGAATATCTTCGGTATTGAATTCGCGATCGGCTTTGGCACGGACTGTCCCTGCAAATATTTTACCCGCTGCGTTCACCTGCACGTTTGAGAATTCAACCAGGATGTTGATGTTGTTGAGGAATGGAATACGTACGATGCCCTCGCCGGTGTACCGGTTGCCACCACTGCTTGTGATGCTCCGAACGTTAAGCGTAAACTTGCCGATCGAAACATCACTTCCAACGCTGAGGCTGGACGCAGTGCGGTCTGTTATGGGCTCTGCCAGACAACTGCTGATACATGCGCCGGGGTCTTCTTCCGTATCGCGCGACGCTACTGGTGTGGACGAAGCGCCCGAACTAATTACAAACGTCCACACCGGACTGGTTGCATAAGCGCCGTTGTCACTGATATTGTCAGGTGACTTCATCCACTTCACACGCCAATAGTATTTGCCTTCTTCGGTGATGTTGAATTCGTGATCAAGGTCTTTGTAAAGTTCGTTCTTGATAACCTGGGGGTCCGCATTCAGTTCAGCAGTATACCCAATACGGCCTCCAATCGTGCCGACGATGTTGGTGAATGCATCGTCCTTGCTCACCTCGAGCACCCATCGCTCATCGACGAATCCATTGAAGAAGGTGGTTCCGCTTCCCCGGGCCTGCACAATCAAAAAGTCGGGAATGATCTTACGGGGTTCGGCACTGGTATGCCAAACGAATTTGATATCACCAGGCGGAACTGTGTCAGCATTCGCGGGGAGATTCAGAATCGACGGCGACATTCCAACCTGGAAAGTGGTGGGGGGTATGTTGACCGGAAGCGTCGCGCCGTTGCGAATCATTTCGATGTCGGCCCTCCACGTATACGTAGTCCCGCGTTCAAATGAGACGCTGGTTTCTGTCTGATTCTTGTTCAGCGCAATGTACTGTGACTGCTCCTGCGTGAGTTCAGCGAATCCGGTTGCATTTCGCTGGGCTCTGAGGGGTCCATTTGGCCAGTTTAGATGATCATTCTTGAAGTCGTTGTAACCATTGGTTCCCGAGATGTTAAACAGATAGCTGAATCTGGTGTACTGATCACTGTAAGGTGAATACTTGACAATGATGGGGAAGTAGCTGA
>Ga0065721_10005055_pt1 | contig 17662 bp, 16 predicted proteins | sample Mesricmetagenome_FD_59108 | JGI IMG/M metagenome (GOLD analysis project Ga0065721, IMG submission 59108) | Mesophilic microbial community from rice straw/compost enrichment Sample: eDNA_1 v2 (version 2) | ecosystem: Engineered > Solid waste > Grass > Composting > Bioreactor | place: USA: Davis... | reverse complement strand
GCGTGTCTTCAAACCCGCTCAGGGGCATCTATCACCTCCCCTGCTTCGTCACTTTTGCTTGACGTACCTCCGGTACGCCTTCACAAAAGTTCCTTGCATGGAACGAAAATTCGGCCATATCTGCTGTCCTCGGAGTATGAAAACACGCCCTAACGCAGTTTAGAATTTGTTTATCATTTATTTCGAATCCGTTAATCCCGGGTTTCTAGGCCGTTTAACTCTCTCCTTTATGCTAGGGATAAGGCAGACAACACCTTAACGCCTATCGACTACAAGGAGGAATTATCGATGAACAAATATTCGAAGAAATTGGCCGTTATGACGCTGGCGGCCGCGCTTGGAACCGGAACGCTGCCGCTCATGGCACAATCCGCCGCAGCCGCGCCGCTGTCCGCGCAGGCCATTCAGGAAGCCGTCAACCGTCTTGCCGACCTGCAGGTGATGAACGGGTACGAGGACGGCAGCATGAGGGAGAACAATCCGATTACCCGCGCGGAGCTGGCCAAGCTGGTCTCCCTGGCGTTCGGCATTCAAGGCGGCTCGGGGATCAGCCTCGCGGACGTCAAACCGCAGGCATGGTATGCTGACTATGCGGCCGGACTGGTGGAGCAGCAAGTGATGGAGACGGCGGACGGCCGCTTCGAGCCGCAAGCCGTCGTGACGGACGACGAGCTGATCCGGACGGTAACCAAGGCATTGAAGCGGGATGTCAAATCGGTTCAGTACTGGGCGGAGGACTTCTATGCGCAGGGCAGCAGCGCGACGCGCGGCGAGGCGGCTTACTTGCTCTCGACCGCCCGCGAGGCGATTCCCTCCGCGGATGCCCGCATCGTGAGCATCCGCGCGTTAAACGCCATTACGCTGATCGTCGACTTCGACAAACCGCTGACAGTGGACAACGAAGCGTTCGTACAGGCTAAGGAGGATTTCGCCTTTAACGACGGGCTTGCCATCAGCAACATGCCGCGGCTGAAGACGGGCTCCGCGGCGACGTACATCGTCCCGACGACCGTACAGAAGCCCGGCGCGGCGTATACGCTGACCTACAAAGGCCAAGCCGCAGGCACGTTCACGGGCAACGCAGCGAAGCTGGACATGACCGAAGCGAGGCAGGTGGCGAACGATACGTTCGAGCTGGAAGCGCTGAAGGCAAACGGAGTGGTCGACTACGGCTACATCATCGCCGCGTACAGCGGCGGCCGGGGCGCCAACGCTTTCGTGCTGGACGAGAACGACAAGGACGAGAACGGCAAAGCCTATCAGATCATCTCCTCCGGCCAGGCGCGGGAAGTGACGATTACGCCGGAAGGCGGACAGCCGATAATCGCCAAGTACGTGCCGTTCACGCAGTCGACGGACGGCAAGCAGGAGCCCAAGTTCCGTCTGCCGGAAGGCGAGACGTTGAAGCCGGGCGTGAAATACACGGTGACCTCGGATTGGGCGCGAATCGCCAATCCGACATTCACCGCGAAGGAGATCGCTCCTCTGCAAATTGCCGGCGCGGAAGCCGTAGGCGAAACCTCCATTCAAGTCGTTCTGGCGGGCGACCCGGGAGACGAGCTGTTCTCCGGTCGCAGCGTGCAGCTGACCGACGGGAACGGCAATCGCTTGACCGCGACTTATCGTTACTCCAGCCGCCAAGGCGCAACAGGCGTATTCGATCTGGCCGCCGGAACGAAGCTGACGCCGGGCGTTGCTTATACGGTCGCGCCTGTCGGAGACTGGGCCGGACAATCGCAAGCGGAGCTTAAACTGTAAAATTGCGGGTGATGCCGATGAAGCTATTGGGAAGGCGGCGGTTCGCGATGCTGCGCGGATTGGGACTGATCATTCTGGCCGCGGCTCTGGCGGGCTGCGAAGTAAGAGTGGATTCCTTGCTGACCGACGGGGATCAAAAAGCGACTCAAGAGGTGAATCGAGAGATGGACAAGTTAAACCGGGATTTGCTGCAAGCGGTCGTCGAAGGAGACCGGCAAGCCGTCGAACGGCTGCTGGAGCAAGGGGCCGACATCGACGCCACGGACGGCCGAGGCCGCACTTCCGCGATGGTCGCGGTGCATAGCGATCGGCTCGATCTGTTCAACCTGCTCGCGGAGCGCGGAGCCAACCTGAATATTCGGGACGACCGCTTGGACAATCCGCTGCTGTATTCGGGCGCGGAGGGCAAGATGGACTTCCTGAAGGCTTCTCTTGCTGCCGGAGCGGATACGACGATTACGAACCGTTTCGGAGGAACGGCGCTCATTCCGGCGGCCGATCGGGGCCACGTCGAAATCGTACGCGAACTGCTTGAACACTCGGACGTGGATGTCGACCATGTCAATAACTTGGGTTGGACCGCGTTGCTGGAAGCCGTCATCCTCGGAGACGGAGGCAAACCTCATCAGGAAATCGTCGACTTGCTCATTAAGCACGGAGCCGACGTGAATCTGGCCGACCACGACGGGGTAACTCCGCTCCAACACGCCAGGAGCCGGGGCTATGGGGAGATGATCGCGGCGTTGACGAAAGCCGGCGCGAAGTAAGCGAGAGTTCGCCGCTGCGTTCGTAAGGAAGACGGAGCGAAGTAAGCGAGCTGTCCAGTCGACGTGAAAAGAAGGCTATCCCTCAGGTGTCGAGTCACTGACGCTAAGGGATAGCCTTTGTTTTGCAGAGGAGAAGAGGTCAGTCGGAGCCGCGAACGGCCAGCACAGGGAACAGCGGCCCTTTGAGCACGTCGCCCTTCTCCAGGTTCAGCCCATTCGTGATCGGATGGGAAGCGCCGCTGAACGTGATATCGTCCGGCATGTAGATGATCGCCAGCGCCCGGCGCGGCCGATCGGTCTCGTTGGCATGGGCGTAGTGGAACGTCAGGCCGTTGTGGAACGTGCAGCTTCCGGCTTTCAGCGGCACGACGACGGGCTTGCGGTCGTCCAGCTGTCCGCCCTCGACGTAGTCGAAGATGTTCTGCGGATCGAGGAAATCGATGCCGTGCAGCTTGCCGAGCTTCTGCGACTTCGGAATGAACGCCATGCAGCCGTTCTTCTCGTTGACGTCGTCCAGCGCGATCCAGATCGACAGCATGCCCTGGTCGGCTTCGTTAATCGGCCAATACGGCGTATCCTGATGCCAAGGCGTCGGCTTGGAATCGTTCGGCATTTTCCAGAGACCGTGGTCGTGGAAGAGGCGGATTTGACCGGCTCCGGCAAGCTGCAGCGCGGATTGGGCGAAACGTTCGTGGAAGCTGAATTTGCCCATTCCGGCATGATCCCGCCACGTATTGACCTTCTGGTTCAGGACGCGGTAGTAGAGCCCGCCTTGCTTGTCCGTCTGCACCGAGCGGTCGCTCGTCGTCTGCATCGCTTCCTCCAAGTACTCCCGCAGCAGCTCCAGCTCTTCCTCGGTCAGCATATTGTCGACTTTCACGAATCCGTTTTCACGATAAAAATCGATATGGTCTTGCGTAATCGGCGTTGTCATGGGTGGTTCCTCCTCGCGGTGGTATGCTTCTATCCTACAGCCGGAAGCCGAAGGTGAGGATGGAGAGAATTCCGAGTTTTTTGTAAAAAAGTCGAATTGCAATAATCTTTATAGATCGCGGAATGCAAGATGTTATACTGGTTAAAAAAGCGAATTGGTCGAAAAGTAGGAGGGGACGGCGCATGGCTATGTCGACGAGAGTGGATTATCGGACGATCTCTCCTTACGTCCGTTTCGTGCACGAGGTCATCATCGCTCCGGGCTCGCGCAATCCTGAGCGTTACATTTACGATCACGAGTTCATTTACGTCGTGAAGGGAACCGGGACGCTGCGCATCGAGGACAGAACGCACCTGATGGGACCGGGCGACCTGCTGTACATTCGGCCCCACGTCGCCAACGAAATGCTCGTCTCCCAGTCGGAGCCGATGCATTGCTTTGCCGTACATTTCGACTACGTCTTCCTGGGGGAGGCGGCGGAATTTTCCCCTTATGCGGTTTATTTGGGCAGCAAATCCGAGGAGGGGACACCGGATGCGAATTGGCTTCGCGCGAGGCCCGACGCCGAGCTGGCGGACATGGACATTCCGGAGAGGATGAATCCGGCGCGGGTTCACGACTTCTTCGAGGCGTTCAAGGAGCTGTGCCGCGTGTTCGAGGAGTCGAGAGCCGACGCGCAAATCTGGCTGAAGGCGGCGATGCTCAAGCTGATCGGGCTCATTCACGGCGAGCTGACGACCGAGGAAGGCATTCGGGTCAGCCACCCGCATGCCGATATGATGCTGGACGCCATTCAATATATGAAGGAAAACTATGCGTCCGAGATCGACTTGAAGAAGCTGGCGAGCCGAGCGAATTTGTCTCCGAAATATTTCGGCACGCTGTTCAAGCAAGCGACCGGGCTGTCGGCGCCCCAGTACTTGACGGGAATCCGGATCGGGGAGGCCAAACGGCTGCTCAGGGAAAACGCCCATTCGATCGAAGCGATCGCCGACCTGGTCGGCATCGGGGATATGTACTATTTCAGCAAGCTGTTCAAAAAAACGGAAGGCCTTTCGCCCAAGCGCTACGCGGATTCCTTGAGATGGCTGGCGTCCAAGGAAGAAGGCTCGGGCGAGAAGAAGAACAAGGCCCGCCGCCTTGGTCCGCCGCGGTAGGCGCGACGCCGAAGACAGCGGGAGAATTTGTTCTCTTCGATCAGTAGCCGGCGCGCAAGATGATTACCAAGAGGACGAAGAGTACAAGTGCGAAAGCCGCGGCTCCCGCAACTCCGCCTTTAGGACCGCAAACATCACCTGCAACAGGATATCCCATGTCTATCACCACCTTGCGGTTTATTATGACAATCGTCACGTATGTAGCTTATGTCGGGATAAAGATACGGTCAGTACATTCACCCATCTTGGCAAAAACAGGCGAAAGCACATGCCGGATCGTCCCGAGTGGGCTCCAATCGCTTGCGCCGCGCGGAGTTTCCTGCTTATGGCTGGACAGCCGACGATCCTCATCGCATATTTTGAAAGGCCGGGGACACCTTATTAGGGCAATCAAATCGCTTAAGGAGGGGTTCAGGTTTGAAAAAAATGGCGGCTAGTTTGGCATTGAGCATGTGTATTGCGTTGGCGTGCGTCGTTCCCGCATTCGCGGAGAATACGACGGGGACGACGGGGACTTCCGGCGACAGCAGGACGCTGAACGGCGCGCCCGTGCCGACGAGAACTTACTTCCCGAACGCGGGAAGAACGGACGGCGTATTCGATCGCGCGAACAACGGCAATTACGGCACTTATAATACGAACGGCAACTTCGGCCTCAACGGCAACTATAACGGCACGTACGATTCGACCCGAATGAACGCGTATCGTCCTTACAACAACACGACGAACATGACGACTCGCGCGAACAACACGGTCAGAAGAATGGAGACGACGACAAGAACCGGCTTCAGCTGGGGCTGGCTCGGTCTGCTCGGCCTGTTCGGTCTGGCGGGGATGCGCAGCCGCAGCCGCGAAGACGCCCGGTAAACGACGAATCACGATGATCCCCGCCCCCGGCTATCCCGAGCCCGGCGGGGATTTTGATGTAATATTCGTTTCCAGAACATCCCATACTAAAGCGGTAGTGATCTAATGAAGCAGCAGCTGCCAAAGGAGAATGCCGCATGAGGATGAGAAAGATGTTTCTCGGTAAGCTTACGCTTGGAATCGCCTTGCTGGGAGGATGGAACGCGGCGGCGTCCGATTCGCTGTCCGCAGCGCAGCCCGAACCCGGAGCATCGGGGGAGAGCCCGCGTCAAATCGCCGTCGTAATCGACGATTTCGGCAACGGCATGAAGGGGACGGAGCAAATGCTGAATTTGCCGATCAAGCTGACGGTGGCCGTCATGCCGTTCTTGCCGACGACGAAGAAGGACGCGGAAGAAGCCCATCGTCTCGGGCACGACGTGATCGTGCACATGCCGATGGAGCCGATGAGAGGACAGCGGAACTGGCTCGGTCCAGGAGCGATTACGACGGATTTGCCGGATGCGGAAATTCGCAGGAGGGTGGAGGCGGCGATCGCCGAAGTGCCTCATGCGATCGGCATGAACAACCACATGGGCTCGAAGGCGACCGCTGACAAACGGGTGATGCGAATCGTGCTCCAGACGTGCAAGGAGAAGGGCTTGATCTTTCTCGACAGTCGAACGTCTTATCGCACGGTCGTGCCGACGGTGGCGAAGGAGGTCGGCGTGGAAACGCTCCACAACGACGTGTTCCTCGATGACGTCTATACGCGGCATCACGTGCTGAAGCAGCTTGCGGAAGTGAAGAAGCTGCTCGCCAAGAACGAACGCTGCATCGCCATCGGCCATGTCGGACCTTCAGGGATGTCTACCTCCGACGCCTTGCGCTCCGCCATTCCCGAACTGAAGGGCAAGGCGGCTTTCGTGCCCCTGACCGCATTGCTTAAGATTCCGGAGCCCTTCGCCGCTCACGGACTGCACAGCCGGTAGGCGATAATGCCGCTGGCGATCGCTGCGGCGATGCGGTTCTGACCGGGAATCGAAGTCAGCATCGCCCGGTCTGCCGGATCGCTGAGGAAAGCCGTCTCGACGATGACGCTCGGCACTTGAACCCGATTCAGCAAGTAATATTGATTGGCCACTTGGGGCAGCCGGAATTTATTCTGCTGCCTGTTCAAGCTGTCCTGAATGAATTTGGCCAGCAGTGCGCTGCCTCCTTCCGCCTGATGGATGACCAGAGGACCTCTCTTGCTTCCTTTGGGCGACCAGTTGACGTGAACGCTGACGAACAGGGCCGCTCCGATCTCGTCGGACAAGCCGCGGCGCTGGGACAGGTCGCGCCGATGGCGCGAACGGCTCAAGTGCCAGCGGTTGTCGTCGCTGAGCGCGTAGTCGCCCGTTCGGTTCAGGATGACCTTAAGCCCGCGCGCGCGAAGAAGCAGGTAGAGCTTCCTGGAGATGGCCAGATTGATGTCTTTCTCAAGAATGCCGTTCCAGTGGGTGCCTCCGTCGATTCCGCCGTGTCCCGCATCGATCAGCACGTCGGCGGTAGGAAGCGCGCGTTTGACGTTGGGCGGATCATGGGCTTCCGCGGCTCCGGGTCCGGTCCCCCCCGCGATTAACAGCAGGCTGCAGGCAATGATAACGATACGCATGGCAAATAACAAATTCCGTCTCCTCCGTTCTCGATGCGAAGCTTCTCCGCTCTATAGCGTGACACAAATTGCCGTTCCCCATGCAGAACGGTTGAGTGCATCCCGAAACGGGCATGCTAGAGAGGAGGAGGCGAGATGAATGGACGGATCGGAATATTTGCGATACGTAACGGAGCGGGTCGTCAGTTACATGGAACGTCCCAAGGATGAAGAGGCCGAGAAGAAGATCAGCGCCCCGCGGATCAAAGAGCCGTGGCTGACCAAATGGTTCGGCATGGCGCCGATGGGGCTGATGATCTGGTGGGGAAATCGCGCGGAGAAGAAAAACAAAACGCGCCATGAGGCGCGTTCAACGAATTCGTCCGCGAATTAACGATAAAAGAGACCGCCCTCGAGCAAAGCGTCAAGAGGGATGAAGCGCGTTCCTTCCATGTCCAGCGCAATATCGATACGGCCGTTCGACCAGCGTTGGTAGCCGATAACCGGCGCCGCGTACAACATCGCGTCCCCGAACGGTTCCGTTACATAACGCAGAGGCTTCCCGCTGTCGAGACGCTTCTGCAGCTTTTTGGCGTCTTCCGCAGGGAATGGCGCCTCTTTGGTGAGCCAAGGCAATCTCTCATATGCGTCGAACAGTTCGTTCAGCTTCAACTCATCGACGGCGGGCGACGCGGCTTGTCCAAGGAAGGGCGAAGCGTCGCTGAACAAGGAAGTCCATTGAGGCTTGTCCACCGGAAGCTGCTCCGCCGTTTTGGCGTCGAGCCAATAGGCATGCTCTCCCACGCGGACTTCCCATGCGGCGGCGAAGGGGTGCACGTACTGCTTGGCGGCGGCGATCAGGCCAACCTCGTCTTCGGATAGGAGTCCGCTGTAGACCAGCGAGCGCTTGAGCTGCTGAAGGGAATACAAGGAATAGGGACCGATTCCGTACTCGCCGAGCTGGAAAGAGCCGTCCGTGACCGCATGCACGACCATATAGCCGATGTCGCGCCCTTCCTTCGTGAACAGGACGAGCCAGCTATGGGTGCCGGGGCCGAGCGCCGCAATCTGGGGATCCGCGGCCTGCCAATCCTGGAACGGCTTCTGCTTGGACAGCGTCGCCACCCAGCTCTCGACTTGACGCTCCAGCTTGGATTGCGGCTCGGCGGCCGCGACTTCCGCGGAGGCGGGCAGCGCGATCGCGCTCGACCAGAGGAGGGCCGACAAGGCCACCGTCGCCGCGAACCGAAGGCTTGATCTGCGTCGACTTCCGTTACGGCTTTTCAGGAAAATCATGTTATCACCCGCTGTTTCATAGTGTACGTTCGTCCGGTTGGATCTTGGCGCCGCTTGTCCATTGTAGCCGACGGGCGGCGCCGAAGGTGTTGGAACGTGTCAGCATGCGCCGCGCTCGGCGGTTCTAATTTTGCCGATTTGCGGCGTATCGTCGCTTAATCGATGCCGGGCAGGTGGAAGATGCCGCAGTTCAGAACCGAGACGCTCACGCGCGGTCGGTATTGCCAGTCGATTTCGGCTTCCCGCTGATTGAATCTGGCGGTGACGGCTTCCTTCTGCTCGCTCTGGTCGGGATGATTCATATGCTCCAGCATGGGAACATAATATTGCCGAATTCTCTCCAGTTCGTCTTGCCTCCGCGCTTCGGCTTCCACGGCCCAGGAGAAATCGGCGGCGCGCAGCCTGCGTTCGAGCGCCGCTTCGAGCTGGGCCATCCCTTTTCTCAGAGACAGACCGTTCTTCAGCAGATGGACGTTGGCCGGAAGCCGCGGCGTCAGCCTGCGCTCCCGCAGCTTATCCATGAACCTCTCGTCGATGACGCCGGTGGCCAGCGAGATGCCCCACTGGTACAGCTCTTCCCGCTTCATGTCGCACTCGTAGCCGACTTTGAAATTGACGCCGAGCCAAGCGGTGTAAGCTTGGGAAGCGAGCGGGTCGAGCCGGCCGCGGGGAGGCTCCTCGAACAAGGTCACGCAGCGCCCGGACTGCTGAACGACGCCGAACAACTGGTGCAGACGCCTGGAACCGAAGTAGACGTCCTCCTGGATGATCCGTCCGGATTCCGTCATGACGTAGGACACCGGCGAAGCGTTCATGCGGTCGGACATCGCCGGATTCTCGAACGACCAGCGATAGGTCATCGTCTCCGGGGGCGTGCCGGTCCGGTCGACGAAGCTCCAATAATACGGCCGGTTCGACAGCGCGCGGTCCGCGTCGGGGGACAGCTTAACGGTGACCCCGCCGGGGCTCTTCTCGATAAAGTGGCATTCTTTCGATTCCAGATAGGAAACGACGAAGCGATGGATCTGTTTCGAATTCATGTCGCGTTCTCCAGTTGCATCCGTTTTTTCGTCTCGAGCAGCGTATCCCCGAGTCCGTCGATTTTTCTGCGCAACTCCTCGCCGTCCGCGGTTTCCAGCACGAGCTGGGCGAGACGGCGCTCAAGATTGTCTTCCTTCTCGAACTGCTGAATGATCTCGTCGAGTTCTCCGATGACCAGCTCGAACATGTTGATTTTCTCGTGCAGCAGATGGACGATGTGCTCTTCAATCGTGCCGAGCGTGCACAGGTTGAAAATCTGGACGTCCTCCGTCTGCCCGAGCCGGTGCACCCGGCCGATCCGCTGCTCGACCCGCATCGGGTTCCAGGGCAGGTCGAAGTTGATGACGTGGTGACAAAATTGCAAGTTGATGCCTTCGCCGCCGGCTTCGGTAGCGATCATCACCTGCGCGCGCCTGCGGAACAGCTCCATCATCCAGTCTTTCTTGCCCCGGTTCATCCCGCCCCGGTAAGGGACGGCGGCGAGATCGTGCTCTCTGAAAAACTTCAGCAAATATTCTTGAGTCGCCCGGTATTCGGTGAAGATGATCGCCTTGTCGTTCAGGCTGCGGACAAGCTCCATCGCCTTCTCGGCTTTCGTGTTCGACTTGATCTGCTTGATCAGCTCGACGAGCTCCCAGATTCGGGCGCGCAGCGGGGAGTCCTCGGCCGTCTTCTTGAACAGGTTGATCAGCGTCAGAAATACGGCGTCGCGGCTGGAGCAGACTTCTCTCTGCAAGGTGACAAGGGACAGCATGCTGGCCATGTCTCCGCTCTCCGAGGCGGCATGCTTGCGAACGTAGTCGGTTACGCCTTCATAGAGCGCCATCTCTTCCGCGGACAGGCGGAGCGGCACGTTGGTGACGACCCGCTTCGTGAATTCGACGCCTCCGTCGCTGCGGCGATTGCGGATCATGACCTGGCCGAGCGCTTCATGAAGCTTGGATTCGTTCTTCGGCACGCGGCGATCCGCGACGAAGTTCGCGGCGAAGTCGCCCTCGCCCCCGAGCTGGCCGGGCTTCAGCAGCGTGATCAGGTTGTACAGCTCGGACAGATCGTTCTGCACCGGCGTGGCGGTGAGCAGGAGGCAGTACTTTTTGCGAAGCTCGTTGATGAATTGATAGTTGCCCGTGCGCTTGTTCTTCAGCTTGTGCGCCTCGTCCACGATGATCAGATCGTATTCGCCGTCGAGCAGCGTCTGCCGGTGCGGGTCGCGCTTGGCCGTATCCATCGAGGCGACGACGATGTCGTTGTCCCATGAATAGGCTTTGCGCTGGGCGACGGCGGGAATGTCGAACTTGCCGTTCAGCTCGCGCACCCATTGCAGCACGAGGGAGGCGGGGACGAGCACGAGCGCTTTCCTCACGAGGCCGCGGATCATGTATTCCTTAAGAATCAATCCGGCTTCGATCGTCTTGCCCAGGCCGACCTCGTCGGCGAGGATCGCCCGGCCTCTCATCTCGTGCAGCACGCGGCGGGCAGTGTCGATCTGGTGGGGCATCGGCTCGAAATGAGGCAGCAGCGACAGGCAGCGCAAAGCGTGGAAATCGGTGACGAGGTTGGCTTCCTCCGCCTCCAACGCAAGCTGGTACAAAGGCCAGTCATCCCATGGGCCGTTGCGTTCCGCCCGCCGCTCCAAATCTTCGAAAGCGCTCCGGTCTACGTGCATGTCCACGAGCGGGTGAAGCTTGCGGGGGGCGGTATCGGATGGAATAGAGGTATTCAATCGGCATTCCTCCTCGGCGATCTCGGCTGGTATCCACTTTCTAGTATGAGCAACCGGGAGGGATTCGAAACGGGGAGAGAGGGGAATGGCTTGCCATTCGTTCGGGATGACAGGATGCCGGGGATGGCCGAAGCCGTTCGGGGAGCCGCGGGGCGGCTCCCCGAACCTTTGAGGAAGAGATTATCCGGCAGCGGTCATTGTCGGCGAGGGGAAACGGAGAGAGAATATCGCGCCGCCTTCATCCCGGTTGCCGGCTTCGATGCGTCCGCCGCAGCGCTCGACGATCGCTCTCGAGATGGCCAGCCCGAGGCCGTTCTCGCCGTCCTTTCCTTTGACGAACCGGTGGAACAGATGGGGGAGCAGTTCTTCCGGTATGCCTCCTCCGTCGTCGGCGATCGCGATGACGACTTGGTCTTTGTTCGTTCCGACGCGCACTTCGATCGAGCGGCGGGCATGTCTGGCGGCGTTCGCGACGACGTTCAGCAGCGCTTGCAGCAGTTTGTCCCGATCGGCCTGTACGGTAAGGAGTTCGGGCGTCTCCTTCTGCTCGTACAGTACTTTCAGACTCAGTTCTCTGGAGGCCAACATCGGATTTACCCGCTCGATCGTGTCGTCCAGCAATTCCTTGAGGGGGACGGATGCGGGATGGAACACGTCCTCCTCGCTGTCCAGCTTGGCGAGGAGCGTCATCTCGGAGACGATTTTCTTCAGCCGGCCGCTCTCGCTCAAGATGACGTCGAGCCCTTTGTGCACGCTGTCGCCCTCGAATACGCCGTCGCGAATGCCTTCCGCGTAGCCGACGATCGACATAAGCGGGGTTTTCAGCTCATGCGAGGCGTTCTGGAAAAACAGCTTCTGCACGCGGACGTACCGGTCCAGTTCGCCGGCCAGCTCGTATACGGTTTGCGCCACCGCTCCGATCTCGCCGCCGGCCCGGACTTTGCGAACGTCCGCGAACCGGCGTTCCTTCACTTTCTTCAGCTCTTCCCGAAGCTTCATGAGAGGGCGGATCAGCTTTCGCGTAATGACGAGACTTAGCAGCAAGACCAGAATGCCGCCGACGCCCAGCACGACGAGCAACCGTCCGAACAGCGCCTGTTCGAGCGCATTGACTTTGCTCATCGGCGTCACGAGCGTCAGCGTGCCTTGCGGGACCGCACTGACTTCGACGATATAGCGGTCATCCTGGCCGGACTGCAGCGCCTGCAGGCTCTCAGTGCTGATCGCTGGAAGTCCTTCCTTGACTTCCGAAGCGGAGAACGACACGTCTGCCTCCGTCAGCACGGGCTGAAACGGAAGCGTCCGCGACAAGACGTTACCGTGCTCGTCCGCGACGATGGCTTGCACTCCCGCCGTAAGCTGCACGGCCGTCGCCTCGAAGACGGCGACGCCGTCGATTGCGCCGGCTGCGCCCAAAGGCGCGGCTTGCGTTCGCAGGGTGGTCGCCACGCTGGCGCCGAGCGTCTTCATCTCGTTCTTCTGGGCGACGATCAGATGATCGAGCAGCACATAATGGATCATGACCGCGGTTGCGCCGAGAATAACGACGAGCAGCAGGCCGAATGCCAGGTTGATCTGATGGACCAGTTTCATGACGCTTCTCCTCCTCCTTCCGTCCGCAGGCGATAACCGTGTCCCCATACCGCTTCTACGGGCAATTGCTCGATTTTTTTGCGCAGGCGCTTGATCAGATGGTCGACCGCGCGGTCGCTGCCGAAGTAGTCGTCGCCCCAGACGAGCACGAGCAGCTCTTCGCGCGCGAAGGCGCGGTTAGGATGCTCCGCGAACACCTGCAGCAGCGCAAATTCCTTGAAGGTCAGATCGATCTCCTGCTTGTCCCAGAAAGCGCGGCGTTCTTCCGGCAGGAGCTGCAGCGGGCCAATCCCCACGACCGGCTGGGCGGAGACGGCTTCTTCGGATCTTTCCGACCGGCGCGGCTTGTACCAGCGGTGCAGGAGCCTTTTCACCCGCGCAACCAGTTCCCTGGGGCTGAACGGCTTGACCAGGTAATCGTCGCTGCCCAGCTCCAGTCCCATGATTTTATCGACTTCGCCGTCTTTGGCGGAGATGATGACGATAGGCACGTCGCCTTCCTCCCGAATGCGGCGGCACAGCTCGTAGCCGTCCATTCCGGGCAGCATAATATCGAGCACCCACAAATCGGGCGGATTGTTGCGCCAGAGCATCCAGGCCTCCTCAGCGGAGGACAGTCCGATCGTGCGGAAGTTTTCCTTGGCCAGGTAAGCCTCTACGAGATTGCGAATATGCAGGTCGTCGTCCACGACGGCGATAAAATAATCTTCCATCATCCTGATCCCCTTTCATTACTTCATTATAGCAACCGGTTTTTCGCTTGCGGTTCGTGCCATCGTTTTTCCACAATTTCACCAACGTCCTGCCACAGTTGGCAGGTAGACTCGTACTTGTAAAACAAATTCAACGTCAAGGAGCGTGTTCTACAATATGAACAGCAGAAAAAAACGCATTGTCCCAAGAGTCGCCTTGTCCGCACTGATGTTGTCGGCGATCGCCGCCGGTCCCGTTGCGGCGAATGCCGCTTTTAACCCCGCTTCGAATGCCGCGCCGGTTGTTACCGCTGCGAGCTCGGTTAAGGCAGCGGCCGTGACGGAAACATTGGCGGCGGTAAAGCTGCCGGATCCGCTGGAGCTTGCCAAGCAGTACGCGCCGGATACGGTCGAGGCGTGGGAGAGCTTGCTGGCGAAGTACGATTCGCTGCAGGCAACGCTGAAACCGGCGGTCGTCAGTATTAAGCTGGAGAAAGCGGGCGCGGTCGCAGAAGCGAGCCTGTCCGGTAACGTCAAGGCAACGGAAGCCGGAACGATCACGCTTGAAGCTGTCGAAGGAGATGTCCTGTTCGACATTAAGGATATCGGCACGGCGCAAGCGCTTCCGATCCAGGGCGTCTCCGTGCCGGCGTTCACGGTATCGACCGAGGCGGTCTCCGCCGAATCCGGCGCTCCGGCGCTGATCAAGCTTGTCGACGCCGAGCATGCGATCGCCGGCAAGACGGGAAGCGTAACGCTTGCGGCGGCGACGTTCGCTTCGGGGGACGTGCTGCAGGGACGGATCGAATTGGCCAAAGTCGTCGAGTCGAAGGATGCCGAAGCGATCCGGGGCGCACTGGCCAAGCTTTTTGAGGCCTACGAGGCTCATGTGGAGGAGCTGCAGTCGTCGAAGTAAGAGAATTTCCAGAGAGGCGCGGATGTAAAAAAGGTTGGAATAGAGTCGTTGCGCCGTAAGAACAAATACGCTTTCGGAGCCATCCCGGCAGGCAGTCTTCTGCTCCGCGGATGGCTCTTTGCTGGTCTGGCAATGATCGCCGGGGTAGAAATTTTGTAGTCGTAAAGTCAGTGGAAATACAACATATAGGAGAGTATAATGGCGTGAGAGCACAATATATTGTACAATTTACATATAGCGCTGGATTTTCATTTCCTTCTGATTGCACATGGATTGTGCCCTGCCTACTACGTTTTGGAGGAGTTGGTCGCAGTGTCAACGATGCAGGAAAGACGTCTCGAGGGGCTGAGCGAGAAAATATTTCTTGATCGCTACGCCTGGAAAAACGCGGACACGGGGGAGACGAAGGCGGGCGACGTCGTGCTCGTACTGACGAAGGACGACCCGAAGTTTCCTTCCAAGGATGTCGGGGAAGTCGTCAAGCGCGAGGGCAAGAACGTTACCGTCAAGCTTCGCAGCGGCGAATTGGTCGAATCGACGATCGAGAAGCTGACGCTGACGATCGAGAAGACGCCGGAGGAGATGTGGGCGCGGCTTGCGAACGCGATGGCGTCCGTCGAAGAAACGCCGGAGAAGCAAGAGGTATGGGCGGAGAAGTTCCGCTGGCTGCTCGACGATTGGAAGCTCGTTCCCGGGGGCCGGATCGCGGCGGGGGCAGGAGCCAGCGAGGAGCTGACGCTGTTTAACTGCTACGTTATCCCTTCCCCTCATGACAGCCGCGGCGGTATTATGCAGACGCTGGCGGAGATGACGGAGATTATGGCCCGCGGAGGCGGCGTAGGCATCAACCTGAGCTCGCTTCGTCCTCGCCGCTCAATCGTCAAGGGCGTGAACGGCACCTCCAGCGGGGCGGTATCCTGGGGCGGACTGTTCAGCTATACGACGGGATTGATTGAGCAGGGTGGGAGCCGAAGGGGCGCCTTAATGCTAATGATCAACGATTGGCACCCGGACGTCGAAGACTTCATTACCGTGAAGCAGACGATGGGGCAGGTGACCAACGCGAACCTCTCCGTCTGCGTAAGCAACGCATTCATGAAGGCGGTCAAGGAAGACGCGGATTGGGAGCTGGTGTTCCCGGATTCGCAGGACCCCGAGTACGACATTCTCTGGGATGGCGATCTGGATAAATGGAAGCAGCGCGGCAAAAAAGTCGTACATTATCGCACGGTTCGCGCTCGCGACGTCTGGAACACAATCATCGAAAGCGCATGGAAGTCCGCCGAGCCTGGCGTCGTGTTCATGGAATACTACAACCAGATGTCCAACAGTTGGTACTTTAACCCGATTATTTGTACGAATCCGTGTGGTAAGGTTGCCTAGTTTGCCTCACGTTAAAAATCGCGGAATGAAGCGGGAAGGCTGAGAAGCTAATCCGAACCGAAGGCCGGAAATCATAAATCCGGTCAGGGGCAGAGCATAGACGGTGAACCTGCGGTACGCAGAATATAATCCGTCCACGAGGCCGCGACGCATCGCATTGACGATGTGAAAAGATATGCCGACCTAACGGGAAAACGAACCGTTAGAACTATCGGATAAAAAGCCGGTAGGATAACACTTAAAATGGAACAAGGCTTGCCCGCATGGGGAGTATGCAACTTGTCCGCCGTTAATTTGTCCAAGTTTTACGATGCTGCGGCGCACGATGTTGCCTGGGACGAACTGTCCAAGGTCGTTCGTTACTCGACTCGTTTCCTGGACAACGTGATCGACAAGACGCCTTATCACTTCCCGGAAAATCAGAAAAACCAACAGAACGAGCGCCGCGTCGGTCTCGGCACAATGGGGCTCGCGGAATTGATGATCCAGTTGGAAATCCGCTACGGCAGTCCGGAAAGCTTGGAGTTTCTTGACAAGCTGTATGGCTTTATGGCACGCGAGGCGTATCTCGCTTCAACGGAGATCGCTGCGGAGAAAGGTTCGTTCCCGGCGTTCGAGGCCGATCCATTCCTGCAAAGCGGGTTTATGAAAAATATGGTCGCAACTTACCCGGAAGTGGGCGAGGCGGTTGCCAAGCGCGGCATTCGCAACGTCACCGTTCTTACGCAGGCTCCGACCGGTTCTACCGGCACGATGGTCGGCACTTCTACAGGGATTGAGCCGTACTTTGCTTTTGAGTTTTACCGTCAGAGTCGACTTGGCTTCGACAAGCAGCTTGTCCCAATCGCTCAGAAATGGAAGGATGCGCACCCGGGAGAAGAACTTCCCGAGTGGTTTGTTACGGCGATGGATTTGTCTGCGAAGGATCATATTCGCGTACAGGCGGCCATTCAGCGCTGGGTGGACAGCTCGATCTCGAAGACGGCGAATTGTCCTTCGGACTTTACGGTGGAAGAGACGGCCGAATTATATGAGCTTGCGTTCGAGCTTGGCTGTAAAGGCGTTACGATCTACCGCGACGGCAGCCGGGACGTGCAAGTGCTGAGCACAGCGAAGGATGAGAAGAAGGAAGAGGAGAAGGCGGAAGAGGCGCCAGCAGCGGANGCCCAAACCGAAGCTGGTCCGGCCTCGATGCTGGATACCGCACTGAACGCGAGCGTCACTCCGCAGCAGAGGCAGGTGTTCGACAAGCAGTACAAGAGTCGTCCGAAAATTCTTCGCGGGGCGACCTACAAATACAACACGCCGTTCGGCATGGCCTATATTACGGTTAACGACATGGACGGTACGCCGGGAGAGATCTTCCTAAACGTGGGCAAAGCCGGCTCCGACGTGTTCGCGATGGCGGAAGCGCTGGGACGTGTCTGCTCGTTGTTCCTGCGCTACGGGGATCATGGTGACAAGGTTCAACTGCTGGTCAAGCACCTGAAAGGTATCGGAGGCTCCGGCGCTGTCGGCTTCGGTCCGAACCGCGTCGAGTCGATCGCCGATGCCGTAGCTCAAGCGCTGGAGGCGCATGCTGGGATTGCTTCGGATCACGAGCAAGCCGCCGCGGCCGAGACGTCGACCGCTTCGGCGGGTTACGTTTCCGAGAAGCCGATAGCCGCCTACACCTCGAAGGATCTGTGCCCATCCTGCGGCTCGGCCTCTCTGCTGAACGTCGAGGGCTGCAAAACTTGCGGCAACTGCGGTTATAGCAAGTGTTCTTAAGATTTGTGAACGTCCCCATTTCTAATCTGAGAAATAACTTCAATGGAGGATATATGGTGGAAATCAGAAAGTTCCATGTATCGGATATTAGTCAGATTGTCATGTTGTTCTATGAAACAGTTCATTCTGTAAACAAGAAAGATTACACGC
>Ga0065721_10007591_pt1 | contig 17673 bp, 14 predicted proteins | sample Mesricmetagenome_FD_59108 | JGI IMG/M metagenome (GOLD analysis project Ga0065721, IMG submission 59108) | Mesophilic microbial community from rice straw/compost enrichment Sample: eDNA_1 v2 (version 2) | ecosystem: Engineered > Solid waste > Grass > Composting > Bioreactor | place: USA: Davis... | reverse complement strand
CGGGCCGGCCGCAGATAAGCCACGGCCGTCGAACACCGCATGCCATTGCGGGTCGTCAGCTGGTAATACCCGACGCCCTCTTGATCCCCTGTATTGAAGTCCTGCACACGTCGAACGCCATTTCGCTCGGCCGAGGCGATGAATGCATCAACGAGTTCATGGCGCGTCTTGATCGACGTCGCGTGCAAGGGACCATTCGTGCCCCGAGTCGGCCCAGGCCCAAGGTCATTGGTTTCGAGCTTACGGAAGTACGGTAGGCATTCATCCCAGCTCCAGCCTTCATTGCCCAGCTGGGCCCAGTGATCGTAGTCCTCCTTCTGGCCCCGCACATAGATAAGGCCGTTGATGGAGCTGCAACCACCCAGGGTCTTGCCGCGCGGCCAATAAATCTTGCGGTTCAGCATGTTGGGATCGGGATCGGTATAGAAGCCCCAGTTCAACTTGTCGTTGAACATGGTCTTGCCGTAGCCGATGGGGATATGGATCCAAATGTTCCGGTCGGCTGGCCCCGCTTCGAGCAGGCAAACGGTGTATTTGCCGTTTTCGCTCAATCGATTGGCCAGTACACATCCCGCCGAGCCCGCGCCCACCACGATATAGTCGACTGCATCAGTCATAAAGCGTCCCACTCCAATGTTCTGCGGCAGATCCGTTGCGTCATAAGGTTCCCGAACCTACTTCGGGACATGACGAGATCGCCGATTTCTTGTCGATGAAGTGTCTGCTTTTGGCCAAGCTCCAACTATAGGGTTTACGCTAGAATGCCCATCAATGAAATAAAAAATGCAGCTTCCGTTTCACTGGCGGTGCGCAGCAAGGAGACTATCGAGCATGCAGGACGAGGTCGCACGGCCGCTCCGGGTGTTAGCCGTTCTCGAGCATCTGGCCAATAGCCAATATCCCCAGACACTCGCTCAGCTCGCCCAACGTACCGAACTACCAAAGACCACACTGATGCGCATGCTTCAGTCCCTGGAAAAGAATGGGTTCGTGTTACGCATGCCGGGCGAGATGGGCTTNGTTCCCGGTCCCCGCATCCAGCATTTCGCCGCCCGGGTCCTNAACACACCTCATTTCCTGCGAGCCTGCCGNCATGTTCTTGGACGACTGGTGGCAATCACAGGCGAATCCTGNAACCTGACTGCNCCGGCCGGCGACGCTGTGCGATATCTCGCCCGCGTGGAAAGCAGCGAGCATTTACGCCTGCAGTTACACATGGAGGTTGGCTCCCATGTCCCGCTACATTGCACCGCCAGCGGCAAGCTCTTCCTGGCGCTGATGCCCGACATACAGCGGAAGGAAATTCTGGATCGCATCGAACTGTCGCCCTACACACCGAAGACATTGCAGGACCGGGCCGCCCTCGAAGCCTCGTTGCAGCGTATCCGTATCCAGGGTGTCGGGGTGGATGACGAAGAGTTCGTGCGCGGCATGGTGGCGATCGCCGTACCGGTGAAGGATGCACACGACCGCGTGCTGGCAGCCATCGCCTGCCATACCCCGACCGCGCAACGCCCCATGTCCAAACTACTGGATTATGTCGAACCGATGCGCAAAGCAGCCCAGGAAATGACTGAAGTCTTCAGCACTAACGGCGGTTATAGCTTCCCACTCCCACCAGATAGCGGTCCTGAAGCATGAAATAAGTCCGCTTGCTTTCAATGCGGCCGGTGAGCGGATTGACCCAGAGATAGTCCAAGGTGTTCTGGTCGCCAGACTTGGCGAGCTGAACCATTTCGCGCACGACATTTCGACCCGCGGCATCCTGGAGCTTGAAGGCGTTCGTGCCTACCAGCGAGGGAATGCCGCCATGCGCTACGAAACGCTCCTCTTCTGTGTCGACGACGAACACATACAGGTCGTCCTCGTTGAACGGACCGGAGGGATCCTGGAACGCCTTCAACGCCGCAGCCCTATCCTTCTGCAGCGTTGCGGCCGCATTCCTGAGCATCTTGCGCGCTTCTGCTCGCGTGGCGCGCTCAACGTAATAGCCCACCCCCACCACCACATCGCCTACCTGGACCACATTGCTGGTTTTTAGCGTGGATTCGGAATCCGCCGGGTTGTACCACTGATACTCGACTTGCCCTTTTCCGTTCTCCTTTGCGACACGCAGCATCTCGCGAAAGAACGGCTTGCCCTGGGAATCGACTTCGTCGAGTACGTTTTGCCCGACCATAGGGGCGGACCACCCTCCGCTGCCGAGCATCACGCCATCGGTACCGAGGGCGAACACATAGAGGTCGCGGTCGATGAAGTCGGGGCTGCTACTGAAGGCCGCAGCCCCCGCGCGGCCATGAGTCCGGATATGTGCGACGGCCTTGTCGAGCAAGACTTCGGCGCGTTTCTCCATTTGGGACTTGCGACGCTCCGCCAACACGGAAGGACTGGGCCCTTCTCCCACCGTAATGGTCTGCTGGGCAACGGCGCGTCCCGGGTGGAAAGGCGCCTGGGGTGACGACGACACGTCCGCCTGTTGAACGTCAGTGGCTGACGTGGCTGACAAAGCCGCCGGCGACAAAACGGTTCCAGCCAAGGCCAATACCAGCAGCGTACCGTGCGCGCCACTTGGAGTTTTATTCCCGGTATGCATATCGCTCTCCCTATCGCCTTGCTAGAAGCCCATCACGCCCGGCAGCCAGAGGGACAATGAAGGGAAATAGGCGATGATGAAGACAGCAATGGTCATCGCCAGCACGAACGGCATGATCCGCGACACAATGGCCTCAACTGAGGCTCCCCCAATCCCCGAAGCCACGAAGAGGTTCTCGCCCAGCGGCGGCGTCATGAAGCCGACTGACAACGAGCAGATCAGTACGATGCCCACATGCGTCGGGTCGGCACCCAGCATATACATGATGGGCAGAAGCACCGGCACGAGGATCATGATGGCTGCCAGCGTCTCCATGAACATGCCAACAAACAGCAGGAATAGAATCAGCAACGCCCAGATCATGTAGATATTATCGGTAAGATCAAGAAGACCGCCAGCGATGACAGCGGGGATGCGCTGCTCCACCAGCAAGCGGCCGAACACTGTTGCGGCGAACAGAATCAGGAGCACACGCCCGGTGATCCAGGTGGTCGTTCGCAGCGACGTAAGCAGCGCCCCGAAGGTAAGCTCACGGTGCAGGAAAATCCCCACGAACAGGGTATAGAAGATAGCCACCACTGCGGACTCCGTCGGCGTGAAGATACCCGCGTAGATGCCGCCTAGAATGATCACGGGGGCAAAAATGGACCACACACCGCGCTTCAATGACCCCACTATCTCGCGGCCAGACCATTTCTCAGTCAGCCCTGCATAACCGTACTTGCGAGAAGTGAGATAGTTCATCACGAGCAGCGCTCCCGCCATGACAATACCGGGCACAACTCCCGCAATGAACAGTTTAGAAATCGAGACGGATTGGAACTGGCCGTGCAAAGCAATGGCTTCCGATGGGGGCTGCATACCCAGTACCGAAATACCAAAGATCACCATGGGAATGGAAGGCGGGATAATGATGCCCAGCCCGCCGGCCGATGCGGTCAATGCCGAGGCATACTTCAGGTCGTAGTTGCGCCGGACCATCGCGGGAATCATCAACATGCCGACAGCGGCGGTGGTAGCCGGCCCCGACCCCGAGATGGCGCCAAAAAACAGGCAGGCGAGCACCGTAGCGGCACCCAACCCTCCCGTCGCAGGCCCAGCCAGCGCCTCCGCCACATCCACCAAACGTTTTGATATGCCGGCGGATTCCATCAGTGCCCCCGCTAGAACGAATGCCGGCAAGGCCATCAAGGGGAACTTGCCCACCGACGTGAAGGCAATCTGCACAAAGGAAATAGGGTCTTTCCCAAGGACCAAAAACGCCATCATGGCAGCGCCCGCCAGCGACACGGTGATGGGCGCGCCGATCAGCAATAAGAAGAAGAAACTGCCAAACAGGATACCGACTGTGTATTGTTCCATGATGCACCTGGCGCCTTAATCGCGTTTGCCTTGCGCGGCCTTGGTCAGCGCTTCCAATTCTTCCGTCTCCGGATCGACGATCTCGACGTTCTTGAACAGAATCAGATAGTTGTTCCGAAGGATGTGAACGGACATGAGCAAGAAGGCGATGGGCAACACCATGTAGAAATACTTCATGGGAATTCCCGTGGTCTGCGACTTCCAGAACGCATTCATCCGGTTGAAGACGAAGTCATAGCTCAGCCATGTGAAATACAGGTTGAAGATGACCCAGAGCAGATCCGCCAGCGCCTCGCTGATCTTCTTCACAACGGGTGGGAAGAAGCGGAACTGGAAGGCTACGCGATTGTGTGCGGACATCTTCGCCGCCACGACCGCACCGAGGTAGGCAAACCATACAAACATGTAGGTGGCGAGCTCTTCACCCCATGGAATCGTGTAGTAGAAAAACTGCCTGCAAATGATCTGGACGAACAGCAATGTGACGAAGATCGCCAATAACAGTTCGCATAAATGCTCTTCGAAATGGCCGAAGAAACTCTTGATGGCGCGGGACACCGACATGTCTCCTCCTGGTACTTGTTCTTGCTACTGCCGGCATGCGGCCGCGACCGCGTTCGCCAAAGCGGCGAACGCGACGCTATCCAAGGCGAAATGGATCAGCGACCCAAAGACGCGAGGATGGAATCAAGCTTTTCCTTGCCGCCGATCTGCTTGTAGAAGGCGGGCCATACGGCCTTGGTGGCGGCATCGATCCAGGGTTTTTCACCATCCGCCGGATCTACGATCTCCATGCCCGCCGCCTGGAGTTCCTTCTTGATGCGGTCTTCCGTATCCAGCAGCCACTTGTAGCTGTGCTCCGTCGCTTCCTTGCCGGCGGCCAAGATGGCGTCCTGCGTGGCCTTGTCCTGTTTCTGGAAGACCTGCTCGCTGATGATGAGCGGTTCAAGCGAGAACACGTAGCGGATGTTGGTGATGTACTTCTGCACCTCGTTGAACTTCATCGCCGAAACGGTGATGTAGGGGTTGTCCTGACCGTCTACGACCTTCTGCTGCAGGGCGGCGAAGGTTTCGGTCCAGGCCATCGGCGTCGGGTTGATGCCCCACGAACGATACGAAGCGATCATGACTTCGTTCTGCGGAACGCGGATGGTGAGGTCCTTGAGGTCCTGCAGCGTGCGAACCGGGCGTTTGGAGTTGGTCAGTACCCGGAAGCCCGAATACGCCCACCCTACGATACGCACACCTGCATCTCGGATGGTGTTTTCGGTCAGTTCCTTGCCGACCTCACCTTGAGTGAGCTTCTTGGCTTCTTCAGCGCTTTGGATGACATAGGGCAGGGTCAATACCGCGACACTGGGTGAAAACGGCGTGACATTATTGATTGCGAGCACGGAGAAATCCAGCTGCCCCATGGCGGCGTCGTTCACGGTGGCCTGTTCGTCGCCGAGTTGGCCGTTGGGGAAAAGCTCGATCTTATGTGGGGTGCGCGCTTCCACGAGCTCCTTGAATTTCGTTGCCAATTCCCATTGCGTGCCACCGGCGGCATCCCCGACGGCAACCTTGAATGTAGCGGCCCACGCTGCGGGTGCCGCCATGAGTGAAGCAGTGGTCAGTACGGCTGCCAAGTATTTCTTAGCTGGTTTCATAGTTATCTCCGTTGTAGAACTATTGGACGCTCTGCCCTTGCCACATGATCCCGGCTGTGCCTAGAGCACTTCGTCCTTCAAGTGGTACCACCGATACAGCACTCGCTGCCCTAGCCGACGAAACGGCGCAAACGCCTCTGATACATAGCGTTCCCGTATGTTGGGGAAAGGCAGCTTGGATTGGAAGATGGGTAGATCGAACTCCCCCCCCTTGCCGGCTATCAATTGCGCCAGGCGTTTGCCCGCCTGGGCCGAATACATGACCCCGTTTCCTCCGTAACCNAGGGCATAGTAGATAGTTTGCGCNGGATCTGGCTGGAAGATCCGCGGCATCATGTCGTGGCTTACGTCNACCCAGCCCCACCACGAGAATTCAATGTCGACGCCCTTCAGTGAAGGGAACTTGCGATGCAGGTTATGAATCAGCAGGTGCTCGTATTTCTTTTCAGGAGCATGTCGCCCATGGATGGCGCTACGGCTACCGATCTGGACGCGGTTATCCGGCATCAGGCGGTAGTAGTGCCGCAGTGTCCGCGTGTCCGTGGCGAACTGCGTCGAATGGAACCCGGCTTCCTTGATTTCTTCAGGTGTGAGCGGGCGTGTCACGATGGAGTTCGACAAGATCGGCAGCAGACGATTCTTCAGCTCCTTGTGCAGATGGTTCGACGTATAGCCACCAGTCGCCACCCCCACGCGTCGCGCCTTGACCGTGCCGCCCGGAGTCTTCAAGTAGTGGAATCCACCACGCGTCTCCCACCCTTGCACTGGGCTGGCGGGATGCACCTTGGCCCCGAGTGCGCGCGCCTTCTTCAAATAACCGAAAGCAAGCTTGGCGGCATGGATGCCGATGCCTTCAGGTTCCTGCATGGCACCGGCAGCTTCATGGTCATTGATCCATTGGGAGCGCACCGTATGCGCGTCCAACATCTTGACGTCATAGTTGAAGGTCTTGCGCAGTAGCTCGGCTTCCTTTTCAAGCACCGGCATCATTCCGGGTCGATGCGCGATGTACAGGTGGCCACCCGGCTGGGCCTCGCAGTCGATGTCCTTGATCAGCTGCTTGAAATTCTCCATGCCGTCCACGCATTCCTGATGCATGCGCAACGCCACGTCCAACCCCCAACGCTCGATCCACTGGGATCGCTTCAAGCGCCCCGACGCACATTGAGCCTGACCACCATTGCGAGTGCTGCATCCCCAAGCGGTACGATTGGCCTCAAGTACTGTTGCCTTGATGCCATGTTCTTGAGCCAGGAAGATGGCGGCTGTCAGGCCAGTGAAGCCAGAACCGATAATGGCCACATCGACTTCAATATCTTCCTGAATCGGCCCGTCGTCGGGGGGCGGCGTGCCCGCGGTGGCCACCCAGTACGTGGGCGCGTACTCGCGCCCACGCCCCGGAATCGGATCCATCAAAGGGTCGTATTTCGGATCGTAGGGCGCGGCAGCGGGTGTCGCGCCTCCCTCGATGTCCATCACCTCAAGGTGGGAATGAGCAGTATCCATGCGCTACCTCGCAAACGATAAGTGAGCTTCAGGCTGCTGCCGCGGGCTGTACCGGGCGGCTCTTGCGGAAGGCATTCTTCACTGCAATCTTCCCGTCTCGGAAAGTGAACACGTCGACCATGCGCGCTTCGACGCGCGTGCCGTCGGCGTTAGTGCCGCAGAAGGTGCTCTCCGTGACGCCTCGATCCCCCACCACGAAGTGGTCCGCATCCTTCCACGCGGCATCAGGAATCGTCAGCCATGCCATCTCGAAACCCTTGCGTACTTGATCACGCCCCCGGAATTCAGTGCCATAAACGCCCGGACCGGCAACGGTGTAGAACACGCAATCGTCAGTGACCATGCTCATCAGCGCTTCCAGATCATGGCGATTCCAGGCGTCGCTGAAAGCTTCAAGCAGCTGTGTCGTGACTTGGCTCATGCCTCTTCCGTCCTTTGTCTCTTATGTCGTTCAAGTTTCAAGAAATATCTCGAAGCACAAAGATAGGACGAAAGGGTTGGCACCAAATAGGGCCAGATGCGGACATTCGTTTGGTTCAGAATCGGCCGCCTCGGTGCACGGCTATGACGGCCTCTGCAGGTGATAGGCCTTGGCCAACAAGCGAATGCCTTCGTTCACGGCTGATGCTGGAATCGACGAATAACCAAGGCGGAAGCACTTGCGTTGCTGCTGCGGGCTGCGGAAGAAGATGTCGCCCGGCTCGATCAATACCCCGAGGTCCTTGGCGTCCTGGAAGAGTTGGTCCACGTCGAGCCAATCCGGGCCTTCCACCCAACATGATGATCCACCGGTTATAGGGATATACCTAAGTTCCGGCAGGTATTGGTCCAGCGCTGACATTAGTTCAAACGCACGTTCTTTTCGGGCCTGGGCGAGCCGACGCAGCATCGCATCGTAGTGACCCAAGGAAAGGAACAGCGCGAATGCTCGCTGCGCGAACGTGTTCGGATGCCTGAGATTCAAGCGCCGCACCATCCGAAGCTCATGGATTACTTCTCGGGGCGCCACCACGTAACCCAAGCGAATTCCTGGTGCGAGTGTCTTGGACAAGCTGCCCACGTAAATGACACGCCCGCTACGATCCAGACTCTTGAGTGTGGGAAACGGTTCCCCTTCGAAGCTGCTCTGGGCCTCGTAATCATCTTCGATCAGGATGATGTTGTGGCGCTCCGCCTGCTCAAGCAGTTGCTTGCGCCGGGTCATCGACAACGTTACGGTCGTGGGGCACTGGTGACTAGGCGTCGTATAAACGTACTGGCAGGCGGCAAGGGTACGCGTGATGCGCAGGCCTTCTCCGTCCACCGGCAAGGACAAGACCCGGCTCGATCGAGCCGCGAAGATATTCCGCACGTCGGGATAACCCGGATCTTCGACGCCCACTGGGGTGTCCGGCCCCAACAACAAGTCCGCAATCATGAAGAGTGCATGTTGTGCCCCCACAGTAATCATGATTTCGTCCTCGGCGGCCCAAATGCCCCGCGGAGGCAGCAGTCGGGCACGAATCTGCTGCGACAACTTCTCGTCATCACGGATGAACAGATCCTGACCCCATTCATGTATTTCCATGCCGCTCAAGGTCCGAAGGCAGCATTCCCGCCATTCCGCCACCGAGAACAGCGACGCATCAAACTGGCCATACAGGAAGGGATAAGGGTAGTTCATCCAGTCGGCGGGCTTGCGAATATTCCGTTGCCCGGACGGGAGATAACGAAACCGCGTACGCCACTCAGGACGATTGACGGGTGACTCCGTTTCTTCCCGACTCAAGGGCGGAACGATTACGCGCCCATCTCGAATTTCGGGGTTGATGAAGTATCCACGGCGCTCACGAGAAATCAGGAACCCTTCATCCACGAGATGCTGATACGCCAGCACGACGGTATTGCGCGCCACACCAAGGGCCGCAGCCATCTCACGACTCGATGGCAATGCCTTATCGAGGGGGATCTGTTCGTCCAGCACGGCTGACACCAGCATCTGGCGGATCTGTGCCTGCAGGCTCAAACCGGACCCTGACCAACGTTGAAAAAACTGTTCCCACATCGCGCGAGCGCTTTGCCTCGACATCCCCCCTCCTCTTGCCGCGCTGCTTATTGGCATGCCGTTTAGCAGCCTTTGATGATCTGTACGGCACCCCTACTGGCGCCCTGCGATCAGTTAAGATAAACCCATAAGTTGATACAATATCAATCAAACTTCGAGATTTCCACATGGACAGCGGGCTACCGACTGAGAATCAGCTTCTGGTTCCGAAAAATGAGAAGTACGCGACCGAAACCCCGGCCATGCGTCTCTTCGGGCTATTGGAATTCATTGCTGGTCACGATCGCTCCTTCACGCTCCAGGACTTGGTCGATGAGACCACGCTCCCTAAGCCTACGCTCCACCGCATGCTTCAGCAGTTGGAAGCCGGCGGCATGCTGCAGCGGGACTCAGACGGTCGGCACTATGCAATCGGTACCCGTCTGCGCAACCTAGCCGAAAACGTACTGTTGAACGATTCCCGCCACGGAGCGCGTCGACGCGTGTTGCGCGGCTTACGCGAGGAAGTCGGCGAAAGCTGCAACATCACGGCATTGTCGGGCGATGAAGTCCTCTACCTGGACCGCGTCGAAACGGCAGCGCCATTGCGCTTCTACCTGCATCCCGGTTCTCGTGTTCCAGCACACTGCTCCGCCAGCGGAAAACTATTCCTGGCGCAGATGAGCGCAACGCAACGACGCCGCTTGCTGGGCTCGGGCCCGTTCACGCGATACACCCCCAACACCATCGACAATCTTGACGCACTCGAAGTCGAGCTTGAGCGCGTTCGCCAGAACGGATATGCCTTCGATAACGAAGAATTCCTGTCCGGACTTTTTTGCATTGCGGTGCTGGTGCCCCGCGAGAACGGCAAATCGAACATGGGCGTGGCGATCCAGGCGCCAATCATGCGCATGACGCCGGACAAGGCCTTGCTTAGCCTACCCGCCCTTCAGCGTGCCGCCAAGGCCTTGGCGGCAGTCGAAAACGATCGACGCGAAAGCTGAACAACGCAGATCAAACGACGGCTCAGTGACGCCTTGGAGTGCCCCAAACCGATTTACCTAAGCGGGGCCAACAGGCGCGCCACGTCATGCAGCGCTTCATTGGTCAGGCCGCCTTCGTTCCGTAGCGCGACGCTGCACCGGTAGTATGGGCTCAAATCCAACCCCAGCCCAACGCCTCTTAGTTCAATGACTCCGGATCGCTCGATCTGACGGACAACCGTTTTCAGATGTTCGTCGAGATAGGATTCGCCGTTGACGAGTTGTGTCGCAGAGTCTGCGGGACACCCGTCAGAAATCACCACNANGATNCGTCGCCCCGCNGTGCGGGCCCATAACCGGCTAGCGGCCCATTGAACNGCTTCACCATCGATGCCCTCGCGATAGCGGTCTGCCTTGAACAAGGCCGAAATACCCCGCCGGGCCTGTCGCCAGCTCTGTTCCGGCGCCTTGAAAATACGGTAGTTCACCTCGTTCAGGCGTCCCGCGTGCGGCGGGCGGCCTCGAGCCATCCACTGTTTGTAAATGCGGCCACCATTCCAGCCACCCGTGGTGAAGCCGAGTATTTCGTGCTCGACCTGCAAGCCGTCCAACGCCCGCGAAAGAATATCGATTAACGGAGCGACCGTTGTCACGTGTTCCTTCATGGAGCCCGAACAGTCGATCAAGAAAGTGACGGTACTGTCCGAAGCAGGCCGAAACTCATCATGGAAAAAAAGATGGCGATCGGCCGGCGCCGCCACCAGTCGGGCGAGGCGGCGTGCGTCGATGCGTCCTTCTTCCTGGCCGTCGACCCGAACATCCTGCCGCGGCCGCATGAGCGACTCCATGAGCAAGCGGGACAAGCGAAAGCGACTGTAGCGCAGCTCTGCCACCAAGCCATCAAGCCGTTCACGATAGTCCTTCAGAACCGCTTGACGTATGCCCTCTCGTGCGTCGTTGACCGCGTCATATTGATCGCTATAGACGCGATAGGCGGGAGAGTCCTCGCTCGTTCGCGTTCTGCTGGTCGCAACTTGTGGGAGCTCTGGTAGGGTGTCGTCGTCAAAGTCGAGCAGGAAAGCAAAGGCTGCATGAAACTTGTGAGGCTTCTTGTCGTCGTCCTCGATCGGCATGTCCGCCAGCGTATTGCCGACCAACCGGGCCACCTCCAAAGCGTATTCAGCAAAGCGTTCTTGGTCCGACCGATGGCGCCGCATGCCGGCCAGGGCGTTGCCCAACTCAGGCGCCAGGCCCGCTCGCGTGGGCTCCAGGAAGTCTTCAATGGCAGGGGGGACGGGCCGGCCTGTGAGCCGAGAGCGCACCATCTGCACGACCGTGAACAACAACATGCCAAGATCCGATTCAGCCATGCCGGCGCCTTCGAAGGCCACAGACCATGCTTGGAAGCGACGATCGATATTGGCGATGAGCCCTGGCATGGAATCCGGCGCAAGACTCTCGACGCGTTGCTGTTCGAGTAGATCGAAGACCAGTCGCTCGATGACCGCTTCGGGCGCCAAACGAGCGAATACTCCAGGATCGGAATATCGTAGTCGCAGCGCTTGGGCATCGCCAATAGAGCGCAAATCGCGCAGAGAGGCGTCGGCCTCATCAAGACGCAAATACGGGGCACGAGCCGGCAATGCCCGGTCACCCACATACAAGGCACCATGGCTGAAATGGACCTCGGGCTCGCCAGCCAAAGCCCTCACTGTCGCGGCGCTGAGCTCCTGGAGCAGCTGCTGTCGACGCGTCAGGTGTTGCGGCTCACTCATTCAACGACCCCGAAACCATGCCCCACGATTCAGCCAGCTCCTCATTGAAACAGCGTTGATAGTATTCAGCCACGAGTGGTCGCTCGGACTCCTCGCATTTATTCAGGAACGAAAGCCGGAACGCAACAGCGGGGTCACGAAACACTTCGCAGTTCTCCGCCCATGTAATGACCGTACGGGGAGACATCAGGACCGACAAATCGCCCGACGTGAAAGCCTGTCGCGTCAGATTGGCCAACTGCACCATGGAGGCGACCAACGCCCGACCGCGTTCAGTGTTCTTCGAAGGCACGCGAGCCAGTACGATCTCGACTTCCTCTTCCGGTGCCAGGTAGTCCAGCGCAGCGACAATGTTCCAACGGTCGAGCTGAGCGTGATTGAGCAACTGTACACCGTGATACATACCCGATACGTTGCCCAAGCCTACGGTGTTGGATGTGGCGAAAAGTCGGAAGGCAGGATGAGGTCGGAGCACGCGATTCTGATCCAGCAAGGTAAATTTGCCTTCCCGTTCCAATAAACGTTGGATGACGAAGAGGACGTCGGGGCGGCCCGCATCGTACTCATCGAAAACCAGGGCCGTGGGGCGCTGCAGCGCCCAGGGCAGAATNCCCTCCTGGAAGGCGGTGACCTGCTTTCCTTCNTCCATCACGATNGCATCGCGCCCGACCAGNTCGAGGCGACTGATATGCCCGTCGAGGTTGATNCGAACACACGGCCAGTTCAGTCGGGCCGCNACCTGCTCGATGTGAGTGGACTTCCCCGTACCATGACGCCCTTGAACGAGCACCCTCCGGTTATGCGCAAAACCGGCAAGAATCGCCAGCGTCACATCGGGATTGAAACGGTAGGCCGCATCGACATCAGGCACGTGCTCACTGGGTTCGCGGAAGGCAGGCACCCACAAGTCGAGATCAATGCCGAAGACATCACGCACAGATACGGTGGTGTCGGGGCGGGTCGAATAGTCCATGTAGGGGCTCCGTAATCGTACATCTCTGTGAGATCAGATTAGCACATTAAATTGGACCTATGATTCCGGTTTTCGAGACTTCGATTGACTTGGGTCGAAAATGGCGCGTAGAATCTGATCAAATAACATCAAAAACAATACTTTCTGTTCCACTATTTTGAACCGGAGATGGACATGACTCAAAATCCCCCCGACACCCGCCAGGTCGTGAGCGGCGCCACGAAGATGACGCCCTCCGAGGCTTTCGTTGAAACCATGGTGGCCCACGGCGTCACCAACATCTTCGGCATCATGGGCTCCGCGTTCATGGACGCCATGGACATCTTCGCCCCGGCCGGCATTCGCCTGATCCCGGTGGTGCACGAGCAAGGTGCCGCCCATATGGCAGACGGCTACTCGCGTGTATCCGGGCGCCACGGCGTCGTGATCGGCCAGAACGGACCGGGTATCAGCAATTGCGTCACAGCCATTGCCGCCGCTTACTGGGCACATAGCCCCGTCGTGATCGTTACCCCTGAGACTGGCACGAACTCCATCGGTCTGGGTGGCTTCCAAGAAGCCAACCAACTGCCGATGTTTGAAGAATTCACGAAGTACCAGGGTCATGTCGCCAACAAGAATCGCATGGCCGAATTCACGGCACGCTGCTTCGACCGCGCGGTCAGCGAGATGGGCCCGACACAGTTGAACATCCCCCGTGACCATTTCTACGGCGAGATCGTCACCGAAATTCCGCGCCCCAACCGCATTGAACGTGGTCCTGGGGGCGAGCAAAGCCTCGATGAAGCGGCCAAGCTGCTTGCTGAGGCCAAGTTCCCTGTCATCATCTCGGGCGGCGGCGTTGTCATGGGCGACGCGGTCGAAGAGTGCAAGGCGCTGGCCGAGCGCCTGGGTGCGCCCGTCGTGAACAGCTATCTGCACAATGACTCCTTCCCCGCCAGCCACCCGCTGTGGTGCGGTCCCTTGGGCTACCAAGGCTCGAAGGCAGCCATGAAGCTGATTTCGCAGGCCGACGTCGTGCTGGCGCTCGGTACCCGCCTCGGACCCTTCGGCACCCTGCCGCAGCACGGCATGGATTACTGGCCCAAGGAAGCCAAAATCATTCAGGTGGACGCGGACCACAAGATGCTCGGCCTGGTGAAGAAGATCACCGTCGGCATTTGCGGCGATGCCAAGGCTGCGGCCATCGCTCTTGCTCAGCGCCTGCAGGACCGCGAACTGGCATGCGACAGCACCAAGGCTGAGCGCGCAGCCAAGATCGCTGCGGAAAAAGCGGCGTGGGAAAAAGAGCTGGACGAATGGACGCACGAGCGCGATCCGTACAGCCTCGATGTCATCGAAGAAGCCAAGAACGAAAAACCGTTCTCCGGCGGCGAATACCTGCATCCCCGTCAGGTCCTGCGCGAACTGGAAAAGGCCATGCCGCCTGATGTCATGGTGTCGACTGACATCGGCAACATCAACTCGGTCGCCAACAGCTACCTGCGCTTTGAAAAACCGCGCAGCATGTTTGCCGCCATGTCCTTCGGCAACTGCGGCTACGCATTCCCCACAATTATTGGCGCCAAGCTTGCAGCTCCGCATCGACCCGCGATCTCATATGCGGGCGACGGTGCATGGGCCATGAGCATGATGGAAACACTCACCTGCGTCCGTGAAAACATCCCCGTNACGGCAGTGGTGTTCCACAACCGCCAGTGGGGTGCCGAGAAGAAAAACCAGGTAGACTTCTACAATCGCCGCTTCGTGGCAGGCGACNTGGAAAGCCCGTCTTTTGCAGNNATTGCACGCGCAATGGGCGCTGAAGGCATCACCGTGGATCGCCTCGAGGATGTCGGCCCCACCCTGAAGCGCGCCATCGACATGCAGATGAATGAAGGCAAAACCTGCATCATCGAAATCATGTGCACGCGCGAACTGGGCGACCCGTTCCGTCGCGATGCTCTGTCGAAGCCGGTCCGTTTCCTCGACAAGTACAAGGACTACGTCTGAAGATAACTGAGGCAATAGGATGAGTATTCTCGACCAATTGGTCGAGCGGGCCCGCCAGCGGCCCGCACACGTCACGCTTTGCGAAGGCGACGATGTGCGGGTGCTGGCGGCAGCCGTTCGAGCCGCCAAGGAAGGCATTGCGCGCATCACGGTGGTAGGAAAGGCGCAAGACATCGAGCGCTGTGCAGCCGCCCATGATTTGTCGCTTGGAGGCGTCACGGTCGTTGACCCCGCCGAATCCCCGTTTGCCGAAGATCTGGCTCACACGCTGCTCTCTTTACGAGCGGGCCGTGATCTCACACCAGACCAAGCTCGAGAAGAGGTCTTGAAGCCCCTCACCTTCGCGAACCTGCTGGTGCACACCGGGCACGCTGATGGTTCTGTATCGGGCGCGGTCCACACCACAGCTGATGTCGTGCGCAGCGCCTTCCAGATCATCGGGCGCGCACCCGATGTACCCAAAGTGTCGAGTTTCTTCCTCATGCTGTTCGAGAAGCCCTGGCACACCCGCCAAGGTGGCATGATTTTCACGGATTGCGGCCTCATCATCGATCCGGACGAGGAAACACTCGCAGGCATCGCCCTGTCGGCCGCCCGTTCGGCTCAAGAGCTGCTGGGAGAAGAACCCCGCGTCGCCATGCTGTCATTTTCTACAGCCGGCAGCGCACACCACCCGAAGGTACAGAAGGTGGTCAATGCGGCCCGCCGTGTGCGCGAGGCCTGGCCGGAACTGGCCATCGATGAAGACACGCAGTTCGATGCCGCGGTGGTACCAGAGATCTGCAAACGCAAGATGCCCGAATCCAAGGTTGGCGGTCAGGCGAACGTACTCGTATTTCCCGATCTGGACGCTGGGAACATCGGATACAAGCTTGCGGAACGCCTCGCGGGCGCAACAGCCATCGGCCCTCTCCTGCAGGGCCTCCAAAAACCGGCCAACGATCTGTCACGCGGTTGCAGCGCAGACGACGTCTTCAACGTGATCGCCATCACCAGCCTGCAGGCGCAACGCCTGAAGGTCGCAGCCTCTGCTTGAAGCACATCCAGCTAATGGGGCGCCTGTACCGGCGACCCTACCCCCGCTTCCTCACCAAGAAGCGCTCGACATACTCGTTGATCGGCCGGTTCCGGATGTCTTCGGGGCTACCGACCTGTTCCACCCGCCCATCACGCAGCACGACAATGTGCTGGCCCAGACGCAGGGCTTCCTCGATATCGTGAGTAATGAAGACGATGGTCTTCTGCAGCCTCTGCTGCAATTCCAGGAGCTGGTCCTGCATGTCGTAACGAATGAGCGGATCCAGTGCCGAGAATGCTTCGTCCATCAGCAGGATTTCGGCGTCGATCGCCAGGGCACGCGCGAGGCCCACCCGCTGGCGCATGCCGCCACTTAGCTCGTCTGGGAAGTTACGCTCGTATTCAGTCAGGCCAACGCGGCTCAACCACTTTCGCGCCGTCTCTCGCGCCTGGTCTCGCCGCTCGCCCCGCACGTTAAGACCAAAAGCCACATTGTCCAGGACATTGATGTGTGGCAGTAGACCGAAGCTCTGGAACACCATGCTGATGCGGCGGCGGCGCCATTCGCGCAATTCGGGCAGGCTCAGCTTCAAGATATCCTGGCCGTCGATGAGGATGCGTCCGGCACTGGGATCGATCAGGCGGTTGAAGTGCCTGACCAATGTAGACTTGCCCGATCCCGACAAGCCCATGATGCACGTGATCTGACCCGTGGGGATATCAAGGTCGACTCCCGAAAGCCCTACATTGGTGCCGGTTTTCGCCTGGACATCCAGCTTGTCGGCACCTGCCTTCAGCATGCGCAGGGCGTCATCGACCCGACGACCGAATACTTTGTAGACGTCACGGACCTGGATCTTGACGTCGGTCGGGGTAGCGGCAGCGTTTTGCACGGTGGTCATCATTGACGCGCCCTTCGCATGGCCAACCGTGTACGCGCGGGGCGCCCATAGGCCTGCGTGATGCGATCAATCACGATGGCCAGGATCACAATTGCGATGCCAGCTTGAAGGCCCCGGCCGATATCGAGCGTCTGAATGCCGGCCAGGACATCTTCCCCCAACCCGCGAGCCCCAATCATCGACGCCACGACCACCATGGCTAGGGCCATCATGGTCGTCTGGTTGATGCCCGCCATGATACTGGGCCGGGCCAGCGGCAGCGTCACGCGGGTGAGCATTTGCCAGCGCGTCACGCCGAACGATTGGGCCGCTTCCTTGGCGGCCGGATCCACTTGCCGCAATCCCAGTATGGTCAGGCGAATGAGGGGGGGGACCGCGTAAATGATTGTGGCGAATAACGCAGGAACCTTGCCTAGGCCAAACAGCATCAACACGGGGATGAGGTAGACAAAACTGGGTAGCGTCTGCATGACGTCCATGATCGGTACGAGCGCTCGCCGTAGCCAACGACTCCCCGCCGCCCAGATACCTAAAGGAACGCCAATCAGGATCGAGATCAGCGTGGAGACGAGAACCAGCGAAAAAGTCTGGATCAATTTGTCCCATAAGCCCACGACGCCGATAAGATACAGCCCAAGTACATAAAGAACAGTGGCGATTGGCTTACGCGTGGCATGCCATGAAAGCACGGCCACGATCGCGAGCAGTGCCCATGCCGGTACGGCCATGAAGAAGCTCTCTACGGGCAGCAGTACCCGTACGAGGAGCACATCTCCCATCCGTCGGAAAGCATCGCCCCACGCCTTCACCGCCTTCGCCAGGTGCCGATTCACGAATTCGGCACCAGACCATTGCACAAAGATTCCGCTCGTAGCCTGGCTGCTTTGGCCGCCCA
>Ga0065721_10006332_pt1 | contig 17680 bp, 18 predicted proteins | sample Mesricmetagenome_FD_59108 | JGI IMG/M metagenome (GOLD analysis project Ga0065721, IMG submission 59108) | Mesophilic microbial community from rice straw/compost enrichment Sample: eDNA_1 v2 (version 2) | ecosystem: Engineered > Solid waste > Grass > Composting > Bioreactor | place: USA: Davis... | reverse complement strand
AGGTTGAGCGACGGCGGGCAATCGACCAGAACGTAAGAATAATTTCGAGCGTCCTCCGCCTGTAGCGCCTGCTTCAGTCGGAAGGCGCGGTCCTTGGCGCCGGCAATTTCCATCTCGACGCCGAGCAGATCCATGGTCGAGGGAACGATGTGGAGATTCGGCACAGCCGTCTCCATCGCCGCCTGCGAAATGCTCGCCTCGCCGACGAGAAGGTCGTAGGCCGACACGGTGCGATCCCGACGGTTGATGCCGAGGCCGGTCGAGGCGTTGCCCTGCGGATCGAGGTCGACGATCAGCACCGTTTCGCCGATCGCCGCGAGTGCGGTCGCCAGATTGATCGCCGTCGTCGTCTTGCCGACGCCGCCCTTCTGATTCGCGATGGTGATGATCCGGTTTCCGGCATGAATCATGATACGCCTGCCATGCGCCTAGAGCTTTGCAATTCGGTGGATCTCGAGGATGACGGAGCCGTCCTGCACCCTTGAGGGATGTTCTATCAGATCGAAGGACCAATGCCCACGGGCGCGGGCGACTTCCTCGGCATAGTCCAAGCCTTTGTGAAACCAGCATTCGAGATCGGGGGACTGGCGGGCGAAGAGTGCCGCATAGCCAAGCAGGTCATCGAGCGCGGTCAACGCCCTGGCCGACAATGCCTCGACCCCCTCGAGCCTCTCGGCTGCGTCCTCGATCCGCATCGCATGGACCGTTGCGCGCGCACCGGTCTCGGCGATCGCAGTGCGGAGAAAAGCCGCCTTCTTGTGATTGCTCTCGACCAGATGCACCCAGCCGGTGCCGGCTTCCAACAGGCAGATGGCGGTGACCAGTCCTGGAAACCCGGCGCCGCTCCCCATGTCCGTCCAAATGCGCGGCTTTGAAGCGAGCGAGAAGAGCTGAAGACTGTCGAGAATATGACGGGTCCGAATCGATCCGACAGTGCTCGGCGCGATTAGATTGATCGATTTCTGCCATTTGAATACGAGGGTCTCGTACCTCGCCAATCGGTTCCATGTTTCACGTGAAACAAATCGGGAATCCGTCAGGCGTGCATTCGGGAGAGCCGTCACTGGGCGCTCCGCCGCAGGTCATCACGCATGCCACGCTTCAGCTGAGCGAGAATCAGGGCGATCGCAGCCGGCGTCATTCCCTCGATCCGTTCCGCTTGCGCAAGAGAGCGTGGCCGTACATGGGATAGCTTCGCTTTGAGCTCGTTCGACAGGCCGGGCAGCACGGAATAGTCGAACGTGTCCGGGATAAGACGTCCCTCCTCCTTCTGTCGTTGCGCGACCTCTTCCGCTTGCCGTTCGAGATAGACCGCATAGGCCGCGTCAATCGCCATCGCCTCGCGAATGGTGTCGGGATATGCGTCCAGTTCAGGCCAAATCCCCAGAACCGTATCAAGATTGATGTGCGGATAGGAAAGCAGTGTGAAGGCGGACCGCCGCACGCCATCCTGATTGAGCTCGAGCCCGTGCTGCCGTGCTTCCGTTGGAGAAAGGCTGAGCGACCTGGCGTGATCGATACAGGCAGCGAGCGCCTCCCTGTACGCCTCGAACTTCCGCCGCCGTGAATCCGCGACGCAACCAAGCTCGATCGCCCGGGGCGTCAGCCTCACATCGGCATTATCCGCGCGAAGTGACAGCCGGTATTCCGCTCGCGAAGTGAACATACGGTAAGGCTCGGTGACGCCATGCGTGGTCAAATCGTCGATCATCACGCCGAGATAGGAATCGGTGCGACTGAACAGGACGTCTCCTTCATTTCGCGCCCAGCGCGCCGCATTGAGCCCGGCAACGAGTCCCTGCGCAGCCGCTTCCTCGTAGCCGGTCGTCCCGTTGATCTGGCCGGCAAGGAAAAGGCCGGAGATACGGCGGGTTTCGAGCGTCTGCTTAAGGTCGCGCGGATCAACGTGGTCGTACTCGATCGCATAGCCCGGAACCTTGATGGCCACGCGTTCGAGACCCGGGATCGACCGGATGAATGCCTCCTGAACCTCCTCGGGCAGGGATGTGGAAATCCCGTTCGGATAAACCGTCGAATCGTCCAGCCCCTCCGGCTCGAGGAAGATCTGGTGCCCGTCGCGCTCACCGAAGCGCACGATCTTGTCCTCGATCGACGGGCAGTAGCGCGGACCCACCCCTTCGATCTGGCCGGAATACATCGCCGAAAGATGGATGTTGTCCTCAATAATCCGGTGCGTTTCCGACGTCGTGCGGGTGATACCGCAGCGAATCTGACGTTGCGGCACTTTGTCGGTCATGAAGGAGAAGGGAACCGGATCATCATCCGGTTCCTGCCAGCCGACCTTCGACCAATCGATCGTGTTTCCATCGAGGCGCGCCGGCGTGCCCGTCTTCAGGCGACCGAGATTGAACCCGAAATGCTCCAGGGTTGCAGAAAGACCAAGCGACGGATCCTCGTTCATACGTCCAGCGGGAATCTTGCGATTGCCGATATGTATCAGCCCACGAAGGAAAGTCCCTGTTGTCAGCACGACTGTGGAGGTAGCGATCCGGCTTCCATCCTTCAGGATGACTGCGGTGACCGAACCGCCGGCGGTCTGGATATCCCAGGCCTCGCCCTCGAGCAGGGTTAGATTGGCCTGAGCATCGAGAAGGCTGCGGATCGCCTGCTTGTAGAGCTTTCGATCGGCCTGGGTGCGCGGACCCCGAACTGCCGGCCCCTTCTTGCGATTGAGCATGCGAAACTGGATACCGGCAAAGTCGGCCGCCCGACCCATGATGCCGTCGAAGGCGTCAATCTCTCGGACGAGATGCCCTTTGCCAAGACCGCCGATCGCCGGATTGCATGACATGGCGCCGATCGTATCCAGCCTGTTGGTGACGAGCAGGGTCGTGGCGCCAAGGCGTGCGGACGCGGCCGCCGCCTCGCAGCCCGCATGGCCTCCACCAATGACCACGACATCATAACGCATGATCGGTACCCGTTTTCTGACCGCTGGCCATATCAGAGATTCGCCACGGTTTCACGTGAAACTATGGCACCCTTCGCAGAGGCCAATGTTTCACGTGAATCATTTGCCCACGCAAAATTCCGAGAAGATCACGCCGAGCAGGTCTTCCACGTCGACGTGACCGGTGATCCGCCCCAACGCATGGCTCGCCGTTCGAAGGGATTCCGCGACAAGCTCGGCACCGTCCTCTCGAACGGCAAACGACCGATCCAGGGCACGCAATGCTGCTGCGAGCGCCGCGCGGTGTCGTTCCCGGTTGGGAAGGGCCGCCGCGTATCCGGACGATCTTCGATCAATCTCCGCTGCGATGGCGGAAACGAGGTTATCCATACCTTCCCCGGTGCGTGCCGAAAGTATCAGATCGTACCCATCGTGTGAGAGTGGCGCCCTGAGGTCGGATTTCGTCCGAATCTTCCAGATCGAAGGAGCGTCATCGAGTTTACCAAGTTCAGGGGCTCCCGACCCGTCATCGAGCAGGAGCACCAGATCGGCCGCCGCGACGGCCTTCTTCGCGCGGCGCATTCCTTCCAGCTCGATCTCGTCGCCGCTCTCGCGCAATCCGGCCGTGTCGGTGACGAGCACCAGATGGCCACCGAGGTCGAGCCTCACCTCGAGCATGTCCCGCGTCGTGCCGGGAATGGCGGAGACGATTGCCACCTCCCGGTCGGCAAGGCGGTTGAGGAGAGTGGACTTCCCCGCATTCGGCGCGCCAACCAAAGCGATCCGAAAACCGTCGCGAACGATCTCGCCCCAGACAATGCCCGACAGATGGGCGCTCATTTCCTGACGCAAGCGGGTGAGATCGTCCCAGATGGTGTCGGAAACCGACCCTGGCACGTCTGCCTCGTCGGCAAAATCGAGTTCCGCCTCGAGCATTGCCCGTGCATGCGTCAAGCGCTTCATCCAGCCCTCATAGAGCGACCGGAGCGCGCCGCCTGCCTGATCGAGCGCGGCGCGACGCTGCGCTTCCGTTTCCGCATGGATCAGATCGGCAAGGCCTTCCGCTTCCGTCAGGTCCATCTTCCCGTTGGCGAAAGCGCGCCGCGAGAACTCGCCCGCTTCAGCTGGTCGAAATTCATCAAAATTTCCAAGGACTTGCAAACATCGTGCGACGACGGCCCGGCTTCCGTGCAGGTGCAGTTCCCCGCAATCCTCGCCGGTAAAAGAGGCAGGACCGGGAAAGAACAGGGCAAGACCGCGGTCGATCTCTCCGCCCTCACCATCGGTGATCCGGCGCAGAACGGCCTGGCGCGCAGGCGGCACGTCGCCCAGCATCGTTTCGAAAGCGAATCGAACGCCAGGGCCAGAAATCCTGATGACCGAAACCCCCGCCGGCAGTGCACCGGAAGACAGGGCAAAGATCGTTTCGCTCACGAATCGCTCCGCTTGTGCGCGGGCATCGCGCGATCAGGTGTTCATCGATTCGAAGAAGTCCGAATTGGTCTTCGTCTGCTTGAGCTTGTCGATGAGGAATTCGATCGCATCGGTCGTGCCCATCGGCGCCAGAATACGGCGAAGCACGAAGATCTTCTGCAGGTCCTGGCGCTGAACGAGCAGGTCCTCCTTNCGGGTGCCGGACTTGAGAATGTCCATCGCCGGGAAGATGCGCTTGTCNGCGACCTTGCGGTCGAGCACGATTTCCGAGTTGCCNGTGCCCTTGAACTCNTCGAAGATCACCTCGTCCATGCGCGAGCCGGTGTCGATCAGCGCGGTGGCGATGATCGTCAGCGAGCCGCCTTCCTCGATGTTGCGCGCCGCGCCGAAGAAGCGCTTCGGCCGCTGCAGGGCGTTGGCGTCGACACCGCCGGTCAAGACCTTGCCCGAGGACGGTACGACCGTGTTGTAGGCGCGGCCGAGCCGGGTGATCGAATCGAGCAGGATGACGACGTCACGGCCGTGCTCGACGAGGCGCTTCGCCTTCTCGATCACCATTTCCGCGACTTGGACGTGGCGCACGGCCGGCTCGTCGAAGGTCGACGAGATCACCTCGCCCTTCACCGAGCGCTGCATGTCGGTCACTTCTTCCGGTCGTTCATCGATCAGAAGAACGATCAGGTAGCATTCCGGATGATTGGCGGTGATCGAATGGGCGATGTTCTGCAGGAGAACGGTCTTGCCGGTGCGCGGCGGCGCGACGATCAGCCCGCGCTGGCCCTTGCCGAGTGGCGCGACGAGGTCGATGACGCGCGGCGAGAGATCGCGGCTGGTCGGGTTCTCAAGCTCCATCTTCAGCCGCTCGGTCGGATAGAGCGGCGTCAGGTTGTCGAAATGGACCTTGTGGCGGATTTTCTCCGGGTCCTCGAAATTGATCGTGTTGACCTTGAGAAGCGCGAAATAGCGCTCGCCTTCCTTCGGACCACGGATCGGGCCCTCGACCGTGTCGCCGGTCTTCAGCGAGAAACGGCGGATCTGCGAGGGCGAGATGTAGATATCGTCGGGACCCGGCAGGTAATTGGCATTGGCCGAGCGCATGAAGCCGAAGCCGTCCTGGAGCACCTCGACCACGCCCTCACCGATGATCTCGACATCCTGAGCGGCCAGCTTCTTGAGGATGGCGAACATCAGCTCCTGCTTGCGCATGACCGAGGCGTTCTCGACCTCGACCGATTCGGCGAAGGCAAGAAGGTCGGTAGGCGTTTTGCTCTTGAGCTCTTGAAGCTTCATTTCCTGCATCGGAAATCCACGTAGACATATGAGAAGGGGAAGTACGGACGCGAGATCGGCGAGAACCGGAACCTGCCAGACGACGTGCCGGCATCCGTAGAAGGGATGCGCCCTAGATAGCGATTCACGTGAAACGCCGCAAGCCCCTCGGCTCGCGAATGCCCGCTGCCTGCTCCCTAGGGAAGATCAGGAAAATGGCTTCACGATGACCATGATGACGGCGACGATCATCAGGAGCGTCGGAATTTCGTTCATCATTCGCCAGTGCCGGGCGGTCGTGCGGTTCTCTCCGGCTGCAAAACGTCGCGCGGCGCGGCCGAGATGGACATGGAAGGCGGTGAGCCCGAAGACGGCCGCAAGCTTCACCCAGAGCCAGGGGCCGGAAAAGCCGAAACCCTGCCAGGCGAGGAAGAGGCCTGCGCCCCACGACACCATCATCGCCGGCGCCATGATCACCTTCAGGAGCCGTCCCTCCATGATGACGAACGTCNTCGCCGTCTCGGANCCGGGCGCCTGCTCGACGTGATAGACGAAGAGGCGCGGCAGGTAGAACAGGCCGACCATCCAGGAGATGACGGCNACGACGTGCAGCACCTTGATCCATTCGTAGAGCCAGGGCGGCTGATAGACGAGCGCCGCCANGGCGAGAAGAAGCACGAGNGCGATCGACGCATAGGCNTTTGTTCCCGCCTTGCGGCCTTCGGACGCGCTCGTNGCCCGCAACTCGGNCATCAGCGCCTCCAGGCCCGGACCCGCTCGACAAGACGGGTGACGCTCGCCGGATCGGCCTCCGGCGTGATGCCGTGGCCGAGATTGAAGATCAGCGGGCCATCGCCGAGATCGCCGAGCACCCGGTCGACGCCCTCGTCGAGCGCGGTTCCGCCGGCAACGACCCGCAGGGGATCGAGATTGCCCTGCACCGCGCCACCCTCCTGGATGCGCCGTGCCAGCGCCCGCGGCACCGTCCAGTCGAGGCCGACGCAATCGACGCCGGTGCGCGCGCGGTAATCCTCGAGCAGCGCGCCCGCCCCCTTGGCGAAGCCGATCACCTTTGCGTCCGGATGCCCCGCGCGAAGCTTGTCGACGATCCGCCGCATCGGCCGGACGGAATAGAGATCGAACTCCACCTCTCCGAGCACGCCCGCCCAGGAATCGAAAATCTGCACCGCGTCAGCACCCGCCTCGACCTGCGCGGCGAGATAGGCGGCCGAAAGGTCGGCGATCACCTCGATCAGATGCGCGAAGGCTTCCGGATGGCGGAGCGCGAAGAGGCGCGCCGGCGCCTGGTCCGGCGTGCCGCGTCCGGCGATCATGTAGGTGGCGATCGTCCAGGGCGCGCCGCAGAAGCCGAGCAGCGTCGTCTCGGCCGGCAGCTCCGTGCGCAACCGCTTCACCGTCTCGAGGACGGGGGCGAGATGGGGAAGGATGTCCGTGACCCCGAGCTTCATCACCTCCTCGGCCGAAATCGGATCGAGCCGCGGACCCTCACCCTCGACGAAGCGGACGTTACGGCCGATCGCATCGGGAATGACGAGGATGTCGGAAAAGAGGATTGCCGCATCGAAGCCATAGCGCCGGATCGGCTGCAGCGTCACTTCGACGGCAAGGTCGGGGGTGTAGCAGAGATCGAGGAAGCCATTCGCCTGCGCCCGCGTCCGGCGATATTCCGGCAGATAGCGCCCCGCCTGGCGCATCAGCCAGATCGGTGGCGGGGTCACCGTCTCACCTGCAAGTACGCGCATCAGCTTCCGGTCGCGATTCATCCACACGGCCTCTAACCAAAGAAATCCATATTGAAATGGATTCTGTTTCTACGAGTCTGTTCGTTCCCGGGATTAACGCCAATCACCAGCGAAGTCACAGGAAATCCACAGGCTGGCCGCGACACGACGGCGCGGGGTCGTGCGACGCCATGGTTCAAAAAACAGGCACAAAAAATCTTTGAATCCGGGGCTTTAGCACCACGACGCGGTCGGGTTGTGCGGCCTTCTTCCGCTTTCTCCACTGGCAATCACGAAATCGCCTGCGATTCCAATCCACGTGACCGCTCCGTGTGGAAAATTTCGCCGCCCGCGCTTGCCAAACCGGCAGCCCGACCCTTACCTCGGACATGTCCAGCTTTCTCAACAGCCGCGGATGTATCCTGTGGATCAGCCGAAAAACTATTTCCATCTGCACCTGATCTCCGATTCGACCGGGGAGACGCTGATGGCGGCCGGCCGCGCCGCGGCGGCGCAGTTCCAGCAAGCGCAGGCGCTGGAGCACGTCTATCCGCTGATCCGCACCCGCAAGCAGCTCTTCTCGGTGCTCGACGTCATCGACGGCGCGCCGGGCATCGTCCTCTACACGATCGTCGATGCTGAGCTCGCCTCGATCATCGAATTGAAATGTCGCGACATGGGACTTCCCTGCGTCTCGGTGCTCGAGCCGGTGCTGCAGGTGTTCCAGTCCTATCTCGGCGCGCCGTCCCGCCGCCGCGTCGGTGCCCAGCACGCGATGAACGAGGAATATTTCCATCGCATAGACGCGCTCAACTTCACCATGGATCACGACGACGGCCAGCTGCCGGCCGATTTCGACGAGGCCGACGTGGTTATCATCGGCATCTCGCGCACCTCGAAGACGCCGACCTCAATCTATCTCGCCAATCGCGGTATCAAGACCGCCAACATCCCGATCGTCCACGGCGTACCGCTGCCCGAGAAACTGTTCCAGGCGAAGAAGCCGCTGATCGTCGGGCTCGTCGCCTCGGTCGACCGCATCGCCCAGGTGCGGCAGAACCGCATTCTCGGCGCCACGCCCGGTTTCCACGGCGAGCAATATGTCGACCGCGCACTAATCGCCGAGGAACTGAAATATGCCCGCACCCTCTGCGAGCGCCACAACTGGCCGGTCATCGACGTGTCGCGCCGCTCGATCGAGGAGACGGCCGCCGCCATCCTCGCGCTGCGCCCGAAATGGCGCTGAGGGACGGGAAGAAAGGCTGATACCATGACCGCACCCATAGTCCTCGCCTCGTCGAGCCCCTTCCGCCGGATGCTGCTCGAGAATGCCGGGATTCGTTTCGAAGCCGAATCGGCCCGCATCGATGAACGCGCCGTGGAAGAGAGCGTAGCCGGAAGCGGCCTGTCGCCCGAGGATCTCGCTCTGATTCTCGCCGAAGCCAAGGCGCTCGACGTCGCCGAACGCCATCCGGGGGCCATTGTGATCGGCTCCGACCAGACGCTCTCGCTCGGCGAGGAGGTGCTCCACAAGGTCGCCGACATGGAGGGCGCCCGCCGCCGGCTCCTTGCGCTCTCGGGCCGGACCCATCACCTGAACAGCGCCGTCGTGATCGCCCGCGACGGCGAGACCCTGTGGCGCCACGTCTCGATCGCGGCGATGACCATGCGTCCGCTCGATCCCGCCTTTGTCGGCCGGCATCTCGCCGCCGCCGGCGACACGGTGCTGCAGAGCGTCGGCGCCTACCAGCTCGAAGGTCTGGGCGTGCAGCTGTTCGAGAAAGTCGAGGGCGACTATTTCACCGTCCTCGGCCTGCCGCTCCTGCCGCTTCTTGCCGAACTGCGCACCCTCGGAGCGATCGATGGCTGAGCCCCGCGCCTTCGTCACCGGCCACCCGGTCACCCATTCGCGCTCACCGATGATCCACGGCCACTGGCTGTCGTCCTATGGCATCAGCGGCAGCTATGAGCGTGTGCCGGTGACGCCGGAGGACTTTCCGGCCTTCATGGCGACGCTGCGCGACGGCTCGTCCGGCTTCGTTGGCGGCAACGTCACCATCCCGCACAAGGAGGCGGCTTTCGCCCTTGCCGACCATGTCGACGAGACCGGCCGGCTGATCGGCGCGGTCAACACGCTCTGGCGCGCCGACGGCAAGGTCCAGGCCAGCAACACCGACGCCTATGGCTTCGCCGCCAATCTCGACGCCGNCCNTCCGGGCTGGGACGCGGGCGGGACCGCGGTCGTCCTCGGNGCCGGCGGGGCGAGCCGGGCCGTGCTCCATGCGCTCACCGCACGCGGCTTTCGCGAGATCCGGCTTCTCAACCGCACGCTCGATCGGGCGCGCGAACTTGCCGACCGGTTCGGCGGCGGCATCATGGTCGCTCCGCTCGACGCGCTGCCGGAGGCGCTCTCCGGCGCCGGCCTCTTCGTCAACACCACTTCGCTCGGCATGGATGGATCGCCGGCTCCCGAGATCGATTTCTCGGTGATGGCTGGCGGAGCACTCGTCACCGACATCGTCTATGTGCCGCTCGAGACGCCTTTCATGGCCCAGGCCCGCGCGATGGGGCTGCCCACGGTCGACGGCCTCGGCATGCTCCTGCATCAGGCGGTGCCAGGTTTCGAGATCTGGTTCGGCCGCCGCCCTGAGGTGACGGCGGAGTTGCGGGCGCTCATCGAACGCGACGTCACGGGGACAAAATGATCGTACTCGGCCTCACCGGCTCCATCGGCATGGGCAAATCCACGACCTCGGCGATGTTCGCCGAAGAGGGCGTTCCGATCTACAGCGCCGACGATGTGGTGCACGAGCTCTATCGCGCCGAAGCCGTGGCGCCGATCGAGGCGGCCTTTCCGGGCGTGACGGCGGATGGCGTCGTCGACCGCGAGAAGCTTGCGAAAATGCTGATCGCCGATCCGTCCGGATACAAGACGCTGGAGGCGATCGTCCATCCGCTGGTGCGCAGCCGCGAGCTTGCGTTCCGTGCGGCGAACGAGAAGGCAGGCACGCCGGTCATCCTCCTCGACATTCCGCTCCTTTACGAGACCGGCGGCGAGAGCCGCGTCGACAGGGTCGTCGTCGTCACCTGCTCGCCGGAGACCCAGCGCGCCCGCGTCCTCGCCCGGCCCGGCATGACAGAAGAGAAATTCGCCTCGATCCTCGCCCGGCAGGTGCCGGACGCAGAAAAGCGCTCCCGCGCCGATTTTGTCGTTGATACAGATAGCGGACTGGATGCGGCCCGGGCGCAGGTTCGTGCTATCCTCGCGAATCTGAACGACAAAGACGGAACCCGCCTGGATGCGTGAGATCATCTTCGACACCGAGACGACGGGGCTCGACAACCGGCTCGACCGGATCATCGAGATCGGCGGCGTCGAACTGGAAAACCTGTTTCCGACCGGCCGCACGCTGCATCTCTACATCAATCCCGACGGCCGCGAGATCCATCCGGACGCCCAGGCGGTGCACGGCATCACCAAGGAGCAGCTCGCCGACAAGCCGACCTTCGCGATGGTGGCGGACCAGATCATTTCATTCTTCGAGGGCGCGAAGTTCGTCGCCCACAACGCCACCTTCGACATGGGCTTCCTCAATGCAGAGTTCGAGCGGCTGGGCATTCCCCCGGTCGCGCCGGAGCGGGTGATCGACACGCTGGCGCTCGCCCGCCGCCGCCATCCGATGGGTCCGAACAGCCTCGATGCGCTCTGCAAGCGCTACGGCATCGACAATTCCCACCGCACCAAGCACGGCGCTCTGCTCGACGCCGAGTTGCTGGCCGATGTCTATATCGAGATGCAGGGCGGCCGGCAGGCGGCGCTCGGCCTCGTCTCCGAGACGAGGGTCTCCGTCACCGTCACCGAGATGGAGCCGACGACGATCTCGATCAGCCGCCGGCCGCGGCCGCTGAAACCCCGGATTACACCGGAGGAAGAAGCAGCGCATGCCAGGCTCGTGGCCAAGCTCGGGGAGAAGGCGATCTGGCTGAAGGCCCCGGGCGCGGCCGGCAGCGCCTGACAGCGGAAACGAAAAAGGCGGGCTTAAAGCCCGCCTTGTCTTGATGAAGCCGGCCCGAGCCGATGCGGTCAGTTCGCGGCCTCGGCCACCTTGGCGCGGGCGCTTTCCTCGGCGACGCGCTGCTGGAACATCTGCGCGAAATCGATCGGGTCGATCATCAGCGGCGGGAAGCCGCCATTGCGCGTCGCGTCGGCGATCACCTGGCGGGCGAAGGGGAAGAGCAGGCGCGGGCACTCGATGAAGAGCAGCGGCAGCATGTGCTCCTGCGGGAAATTGGCGATCCGGAAGACGCCGCCATAGACGAGTTCCACGTTGAAGAGCACGTTGGCGCCGTCCTTGGCCTCCGCGTTCAGCGTCAGGTTGACGTCGAAATCCGTCTGCGAGAGCGGATTGGCGTTGACGTTGACGTTGATGCCGATCTGCGGCGCCTTCTCGCGCGCGCCGAGGCTGCGCGGCGCACCGGGATTCTCGAACGAGAGATCCTTCACGTACTGGGCGAGCACGTTGAGCGTCGGCTGTGCGCCTGCTGCTCCCTCGCCGTCCTTCTTGGGTTCGTTTGCCATCGGGCGTTCCTTATGGTGGTTTCCGTTGACCGGATCTCTTGCCGGATCTCTTGATTGTCTGCCGCTGGCTATCATTTCGGGACAGGCCTTACAACCCGTCTTCGCCGTCGCGGCCGGGTTTGCCGGGTGGCGGCAGGTCGTTTCCGCCGGTTGACCAGGGCGATTTGCCGGGTTCGGCGCGATGGAAGTCGCCTTCGTCGAGATCGACCACCTTGCCGCCGCGCGGATCGGGCCCCTGCCGCCGTGCGCCGGCGAAGATCGTCTCGGCGGAGACGACCGTGATGCGGCTCCGGACGAAGCGGCAGACCGCCTCGCGCACCGGCGGAATGAAGAGCAGGATGCCGAGAACATCGGAGACGAAGCCCGGCACGATCAGGAGCAGCGCGGCGATCATGATCATCGCGCCATGGACGAGATCGCGCCCGGGCACGCGTCCCGCCTGCATCTCGGCCTGGATGCGCGCCAGCCGCCCGAAGCCCTGCCAGCGCAGAAGCACGGCGCCGACCGCGGCGCTCAAGACGATCAGCCCAAGCGTGGCGGCAAGGCCGATCCGACCGCCGATGACCACGAAAGCCGAGATTTCAGCGATCGGAAGCGCGAGAAGAACGAGCGGTATGAGCGGAAAACGCATGGGACTCCGGTCCGGAATGGCGATAGAGCCAGCAAATCGCCGCGGCGGACCGATTTGAGGCGCTCGCAAATTGATTGCCGGGCGTGCGACGATTATATGCAAGCGACGCAAGGAATAAACCGAAAGAAGGCCGGAATGGGTTCGTTCGACTTCGTGACATTTTTTTTCTTTATCGCGGCGGTGATCATTTTCATCCAGCTTCGCGCTGTGTTGGGTCGCCGCAACGGTAACGAACACCGCCCGAGGCCGGACCTGCCGATGCGTCGCGAGCAGAAGGTCGAAGGTGGCGACGATCCCAAGGTGGTTACCTTGCCCCGTCGCGGCCGCGAGCCCGCCGAGGGCGATTCCTATGCCGCGATCGACGCCTATGCCAAGCCCGACACCGAGCTCAACCGGGGCCTGCGCGCCGTCAAGGCGGCCGATCCCGCCTTCGAGCCGAACGAATTCATCAAGGGCGCCTCGATCGCCTACGAGATGATCGTCACCGCCTTCGCCGACGGCGACCGCAAGACCCTGAAGAATCTGCTTTCGCGCGAGGTCTATGACGGCTTCGTCGCGGCGATCGCCGAGCGCGAGTCGCGCGGAGAGAGCGTGCGCTCCAAACTTCGTCGGCATCGACAAGGCGGAGATCATCCAGGCCGAGATGAAGGGGTCGGAAGCCAACCTGACAATCCGCGTCGTCTCCAAGCTGATTTCGGCCACGGTCGACGCCGCCGGCAATGTCGTCGACGGCGATCTCGAGGAGGTGTCCGAGGTCAATGACGTCTGGACCTTTGCCCGCGACACCCGCTCGCGCGATCCGAACTGGCGGCTGATCGCGACCGAAGCCGATCAGTGAGCGGCTTCCGCGCCGTCCGAAGGCGTTTTCCGGACCTTCCCGGCTGGCTTGCGGACGATCCGACCGCAAGCCTCGCCGCCTTTATCCGCTCCGCTCGTTACGCGACCGAATCGAAACCCTACGGCAGCCCGCCGAGCGCCCCGTCCCATGCCGATTTCCTCCCCGCCTACCGGGCGGCGCTGGCGCTCGTCCCGGCTGATATCGGTGCGGATGCTGCCCGCGCGTTCTTCGAGACCTGGTTCGAGCCCTTCGAAATCGTCCCCGACGAGGGAGAGGGCCGCGTCACCGCCTTCTACGAGCCGGTGGTCGAGGTTCGCGCCACCGAGGATCCCGCTTTCCGCTTTCCGTTCCTGCGTCCCCCGGAAAACCTGCACAAGGTCGAGGATCCGCAAAATCCCCCACAGGGCGTGCCGGTGGGACACGCCTTCTGCCTCGAGGTCGACGGCCGCGCCGAGAGCTGCCCGGACCGCCGCGCCATCGAGAGCGGCGCATTTGCCGGGCAGGGACTCGAGATCGCCTATGCCCGCGACGCGGCCGACGTCTTCTTCGCCCATGTCCAGGGCTGCGCCAGGCTGGATTTCGGCGATGGCCGCCTTTCGCGCATCACCTANGCCGCCAAGAGCGGCCATCCCTTCACCGGCATCGGCCGNCTTCTCGTCGAACGCGGCGAGATCGCGCCNGAAACGGTNTCCATGCAGGCGATCCGGNCCTGGCTCGCCCTCCACCCGGACGAGGCTGCCGAGCTGATGTGGCAGAACCGCTCCTTCATCTTCTTCCACGAGGCGGAGGTCGAGGACGAACGGCTCGGGCCGATCGCCGCCGCCAAGGTGCCGCTCGAGCCCGGTCGCTCCGTGGCGGTCGACCGGACGGTCCACCGCTTTGGAACGCCCTTCTTCGTTTCGGCTCCGAATCTGCCCGATTTCGATCTCGACCGGCCCTTCGCCCGGCTCATGATCGCGCAGGATACCGGCTCGGCGATTGTCGGTCCCGCCCGCGGTGATCTCTTCACCGGCTCGGGGGAGCGGGCCGGTGCACTTGCCGGCGGGGTCAACGCCGTGGCAACGTTTTTCGCCTTCTTTCCCCGCGGCTTCGAGCCGGAGCGGAGATGACGGAATTGACTGTTCGCAAGCTGAGCCATGAGGATCGCATCGTCTGGGAGAAGGTCGCCCGGACGGTGAAAGCCTATTCCGGCGCCGCGCTGCCCGAAGCTGCGGAGGAGGATATGGCTGCGCTCCTGAGCGCCGCGGAAAAACCGGGCAAACCCGCGCCGGGCGCGCCGCAGCCGGAAGCGTGCCAGCCGGCGAAACGGCAGAAATCCGGTCCGCCCGACCTCCATCCGATCGAGCGCCCCGTCGTGCGCAAGCTCGCGCGCGGCCGGCTCGACATCGAGGCGCGCCTCGACTTGCACGGGCTGAAGCGGTCCGAGGCCCATAATCTGCTCTATGACTTTCTGGCGCGCGCCCGCGAGCGCGGCATGCGCCACGTTCTCGTCATAACCGGCAAGGGTTCGTCCTCGGCGAGCGAGGGGGTGCTGCGTCGCGAAGTGCCGCTCTGGCTCGCCAAGCCGGAATTCCGGCCGCTCGTCTCCGGCCACGAGGCGGCCGCCCAGGGCCATGGCGGCGAGGGCGCGCTTTATGTGCGGCTGCGCCGGCAAAGGGGCGCGTCCGAATGACCCCCTTCGGCGCCGCGATCAGGAAATTGCGCGCCGAGCGCGGTGTCAGCCAGAAGGAGATGGCCCGCGCCATCGGCGTCTCCCCGGCCTATCTCTCGGCGCTCGAGCATGGCAAGAAGTCGGAGCCGTCCTGGGAACTGGTCCAGCGCGTCATCGGCTATTTCCACATCATCTGGGACGAGGCGGAGGAATTGCAGCGTCTCGCCGGCCTGTCGCGGCCTCGCATCGTGATCGCGACCCAGGACCTCTCGCCGCGCGCGGTCGAGATCGCCGACCGGCTCGCCGCGCGCTTTTCCAGCCTCGGCGAGGCCGAGCTCGACCGGATCGAGCGGGTGCTCGCGGCGTTGCCGGACAAGCCGGCGTCCGATCGCTAGGTTCGGATTTGTTTTTCGGGGCGCGCGCTTCGAGAGGCGAGCCGGTGCTCAGTCGCCGATAATGCTGCGCAGCTCGGCTTCCTTGGAATTGACGAGCCAGCCGTAATAATTCTCCTCCGGCAGCTTGCGTGGTTCGCCGCTCGCCGCCCGGCGCTTGTTCTCGGCGGCGAGCTGGCGCGCCCGGCGCGTCGCGTCGCCGACATTGTAGAGCGTCGCGGTGATGCCGGGATTGCCGGTGATGTCGAAGCCGGCGATCGTGCGGTAGTCGTCGATGTCGGCGCGGATCGAGGCCGCCATATAGGCGAGCGACAGGTCGGGATCCATGATCGCTGCATAGACGCCGGCGGCGTCGGCGGCGGAAATCTTCTTCTGGCCGGAGACCTGCGCCACCTTGTCGACGTTCATCAGCGCCGTCAGCGGGCTCAATTGCCCGAGGCCGAAGGTCTGCCCGGCATAGAAGGGCTGGAAGAACACGGCCGAGAAGCGGTTGTTGGGAAACGCCTTGCCACCGACCGTCTTGCCGCGGAACTTGGCGTTCCACACGTCCTCGCGGCAGCTCCAGAGCGGACGTGAGGCGGTGATCGACTTGCAGGCGTCGAATTCCGGCCGCTCGACGAAATCGACCACGCTTTCGCCGGCATGCTCGAAGCGGAAGCGCTCGCCGGCATAGGACATCGCCTTGACGTAGTAGGATTGCAGCCGGTCGTAGGCGTCGACATTGTAGGTGTGCTCGCCGACGAGCGCTCCGACGATGTGGATCGGCGCGATGCCGTAGGCGGCGGCGGTCGAGCGGATCTTGCTGCGCAGCGCGCCGTCGCGGGCGAGGAGGTCGCGGATCTTCTTGTACTTTGCCTCGAAGCTTGACTTGGTCGCCGAAGTGCGACGCATCGAGGCGCCGGGGATTGCCGGCTGCTCGGACGTGGCGGTTGCCGGCGGGAACGCGCTCGACCGCGCCTGACGCCGGCGCGCCCGCGAGGAGGGCGAGGAGGCCGGCGCCGAGAACCAGCAAGATTTTGCCCTTGCAGAAAGCCACGATCCGCCAGCCCCAGTCTCGAAGTTTCTTATTGGCGGGCCGGCAGCGCGCACCGGCCGGTCGCCCGGTCTTGTCGGGCGACGTGGCCTCAGAGAATGAACCGGGACAGGTCGGTGTTCTGCGCCAGGTCGCCGACATGCTTGCGGACATAATCCGAATCGATCCTGATTGTCGACCCCGACCTGTCCGGCGCCTCGAAGGAGATTTCGTCGAGCACCCGCTCCATCACCGTCTGGAGCCGGCGCGCGCCGATATTCTCGAGCGAGCCGTTGAGGTGGACCGCAACTTCGGCGAGTGCGTCGATCGCGTCCTCGGTGAAGTCGAGCGTCACGCCCTCCGTCTGCATCAGCGCCACGTACTGCTTGATAAGGCTCGCCTCGGTCTCGGTCAGGATGCGGCGGAAATCCTCCTTCTCCAATGCCCGCAGCTCGACCCGGATCGGCAGGCGGCCCTGGAGCTCTGGCAAAAGGTCCGACGGCTTGGAGACGTGGAAGGCGCCCGACGCGATGAAGAGGATATGGTCCGTCTTCACCGGCCCGTACTTGGTGGCGACCGTGGTGCCCTCGACGAGGGGCAGGAGGTCGCGCTGAACGCCCTCGCGCGAGACGCCGGCGCCGAGCCCGCCGTCACGGGCGGCGATCTTGTCGATCTCGTCGATGAAGACGATGCCGTCGTTCTCGGCCGAACGCAGGGCTTCCTGGTGGATCTGCTCCATGTCGAGGAGCTTGTCGGATTCGTCGTTGACAAGCATGTCGTGCGAATCCTTGACCGTCGTGCGCACCTTCTTCGTGCGTCCGCCCATGGCCTTGCCGAGAAGGTCGCCGATATTGAGGACGCCGATATTGGCGCCGGGCATGCCCGGAACCTCGAAGCTCGGCATGCCGCTGCCGCTGTCGGCAATCTCGATCTCGATCTCCTTGTCGTCGAGCTCGCCGTCGCGGAGCTTCTTGCGGAAGGATTCGCGCGTCGCCGGTGAGGCGGTGGAACCGACCAGCGCCTCGAGCACGCGGGCCTCGGCATTGAGATGGGCCTTGGCCTTCACCTCTTCGCGCTTGCGGTCGCGCACGAGCGCGATCCCGACCTCGACCAGGTCGCGCACGATCTGCTCGACGTCGCGGCCGACATAGCCGACCTCGGTGAACTTGGTCGCCTCGACCTTGATGAAGGGCGCGCCGGCGAGCCGCGCCAGCCGGCGCG
>Ga0065721_10007502_pt1 | contig 17684 bp, 20 predicted proteins | sample Mesricmetagenome_FD_59108 | JGI IMG/M metagenome (GOLD analysis project Ga0065721, IMG submission 59108) | Mesophilic microbial community from rice straw/compost enrichment Sample: eDNA_1 v2 (version 2) | ecosystem: Engineered > Solid waste > Grass > Composting > Bioreactor | place: USA: Davis... | reverse complement strand
CTCATAACGGCCTCTTAAAAAATGCCAGCTGCAAGCTGGCCGATGTTTACGGTATTCGGGGGCGTTTCGCCCTGATCAGTGCCAACCTTAACCGCATGGGCGGGGTTGGGCTTGGTGTCGGATTACGCTGGGCTGATCCGGTCTACATGTTGTCAGTTGTTGTCTTCCGGGCTGACGTATTCCACCACTTCCAGGTCAAAACCTGACAGGGCGGAGAAGCGCATGGGCAGTGACATGACCCGCATCTTGCCCACACCCAGGTCGCGCAGGATCTGTGAGCCTGTACCGACCTGCTTATAGAGAATCTCATTGGCACGACGCTGCGGGCGGCCGGAGAGCATCCAGTCAATGCTCTCTTCCACTTCTTCCGTACTTTCATCGTGACAGATGAGCAGCACTACGCCCTTGCCTTCCTGATTCACCCGCTGCAATGCCTCATGGTAAGTCCACAGCTTGCAGCCTTCGGGGCTGAAACGTTTCATCGACAGTACGTCGCGGGCGATATCCATCACGTGTACGCGCACCAGCGTCGGCTCCGCTGCATTAAGCTCACCCTTGACCATGGCGAAATGAAGATCGCCCCGGGCGAGGTCACGGTAGGTGTGCAGCTGGAATTCCCCGTACAGGGTTTCGACGTTGCGCGTGTTGATGCACTCCACGGTGCGTTCTTTGGTCGCGCGGTAGTGAATCAGGTCGGCGATGGTGCCTATCTTCAGGCCATGCTGTTTGGCAAAGGCTTCCAGGTCGGGACGNCGCGCCATGGTGCCATCCGGATTCATGATCTCCACCAGNACGGANGCGGCAGAGAATCCGGCTAGGCGGGCCAGATCACAACCGGCTTCGGTATGACCTGCGCGNCTCATGACTCCGCCGGGCTGAGCCATCAACGGAAAGATATGGCCGGGCTGTACGAGATNCTGAGGTTTGGCTTCCGGATGTACTGCCGCCCGAATAGTGCGCGCACGATCCGCTGCCGAGATACCGGTGGTGACACCTTCGGCCGCCTCAATGGAAACCGTGAAGTTAGTGGTATGACGGGATTTGTTGTCGGACACCATCAACGGCAAACCCAGTTGTTTGCAGCGCTCCGGTGTCAGCGTCAGGCAGATCAGCCCGCGCGCGTGGGTGGCCATGAAGTTGATATCTTCCGGGCGCACCTGTTCGGCGACCATGATCAGATCGCCTTCGTTCTCACGATCTTCGTCATCCATCAGCACAATCATCTTGCCCTGACGCAGATCATCAATCAGTTCATCAATCGTATTCAGTTGCATAGCACAGTCTCTAACGGCGAGTAGATCGCTAATGAGTAAAGTAGTTACATGAAGCCATGTTGAGCAAGAAATTCCATGGTAATGGCGGAGCCACCGGACTCCGCCGCCTTGTCTCCCTGCATCAGGCGCTCCAGGTAACGCGCCAGCACATCGACCTCAAGGTTTACCAGCGAGCCGGGCTGATAATCGCCCATGATGGTATGGGCGAGGGTGTGAGGCACGATATTTAATTCAAACTCTGCTCCATCCACAGCATTCACGGTCAGGCTCGTACCGTCCACCGTGATCGATCCTTTATGGGCAATATAGCGCGCAAGCCCTTTGGGTGCCCGCAGCCGGAACCGTTCCGAGCGCGCGTCCGGGTGGCGACTGACCACCTCACCCACACCGTCCACATGGCCGCTGACGATATGCCCTCCCAGCCGGGTCTGGGGCGTCAGCGCTTTTTCCAGATTAACCCGCTGGCCTATCGCCCACTGCGGAATCGTGGTGTTATCCAGAGTTTCGCGGGACACATCGGCCCAATAGCCATCGCCGGGGAGCTCCACCACTGTCAGACACACGCCATTGGTCGCGATGGAATCACCCAGCTGGACGTCGCCCAGGTCCAGCCCGCCGGTTTTGATACGCAGACGCAGATCGCCATTGCGTGGTTGCACAGCCACAACCTGGCCGACTGCTTCGATGATGCCTGTGAACATACTAACCTCGCACGTTTGCCTGCGGTTCTGCCGCTCGCTCAGTGTTCCATATCCGGGACTGCGGTGATGCGCCAGTCGTCACCAACAGCGCGCATATCTCTGATCTTTAAAGGTAAGGCGGCAGACATGGTATTTAAAGGTAAATCAAATAATGGCCGCGCGCTGCTGCCCAGTAACTTCGGCGCCATGTAAATAATCAGCTCATCCAGCAGACCGCGTCGGAGGAAGCTGCCCGCCAGGGTCGCCCCCGCCTCCACCAGCACCTCGTTACATTGACGCTGTGCCAGTTCACGCAAGACCGCCAGCAGATCAATCCGGCTCTGAGCATCCGGTAAAGCCAGCAGCTCTACATGGGCCGGCCAGTCGGTGAGACGATCGGCATTTTCCGCTGCGCCATTGTGAATGAGCAGGATGGGCGATGGATGGCGCAGCAGCTCTGCGCTGCGCGGCAACCGNAGACGTGAATCCAGAATAACCCGCAGAGGCTGCCGGACAGCGGCATCATCCNCATTGACCAGGTTCAGCTCATCGGGGCGTACCGTCAANGCGGCATTGTCGCTGATGACGGTATCAATGCCGCTGACGATGGCACAGCTACGGGCACGCAGACGCTGGACGTCTTCCCGGGATTTACGGCCCGTTACCCACTTGCTCTGACCGCTGGCCATGGCCGTCCGACCATCCAGACTCATCGCCAGCTTGCAGCGTACGTAAGGCAGGCTGCGCCCCATCCGCTTGAGAAATCCGGGATTGAGCGCCCGCGCATCGTCTTCCAGCAAAGGCCCATCAGTTTCAACGCCGGCTGCCCGCAGTCGCTCAAGGCCTGTGCCGGCAACCTGTGGATTGGGATCTTCCATCCCGAATACCACCCGGACAACCCCGGCCGCCAGCAATGCTTCAGAGCAGGGACCCGTCCGTCCTCGATGGTTGCAGGGTTCCAGCGTAACGTAGGCCGTCGCGCCCCGCGCCCGATCACCTGCCTGCTGCAGGGCATGAACCTCGGCGTGGGCTTCCCCGGCCCGGTAGTGCCAGCCTTCTGCGATTACCTCACCATCTTTAACCAGGACACATCCCACCCGCGGGTTGGGCATGGTGGTGTAAAGCCCCCGCTCTGCAAGACGCAGCGCCCGGGCCATGAATGTATGATCGGTGTCTGTCAGCGGCATAGAGGGTTTACTTGTGATCCGGTTGTTGCTCGAGACGATCGATCTCCTGCCGGAATTCATTCAGGTCTTTAAAACGGCGATACACCGAGGCAAACCGGACGTAAGCCACTTCGTCGAGCTTCTGCAGCTGCTCCATGACTTTTTCCCCGACCGTCAGGGATTTTACTTCGCGCTCACCAGTTGCCTGCAGAAAGTGCTTGATACTGTTGATGGCGGATTCAATGGCTTCCGTACTGACCGGCCGTTTCTCAAGCGCGCGCAGCAGACCCGCCCGCAGTTTGTCTTCATCAAACGGCTGACGTGTACCGTCCTGCTTGATGATGCGCGGCATCACCAGCTCGGCGATCTCGTAAGTGGTAAATCGTTCGTGGCAGGACAGACACTCGCGGCGGCGGCGGACCTGGTCACCCTCAGCCACCAGGCGGGAGTCGATGACCTTGGTATCCTCGGCGCTACAAAAGGGACAGTGCATGGAAGGTAAACCCCATCATCCGCAAAATTGCCGCGCATAGTATCACAATTCTTTTTCCGGCAGACGGCTTTGCCCTTGCAGATCTCAGCTGACCGTCAGCTGGTCCAGACATCAGCACCAACAGTTCCTTGAGCGGTATGGTGACCTTAATTTGCAGGACTCTCTGAGAAGTACAAACAAAAAAGGCAGCTGGATCAGCTGCCTTTTTTATCACCGGTTTTTGATAAACCCAAGGGTTATCAGGTGGCTTATTCAGCGTAAACCGGGAACTTGCTGCACACTTCCAGCACCTTGGCTTTAACGGTTTCAATCACCGGAGCCGCATTGCCTGCTTCCAGCGCATCGAGGATGTCGCAGATCCAGTGGGTCAGAGCCACACACTCAGCTTCCTTGAAACCACGGGTAGTGATGGCCGGAGTACCCACACGCAGACCGGAGGTCACAAAGGGTGAACGAGGGTCATTGGGTACAGAGTTCTTGTTGACGGTAATGTTGGCGTTGCCCAGGGCTTCGTCCGCATCTTTACCGGTGTACTCTTTGCCAATCAGATCCACCAGCATCAGGTGGTTTTCAGTTCCGCCGGAGACGATCTTGATACCGCGCTCAATGAAGGTGGCCGCCATCGCCTTGGCATTCTTCACGACTTGTTGCTGATAAGTCTTGTATTCCGGGGTCATGGCTTCCTTGAAGCTGATCGCCTTGGCCGCAATCACGTGCATCAAGGGGCCGCCCTGTCCACCGGGGAAGACCGCTGAGTTCAGTTTCTTTTCAATCTCTTCGTTGGCTTTAGCCAGGATGATGCCGCCGCGCGGACCGCGCAGGGTTTTGTGGGTAGTGGAGGTCGTGACGTCAGCGATCTGTACCGGGCTGGGGTATACGCCAGCCGCCACCAGACCGGCTACGTGAGCCATATCAACCAGCAGATAAGCACCGACCTTATCAGCGATATCACGGAAACGCTGCCAGTCCATTACCTGGGAGTAGGCAGAAAAGCCTGCCACGATCATGCGCGGCTTGTGCTCCAGAGCCAGACGCTCTACCTCATCGTAATCCACCAGACCAGTTTCCGGGTTCAGGCCATACTGCACCGCGTTGTACATCTTGCCGGAGAAGCTGACCTTGGCACCGTGAGTCAGGTGACCGCCATGGGCCAGGCTCATGCCCAGCACGGTGTCGCCCGGGGCACACAGGGCGGCGTATACCGCTGAGTTAGCCTGTGAGCCGGAGTGGGGTTGAACGTTGGCATAGTCAGCGCCAAACAGCTGCTTGGCACGCTCAATGGCCAGCGCTTCACTTTGGTCTACATATTCACAGCCGCCGTAGTAGCGCTTGCCTGGATAGCCCTCGGCGTACTTATTGGTCAGCTTGGTACCTTGAGCGGCCATCACCAGCGGGCTGGTGTAGTTTTCGGATGCGATCAGTTCGATATGTTCTTCCTGACGACGACCTTCATTTTGGATGGAGGCCCAGATTTCAGGGTCAAAGGAAGCAATAGTCTGGCTTTTATCAAACATGGAGTAGGTCCTGAACAGGGAAGCGGATGAAAATAGGCGCGGATTGTACACCATTCACCCATTATTCTTCCATGCAAAAAAGTCATGGAAAACCGGAATTTTATTCAAGCAGCCTGCCCTGCCCACACCCATGAAGCCCTCTCCTTTAAAGGGCTGTGTCTCGCTCCGCCGGCGAAGCCGGGTAATCACTTCTTCTCCAGAACAGCTTGTAAGCTTTACACAAGCCAAACGCTGATCTTCATCTGTACTGTAAAACTGGCGTACCGCGACTTTAAAAAACTGCCCAGCTCAACCAGCCAGCTCCTTTCTCTTTCACTATCTATTACGCCAGAAGGTGTGATCGCGCGCTGCTTTTTTCACCCTTTGCCGCACGATGTGCTTAATCATTTTCAGCCTCCACAAATCAGCAGCATAAATAACAACGCAGAGGAAACCGGCCTGCTTTTTGCTCCAATTATTTTGAATAGAAACAGTCCCGCGCAACGCGCATTACTTAAAACAATTCGAGGTACACGACGATGGAATTCGATGACACAAAGCCAAAGTCTTATACGAAGCCACCGCAAAGCGGAACCGGAACAATGAAAAGCGATGTGAAAGCGGCCGCATCTGAAATAGCCAGCGAAACGCGGCAAAAAACTTCCGAAACCTTTTCGGAAAACCGTGAGCAGATTGCAAAAAACGTGGAAGGTCTTGCCCACGCCGCCGACGTAGCGGCTGAAGACCTGCAGGAACATCACCAGCAGGCATTATCCGAATACGTTACGCAATTTGCGTCCGGCATCAGTGAACTGGCCGAGAACCTGCGCCATAAAAGTATTGATGAATTGATTCATGAAGCTGAGGGAGTAGCCCGGCGCAATCCTGCGTTATTTATCGGTGCCAGCATCGCCATAGGGCTGGGTCTTGCACGCTTCGCCAAAGCAAGTTCGCATCGGCCAAGCCATGATACTGATACCCGACATACGCAATCCACACAGGTACCGGCGGATGCATCGCTGACAAGTGGCTATAGCACACGTATCTCAACGGAACAGGACACAACTTACAAAGGTAACGGATCAACATTAAGTGGAGGTGCAATATGAGCGAGCCCATCAGAAATCCAAAACTCAGTGCAGTCAGCACTACCCCGTCGGACAAATCGCTTACGACATTGATGAGAGAACTGGCCAACGATGTTACCTCGCTCTTCACGAAAGAAGTGGCGCTGGCCAAATCAGAAATCTCCCATTCCATGAGCAGCGCCAAGACCGGCATTCTCGGATTGATGAGCGGCGGAGCTGTGCTGCAAAGCGGCTTTCTGTTCCTGTTGCTCGCCGCGGTATTAGGATTGGGTCAGGTCATGGAACTTTGGCTCGCGTCGCTTATTGTCGGCGGCGTAGTGACCCTGATCGGTTTTGCCATGATGCAGGCCGGCAAGAAAAAACTGGAAGCCTCATCGTTGAAACCCAGCCATACGCTCAATTCACTTCATAAAGACCAGAGCGCAATCAAAGGAGCTACGAGATGACCAGCATTAATGCAGAATCCCATAAAGACCCGGCGCAACTGGAACGTGAAGTTGATCAGAGCCGCGCTCATATGAGTGAGACGCTGAGTGCGCTGGAAGAAAAATTATCGCCCTCTCATCTGGTAGATCAGGTGCTGACTTATGCCCGCGAGAACAGTGGCGAGTTTTCACAGAATCTGGTGGATACCGTCAAGCGCAACCCGGTTCCTACCCTTCTCACTGCGGTGGGTCTGGGGTGGCTGATCTACGGCCAGCAGCATCCACGTCAGCTTTCTACCCAATACACCACAACTGGCTACCGNGACACGTCTACGACAGNCGGAAGTTCTCACACTTCCCTGACTGAACGGGGCAAGCAGATGCAGGATCATCTGGGCAAGTCTGCTACGGATATGAAAACACAATTGAACCAGGGCGCAGATCATCTGAAGCATCAGGCACAACATGCAGCGGATTCTCTGCGCCACCAGGGAGAGCGTGCAAAAGTCGGGTTTACTCACATGCTGGAGCAGCAGCCTTTAGCACTCGGCGCGCTTGGCATAGCCTTGGGCGCATTGATTGGCGGAGCACTGCCACCCACACGTCAGGAAGATAAATTACTGGGTAAGACACGGGATCATCTGGTAGATCAGGGACGCGCGAAAGCCAAAGACCTTTACGATAAAACCCGCAACCAGGCCCAGGAATTCAGTCAGGACGTAACTGAAGATCCTCATCGCAATTTTCATCAGCAAAGCCCGCAATCACCCTACGGCCCGCAGTAAGGGCTGCTCACTCCTTGCCGCCACTTTATCGGCAAGGAGTGATGGTATTCCTGCAGTTCCATCGATCATCAACTGCTGGATATAGCGAGATAAAATAAATAAAAACACGGCAGGGTTCCGACTGCAAAACTCAGCGAGCGCAGCTTGTCGAGATCAGCGAGATAAAAGATCCCGTGCAGAATCCGGCAGATCAACACCAGAACAGCGGCCGTCGCCAGGTGCTCAGCAGCCGGGTCGGCCAGACTTATCGCCAGCAACGCAGCACTGTAAAGCGCCAGCGCCTCCCAGGCATTTTGCTGCGCCGCTACCGCACGCGCACCCGGACCACTGAGCTGGGCATATTGCTGACGAGGATTTTTATTGTCGATTCCACCCAGTTCTTTGCGGCGGTAATAACCCGCAATCCACGCAAACGCATAAGGGAACAGACTCAATATCAGCAGAACAACCAGTGCGATTTTCATGCGACCTCCCTGGGTTTTATGAAACAGGCTGGAAAAGCATTGAAGGAGCTGCTTGGACCGCAATATTCGGCTTTTATTTAAACCGACTTGAATGAGATTTTCTGAAAGAAACTCTGCACCGAGCGTTTGGGGATGGTCGTCAGCTGTTGCATTACGTTGAATGAACAGGCGGATACTTTGTAAATCTCGGCGATATCTTCCAGGATTGCCAGCCACAGCCTGGCTGTCATCTCGGCATCCGCCAAGGCGCGGTGAAAAACGCCGTCGTTGGGAATCTTCTTAAAATCCACCAGGCCACTCAACGTATGATTGGGTGCTGTCTGGTAGATCCGCCGCGACGCCAGCATGGAACACGAAAAGGGATTATTGCAGGACAGACGCAGGCGTTTCAGTTCTGCCCGCAGAAAACGCTGATCAAAGGACGCGTTGTGCGCAACGAGGTTGTAGTCTTCAACAAACGCTGCAAACTCCTGCATCACCTCCGCCGCCGGGGGTGCATCCTGCAGCATCTCGTTGGAAATGCCAGTGTACTGCTCGATAAAACTGCTGACCGGCCTGCCCGGATTCATCAACCGTTGGAAACGTTCAGTGATGACACCGTCCTGAATGCGGACTGCGCCGATCTCGATAGCCCTGTCACCCATCTCGGGGGACAGACCCGTGGTTTCAAAATCCAGGACAATAACGGTGTTGGCATTGTGCATAAAAAGATTGTCGGATTATGCCGAAGGAATAATCCGACCTCGCGTCATTCCGGTAGGGTGATATTCAGTTCAAGCACGGAACAGTTATCCGTATTGTCCAGATTTACCACCACCTGATCTGATGAAATATTGATGTACTTGCGCACCACCTCAATGATCTCCTGCTGCATCTGCGGCAGAAAGTCCGGCTGCGGATGGCTACGCCGGTTGCGTTCGTGGGCGACGATAATTTGCAGGCGCTCTTTCGCCAGGGAGGCCGACGAGGGCGAGCGCTTCTTGCGCAGGTAATCGAAGATACTCACTATTTACCTCCCAGCAGACGCTTGAGAAAGTTTTTCTTCTGCACTTCCAGAAAACGGTGGGGAATATCCTTGCCCAGTAACCGATCCACCGCGTCGCTGTAGGCCTGTCCGGCCTGGCTGTCGGCGTCAAGAATAACCGGGAGGCCCTGGTTGGATGCTTTGAGTACTGCTTCGGATTCCGGGATGACGCCCAGCAGAGGAATCGCCAGAATTTCTTCGACATCCGCCACACTCAGCATCTCGCCTTTTTCTACCCGCTCCGGGTTATAGCGGGTCAGCAGCAAATGCTCCTTGACCGGCTCTTCGCCGCGCTCTGCGCGGCGGGATTTGCTCTGCAGGATGCCGAGGATACGATCAGAGTCGCGCACGGAAGATACTTCGGGATTTGTCACCACCACAGCAATGTCCGCGAAGTACAGCGCCATCTGCGCCCCTTTCTCAATGCCGGCCGGCGAATCGCAGACGATGTATTCAAAGTCTTTCGCCAGGTCATTCAATACAGTCTCGACGCCCTCGGGAGTCAGGGCATCTTTGTCGCGGGTCTGGGAAGCCGGCAGGATATACAAGCCCTCAGTGCGTTTGTCTTTGATCAGCGCCTGGTTCAGGGTGGCTTCACCTTTGATGACATTGACAAAGTCATAAACCACGCGGCGCTCGCATCCCATGATCAGATCGAGGTTGCGCAAGCCCACGTCAAAATCAATGACCGCCGTCTTATGGCCGCGCTGGGCCAGACCGGTACTGATTGCTGCACTGGAGGTGGTTTTACCGACACCACCTTTACCTGAAGTCACTACGATAATCTTGGCCAAAGGCTGGCTCCTTTTGAGTTCTGTCATCTGTTAACAATAAGGTTCAATACTTTACCGGGCGAATCAGGAGGCGAGTTTTTCGATTCGCAGATTCTCGCCTTCCAGATAAATCTGCACCGGCTTTTTCAATACAGCGTCGGCAAATGAGTCACGCAGCAGGAAGTTGCCTGCCACCGACACCAGCTCGGCTTCCATACTCTGGCAAAAAATCCGCGCGCCCTCGTCACCGCGCACACCTGCCAGGGCCCGGCCACGCAGCGCACCATAGATGTGAATATGGCCGTCAGCGAGCACCTCAGCCCCTTCACTGACCTGCGCCAGCACAATCAGATCCGCGCCTTCGGCATAAATCTGCTGCCCCGAGCGAACCGGGCGGGTTATTACCTTGCTCACGCGCGGCACCCAGCGCTCCTCGACCACTCTTTCTACCTGGGGTTCAGGGCTGGGCTCGGACTCCGGCATCTTCAGGGCCCGCTCACCGGGGCGGGGCAATGTCGCCAGTCCGGTAGTCTGGACGGCTTCTTCGAGCGCCTCCGGCACCGCCGTAAAGCCGAGCGGCTGCAGGCCCAGGTCACGGCAGATCTGCAGGAGTTCGGAGCAATCGTTGAGGAGCGAAGGGTTTTCCAGCTTATCCAGGTTTATCAGGACCGGGGAATTCATGAAGAATTGCGGAGCTTGATCGATTTTTTCCTGTAGCTGCTGGCGAAGGGAGGCGGGATCATAGTCGATAAGGGCCAGCACCACGACCGAGATGGCACTACCCTTTAATTGAAAACTCACATCTATCATTCGTTTCTCACTGTGGCGGACGCCCGTCGGCGACGGATAACGCATAAGATGGCCATTATCGGGGGCTTGGCCTATTAGTCAATACAAGCGGTAAGGGATAACCTTGGTTGATTCGGCTGTCATAGTCATTGTCACGGTACCGGCCCTTTCCTATTCAGTTTGGGTTAAGGCGCCCGGGACTATAAAAACCCTGCGCCAGTGTGCCCGTGACTGGCGCCTATGTATCCTCTGTAATGCGTGCCTGAACGGGGCACCCTGAAGCGGGTAGCAGAACCAGGTTTACCACCACCAGTGGTGATTTATTCATCACAAGAGAGGCCATTATGAACGCCATCGCCAAACTGGCGTTAATCCTGTGTCTGAGCTGCGTCAGCCTGCTGGGGCAGGCGCAGACTACCAGCACAGCTCCGCCGCCGGACTTCACCCGCGCTGAACTGGATCAGATGCTGGCGCCCATTGCACTGTACCCGGACACGGTGCTCTCGCATGTTCTCATCGCTTCCACCTATCCGCTGGAAGTGGTGCAAGCCGCCCGCTGGGCCACCGCTAACAGCAAACTCAGCGCCGAAGCCGCTCTCTCGGCGGTGGACAATCAGGACTGGGACCCCAGCGTTAAAGCCCTGGTCGCCTTTCCCCAGATCCTCCAGCGAATGAGCGATGACCTGGATTGGACGCAGCGGGTCGGTGATGCCTTTCTCGCCGATGAAGCGGAGGTTATGGATGTAATCCAGGACCTGCGTCAGAAGGCCTACGCTTCGGGCAACCTGGACAAGATGGAGCACGTCCGGGTCCAGCGGGAGGAAAAAGTCATTGTCATTGAGCCTGCCGTGGAGCGGGTGGTATACGTGCCCTACTATGACACCCGTGTTATTTATGGCGACTGGTGGTGGCCGGACTACCCACCGGTGTACTGGCACCACCCCCATCACCACACCTTCGTCACCGGCTTTTACTGGGGCCCCCGCGTTGTCGTGGCACCCGCCTTTTTCTTCAGCGCCTTCCACTGGCACAACCGCCGGGTCGTAGTAGTCGATCACCACCACCATCATCATCACCCACGCTTCCACAGCAGCCGACATATTGTTCATTATCACGGTGCGCGTCACTGGCACCACAACCCGGTACACCGCCGAGGTGTTGTCTACCGCAATGACCATGTGCGGCAACACTATGGCAGCAACCGGCAGAGTTACCGCACCCTGCAGGAACAACGGAACTACAGCAGACGCCACACTGCNGAGGGCCACAACCGNCCCAACAGTGCACGCACTACCACAACTGTCGATCGTCGNAANACAGGGACGCCGCCCCCCAGAANCCACTGGCGCGGCCAGAGTGATGCAGACCGTGTACGCGAGCGACTTCAGGAACGCCGCGACGCAGCGGGAGANGGNAAACATGTTCAGCGCACCGGCCCTAATACAAGCAAGACAGGTCCGCGGGACCTGACGGAACATCACCGCACTGAACGTCTCAACCGTGATGAGCGCCGGGACAGTACCGTGCAACGCAGCGGTGAACATAGGGAACAGCGGCGGGATACTCCACGCAATCAGGATTCGGTACGTCAGACCTGGAGAGAAAATCAGCAGCGTCCTGAGCAGACCCAACCGCCGAAACAGGTTCAACATGAACGCCGGCAATCTGCACCCGACACTCGGCGTGATGAGCGTCCGTCTCGTACAGAAGTCATTCGGCGTGCCGAAAGTCAGCCGCAAAGAAATTATCGGCAGAATGAACAACCGCGTTTTGACCAGCGCCGCATTGAACAGAACCGGCCGCAGCAACGTATCGAACGGACGTCCCGCCCTACAGGACATTCTGGCGGACGTGAGAGCCGACGCATCGAGCGCTAAATGCATCAGCGTCACGTTGGATCGTGGCGCTGATCAGTTTGTGCGTCAGCAAACTTATTCTTTAATTTTATTTTCCCTTCCGCTCGCAACCTCCCATCTTTAGATGCACGGTATCGGTATTCCGGGCGCATCTATGTCGGACTACGCTTCGCTAATCCGATCTGCAGAATTGTTTGGTATTAACTCCCTTTCTTTTTTGTCGTGAGAAGTCGGCACAGCCCTTGCTACCTTAACAACGTAACGCTGCGTTAATGAAAAATTCATACAAAGATGTAGTAAAGGTTTGAAAATGATTACGCCAAAAGAATGCGGAAAAATAGCACACCAAAATGGAATTAATGCGCCAACACTGGACGGCAACCTCGCGAGATTGCTGGGTCATACCAGCACTGATATCAGCGACAAAAAAGCCAGTCATTACGTGCAATGGTGGGAAGGCTGGTACGAATCGCTCGATGAAAGCCTTGCACATCGGCATGTAAACTTTACAAATCAGGGAATACAACAACACTGTCAATAAATCATTATTGCAGGCGTCAAAAAAGGAATTTTTCAGCGATTAAACAACAAGTCATTTTTGAGGTTAACGCTATGATGATGCACTCCCCCCAACACCAGGAATATTCAGCCCGTTTCGGATTGAAAAATGCGGCCGATGACATTGAAGTTGCGCAGCAGATCGCTGAAGCGAAATATCGCGCTTTAATGGGCCGGGACATCTTTATCAGTGAGATTTCGAGCATTCACCAGCTCATTGAAGAATTACGCGGCTGGGTCAGCCATTCCATCTCCGACAGCAAAGAAACGCATTGAGCCATGCACAGGGAATACTGAAAATTTCGAAAGATCTTCTCACCGAAGTTTTCAGGTTCCCGCTCACCTGGCCAGATCCTGTCCCGACATTTCTTTAACAGCGGATTGCCTTATGCCAGATACCTCTGCCAAACCGGGCTTTGCCCGTGAGCTTAACGATAAACTGGATGAGCTTATTCAATGGGCCATTGAAAATTCGCCGGTCCAGGAACCGCCGCTGACACAGAAAGATTTCACCGACATTCGTAAATCTTTTCTGGCGACCGCCATTGCCGGAACCCCCCTGATGCGGGAACCGGAACCTTCGGAAGGCGGGGCGCAATACATCAACGACAATCCGGCTCCCTGGCCCTGAGATGCATGGCATGCTCCACGGCACCCTCGATAGCAGCTCAGCGCGCAACCGGCTTATACGTCAGGAGAACCCACATGAAACGAACAGCGTCCGCCGTCTGGAACGGCAGTTTAAAAGAAGGTAAAGGAAAAATTTCTACCCAGAGTGGTGCCTTGTCTGAAACCCAATACGGTTTTAACACTCGCTTTGAAGATGGTCCGGGCACTAACCCGGAAGAACTGATCGCTGCAGCCCATGCCGGCTGTTTCAGCATGGCGCTGTCTGCTCAATTTGCCGAAGTCGGCATTACCGCTGAAAGCATTAAAACAACTGCAGCAGTGACACTGGATAAAGTGGATGGTGGTTTTTCAATTACCGCGGTGCATCTTGATCTGACAGCCAAGGTTCCGGGCATTGACCGCAGCACCTTTGAAACCATTGCTAATCAGGCGAAGAGCGGCTGCCCCGTGTCAAAAGTGCTGAATGCTGATATCACTCTTGATGCGAAGCTGGAATCCTGAACCGGTCTTCTACAGATACTGTTCGATAATTCGCAAGGTTTTTGCCATGGCACCACGATTGGCATTGGCAACATTCAGCGCGGCCCGACCGCGCCTGTTCCGCTCGTCCGCGTCATTGACCAGCCGTTGAACCTCCTGCGCCAACTCCTCAGAAGACTCCACCAATCGCAAGGCGCCGGCCTCCTCCAGCAGGCGCGAAGCCTCCGCAAAATTGAACACGTGGATTCCGCTTAATAATGGCAACTGCCAGGCTGCCGGCTCCATAAAATTATGCCCGCCGGTAGGCACCAGACTACCGCCCACAAAAGCTATGTCGCTGGCGCCAAGCAACAACAGCAACTCGCCCATGGNGTCTCCCAGCAGAACATCCGTTGCAGTGGTANCCTCGTCCCGACTGCGGCGGGCAAGCTGGTAGCCCCGGGCGGTACACAGCGCGCCCACCCGATCGAAGCGTTCCGGGTGACGCGGCACCAGCACCAGCAATAATCTTTTGGCGGCTTCCCCGCCTGATGCGCGAACCTGAGCAAAGGCATTGAGGATCTGCTCATCCTCTCCCTGATGGGTGCTCGCTGCGATCCACACCAGCCGCTCACCGCCCAGGGTCCACTGATCTTTCAAGAAACGCGCCTGTGCCAGGAGGTCGTCACCCAGCGTCAGATCAAACTTCACGTTTCCTGTTACAGCCGTTGCTGCAGCCGGCAGTCCGAGCGCCTGAAAGCGTGCCGCATCGTCGGTGTGCTGGATGGCGGCGCAGGTCAGCTGTTCAAGCATCTGCCGGGTCATAGCGCCGAACCGCGCATAACCTCGCGCTGAGCGGGCCGACAACCGTCCATTGATAAGCAGGGCAGGAATTTCACGACGGGCGCAGGCTGCAATGGTGTTAGGCCATAATTCGGTTTCCATGATCAACAGCAGCTGCGGCTGCACCCTTGCCAGGAAGCGGGCAACACAATCCGGCAGGTCGTAGGGCGCATAAACATGATAGACACTGTCACCCAGGGCTGCCCGGACACGTTCCGACCCGGTCGGTGTGGTGGTGGTGATAACCAGCTGAAGATCCGCCTGCTGTTGCAGGGCGCGAATCAATGGCAGGGCCGCCAGAAACTCGCCTACTGAGACCGTATGAAACCAGATCACTTTCTTCTCAGTTTCCAGCTCGGGGATAAAACCAAAGCGCTCATGCCAGCGTCGCGCATAAGCCGGTGCCCGCCAGGCACGCCATAACAGGCGCAGAAGAATAACCGGCACGGCGAGGTAGAAAATCAGGGTGTAAAACAAACGCATAAGCACATCCATTCAATGAGTGAATTACCAGTCCATCTTTTCTTTGATAAAGGCGGTCAGGACTTCGGCATTTTCCTGGTGATGATGAACCCGGGGATGTTTATAGAAATCCTTGAATTCAAAGATCATCACATCAATACGCTCATCTGCCGTCTCGGTCTTCCACTGCTCCACCGCAGCGTGAATATAATCCGGCCAGGGTGAACCCGGTTTGGCGGCATCCATGGTTCCCAGCGTACACACAATAAATGCCTCGGGGTAATGGCTGCGGATTCTTTTGATAAAGTCGTAATACACCGCGACACGCTGCTCGTCCGTCGGTACGGGATTGAGTCGTTGCTCTACTAATGCGCTGTCATTCTGAAACAGGTTGATCACTACCACATGGGGCGTCCAGCGGGAAAAGTCCCAGACGGAATCGTTGTTATTAATGGCGCTGAGCTGGTCGTAAAACTCCTGCATGGTGAAGTTTACGAAGCTTGCCATCAGCCCCACACCGCTCTGGGACGTGCTGACATATTCGGCGTTCAGGTTGCGTGCGGTAATCGCGCCATAGGCGAGGAAATTATTCTTTTCGGCTTTATTGTCATCAGGCCCATCCTCCGGCGCTTCGTTACCCATACCACTGGTAATGGAATCACCAAAAAATTCAATGCGACGTTCGGGGCGGGGCGGCGGAGCGGTCAGCTCTCCATCCTCGGCGAGTAGAATGCCGTAGAAGGTGGTAGCGCCCTCCTCTCCTTCTGTGCGTTTGGTGAGGGTCAACAGGTGCTCGCCGTCAGTGAGATTGTCGGCAATGAGATAGGTCTTCCTGCCCTTCTCACCCTTGATCACAATGGGGTTTTCCCAGTCCTGATCCAGAAAGACGTTGAAGTAATTCATGCCGTAGTGGTCATCCATCACCAGCGCCAGGGAGCGGCCGGTGAAGCCGGTCTGGATCATGGTGCCAGGCCAGGAGAATACCGGTGCGCCTGGAGTAGAAAAATCGATTCTGCCGGTGTATTGAATGTGGTGATGACTCGCAGGGATCAGCGGGTCCTGGGGTTGGGAAAGGTAGTAGCCCAGCCAGAGCAGCAGCGCCGCAAACAGCGACCCCGTCAACAGCTTGGATGTCATCGTGCCTCCATCGATGTAGAACGTCCGCCCGCCAGACCGGGCCTGTGACTTTGGCGGCAGTGTGCCACAAATTCCCGCCCCTGCAAGTTACACCGCCAGCGACAGCAAAAAGCTTTATACTGCGCGCACATTTGCATCTACTGAATAACGAGTCGCCATGTCTGTCACCCCCATCCCAGTCCAACTTGATGTCGCCATCATCGGCGGGGGTGTCGCGGGCCTGTGGCTGGCCAATCGGCTCAGGAACGCAGGCTATCATCTTGCGCTGTTTGAGGCCCGGGCGCTGGGCAGCGAGCAGACGGTTGCCTCCCAGGGCATGATCCACGGCGGCATGAAATATACCCTCAGCGGCACCCTGACGGGCGCCTCGGAAGCTATCGCCGAGATGCCGCGCCACTGGCGTTCCTGTCTGTGCGGGGACGGCGACGTTGACCTGCGCAACACCCGCATCCTCAGCGATCACTTTTACATGTGGTCCAGCGAGACCATCACCTCTCGCCTTACCACGTTTCTGGCAAGCAAACTGACCCGCGGTCGAGTTGATCCGGTCGCGGATGACAAGCGTCCGCCACTGCTGCGCAACCACCACTTCAAGGGCAGCCTCTATCGCCTGGAAGATCTGGTGCTGGACGTACCCAGCCTGATCACTAACCTGGCACACAACCTGCCCGGCAGCCTCTTCCAGATCGACGCCTCCCGTACGCGGCTGGTCGCTACCCCCGAGGGCGAGGTGCGCATGCTGATTGAGCAGGGGGACCAGATCATTGAAGTGACAGCGCAGCGGATCATCCTTACCGCCGGCAAGGGGAACGCAGCGCTGCTGGACCAGCTCGGTCTCCAGCAACCGGCCATGCAGTTGCGCCCGCTGCAGCAGGTGATGGTGAAGCACGCTTATCCCCACCGTTTCTTCGGCCATTGCCTCGGTGCTGAAACCACGCCCCGCCTGACTATCTCCAGCCACACCACCAGCTATGGCGCGCCGGTGTGGTATCTCGGCGGCAACCTGGCAGAACGGGGCGCACAACAGGACGCTGCCACCCTGATAGAGAATGCACAGCAGGAACTGGCGGACCTGATGCCCTGGCTCGACTTCAGCCAGGCGGAGTGGGCAACACTGCCGGTGGAACGGGCCGAACCCCTGCAGCGCAATTTTGCCCGGCCGGACAATGCCTTCGCAGCACCGGTGGCGGGTGTGAATAACCTGCTGGTGGGATGGCCCACCAAGTTGACCCTGGCACCCAATCTCGCCAATGAAACCCTGGCACTGCTGCAGCGCGCCGGTGTC